>JAEEGJ010005546.1_pt1 | contig 39491 bp, 32 predicted proteins | sample 8958761 | NCBI WGS metagenome assembly JAEEGJ01 (sample SAMN16246546, study PRJNA631951) | gut metagenome | biome: gut microbiome; feature: rumen; material: RS-attached | host: Bos | place: Iran: Karaj | collected 2018-10 | reverse complement strand
GTGGCAAAACAATGCTCCTGGCCACTGTATGTGCCGCCAAAGATGCAGTTCCCGGAACTGATTTCATGCCGCTGCAGGTAGAGTACAGAGAAAAGTATGCGTCAATAGGACGTTATCCCGGCGGTTTTACCAAGCGTGAGGGCCGTCCCTCTGATTATGAGATTCTGACATGCCGTCTGGTTGACCGCGCTCTGCGTCCTTTGTTTCCGGACAATTACCATGCTGAAGTTTTTGTAAACATAATACTGTTCTCCGCCGACGGCGAGCAGATGCCCGATGCTCTGGCAGGTCTGGCTGCATCAGCCGCTCTGGCAGTATCGGACATACCTTTCCAGGGTCCGATTTCCGAGGTCCGCGTAGCCCGCATAAACGGAGAGTACGTAATAGACCCCACATTCAAGCAGCTTGAAGAGGCCGATATGGATGTGATGGTTGCCGCAACCTATGACAACATCATGATGGTTGAGGGTGAGATGAAGGAGGTTAGTGAGGCTGACCTGCTTGGTGCCATGAAGGCCGCTCACGATGAGATCAAGAAGCACTGCAAGATCCAGATGGAGCTGACTGAGGAGGTAGGCAAGACCGTTAAGCGCGAGTACTGCCACGAGGTTAACGATGAGGATCTGCGTCAGGCCGTAAAGGATGCCTGCTACCAGAAGTCATACAACCTGGCTGCCGAGGGTAATACCGACAAGCATTCACGTGAGGCCAACTTTGAGGCTGTTCGTGATGAGTTCAAGGAGCAGTATCATGCAGCACATCCTGAGCTGAGTGAGGATGAGCTGGCCGAGAAGGATGCCCTTATAGACCGTTACTACCACGATGTAGAGCGCGATGCAATGCGTCGCTGCGTCCTGGATGAGGGCAAGCGTCTGGATGGCCGTAAGACAACCGATATCCGTCCCATCTGGTGCGAGGTAGGTTACCTGCCCGGACCTCACGGATCATCAATATTCACCCGTGGTGAGACACAGGCTCTGTGCTCCGTAACACTGGGTACCAAGGACGATGAGAAGATGGTTGATGACGTGCTGGATCAGCACGATGAGCGTTTCCTGCTCCACTACAACTTCCCGCCCTTCTGCACAGGTGAGGCTAAGGCACAGCGCAGTCTGGGCCGCCGTGAGATTGGTCACGGACACCTGGCATGGCGTGCCCTCAAGGGTCAGATTCCTGAGGATTATCCCTACTGCGTACGTGTAGTATCCGATATCCTTGAGTCCAACGGTTCTTCATCAATGGCTACCGTGTGCGCAGGTACACTGGCTCTGATGGATGCCGGCGTTAAGATCAAGAACCCCGTATCAGGTATCGCAATGGGTCTTATCAAGAACCCGGGCGAGGACAAGTACGCTGTACTGAGTGATATCCTTGGTGATGAGGATCACCTGGGCGATATGGACTTCAAGACCACTGGTACCGTAAAGGGACTTACCGCCACACAGATGGATATCAAGTGCGACGGTCTGTCATATGAGATTCTTGAGAAGGCTCTGGCTCAGGCCAAGGCTGGACGTGAATATATTCTTGGCAAGATCACCGAGACCATTGCAGAGCCTCGTGCCGACCTCAAGCCCCACGCACCCCGCATTGAGACCCTTACCATTCCCAAGGAGTTCATCGGCGCAGTCATTGGCCCGGGCGGAAAGATCATCCAGGGCATGCAGGAGGAGACCGGTGCCAGCATCAGCATTGATGAGGTTGACGGCGTAGGCAAGATTGAGGTTGCCGCATCCAACCGCGACAGCATCGAGGCAGCATTGGCCAAGATCCGTGCTATCGTAGCTATTCCCGAGGTAGGTGAGACATACGATGGTACCGTACGCAGCGTAATGCCTTACGGTCTGTTCGTAGAGTTCCTGCCCGGCAAGGACGGTCTGCTGCACATCAGCGAGATTGACTGGAAGCGTTACGAGACCATCGAGGAGACCGGCATCAAGGAGGGTGACAAGATCCAGGTCAAACTGATTGACATAGATCCCAAGACCGGTAAGTTCAAGCTTTCACGTCGCGCTCTCATCGAGAAGCCCGAGGGTTATGAAGAGCGCCCGCAGCGTCCTCCGCGTCAGGACCGCGGTGAGCGTCCGGAACGTGGCGACCGCCAGGACCGTGGACCGCGTCAGGACCGTGGACCCCGTTTCCATCGCGACCGCAGGGACGATAACCGTAACGACAACGGCAATGGCAATGAGGAGCAGTAAACTTGCCATACTCATTCTGACCATATTAACAGTAGCCTGTCAGCCTAAGGTTGACAGGTTTACTTTGAATGGCCAGATAGCCCAGGCCGACGGCAAGACCCTTTATCTGGAGCATCTGGCTTTGGATAAGGTCCAGGTCATTGATTCCGTCCGCCTTGATGCAGAGGGCAAGTTCAGCTTCAATCCGGCTTCCCCAGAGGATTGCTTTGACTTCTATCGTCTGCGTGTAGATAACAAGGTAGTCAATCTGTGTGTCGATTCAACCGAGGTCATAACCGTCACTGCCAGTCTGCCTATAATGCAGACAGCATACATAGTGAACGGCTCCGACAACTGTTCAAGACTGCAGGATATCGTTATAAGCCAGATGGAACTCCAGCGTGACCTCAGGCGTGTAGGTTCAGAATACCGCAGCCCTGATCCCGGTCCCCTGCAGCTTAAGATCCAGGAGATGGTCGATGTATTCAAATCGGACCTTATGACTGGATATATACTGCCCGATCCCGGTTCGCCTTGCGCCTATTATGCCCTGTTCCTGAGCATCAACGGACAGATGCTGTTCAACCCTCAGGCAGACCGTCAGGACGCCAAATGCTACGCGGCTGTAGCCACACAGATGGATCAGCTTTATCCTGATGCCGTAAGGACCGCACATCTGCATAATGTGGCTCTCAAGGGAATGTCAATGACTTCACCCTCACGCAGTGCAGCCGATGAGCAGACTCTACGCCAGTTTGAGGAGCTTATCCAGGAGGCCGGACTGATAGAGATAGAACTTCCGGACTACAAAGGCCAGATGCATAAGCTCAGTGACCTTAAAGGTAATGTGGTACTGCTGGATTTCACGGCGTTCAAGACCAATTATTCGCCTAACTACAACCTGCTGCTGCGTACCTTATACAACAAGTATGCATCACAGGGATTCAACATCTATCAGGTATCGGTTGACAGTGATGAAAACTACTGGATGAACACCGCAGTCAACCTGCCTTGGGTATGCGTGCATGATGAGTCAAGCGTAAACTCCCTTTACCTCAAGTCTTACAACGTGACCCAGATTCCGGCCGTTTTCCTGATAGACCGTGAAGGCAATATCGTAGAGCGCCCGGAAAATACCGATGAACTGGATGCCAAGATAGAAAGGCTGCTCAAGTAAATACATTGTTTTTTGGCTCTTTTGTTGGGATAGTGTAAAAATAATGCTATCTTTGCCCAAGAGACAAAAAGGGAATACAGAGTTCCAACACCGTAAACAGGGTTGTTGGAATTCTTTTTTGCTCACACCCAAAACAGATTGTATAACTTATAAATTATTGATATTATGGCATATATGTCAGAAGAGGGCTACAAGAAACTGGTAGCCGAACTACAGTACCTGGAGGGCGTGCGCCGTCCGGAGATAATTCAGCAGATTGCCGAGGCGCGTGACAAGGGAGACCTTAGCGAGAATGCCGAGTATGATGCTGCAAAAGAGGCACAGGGTATGCTGGAGGCCAAGATTGCCCAGCTCAAGGCCCAGATTGCCGATGCCAAGATTATAGACGAGAGCAAGATAGACACATCGACCGTACAGATACTCACCAAGGTAAAGATCCGCAACACCAAGAACAATGCCACAGTGGTCTATTCAATCGTTCCTGAGAGCGAAGCAGACCTCAAGGCCGGCAAGATTTCAAGCAGCACCCCCATTGCCAAGGGTCTGCTGGGCCATAAGGTAGGTGAGACCGTAGAGATTCAGATTCCCAGTGGCAAGATTGGTTTTGAGATACTTGAGATATCATTATGACGATATTTTCCAGAATAATAGCAGGTGAGATACCTTGCTACAAGATAGCAGAGACAGAGAACTGTTTTGCTTTCTTAGATATCAATCCTTTGGTTAAGGGCCATGTTCTCTGCATCCCCAAGCGTGAGGTTGACTATCTTTTTGACCTTACGGACCAGGAGCTCTGTGACCTTCAGCTCTTTGCCAAGAAGATTGCAGCAGCCCAGAAGAAGGTGTTTAACTGCATCAAGGTAGGAGAGGCCGTACTGGGCCTTGAAGTACCCCACGCACACATCCACCTTATCCCCATGCAATCGGAAAAGGATATGCTCTTCAGCAATCCCAAGCTCAAACTCACCCCCGCTGAATTCGAGCAGATTGCAGCCTCCATCCGCGCCGCACTCTAAAGGGGCACAAAGGGGACGGTTCTTTCTGTGCCCTTTTGAGTTTTATTCTATTGGCATATATAAAAGGGACGGTTCTTAAAGTGTCATAAGGGCACAGAAAGAACCGTCCCCTTTGTGCCCCTTTTGTACTGTTTTATTGGAAAATCAGGATTACAGGATTTGATTCATCCGTTATGTCCGGAAAAGCCTGACGGAGTTCCGGGATCATGCGGATATTAAGCACATCATGAACACGTATCCACTTTCCTCTGAATGATGAAGTAATAGGTGGGAATTGTTCATTAACGGGAATATCAACACCTGAATTATCAATTGACCTGTAGGTGCAGTGATTTATTTTATCATAATAAATCCTGACAATATTTTCAACGCCGAGAAGCGAAACGGTGATTAGCTTTTCTGATTCATGGTACATCGATTTATAATATGATATATCATTCGAGGGGTATCTCTGCTCCTCTTTTAAGGTCTTTTCATCCATCACAATGTCAGTATTGATCTTGTAGGGTATATAGACTGAGTCTCCTAAAATGTGATAGATGTAATTTTCATTTTCAAATCCCATGCATCCTATCTCATCGGCCGATATATGTGTAAACACATCATTGTTCTGGAAATGTCCGTAGTATTCCGGAAGTGTGTAAATCATTTTCAGGAAATTTCCATCGGCATCCGTTTCAAACACACCTTTTTGATAATCGTTCTGGTCATAACCGTATTCTGAGAAAAACAACAGGTGTCCGTCACTCTTGACCGCAAAATCAACAGCCAGGCAGTGAGGTGAGATTTTTCTCTTGAACTCTCCTGAAAACGAGTAGATGTTGATATCATCCGCCAACTGGCCGCAAATATATATATCCTCTTTCTCAGGCAGAATATCAAAAGATTGGGCATTGATGTATTCCCCGTGTCCACGACCCTTTCGCCCTATCTGTCTTACAAACCAACCTTCCTTGTCAAATACCAGCATCCTGTCGTCATCGGATGTAAGGACAAATATGTAGTCTTCGGTGACCTTTACATCGCGGATGGTATTCAAATAACCTTCAAGCACATCTGATTTCAACCTTACTGTGTCAATCCTCTGGAAGATTCTTGATCTGAGCGGAAGGCTGTCGGGATTTACTTTTTCATTGATTGGTGCATTGATAACGGTCAATCCGGATTCCGTAATGACAGTATTGTTCCTGCACCCGGCAAATAAAGCGCATGCAACAGTTGTTACAACCGATAACTTGAAAAGGACAATTGATGATTTCATAAGTGAGAATGTGTTAGTATCTGAATTATTTGAAGTATTTGCCGATGACCGGGAGGGACTTGAGCGGCAAATCTTTCTTGAAAAGGTAGGCCAGGTAGATACAGAGAAGGACGGTGTTGATTATGAATGTGAGCCAACCGGACAGCTCTTTCTTGTCTACGTATAGGTAAATCACGTAGAGTACGGCTGCCAGCAGCACGTACACGGCAATCTCCCCAAGCGGATAGTTGATGGGACTCTTTTTCTGCCCGATGAAGTAGGACAGGATCATGCAGGTGGCGTATCCGGCAAATCCTCCCCAGGCGCAGGCCATATATCCGTATTGGGGCACATAGATGAAGTTTATGGCCAGCAGCACGGCGCACCCCACGAATGAGAAAATGGCTCCCCACCAGGTCTGGTCAATCAGTTTGTACCAGAAAGAGAGGTTGAAATAAATACCCATGAATATCTCGGCCATCATGACTATGGGCACGACCTTAAGGCCCTCCCAATAAGTCCTTCCTATTATAAACTTGAAGTAATCCAGGTAGAACATCACAAACAGGAATGCCAGCAGTGAGAAGATTATGAAATACTTCATGGCATCGGCATAAATCTTGTTCTGCCCTGTCTTCTCCTTGGCGGCAGTACTGAACACCATAGGCTCATAGGCGTAACGGAATGCCTGGGTGAGCATTGACATTATCATGGCAACCTTGACGGCGCTTCCGTAAATGCCCAACAGCCTTTCACCTTCCTCTCCCGTGATAATCTTGGTAAAGCAGATCTTATCGGCCACCTGATTAAGGATACCGGCCAGACCCAGAATCAGGATAGGCCAGGTATAAGACAGCATCTGTTTGAACAGTTTTGTGTCAAATCCGTTCTTTATCTGTCTTATCTCGGGCAACAAACCTATTGTAATGCTGGCCGAACAGAACAGATTGATGTAGAATACGTATCTGATGATGTTATCCATGCTGTACCATCCAAGCAACCTTGGATGATTCTGGTAAACCGATGAGAACCAAAGCACAATAATCAGGTTGAGAGCAATTGTAAGGCCAATGTTGGTAAGCTTGAGCGCAGCAAACTTTATGGGCCTCTTAAGGAATCTCAGATATGAGAACACAATAGCCTGGAAGGAGTCAATAGCCACTACAAGTGACAGGGCCGTCACATACTCGGGGTGATCAGGATACTGCAGGAAAGCACTTATATCTGACCGGAATGTTATGCATATGGCAGCAAACAGAGCCGAAAGAACTCCTACCGCGATAAGAGCGGTAGAATAGACCCGCTCGGGTTTTTGTCCCTCTTTGTTGGCAAACCTGAACATTGTGGTTTCCATTCCGAATGTAAGCAGCACCAGACACAGGGCAGTATAGGCATACATCTTGGTAATGGCTCCGTACTGTGCATCCTGAGCCTTCAGGATATTAGTGTACAGGGGTGTAAGCAGATAGTTTATAAACCTGCCTACAATGCTGCTAATCCCGTAAATGGCCGTATCCTTGGCCAACGATGCCATCTTGCTGCCAGCCATAACCCCCTGATGCAATTAATTAAGAAGTTCAGCTATCTTCTTTTCCAGCTCTTTACCCCTAAGGTTTGTGGCAACAATCATGCCTGTGGAGGCCTCAACAAGGAAGTTGGCCGGTATAGAGTTTATGCCATACTGCTTGGCCACGGCGTTATCCCAGTACTTGAGGTCACTTACGTGCACCCAGTTCATCTGGTTCTCTACAATGGCTTTCTGCCAGGGATCCTTGGCACGGTCCAGTGATACTCCCAGAATCTGGAAACCCTTGTTAAAGTACTTGCTGTAGGTCTCTGTCAGGTACGGCACCTCACGCATGCACGGTCCGCACCATGATGCCCAGAAATCTATAAGCACGTACTTTACGCCCGGGGTGGACATAACGTCTTTTGATGCTATTACGTTACCGTAGGCATCGGCCTGGCTGAATTCCATGTATTTGTGTCCTGCCGTTGTGGCCAGCATCTTTAAGTTACGCTCATCGAGACTCTTCCACAGCTCAGACTGGTGTATCTCTTTAGTGAAGGCATCCAGCATCTCTCTGGTCTTTTCAGGCTCCTGCTCTCCGTTTGAAAGATTCTTTACGCAAACCAGGCCATACATATTGTCCTTATTCTCAACGGCTCCCTTTTGTATATGTGAAATCAGTTTATTGTCAATCTCATCAACCTTTTGAGCATCATTCATATTTTTCCTGTACTCTTCCATTATCTCCACTGTATATTTGGCGAAATCTGCAAGCAGGTCATTTGACTTGGTTCCCGTAACAATGTAATCTTCCATTCCCTCAAAAGGAAAGACGGTCATCAGTCCAGGCTCAAGTATTACGGTGCAGACTTGCGTAGCCTCATTTGTATTGCGGGCATTGGCTACGTATGCCAACTGCGGAACAGCGGCATCGCCGTTGAATGAGAACTGGTTCTGGTCATCAACCTTTACAGAGTCAATCACCTTACCTGAGCAGATAAGATACGCCATGCCGCCGGAGTTGTCTTTGAAACTGCCGTGCAGATAGTAGGTTTTGTTCTGGCCTGCACATGCTGTCAGCATGGTTGCCAGGAGCAGCATCATGTTTGCTTTCTTCATTTGTATAATTGCTTTTAGTACTCCAAAATTAAGCAAATTGTTTCAATTCCGGGTCCAATAACCGCCTTTTTAATGAAAATAGAGAATAATTTTTGAAAAAATGTTGCACAAAACAAATCAGTGCCCTATATTTGCGCCGATAAGCAATTTTTGAGTCGCATTTTAGAATCCGGAATCAGATTTTAAAAATGTGGCTTTTTTATTTTGTTATTAACCTAATACTAACAGTTAATGCTAAAATTTTCCATCATGATGATGATGGCCTTGTTTGCAGCCTTTTCCTGTAAAAGTAGAAATACTGAACTGGAATATGCGCTCAGGTCGGCCGGTGAGAACCGGCCAGACCTCGAGGCCATCCTTGAACACTACAGAACCCAGGATCCTGTGCCGGAGAAACTGTCTGCGGCGGTTTTCCTTATCAAGAATATGCCAGCTCATTATTCTTATGCCGGGGATTCCATCTATCTTTATTATAATGATGCTGCCCGTATACTTGCAGACGGTTCGCTGTCTCAAGAGTCGCAGCGCGACTCCTTACTGCATCTGTCAAATGCCATATACGGCAATCTGCGTGAGAATACGGTGCAAGATACAAGGATTGTCAGTAAAGAATACCTTATAAACAATATAGACGTTTCATACAGCCAGTGGAAGAGCATGCCTTGGGCATCACAACTGACGTTTGAGGAATATCTGGAGTGGCTTTTGCCTTACAAGGCAGTAGAATTCCAGGAGTTGGATTACTGGCGTGACACATTATTGTTGCATTTCGGAGACGGTTTCCGACATCCCATAAAAAACGATGTAGAGTATAATACCACAATGGGAGTGGCCGATATGATTCGCAGCGAGGTACTGAACAAGGTGAACCGTCATGGTCTTTATACAGCTAGTGGTCTGCCGTTGCTTAGTTCATATCTGCTTCCCAGGCAGACTTTCGGTAACATTCCGGATTATGCGTTGCTGGGCGCCTTGTCATTCCGTAGCATGGGTATCCCTGCTGTTCTTGACGAGACTCCGGTAGGAGCTCGTTATGAGGCGGCTACACGCTGGTTTGTAATCATGTCCGACCGTGGTGATGAGCTTGCGTCGGAATGGGATCTGGCAACCCAGATAGGGTGGTCGTTCTTTCCTTATGAGCGTGGTCCAAAGGTGTTCAGGAATACGTACGCGGTAGATGAACGCCGTCTGGAATATATTAAGCATGCCAAATATGTGTATCCTTTTGATTTGACGGTAAAAGACGTTACATACAAATATTTTCTTTCATCTGATATTTCTATATCCGTTGAAAAGCACAACCGTAGCAGATTAAAAGACAGTTATGTCTATATTGCTTCGGCCATCCGTTCTGTTCAGGACCAGTCGTTTGCCAATGCTGGTCCTGAACCGGACGGCTGGAAAATAGTGGATTTTGCCAAATTGAAACGTAATAAGGCGGCATTTCATAATATGGGCCGTGAAGTACTTTATATTGTGCTTGGTTATGACGGACAGGGACTTGTGCCTGTATCGGACCCGTTCATCCTTCAAAAGGATGGAGCACTTCAATACATATCCATTGACACTATTCATTCTCCATATTTGAATAAGTGGTTTAACAACCCGGTCTGAATCATGAAGAACAACTTTGGATTAATTGGGGCTTCGGTCTCATGTGTTCTCCTGACACTCTTGAGTGCCTGTAACCGGGACCAGATGTACTTGCGTTACGCCTTGAGGGTTGCCGGAGAGAACCGGTCGCAACTTGAACGGGTCCTTGACCACTATCGTCATGAGGACAGGGATCCGTCCAAGTTAGCCGCTGCAAAGTATCTTATTATGAATATGCCCGGGCATTACTCTTATTCCGATAATGAATCTGTGGCGGGTTACTATGAGGCGGCGCTTGCAATACAGCGAACGGGCAGGATTCCTGAGTGGCAGAGGGATACCTTACGTCAGATCAGTGACAGCCGGTTTGCGTGTTTGTCGGGAAGTATTGTATCGGATGTGGAGATAATAACTGCAGATTACCTTATAGCAAGTATAGACAAGGCTTTCCATGAATGGCGTACTCGACCATGGGCAAAGCATCTGAGTTTTGAGGAGTTCAGGGACTGGATCCTGCCATATAAAGTGACAGACCTGCAGTTACTTGATGATTGGCGTGACACGCTTTCCGCATATTTCTCTGACAGTATTAGTGCCGTTCCAATGGATGATGAACGCCGATTGTCCGTTTATGGGGCAATAGATATTGTACGCAATGAGATACATACCAAGAACTCTCCGCGTGTGCTTTGGGAGGATCGTAGCGGCATACCGCTCCGTAGTGCATCCACATGGGCGCACATGACATTCGGCAGCTGCCATGACTATGTGACCATGGGAACCGCCGTGTTCCGCAGTCTTGGATTGCCTTCAGTTGTGGATTATGTGCCGGTATGGGGACGTAATCATGACGGTCACAGCTGGTTCACTTTCCTGTCCGATCAAGGTAAGGAGGTTCCTACAATCAATTCCCTCATCATGCCGGCCGGTATGTCGTTCTATCCGTACGAGCGTGTGCCGAAAGTATGGAGGGAGACATATTCCATAAACCGTGACCGCGTAAAATACCGCAATACTGCAAATTATATTCACCCGTTCGAATTGTGTCAGCAGGATGTGACTGACCGTTATTTCAGGACATCCCATGTGGAGGTTGAAATATTCAGTGATGTAAGGCTTAAAGACATCTACGTATATATAGCTATGGCAGTGAACTCGGCGGGACCCGAATGGCATGTGCTGGATTACGGTCGTGTCAAACACGGAAAAGCCTGTTTCAGGAATATGGGACGCAATATGCTCTATGTAGCTTTGGGTTATGACGGAAAGAGACTTGTGCCCATAAGCGATCCTTTCATTCTGTGCAAGGACGGTAGTGTACGTACAATTCATTATACATCAGACGGTCCGGTGCGCGCTATGGACATCCGCCGGAAATATTACGAGTCATACAATGTGGTGGATATGCGCCGTCGCATACTTGGCGGCAGGATCCAGTGCTCTGACCATCGTGATTTCAACGATGCCGTCACCCTGTTCACGATAGAGCGTACCGATATCCCTGACATGATTCCGGTCAGTGCGGAACGTCCTTACCGATACTGGCGTTACCTTTCGCCCGATGGTTCCTGGGGCAGTGTGGCTGAAGTAATGTTCATGGATGCCCTTGGTATTCCGGTAAAAGGTCATGGAATAGCTGTGCCGCAGGCAGGACAGGATGCAATAGACCGTGCTTATGACGGAAACCTGCTTTCTAATTTTGAAGTAAACCAGCCTGATGGCAACTGGGTAGGAATGGACCTTGGCAGTCCTGGCTATGTGTCATTCGTGAGGATAGTACCCCGCAGCGATGACAACGATGTCTGTCCGGATAATGAATACGAATTGTTCTATTATGACGGCCGTGACTGGAACTCCCTGGGTTACCGCTATGCCCAAGGGAATAGCCTTCATTATGACAAAGTACCCCTGAATACGTTGCTTTGGCTTAGGAACTACACTCGTGGACGCGATGAGCGTCCGTTCATAGTGGATGACGATGGTAATATGGAGTGGTGGTGAAATGAATACATTTTTGCGATTTTCAAATATTGCTTTTCTGCCTGAGGCAGTCCGGTGCATAGACTCCAAGGTATGTATCGGATTGCTTCAAGGCAGATTTAAACGAAGTTGATTGCTAACCAATTATGTGACTGAAAACTGAAAGAGAGAAGTATCCGGATTTGGAAAAGAGAAGGGATAAGACGGCTCCACCCTTGCAAAGTTCGCTGTCAATATCCCTTCTCCGTCCAGGTCCAAAGTTTAACCTTAAAACTGAACGCTGCAAAGATAGTGTATTTTTTTAAGCTGGATTGTTCCGTGTCCAAATAGAGGATGCGGAATAGCAAAACAATTTATTTATGAACAACTATTTATAAACCAATTATTTAAAACTATGAAAAAGAAGTATGTGATTGCTATTGTAGCAATGGCATGTGTTTTGTCCGCTAATTTGTTTTTCATTTCTGCCCAAGAGGGAAATGTAAGGTGTAAAGAACTCCTTGTTAAATCTTTATCATTGAATAAGATTGCTTATGCAAGTGATCCTGGAGAGGGATTTTGGGGCCCAAGAGGACCACAGGATGGTGATTCTCAGGATTGCTCAAAAAGACAGGATGGTGGAATTACTACAATAAGTTTCTCACAAAGTACCAAAACCACTAAAGGCAGAAACCTATTATCGGATTTTAATATTACAGGAAGTGCTTCACTAACAGTCAAGAGAGTCCCTATCTCCCTTAATTCCAACGGTTTCTTCTATCTGACGTCTGTTGGTTTGAATGAGGAGACCAGTCAGGTTTCAGGAAGTTATAATGTGGATTTGAGCGCTTTGATATTAAAAACAACTATTTGCACAGGCAGAGGTTTAACTAAATGTGAAGAAGACCCTAATCCTTGCCAGACAATGATGAATAAAAGTGTGAACGAGTTCAAAAATAAATTCTTGAATTAACAGCAATTACAGAACTATGAAATACCGGTTAATCCTTTTAGCTCTGTCCTTTTATTTCGTAGTTTCTTGTCATCATTATGAGAAATCCGCTGATGCGGATTTCTCAAATGTGACAAGAATCTATTATGACTCCGTATCAACAACAAGGGTCTGTCTGGATGATATTATTGACAGTGTTTATTTTGTCAAGCTTGAGACTAACAGCAAGTGTATGATAGGCGAAATCAATCAGATAATGGTTGATGATTCCAGTATTGTCGTTGTTGATTCATATATAGCAAAGGCAATCTATGTTTTTGACCGTGAAGGTCATTTCAAGAATGCCATATCCCGGATAGGAAATGCGTCAAATGAATATCTGATGTTATCATATGTTTATTTGAATGCGTCGGGTGATGTTTGTATTATGGATAATGCCAAGCAAAGGATTGCAGTTTTCTCAAAAGATGGCAAATATTTATATTCTAATGACATTCCATACTTAAATGTTGGTGTTGAAAATATAAATAATGATACAATGGCGATTTTTGTTTTTGATGCAGCAACATTGAACAATGACCGGCATGTAGAAAGAGCCTGTTATGTTGTGGTTGACAGTAAATTCAAACCGATATATACTTTTGGCGTGGATCCTTCGGCTTCCAACCCGGATTTTCATTTGCAAAGAGACCAGAATTTGTATAAATACGGCAATGATGTATATTGTACCTTGAATTACGGAAATACAATTTATCAGATGGGGACGGAAGGAGTCAATGCAAAATATGAGTTGGATGTTTATCCCGGAGAGTTGTATTATCCCAGAGAAGAGGACTTCGCTTCAAGTGATGTTATGATTGAAGCTAAAAAGGATTATGTCACTTTTACGGGCAGTTTTATTGAATGTAAGGATTATTCGTTCTTTGAATACCGTTTTCCAAACGTAAAAAGACGGTTCCATTATGTGCTCTATAATCATTTGAAGGATAGTGTCATTGCGTTGCAGCCATATGTCAGGGATCCTGTCCTGGCTTTTTTCAGGAATCCATTGACAAGGTCAGGTGACAATACAATAATCTGTGTAAAATCGGTGTCAGATGTTTTGTATCTGAAAGATATCCTGCTTTCTGTAGATCATAGCCCAATGGTAGATTCATTATATTCAGGATTGGCTATAGATTCCAATCCGGTGTTGTTCTTTTTTGACATAGATATAAACAGATAGGCTATGGACAGATTCTTTAAACCTATAATGTACTTTCTTGTTTCAGCCGTAGTTATCTGTAATATATTCCTTTTAAAAAAGTCAGTAATAGAAACTGTAATTCCGCAGAAAGACCAAAATGATTATTCTGACGGTTATCAGACACCTTTCATTGATGGCTTGCAGAACAATGGATATAAGTTGGATGATTTATATCTGCAAAGGTTGAGTGACCTGTCGGCACTTAAGGCGCAACAATTATTTGATAAACTTGGTGACAGTGTCCTGTTTATATGCAGAACGTCAGTATATCATTGTGAAAGCTGTGTCATTTATGCCATTCAGAAAGCTTTGGAACTGTTTCAGGATTATGATGGTAAAATGAAATTTGTGTTATGGGGTTATTATGATAATGTCAACTCTTTGAAAATACTGACCCGGACATTTGCAAGACTGGCTCTGGAAGACATATATCTGGCTCCTGATATTGTCCTGCCGCTGGATTCACGTGGTTATCCGTTTTATTTCACCCTTAATAAATCCATGGTTGTCCAAGACATATTCATTCCAAGTAACTATTCACCTGCAAAAACTGATGTCTATTGGAATTTCATTTCAGAAAAATGGAAATAGTATGTCCTACAGATAGGAAATGAATGTCATGATGAAAAGAATATTATATATACTTTTCTCTCTTTTGGGCCTTTTGGTCTTTGTAAAGATATTCATTGCAGAATCCTTTTCTGTTGCAAGCGGCTCTATGATGCCAACCATACAGATTGGTGATAGGATTATTGTCAATAAGACATTGTTAGGTGCCAGAATAATAAATCCATATTCCAATAGACATAATAGAATTGTCAGACTATATGGCTTTGGCAGAATAGAACCTGACGATATCATCCTGTTCAATATACCGTTTGTCAATGACATTTCCAGTGGCATTTATATGGATTATGGCACTAATTATTGCAAGAGGGTGCTGGGTACACCCGGCGACAGGATAGGGGCGGTGGATGGACATTGCTGGAATGACAAGGTTTTGAGGCCAATCGGGGTGGTTCAGGAGCAGGAAAAACTACGGTGGATGTTTGACAGCTTGTTTATTTGGAGACAATGCTATGATGTTATTCCTTTGTCCAGGCCCGGTTGGAACATCAAGAACTGGGGGCCTCTGACAGTACCAGCCAAGGGCCTGACTTTACCTCTAGATGACTTTACGCGTCAGCTGTATTGTCAGGTGATAGAATATGAAACAGGAGAACCGTTGGACGATACTATTACAGAATACACGTTCCAGGAGGACTATTATTTTGCAGTAGGTGACAACGCCATGGACTCGTATGATTCCCGTTACTGGGGCTTCATCCCCGAAGATTATATAATAGGAATTGTAGCTGGCTACAGAAATCACAATTGATTGTAGGGAATAAAAAGAAACGCCAACCCCACACCCGCTGGAGTGACATTATTCGCCCGAAGTGAAAGATGTGAAAAAGGGGACTGTCCCCAATTTCACAATTATACAAATAAATCTCAGAATATTTGGAGATTTAGTACTAAAAGTAGTACCTTTGGCATTGTTCTTATGAGGAGACAATCAGTTTGTTATCGTATCTGGACTATATATGGATTATTTAGAGTACAAGGGCTATAAGGGCAGTGTTGAATACAGTAAGGAGGATGACTGCCTGTGTGGTAAGGTTCAGGGCTTGAACAAGGCACTGATCCTGTATGAAGGACAGACTCTTGATGAACTGCGCAAGGATTTTGAGAATGGTATAGACAGTTACCTTGAGGGCTGCAAGGCCGATGGTGTGGAGCCGGCCAAGCCATACAGTGGAAAGCTAAACCTCAGGATGTCATCGGAGCTACATTCACGTGTGGCAGAGGCTGCATCTTCATCGGGCACCACAATCAATGATTTCATAAATAGAGCAATTAGAAATGCACTGAAGCACGCTTCGGTATTATAACACAGTTACAAAAAATTGGAGAACTCATGTTGGAAGGTAACATAACTTCCTTTCTTATACCACCAGTACCAATTGTAGTAATTCTGTAGCAACGGGGCGGTATAATCATCACCTTCGGGCCCCTTAATTGTAAGATTCACTCCAAATGACATTATCACATACGCACCGGTAAACTTGCCAAAGAAATCGCCATAAGGGTTGCCGTTCTTGAATGTGGGGTCTGCAGGAATCCATCCGTATGCAGGTATGTAGAACTCTGCCCTAACGTGATACCCGCTCTCTTGTGGTGAAATCATTACTATATGTCTGGCCGGGATTCCTTTGGCTCTAAGCAGTGAAATGAATACTGAACTGAAATTACCGCAATCACCGGTTTTAGTGTACATAAGTTCGGTAATGGTATATAGTCCGGTATTCATATTGCCATAGGTCATGTTGACGGCAGTCCACTCATAACATCTGCGGGCATAGTCTATCAGATTCCCGTTTGCGCTATTCCAGAGGTCATTGGCTATGGAGACTATCTGTTCGTTAGTGGGGTCCACCAGATCGTCATCCTCTTTACCCAGGTATCTGATGCACTCCATAGAATTAGGGTCATAAGGTGGAATATTGTCAATCAGATTTACTTTAGCCGTAACTTCATATGCAACGGTGTTGATATTCTCCATAATGACGTTATTTCCGGATGCAGGGATATCATGGCCCGATAGGTCTGTCACCATATATCTGTTTATGCTGTCAGGGCAGTCATACACTGTGCCATTATATGTGTTGACGGATTTGATCTCCTGATACAGGTTTGATTTAGGTACAGGTAATACAGTGTATATCCTGTTCCATTGAGTACCACTATATGTCAGCTTAACAGCATTGGTTACATTGCCTGATGCCACCTTTTTCCTTTCGTATATATATGGTCTCTGGCAAATGGTTATGGCCTGGGATTTCTTGCCGGGAGTTAATGATATGGTGCCGTTCCTGTCTTTTCCGGTAGTGTTTTTTGTGGTGGTTATGGTAATGGTATATGTGCCGGCTGTACCCTGCTGAGGCACAACATTTATCCAACTTTCATTAGCAGTAAGAATCCAGTCATCGCTTGCAGTAAAAGATATGGATGTGGAACCACCGGCACCGTTAATAACCGCTGCGTCGGTTGACATGCTGCCAAATGTAATATCAATTTCCTCCTGTACATGAATCCTGCATTGTGCCTGCAGTCCACCGGCAATGGCGGTTATTACTGCCTCACCTGTATTGACGGCCGTTACAACACCGTTGCTAACTTTTGCAATTTCCGGTCTGTCTGATTGCCAGGTTACGGTTTTGTCTGTAGCATTATCAGGCTTTACAGTGGCAGTAAGTTTACATGAATCACCCTTAATGAGTGTGGTTTCAGTAAGGTTCAAAGAGACGTAAGTTACGTCTATTATCTTCTCCTGAACATGAATCCTGCATTGAGCCTGTAATCCACCGGCACTAGCTGTTATTATTGCTTCACCTGCATTGACGGCGGTAACAACACCGTTGCTCACTTTAGCAACTTCCGGTCTGTCTGATTGCCAGGTTACGGTTCTGTCTGTAGCATTATCAGGCTTTACAGTAGCAGTAAGTGTAAAAGAGTCTCCCTTAAAGAGTGTGGTTTCAGTAAGGTTCAACGAGATGGAAGTTACGTCAATCTTTATAACCTCATCTTCATCATTCCGGCAAGAAACTATGCCCATAAAAAGGGCCACTAAAGAGAGCAATGATATAATCCTTTTCATTATTAAAGCTTTCAGTCATCCGCAAATTTAAACAAAACAGCCGTACTCAATATCAAAATCACCAATTATCTATTTCTTTACAGGAAACACGTTGCGGATGTAAACACTATATTTCCAACATCCAAATAATCGTATAACTTTTTATTATGTGAAAAATGTGGAAAAGGGGACTGTCCCCAATTTCACATTAGCAAAAAAAGACGGTCCATTTGAAATCCTGAACCGTCTTTTTTGCGTCAGAGATATGTTTTACTCCGTGACGGGGCGGATTGAAAAGCCAAAGAAACGTTCATTGCCTGCAACATATGCACTTCCCCAATGGCCGCTGAATGCTTCAGCTATGTCGGGTCTATTTTCACTTACATTTGATGCCCAGTACCAGGCAAATTCTCCGGCAACAGCGTGATCGGTGCCGTAATAGTCGCCGGCGGCGGGAATGAATATGGACCTGTCGGTAAAGCCGGTCTTCTTACCGGTAACTATAATACCTACAATGCCGTTGTCGTTGTAATCGTCAGTCCAGGTTAAAGTGCAATTGTCTATCAACTCCTGCCATTCGGCTGAGGTGGGCATACGCCAGTTACCCTGAAGTATTACATGAGCTGCATCATCCTCCGGGTCAAGTACGGTCTTGTTGTCCATATCACCGGTTCCACTCCAATAGGTGGAATTGCTGCAATATTTGGTAAGTTGGTTGGCTCTGCCGTTATTGTACCACTTATATGCTGATGAATAGTAACTTGACAGACCATCCTTCCATGTAAGGGGATCCTGGCTGGTGTAATGTGGCTCCACCTCGCCCCAGGCGTAGAAATCACCATAATCCGAAGCATTGGCGCATAGTCCGCTTTGTGAAAGATTGCTGATGGCCCAATATACGCTAAGTCCAAGATTCACGGAGCCGTCAGGAGCGGGATCGGGCAGAGTTGGGGTAGAGACCTCCTCCTGAACGGTAACATCACACACAGCCACAATGGTACCCTGTTCATCCAGTGCGGCTTTGATCTGTGCCTGACCGGGAGCCAGTGCAGTAACCAGACCGTTATCATCAACAGAGACTACCTGGGGTGATGTTGAGGTCCAGCTGTAAATGGATTTATTTACAGCGTCCTTTGGGGTGTATATGGGGGTAAGCGTATAGGTATCGCCCACATTCATAGTCAGTTCTGTCTTGTCAAATGTGAGTGACTCAACCATAATATCTTTCTTTATGCCAGCCTGGACCACATAAACGGATTGAGAGACAGAGCCACAGGTGATGGTAATCTTTGCCTTACGCGGTTTCTCACTTTTATTGTCCTGGGCCGTGATGGTAATGGCGGTGGGACCTGCCGAACCGGAACTGGGATTAACGGTGAGCCAGGTAATGGGTTTTCCGTCATTGGCATCCTGGATTGTTACGCTCCAGTCTATGGATGACGTAAATGACAGCTTTATGGTAACAATACCATCGGCAGCCGTAGCGGCAAAACTGATACCGTGTTCAAAGTACGACAGACTCTCTTCGGGTATCTCCAGCTTAGCCGGAATCTCAACCGCATTTTTCTCTTCATCACATGCTGTAAAAAAAATTACAGCTGCAACCGGCAATACATAAATGCATGCACGGCACAAACTTGATAAAACAGATAGAATCTTTTTCATAATGACTAGTAATTCAATTATATGGTTCAAATGTAATGTGAAAGGATGAGAATAGCTCTCTCTGTTTGTTAAATGGTGTTAACGCGTCCGAGCGTTGGCTATTTTAGGGATTACGGATTTTAACTACCTTTGCCCATGAAAGATATCACATAAAAAATACGATTATGAAAAGGATTTTTACGGTTTTGTGCTTAATGCTGGCGGCTGTTTGTGCATTTGCCCAGTCGGCTAAGGAGATAGTTTCACGCATGGAAACATTGATGTCGGACCATGAGGACGAGGGGTATGTGATGACTGTTGAGATCAAGATTCCCATTGTGGGTTCTATTGAGACTCTGTGCTACCAGTTAGGTGACAGATTCCGTATGGAGGTTGCTGTTCTGGACAAGAAGATGATTACCTGGACAGACGGCGCAACTACCTGGGTTTATGATTCGGAGAAAAATGAGGTGGAGATATCGGGCGGTCCTGCTGATACACAGAGCAACGCCCAAATGTTTGAGGATATTTCGGCCGGTTATGATATAACGATTGACAAGCAGACTGCGGATGCGTGGTATTTATCATGCAAGAGATCCAAAACCAACAAGGATAAGGATGCGCCCAAGAAGATGGATATTGTAATTGCCAAGGGAACGTTCCATCCTATAAGCCTAAGCACAAAGGAAAAGGGCGTTACCCTGACTATACGTGATGTGAAATTCGGTGCAACCAAGGAGCTGGTAACATTCAACAAGGATGCTTATCCGGGCGTAAAGGTTGTTGACAAGCGAAACTAAAAGTGATTTGTGATTGAACAACAAGCATAAATAGGTATCTTTGCGTGCAGAAATCAAACTCTTTTTTGTTGTGAAAACAAGACAATTCCTTTTCCGGGTTCTGCTTATGGCAGCACTCATGATTGCCGGCAGGGGTAACGCCTATGCCGATTGGGACCAGTATCCCACATATAGTGCCTATGAGGCCATGATGTACCAGTTTGCCACCGATCATCCTGACAAGTGTGAAATTATCACGTTGGGTACCCTGCCCAGCAACCGTAAGCTGCTGGTGGCCCACATCAATAACGGTTCAGGTGTGGGCAAGCCCAGATTCTTTTACGTATCGACCATGCACGGCGATGAAACTACAGGATGGATGCTTATGCTCCGCCTGATAGATTATATATTGGAAAATCCCACTCAGCCGGAGTGTGCCAACGTGCTGGAGAACATAGACCTTTATATATGCCCCAACATGAACCCGGACGGCACTTATCATGGCGGGAACAATACCGTGAACGGTGCCACACGTGCCAACGCAAACGGTGTGGACCTGAACCGGAACTTTCCCGATCCGCATGAAGGTCCACATCCCGACAACCATGCTTACGAGCAGGAGACCGAGTGGATTATGCAGTTTGCACAAGACCTTCAGTTTACAATGGGGGCCATATACGGCGGTGATTTCGAGGAGATTGTGAATTATCCCTGGGACAACACCTACACTCTGCATGCCGATGATGCGTGGTTCCAGCTTATAAGCCACGAATATGCAGACCTGGCACATGAAGTGAATTCCAATTATATGACAGCTTACAACAACGGAATCACCAATGGAGCTCAATGGTATATGATAGGAGGCGGCTTACTGGACTATCTGAATGGATACACAAATTGCAAAGCAATTTATATAGAGTGTTCAAGTACCAAATGCCCCAATGCACGGCAGATGCCAAATTTCTGGAACATAAATAAGAACAGCCTCTTTGCACTGATGAACCAGTGCTTATACGGCATACACGGCACAATAGTAGATGCAGAAAGCGCTCCTAAAAGGGCTAGTCGCACACGCCGTGCTCCTATAGGTGGTGCTACCATCACGCTGGTAGGCCATGATGACCAGTATTCTGTTGTTACCTCGCAACAGCCAGCAGGTGATTTTCACCGTCCCGTAAAGGGCGGCACCTATAACGTGAGGGTTTCCAAGCCGGGGTATGAACCAATCGATACTGTGGTTACTGTTAATGACTATGAAACAGTGAATTTAAATGTTCAATTGGTTCCTCTTGAGGGAATCTGTGCTATTATTGATTTGGATGCAGCTACAGTGAATCTAGGTGGTACGGTACACTTTACTGATAACTCATGGGGAGGACAAATTGTAAGTTGGAACTGGGAATTTGAGGGCGGCACACCTGCCACATCGACCGATCAGAATCCCACGGTGACATACAGCCAGGCAGGTACATACGATGTGCGCCTTACTGTGACAAATGCTGACGGCGAGACAGACACCAAGTATATGCCTGACTACATCAATGTACTTAATGCATACTGCATGAAGGATACTATAATAAAGGTTACCGACATCCAGTTCTTTGATGACGGAGGTTCCAATGGAAATTACGGCGATAGAAAGGATATCACCATGACTTTCCTACCTCAGTTTGAAGGTGGTATTCTTGAAGCTGTGTTCAGTGAGTTTGAAACAGAAAATAATTATGATTTTCTCTACATTTATGACGGCACATCAACTGGTGCAAATCAGATAGGTCAGTATTCTGGAACAAATAGCCCTGGCACGGTGACCGCCACCAACCCGGACGGCGCCCTGACATTCCGCTTTACGTCTGATTCTGGTGTTACCAAATCCGGTTGGAAAGCAAATGTACGCTGCGTAAGCCCTGGAGGAACCTATCCGTCCACAGGCATAAGAACCATACCTGACAATACCCAACCTGATGTATGGTATATGCTGGACGGCAGGAGAGTGCTGAACATTAAACCCGTAGCAAAAGAGTTGCCCAAGGGTATCTATATAAACAATGGCCGCAAGGTCCTGATAGAATAAGACCGTTACTATGGCAAAAAAATCTAACCTATTCAAGGCTGCAGCTACGCTGCTTTTAATGCTTGTTGCACCGGATGCTTTTGCCCAGCCGGCATCAGCTTTTGTGACTGTAGATGACCATGTGATTGATCTGAGGGATTTGAGGTCATCTATGGCGTGGGTATCTGATGACGTGTCTTTCAGGGCGCCGGAAATGGACAGTGCCGCCCCTGACACTATCAAGTGGATAGACCGTATTCATAATATGCCCGATTACCTGGTTGATTTCTATAACCGCTACTGCCATATGGTAAGTGAGGTGATAGCGGGCGGGAGCAACTGTCTGTCGGACCCGGAATCTGATTTCATCAACGCCATTCATCCGGGTGAGAATTCATGCAGCGTAGTCATTACCCAGATAACCCGTAAGATTGAATACAGTTTTCCTACGGATGTGGATTATATGGATCCGTATGCCAAGCAGCAGTATGCCCTGGCGGCCGTGAACAATGATATCAATGAGTATGTGCTTCCAATCAGGAATGAAGTGGGCACGTTCTTTCCGTACCTGTTCATGTGCATGAGCTATGACAATCCTGATGCGTTCTGGATAGGTAACAGCATTAACTGGGGGTCATCATACAGCTACAGCTGGAACTTTATGCAGTGCGCCGCAAGGGATACCGTTCAATATACGTTTTACATACTGTTTAAGATAAAGGACAACAGTTTTGACTACAGGATTGAGAACTTCCGTACCGCCAAGGCTGTAAAAGACGGGGTGGAAGAGTTCAAGGCATTGGTAAGCAATATACTGGACAGTGTACCGGACAATAACAGGTATGAGCAGGTGCGCTATCTGAACAACTGGCTTACCAGGCATAACTGTTACAGCCTGGCAGGCGGTAAGGATGATTTTCCGGATATTTCATTCAGTTCCATAAGCGCTCTGCGCGGAACGGGAGGCGATGACGGCCCTGTATGCGAAGGCTATTCACGCGCATTCAAGGTGCTGTGTGATAAGATGGGCATTCCCTGCATTCTTGCCGTAGGCTATGCGCGGACAGCCTTGAACGCCAAGCCTGAGGACCATATGTGGAATGAGGTGAAAATGGATGACGGCCTGTGGTATGCCGTGGATGTTACCTGGAATGATCCTGTTAGGGGTGATAATACTGCCCTGGAATCAGGTTATGAGAATGAATTCTGGCTACTGTTGGGCAAGAATGACATTGTGGCCACGAACTTTACATTTGCCCAGTCACATCCCAACTCGATATCCCAAGGTAAGGACCAGATGGATAATTGGGATTTTGATTCCGGCACTCTCATAGCCGATAACAGATATGACGTATCGGACGGGGTGATAGCGGTAAAGGATTCTGCCCCCGTGACGGTTTATTCGCTGGTTGGCACAAAGACAGGCACTTACGGTTCTATGGGCCAGGCCCTGTCAAGCCTGCCTGACGGACTCTACATAATAAACAATCATAAGGTCCTGGTAAGGCATTAAGTGTCTTGAATTGAGAGTATATGGAAAGGAACATTCATTTTATTACGGTAAGAAGCAGTATGAAACGGCTGCTTATGGCAGCGTTGCTGCTGTTTGGTGTAATGCCTATGGCGTTCTCACAGTCTGCCAATGCCGTTTTCCTTAAAGACGGCACCAAGGTTGTGGGGTATGTGCAGGATATGGATCCTGCGGGCAGCGTAAGTATCCGTACAACTGACGGCCAGACGCTTTCATTCCCCATGAACGACGTGGGCAACATCAACTGGTCATACAGACTGGTAGAACCGGGTCCGGGTCCGCTCTATAGGTACGGTGATGTGTTCCGTTGGAAATATAACAACATGGAACTGACAGACAAGAACTATGACCGTTATTTTGACGATGACCTGTATCATACCTACATAGGTGGCCGCAACCAGCTTAATCTGGGCGGAGCCAGCTGTGTGATAGGGTTGGGGTGCATTATTGTTTCGGCTTTCCAGTTTGACCCTGAGTCCTCCAGGCAGAGCGGCGCTTTCTGGGCTTATTCAGCAGCCGCCGATGCATTCATCTGTCTGGGTTGTGTGCTTACGGGCATAGGCATATCCAGGATGAACTGGGTGGAGAGGACCTTCAACGCCCGTCAGGCTGCCGCCGACAACTCTTTGACATCGCGTATTATGGATTCCATGCGGCTGAATCCTTCTGTAATGCTTACTGCCCACAATGATCTGGCCATAGGGGCATCTGTCAGTTTCTCATTCTGACGTTGTTTTGTATTTTTATCCATAATTGAACCGTATTGACGCCCAAAAAGATGTGAAATATGTGAAAAATTATGCTCCGGATTGAGTGTGGGAGCGATTATACATTACCTTTGTACCGATAACCTTATTATTAACTAACCTTGTTGGCAGATGATTCGAAGCAAGATCCTTTTCTTAAGAACGGTGATGTTCTTTGTATGCATATGCATGGGCGGAGTAAGCCGGGCGCAGATTGTGGGCCCCCGCACGCTTAATATGCAGCAGGTGGTGCAGCTGGCACAGGAGCATTCCATAGCCTCTATGAGTAACCGTAACAGTTTTGTGGCGTCTTACTGGAGTTTCCGCTCATATAAGGCGCAGTTCCTGCCGTCGCTCAGTCTGAGCGCCGGATTGGGCCAGTTTAACCGTACTCTCAATAAGGTCCAGAACTACCAGACAGGTGAATGGAACTATGTGGCCGATTACAGCATGAACAATGACTTGTCGCTCTATTTCAGCCAGAACATTCCGTGGACAGGCGGCCGTGTATCGTTGAACACCCAGTTGTCACGCATGGACCAGTACAGCCCCAACAGGATGACCACTTACTATGCACAGCCCATATACCTGTCATACACCCAGAGCCTTTGGGGGTACAATGAGTTCAAGTGGAGCAAGAAGACGGAGCCCAAGCAGTATGAGATAGCCAAGCGCCAGTATATTGAGAACATGGAGCAGCTGAGCCAGACCACATTACAACTGTTCTGGAACTGCGTGAGCGCCAAGGAGAGTTATGAGCGTGCCGTTAAGAGCTTTGAGGAGGGCAAGCGTCTGTTCGAGGCCGGGCAGACCCGTTTTGCAATGGGTACCATAAACCGTGACCAGCTTATGCAGATAGAGGTGCGTGTGCTTAATGACTCCCTGAACGTGAGCAACAGCCGCGTGAATATGCGCACCAACATGAACAGGCTCTGTTCTTACATAGGCTATCAGGAGGATACAGACCTTAACCTAATAATAGATTATGATATTCCCGATGTGACACTGGATTACAACGATGTGCTGGAGCGTGCGCTGCAGAACTCTTCTTTCCAGCTTACCCAGGATGTGCAGAATACCCAGGCCGATGCCAGCGTGGCCCGCGCCAAGGCCAACCGCGGGCTCTCTGCACAGCTTAACGCCAGGTTTGGTATGTCGGGGTCGGGCAACAAGCTGGATGACACCTTTGTGCAGCTTAAGGACCAGGAGGTGGTAAGCGTGCAGCTTAACATACCTATTCTGGACTGGGGGCAGGGCCGCGGACGCGTGCGTATGGCGCAGGCTCAGGCCGAGACCACCCGTAACCAGCTGGAGCAGAATATGATAGACTACCGTCAGAACCTCTATACCCAGGTGATGCAGTTCAATGACCAGCGCAGCCAGTGTGAGATTGCCAAACGTGTGATGGAGCTGGCCGATGAGAGCTATGAGCTGGCATTGAAGAACTTTGGCAGCGGCAGCATGACAATGACTCAGCTGGACCAGCTTAAGGACAAGCGTGACGATGCCGTGAGCTCTTATCTGGGCAAGGTGCAAAGTTTCTGGAACTACTATTTCGGGATACGTAAGGCTACGCTTTATGACTATATCTCCGGCACGGACATAAGTGCGGAATTTGATAAAATGGTAAAATAAAATTTAGAATTGAAAATTTAGAATTGAAAATTAGCCATGCGATGCGTATTAATTCTCAATTCTCAATTCTCAATTCTCAATTAAAAAGCTAACATTACAATTATGAAAATACTCAAAGTTTTTACAACAGTATTGGCGTTTGCAGTAGTCCTGACTTGTGTTTGCGGCTGCAAAGGTAAGAAAGAAAAGGAGTCTAAGGAGGATACTACCCAGATGGCACGTGGCAGTTATACGGCCGAAAAGAATGTGGTCACGGTGGTGCCGCTGGAGCGCACGGTGTTCAACAAGCAGCTGGTGTGCAACGGCAAGCTGGAGGCCCAGAGCAAGGTGACGGTTCAGTTTGCGGCACAGGGTACGATAGCCCAGATTAACGTGCGTGACGGACAGAAGGTTCAGAAGGGGCAGGTTATGGCTTCGCTCGACAAGGAGCAGCCCCGCCGCCAGCTGGAGCAGGCACGCCTGGCATATGACAAGGCCGAAATGAACCTGGCAGACCGTCTGCTGGATTACGGCTACACTCTGGCCGATACCGCCAGGATTCCGGCAGATCAGAAACGTGTGATATATATTAACAGCGGTTTCATAGATGCACAGATAGCGCTTGACAATGCTGAGCGTACGTATAAGCAGTGTGACCTTATGGCACCTTTCAGCGGTAAGGTGGCCAGCCTTAAGGGCCGCGTTCATGAACAGAGCGGGCAGCTGTGCACGCTGATTGATGACAGCCGTTACCTGGTAAGGTTCAGCGTTCTGGAGACCGAGTACAAGTTTGTGCGTGTGGGCCAGCAGGTGCTGGTGTCACCCTTTGTGGATGCCGAGGTTGTGATGAAAGGCACTATACTATCCATAAACCCCACCGTAGATCAGAACGGCCAGATAGCCGTTACGGCTCAGGTTCCCGGAAGCGACAAGCTGATGGACGGCATGAACGTGCGCATAACGGTAGAGAACAGCGTGCCTGACCAGCTTGTGGTGCCCAAGAGCGCGGTTGTGATACGTGACAATATGGAGGTGCTGTTCCGCTACAAGGACGGACAGGCCGAATGGACTTACGTGAACGTGCTTATGTCAAATACCACGCAGCATGTGGTTGAGCCCAACAAGGACCGCGGTGCGGAGATGAGCGTGGGTGACCTGATTATCACCAGCGGCAACCTTAATCTTGGTGACGGCGCAGCAGTAGTAATAGAGTAACCGGTTATGTTCAAGGGATTGACAAGACGGCCCATAGCGGTGCTTATGGTGCTGATTGCGGTTATGGTGCTGGGCATAGCCGCCATACGGAAGCTGCCGGTATCGCTGGTGCCCGACATTAACATACCGCAGATTACGGTGCAGGTCACGTCACCTGACCGCAGTGCACGTGAGGTGAATGACCTGATGCTGCAGTCACTGCGATCGCAGCTGGTGCAGGTGCCTCACCTTACGGATATAGTCTGCACCGCCAAGGACGGCGGCGGACTCATTGAGATGACATTCGAGTACGGAGCCGATGCCGATTACATTTTCATAGATGTGAACGAACGTGTGGACAAGGCTACCGCCGGATGGGATGCCAAGGAGGAACGCCCCATGATAGCACGTGCCAGTGCAACCGATATTCCCGCTTTCTTTATAAATGTGTCACTCAGGGAGAGTGAGCACGCAGGCGGTACCCGTCTGCTTGAGATGAGTGATTTTTGCCGTCAGGTGATAACACGGCGTCTGGAGCAGCTGCCACAGGTGGCTATGGTGGATATATCGGGCCTGCTCTACCCGCAGCTGCTCATTGTGCCTGATATGGAGAAGTTGCGTGCCATAGGATCCAATGAGACTGCGTTGAGCAATGCCATAAACAGTGCCAACGTGACATTGGGCAGACTGTCAATCCGTGACGGAGAGTACCGTTTTGACGTGCGCTTTGAGTCTAGCGTTGTTACGCGTGAGGATGTGGAGAACGTGTGGCTCAAGCTTGGCGGACGTACCTATCAGATAAAGGACCTGGCTCAGGTGCGAGAGGAGCAGCAGCGTCTTAAAGGTATGATTACCGCCGACGGCAAGCAATGCGTCACTATGGCTGTAATAAAGCGGTCCGATGCCCGTATGGCGGAACTCCGTGATGAGATAGAGAAGCTGATGGAGGCTTTTGAGAAGGATTATCCGGACCTGAAATTCCAGATAACCCGTGACCAGACAGAGTTGTTGGACTACTCCATAAACAACATGGTGCGTAACCTTATTTACGGTGCATTGTTTGCCTGTCTGATAATATTCTTCTTCATGCAGGATTTCCGCAGCCCGCTGCTGGTGGTCATTACCATACCTACTGCACTGATTCTGTCATTCCTGTTTTTCTATGGGCTGCACATATCCATAAACATTATATCGCTGTCAGGTCTTGTGCTTGGCCTGGGTATGATGGTGGACAACTCCATCATTACCATTGACAACATAACGCAGCGATGGCAGAAAGGAGAGCTGCTGGAGGATGCCTGCGTGTATGGTACTCAGGAGGTGTTCACTCCCATGCTGAGCTCAGTGCTTACCACATGCGCCATTTTCATTCCGCTTATATTCATGAGCGGTATTGCGGGTGCGCTGTTCTATGACGAGGCTATGGCTGTTACCATAACATTGGTTTCGGCACTTATAGTATCAGTGTTGGTAATACCGGTATTCTATTACAGGTTCTACCGCAATCAGCCCTGCTTTACTCCCAACAAGTTCATAAGCAAGATAAGCGTAGGTAACATGACCGCCGGCTATGATCGCATACTGAGTTGGTTCTTCCGCCGCAGGGGTGTTATGTGGGGCATATTCGGAGCTGCTGTGCTGCTGATAGGCGTTCTGTTCATCAATTTGGACAAGCAGAAACTGCCTACGCTCTCACATAGTGATACGCTGCTCAACATTGAGTGGAACGAGCGAATTCCCATTGAGGAGAACAACCGTCGCTGCGAGAAGATTATGGCGCAGTTCCCCGATATGGTTGAGCAATACACCGCAATGACGGGAGCTCAGCAGTTTGCGCTGTCACATACCCGCGAGACAGGCCTTTCGGAGGCCATAATCTACGTGAAGGCCGGCAGCACTGATGAGATAGACCGTTTTGAGCAGGAGGCCCGTGACTACATAGGCCGCAATTGGCCGGAGGCTGTTCACAGCAGTCAGGCATCGGGTAACATATTCGATATGCTGTTCCAGGACAAGGAGGCGCCTGTTGTGGCCCGTATTAAGCGTACTAACGGCATGACCCCTGAACCTGATGAGCTTACCACACTGCTATATGCATTGCGTGAGTCTCTGCCGCAGGTATATATACCACAACCTGAATGGAACGAGTACATTGAGCTTATCACTGACCCGGAGCGTCTGGCTCTGTATGATGTAAGCTTTAGTCAGATAATGGGTTATCTGCAGAATGCAATGAACGCCAGTTCGGTGTTGCGCATAAGCAAGGGTGATTTCTCCATGCCTGTGGTGATAGGCGTGGGCACAAAGGAGGCCAAGGACCTTATCCAGGGCAGTTACATTGATACCCAAGGCGGACGCGTTCCGCTTGAGATCCTGCTCAAAGAGACCCGTAATCGTGACCTCAAACAGATTGCCAGCGGTGTGGATGGTGAGTTCTATCCTCTTGAACTGAACCTTAAGGGCCGTGAAGCCCGTGAGGCTATGGAAAAGATTAAGGAGGTGGTGCGTCATGATGACCGTTTTGACGTAAGCTTTAGCGGTACCTACTTTACCAACCGCGAAATGATCAAGGAACTTAGCGGCGTGCTTGTAATATCCATACTGCTGCTGTTCTTTATACTTGCAGCGCAGTTTGAGAGTCTGGTGCAGCCGTTTATAATACTGAGCGAGCTGATAATAGACATATTTGCCGTGCTGGGCATACTGTGGATATTCGGCGAGAGCCTTAACTTGATGTCCATGATCGGTATGGTGGTTATGTGCGGTATAGTGATCAATGACTCCATACTCAAGGTGGATACCATAAACCGCCTGCGTGAGAAGGGTTACGGCCTTAAGCGTGCCATCCTTGAGGCAGGCAGCCGCCGCCTGAAAGCAATAGTTATGACGTCACTGACAACCATTCTCGCAATAGCACCCTTCTTAGTGCGCGGAGATATGGGAAGTGATTTACAATACCCACTCTCGTTGGCACTGATATCAGGTATGATAGCCGGTACGTTTGTCAGCGTCTTCTTTGTACCTCTTGCTTATTACGTAATCTACAAGCGCACTGACCGATGAAAAAGCATGCTTTTTCTGTAATATTGGTGATGATTGTTCTGATGCTGGTGGGCGCCGCCTGCATCCCGCTTCTGAATGTGGAGTACAGCCCCAGGCAGGAGAACCTTTCGCTGTCTGTGGGTTTCACGGGGAATGGCTCGGCCCGCGTCATTGAGAGTGAGGTGACATCGGTCATAGAGGGCGCATTGAATACTGTGGATGGCGTAAGCAGTATCGTTGCAAACTCTTATCAAGGTGGCGGTAACATAGACATGACCTTCAAGAAGGGCACCAATATGGAGACCACGCGTTTTGACGTGTCAACCCGCCTGCGTCAGATAGCATCCAAGCTGCCCGAAGGTACCAGCCGCCCTGAGCCCAGCGGATCGGCCGGTGGCGGAGGTCGTAACAGCCAGACAATCCTGCGTTACACCATCAATGCCGATATGCCGGCAATTGAAATTGTACGCTATGCCAATGACCATCTGGTTATTCCCCTGTCACAGATAGAGGGTGTGGAGAGCGTGGAGACATCGGGAGCCATGCCGTTTGAGTGGGTGCTTACTTTTGACCCCAATTCGCTCAGGGCGGTAGGTTTGCGTCCAAGCAATCTGAGCGAGGCAATGAGCCGTTATTTCCAGAACAGCATTGTGGGTACGGAGATTAAGGAGGACCGTCTGATGCTGGTGCGCCTTAAGACCCGTGACCTTACGGGTGACCTGGAACGCATTCCCGTCAGTAAGGTGAACGGACGCATGTATTATATGGGTGATTTTGCCACCGTGAAATACCAGGAACAGACTCCCCGTTCATATAACCGTATCAACGGACTCAATACCATTACGCTATATGTCACTGCCCTTGAGGGTATCAATACCATAACGGTAACCGATGCCGTAAAGCAGAAAATGGAGGAACTAAAGGCTTCGTTGCCCGATAACTATGCCATAAAGCTGAAATATGATGCATCGGAAGACCTGAACAATGAGATGCAGAAGATTTTCTTCCGTTCTGTTATATCATTAGCCATTCTGCTGCTGTTTGTACTTGCGGTAAGCCGCAGTTTCAGATATCTCACGGTTATAGGGCTTACAATTATAGTGAACCTGCTCAGCGCAGTGGTGTTCTACAAGCTGTTAGGTGTGGATATAGAGTTGTACTCTATGGCGGGTATCACGGTATCACTGGGAATAATTATAGATACAGCAATAGTCATTGCAGACCATTATACATACTATGGTGACCGTAAGGTGATGTTCTCAATAACGGGTGCCCTGCTTACCACTATCGCGGCCCTGCTGCTGGTATTCTTCCTGCCTGAGAGTTCCAGGGCGAACCTTACTGATTTTATCTGGGTTATAGTGATAAACCTTACGCTATCCATTTTGATTGCGTTCCTGTTCGTGCCGGCTCTGCTGGAATATATGCCCCTTAAGAACAAGGGTGTAGTGAACAATACCATGAGGCGCCGCCGTCGTCTGGTGCGCCAGACCGCACGCTATGAGCGCGTGACAGCATGGAGCCGCTCTCATAGATGGGTGTATGTGGTGGCTTTGATCCTGCTGTTTGGCATACCTATACAGTTGCTGCCCACACAGGTAAGGCATAAGAACCTGGACAAGTGGGAGAATGAAAGCAAAGGCGGTCTGGTGGGTCTGTACAACAAGACCATAGGAGGCAAGTGGTACCAGCGTAACAAGGCCTGGTTCGAGTATCCTCTGGGCGGTACGCTTAACCTGTTCCAGAAACATTCCAACGGCAGGATGTCATTCAGCCGCAGTGAGGAGAAACGTGAGATTGTGCTCTATGTACGAGCCAATCTGGCAGAAGGACAGAACGTGCAGCAACTCAACGAGATTGTCAAGGAGATGGAGAACTGGCTCCAGCAGTATGATGAGATAAGTGACTTCTATACTAATCTGAGTGGGACATCAGGTTCACTTGAGATTCACTTTAAGAAGCCGTATCAGAACACACGGTTCCCGTTTGAACTCAAACAGCGTCTGTGGGCCAAGGCCATCCGGTATGGCGGTGCCACTTGGAATATCCCGCAGTTGGATGAGAATGACCAGTACCTGAGTAACAGTGTGTACCGTACCAGCTGGTCAAACCATATTGACCTGTACGGTTACAATTATGACCTGCTGTACCGGTATGCCGAGGACCTTATAGATACGCTCAAGCTGAACCGCCGCGTGAACGGACAGGCCGGTTTCACGGCGGGCTATAGCAGTTATGTGAACACTGAGTTCTATATGGATCTGGACCGCGAGAAACTGGTCCGTGACGGAACCAATCTGAACCGTTATCTCACATATCTGAATGAGCAGTTGTATGACAGCAGAGCAGGCAAGGGGGTGTATGAGAACCATGATTACACACCGGTGCGCCTGGTGTCATCAGAGAAAGACTATTATGACCTGTGGCACATACGCAACGATATGGTGATGGTTGACAGCATGAACACGCGTCTGAGTGACCTGGGGTCGATCGAAAAGCGCCGTACAGGACTCTCCATACAGCGTAACAACCAGGAGTACATGATATCGGTGGGTTATGAGTTCATAGGTTCATATGACCTTAGGGCCAGGATGGAGCATGATCAGATAAAGCGGCTTAACGAGCAGCTTCCCATGGGTTTCCATGCCGGCGGTGGCGACAACTACCGTTGGTGGAGCGAGCAGAAACAGCGTACCGCTCTGATATTTGTGGTGGTACTGGTCATATTCATGATATGCGCATCCATGTTCGAGTCATTCAGCGTTCCGCTTGTGGTGGTGCTGCTCATCCCTATAAGCTTTATGGGACTGTTCCTGGCATATCCGTTGCTGGGAGTATCGTTCGGGCAGGGTGGTTTTGCAGCCATGATCATGCTGTGCGGCATCACGGTCAACGCCGGTATATACCTTACCAGTGAGTACCGCACCATAGCCGGGGCATTGGGCAGGACCGGACTTAAGACCTATATCAAGGCCTATAACCGCAAGATAATACCTACCATGCTCACCATACTGAGTACTGTGCTGGGCCTGATCCCGTTCCTGTTTGACGGCAAGCAGAACCAGTTCTGGTTCAGCTTTGCGGTAGGAGTCATGAGCGGCATGCTGTTCTCCGTAATAGCCATAGTCCTGATAATGCCCGTCTTCTTCCCCCTTAAAACTGCTTCGGTTCCTGTGGCGGACTAAAAAAAGAAGGGGTTCGACTCTAAGGTAATAAATTTATTACCTATATTTGCAAAAACAAATAATCTAATTGCTATGCAAGTAAGATGATAGAAATAGAAAGGATTTGGCTTACGGAAGATGCTGTTTGGATTCGCACCAAGAATGGTGACGAAGCCTGTGAGTATTATGCCGATTACCCACGTCTAAGGTTTGCAACTCCAGAACAGAGGGCAAACTATAAGGCTGATGAATACGGAATCCACTGGCCCGATATTGACGAGGATCTCAGTTATGAGGGCTTCTTTTACCAAAAGAATCATACTGAGCTCTATCGTTTATTCATAGCGCATCCGGAACTGAATGCATCGGCCATAGCCCGACGTATGGGTATATCGCAGAGCCTCTTTGCGCAATATATAAGTGGAGCAAAGAAACCATCCAAAGCCCGTCTTGAAGAAATCTACGCCACATTACACGCTATAGGTCAAGAACTGATTGCAATACCATCATTTGCTTGAGACAGGGGACTTCGTGCCTCAATCAATTACTTCCCAGCTTCCACCCTTGTCAGGGCCATTTCTCTTTATACGACCCTCGGCTTTCAGTTTGGCCAGTTGTTTCTCAATAGCCTTCTGAGTGACGCCAATCTCCCCAGATAGTTTCTTGGCGGAGTATTCCGGGTAGGCTCGGAGCAGCGATAGAATTTTCTCCCTACTTTTCAAATTTTTCTCCCTACTTTTTACTTGGAGCGAGACCGCGGTCCCGGAGGGCCGCCAAGCGAAATGAAAGGGAACCGTCCCCTTTGGCTCCCTGTACCCAGAACTACACCTATAGTCGAACCGCTCTATATCAGGAACTGGATGAACTGTGCCTGCTGGTGAGTAAGTTCAAGCATAGAGGATTGTTATCAAATGAAATAGGAAAAGCTTACCGAATAAGCCCTATTCGCTGTGGCGAACTAAATAAGGAATAGGTTCTATCTCGGCAAGTAGGCTTTTTTCATATAATATATTTGGTTAGATGCGGAAATGATCCTATTTTTGCGAATAAATGCAGAAAAGTGTTTTGAGTCGGCATTATTCTGCACTTAATTGTAGATTATGGAGATTAAAAGAGACATTATTGAAACCTTTCAGAATTGGAAGGAATCACCTCGACGTAAGCCGATGCTACTACAGGGTGCACGTCAGATTGGAAAGACATGGGCGGTGGAGCAGTTCGGAAAAACCTGTTACGAACACTTTGTAAAATTTGATTTGGACCGCAGTCCTGAAATCATTGATGCATTCCGCGTCTCAAAGGAGCCGGCCCGCGTCATCAAGGAGCTCCAGGCATACAGTGATGCTCCTCTTCTTCCTGACAAAACCCTTATTTTTTTTGATGAAATACAGGAGAGTGAGGAGGTATTCAATTCACTGAAATACTTTTGCGAGGATGCGCCACGGTATCATATCATTGCTGCTGGTTCTCTGCTTGGCGTAGCCGTAAAGCGTAAACACATGAAAGTTCCCGTAGGGAAGGTGAATAAGGTGGATATGTATCCTGTCACTTTTAGGGAATTCATGCGAATGGCCGATCCAACCGCATTTGAATTTGTGGACAAACTTGAGGCGCCGGAGCATCTCCCTACTGTCATATTCAACAAGTTGGCATCTGAATACCGTCGATATCTGATTTGTGGGGGAATGCCGGAATCTGCATCACTGATGCTGGATGGGGCGGGTATGGCGGATATTGATACCGCCCTACAAGACATTCTGGATCTGAACGAGGTTGACTTTTCCAAGTACGCGGAGCCGCAGGAGGTAACCCGCATCCGTGCCGTATGGCACAGCCTTCCCGCTCAGCTCAGCAAGGAAAACCGTAAGTTCATATACCGCGTCATACGTACTGGAGCCCGGGCTAAAGATTATGAATCAGCACTAACGTGGCTAGTTGATGCCGGTCTGGCGTATCAGATATTTAATGTCTCCAAGCCTGGCATTCCGCTGAGCGGCTATGAGGAGCATGAGGCTTTCAAGTTTTACGCCTACGACTGCGGTATCCTGCGCCGTTTGGCCGGGGTCAAGGCCGATGTGATTCAGAACCGGAATGCCGGTTATACGGAGTTTAAGGGTGCAATGGCTGAGAATGTCGTGTTGCAGTCCCTATTGCCGCAATTGAGAGGAGAGAAGCCTTACTATTGGAGCTCGGATGGCAGGGCTGAGATAGAATTCCTTATCGATGTGGACGGCGGGGTGATTCCCGTGGAAGTAAAGGCCGAAGGTAACACAGCAGGTCGGAGTCTTTCTGTCTATACAGAGAAATATAGCCCCAGTCGCCGCATCCGTATATCCATGAGCAACTTACAAGAAAACGGCGGGCTATATAGTATTCCCAATCCAATGGCAGACTGGATAACTCACCTTGTTAAATTGTAAATACGAGGTAGCCAACAATGCAAAATGCTAATTGAAACAACAAACAATGCCTGACAGCAGCATCGGCCAATTGAAAAAAGTAACCAAGAGGTGACCAAATCTGAGTGGCAAATAAAAAGAGTACCATTGGGGTCTGTCCCCAATGGTACCTTTTTTGTACCCCGAAGGATCCCTGTTTTCGAACCAGACTTATAGAAGAGCTGGATGTACTATGCAGGCTGGCAGCGAAGTATAAGGCCGTAAAGTGATTGCAACAGTTTTGCAACGCCTAATGCTTGGCGTTTGTTGATTTGAGAATTACTTTTGCTTGTAGATAAGCGAACGTAGTTATGAAAATACGCAGAATAAAGGTTTTGTTGGCTAAGGGGTGGTGCAAGGTGGTTTGCTTTGTGTCATTCTCATTGCTGTCAGTTGTCTGCAATCATGCATCGGCCCAGAAGGCGGGTGATATGATAAGCGGTGTTGTCTCAGATAAAGATGGTCCTATGGCGTTGGTCAACGTGACACAGCGGGATTCCCTGGACCGTATAGTTGCGCAAAGCATTACTGACAGAGAAGGTAAGTTCACTTTTCCTCTGCTCAATCCCGGCAACACAATCAAAGTGACATACCTGGGATATGAACCTGTTAATCTCCCCATCAACAAACAGTATTACGAGATTAGACTTAATGAATTACCAGGGAATGAAGTACATGAAGTATCTGCAGCATTTGCAGCTGGTGAGAGTAAGAGCGAATTCGGCCCGATAATCGTTGATACGACTAATCTTATAACTATCGATGAGGCTTTAGATGGGGTGATTCCTGGTTTGGATATTGTATTTAATTCAGGTGATCTGGCGTACGGACCTCCAGTCCGTTCCCTGATGAAAAGAATTGATGGAGCTGATATTGAAAAACCGCTTGTGGTACTTGACTCTAAGACAAAGAGGATTGACGCCGCAAAACTGGAATCATTTGTTTTTGAGAACTTCTTCAACCGTAAGAGTCTGGCCGGACTGCTGGGCGTAGAAAAGAGCAGCCTGAAAGCCGTGAGGTATCTGCAGGACCCCCAGTCATGGACCTTATATGGCCGCGATGGATTTTGGGGCGTAGTTGAGATACTGACAAAGGAGCAGTACCGCAAATTAAAGAAAGAGGGCAAACTTGAAGATGATTGGCAACTCCTCAAGTGAAAATGTGAAAAAGGGGACAGTCCCCAATTTCACATAAATGACACTAGAGAAACAAGGTTGAATATGAAGTTCAGGACAGTAAGGATAAAGATATCACGAGGATGGTCATACGCTCTTTACAGTGTGTCTTTCCTGGTGCTCTCTTTCCTGTCTGCACATGCCGGCACGCTTAACGATTCATTCCGTTCAAAGGTTGTCATATCGGGCGTCAGACCTCAGGCCGGCGATACCATAAGCGGTTGGGTACATGATTCTGAAGGGCCGCTGATGTTTACCAATGTGGTGGAGCGTGATTCAAATGACCGTATCGTATCACATGCTGTCACTGACAGAGAGGGACATTTTACCCTGAAGGTTGTTGATCCGCAAAACCGCATTCAGGTTTCATATGTGGGTTATGACATGGCCGAGTGCAAGATTAACGGTAACGTGTTTGTGATAACGATGGAAGAAAAACAGGACTCGGTAGAGACTGGAGGAGTTCAGATAGTTAATGGTCTTGCAATACCTCTGCGTGAGGCCTCGGATTTTCTGGAAACCATCGATATGAATGAATTTACGGAGCTGGCATACGGCGTTCCCAGGCCGCAGTTTGAGGAGCCCTGGAGTAAGTACCTGAACAAAAATACTGAACTGACAGTATTCCTTGACGGCACCAGGGTAAATCTAAGTTATGAGCAAAAGAAGTCATTCATTAATGAGAACACCCCTATGGATATTGAAAGCCTGGCCGGACTTGTAGGCGTAAAGAAGAGTAAACTCAAAGCGGTAAGACTGATAGGTCCCCAATCTGAGGCTACAACAATAGAGGTGGTAACAAAAAAGTATTACCGACAGCTCCGCCGGGAAGGCCGTCTTGACAGCAGTTACAAAAACTTAGACGTATTTTAGGCAAAACTCAGTTTATATGACAGAAAGCCAAAAAATAGCAATATGAGAAAGAATATCCGATTGTTTACACTGACATCCATGCTGATGTCTCTCTGCATCACGGCAAGTGCCCAACATGAGTTTGTAGATCTGGTTTTGTCCCTTTTGCAAGCCATTTTAAAGTAAACAAATCGAGTTGAGTTCCTCAGTCAAGGTTTTAACGCCGCGCTGAATTCTTTCAAGCTGTCTCTTTCTGGGTTTGTGCAGGCCTGCTGCATAATGCCATAACTGCCTCTCGTTTATTCCGGTTATTCTGCTTAGTGCAGCTTTAGTAAAGATACTGCTATAGTAGTTTATGAACGTTGTGGCGTCAATAACAAAAGACAATTCATATTCACCTGTAACAAGGGCCGATGGTTCAATGCCCAACTCCACACATGAATCCTTATAAACCTGAATCGCTTCCGTAATATCACGCTTAATATCGTTCAGGTTCTTTCCCACTGCCACTATAGGCAGATCGTTTATATATGCGCTAAGATTATCACCTGCGTATTCTACTATTACCTGTAATTTATCCATATTCATTACTTGCTTATTCCTGCCTGACGCAAGATATTGTAATAAGTTCCTTTTTCAATTCCCTTGTTTGTATGATTAGGGACAACCACTACCTTACTGCCGTTAGTAAAAACCATGTGACTACCTTTTTGTCTTACAAACCAGAATTTATGAGCCTCAAGCTCACCAACAACATCCTTAACCTTCTTATAACTCATATCTCCAAAGAAAGTTTAGTCTGCCAACGGCACAAATGTAGTAATAATACGAATTGATTACAAGGAAATGCTCGTGATTTTACTGCATTTCCGGCTAAAAGGATTTCTCTTTTCATTGCATTAGTATTAAAGTTAAACAAAAACGTGTTTTCAAATATGTCGCAAACAAGACACTTCACAAAGATAAGATTTTTCCTATATACACCTTTTGTGAATTGCAACGTTTTTGCAACGCTCTTTGCTTGGCTATCCATGTAGGGTACTATACTTTTGTTGCGAAAAGAATAAATGTTTTAGTGATGAATAAACGTACAATCAAAATACTGCTTTCCAAATGCTGGTACCACATGGTATACGCTTTCTCTTTCCTGTTGTTTTCAGCTCTATGCTCATGCTCATCGACCCGAGCAGTTTCAAAACAGAAAACAGTCGATGCAAATGACGTTGAAGTTCCCGATGCAAATGAAGTGAAAATACCATCGGCCGATGAAGTATCCACAATCCGTATGGAAGACTTTGAAAGTCTGGGAGTAGAAAAGCCCGAGATCCGTCTGATGTACGGAGTCCAGATCCCACCATCGGCACGATAAAGATGTACAAAAAGGGACAGACCCCTTTTGTACCGTTTATGTTTTATTATGAAAATGCGCCTTTAACTCAAGACGCATTTTCAGTATAAATCAGTTTAGGAAATAACAAACTCTTGTGGGCCGGAGACGGTGGATATACTTTTGTCGAAGAAAAAACAAATAGCGAAAACTATGAAGAAGCTGGTTTTTATCCTTATTTCACTTATGTGTGTGAGTGTG
>JAEEGJ010005545.1_pt1 | contig 39501 bp, 24 predicted proteins | sample 8958761 | NCBI WGS metagenome assembly JAEEGJ01 (sample SAMN16246546, study PRJNA631951) | gut metagenome | biome: gut microbiome; feature: rumen; material: RS-attached | host: Bos | place: Iran: Karaj | collected 2018-10 | reverse complement strand
CGTGGAGAAAGCGCTCGGCATCTCCCGGTACAATTTCTTCAACGCAGGCATAGTGCTGATCAATCGTGAAGAATTCAGGATGCGGTTCATCCTGGACAAGTTCATACACTATCTGCAGCTGTACAATTTCGTGGTGACCCAGGACGAGGACTACCTGAACGTCATCTGCAAGGACCACGTCTACTGGCTGAACCAGCGCTGGAACACGGAAGTGCTGGACAACATTCCCTTCCCTATCGAAGAGGCCAAGATAATCCACTACTGCCTGTTCAGTAAGCCCTGGAACTACCCGGACTGCAAGCACGGAGACATATTCTGGAAATACGCTGCCTGGACGGAAGTGTACGATGAACTCAGGGCGAACCAGGCGGCATATACCGACGAGCAGCGGGAGAGGGACAAGGCAGGAGGCGAAAAACTTTTGGAAACGGCGCGTATCGAGACGGAAAAAGAGAACAATTTTATAGAAGTAGTCAACCAGTCCAGGTCGCTTGACCGGGTGGAGATCGTTCAGAAGATAGAAGATTTCGAGCGCCGCGGCAATTTCTTCGAGGACGTGGAGTCGGATCCTCCGTCAAGAGTCCTTATGCCCGACGAGATCGAATATTACCGCAGCAACATCATCCAGAAGATGCAGACCAAGGCGGCGTTCATGTTTGCCCGGCGGTTCATCAACCGGCTCACGAAGGAGAACAAGTTCATACTGAAGGAGATCCGCGGCATAGAGAATTTCCAGAACCTCTCCTCCGGCGCGATCATCACCTGCAACCACTTCAACGCCCTGGACAGCTTCGCGATCCAGATGGTATACGAGGCGGCTGAACAGCCCAAGCGCACTTTCTACCGCGTCATCCGCGAGGGCAACTACACTTCCTTCCCCGGCTTCTACGGCTTCCTGATGCGGCATTGCCACACGCTGCCCCTGTCGTCGAACAAGGACACGCTGAAGAAGTTTATAAAATCCACGGACCAGATACTGCAGGACGGTCATTTTGTCCTGATCTACCCCGAGCAGGCAATGTGGTGGAATTACAGAAAGCCCAGGCCGTTCAAGAGAGGCGCGTTCACGTTCGCGGCCCGCAACAACGTCCCCGTGCTCCCCTGCTTTATAGTGATGCGGGATTCAGGGTACCTTGACGACGACGGCTTCGCGGTGCAGGAGTACACGGTGATCGTCTCCGAGCCCATCCTTCCCGACCCGGCATTGTCCGAAAAGGAGAACGTGCGCCGCCTGATGTCAACGAACTACGAGATCTGGAAGGAGATCTACGAGCGCGAATACGGGCTGCCCCTGGAGTACATCACCGAGACCGGCAAGGTGGAGTATGACGGGGTGAAGGCGATCGAAACCTGACAGATCAGACGAGAGCGTCAGGTTTCGGCTAAATTCGTCCCGGCGGACGAGCGAAATTGTGCGCGGGGCGCGCAGCTAAATTTGCGCTGGCGCGCAAGTGATATTGTGCTGTGCACAGTGATATTCGTGCTGACGCACGAGTGATATTGCGCGGGACGCGCAGTGATATTCGCACTGACGTGCGAGAGATGGTCGCCTGGCGGCGAATGATATTGAACCCTGACATTATAGCGACAGTGTCAGGGTTCAGTGATATTCGGCGGTGCCGAGTGAAGGTGGATCATTTTCGTTTCGCACTCATTTTTACCTTCCAGAAAGCGCAACCTTTATGAAAACGCCCAGAAATCCAGGCCAAGAGGTAAAATCAGGGCGTTTCGCGCTCATTTTTGGCTTTGAGACAGCGCTACCTTCACGAAAACGCCCAGAAATCCAGGGCAAGAGGTAAAATCAGGGCGTTTCTCGTTCTTTTTTGCCTTCGAGACAGCGCAACCTTTACGAAAACGCCCAGAAATCCGGGGTAAGAGGTAAAATCTGGGCGTTTTGCACTCCTTTCTGCCTTCGAGACAGCGCAAGGTCCCCGGTACAAGCGAAGAAAGCGTTTAGTTGCCGCATCGCGCACAATATCACTCGTGCGTCAGCACGAATATCACTGCGCGCAGCGCAATATCACTCGCCGCCAGGCGAACATCACTGCGCGAAGCGCAATATCACTCGCCGCCAGGCGAACATCACTCCGCGCAGCGGAACATCACTCACCCAAAGGGTGAATATCACTTGCCCGCAGGGCAAATATCACTCGTGCGTCAGCACGAATATCACTGCGCGAAGCGCAATATCACTCGCCGCCAGGCGAACATCACTGCGCGAAGCGGAATATCACTCACCCAAAGGGTGAATATCACTTGCCCACAGGGCAAATATCACTGCGCGCAGCACGAATATCACTCGCACATCAGTGCGAATATCACCGTGCGGACCACAACGATTGCCCCGCACATCACCTTCCGACCGCGTTGACGCATAAGCGGAAGAAAATTTTATATAAATTTTTTAAAATTTTTAGCACTCACCTATTGACAGTGCTAACAATCGGTGATATAATACGGCCAGAACCTGAGAGATGAGGGTTCGGAAACATAATAAATTTAAAGGAGTGAATCAAAATGATGAATATGCTTATACCGAGAATGTACAGAAAGAGCCTGTTTGATGATTTCTTTGACGCTCCGTTTGCCGGCGCGAATACCGGTCTGATGAAGACAGACGTGAAAGCCACTGACACCGGGTACGAACTTGAAATTGACGTACCGGGAATCGATAAAGAAAACATCACGGTACAGCTGGAGAACGGTTACGTTACCGTGACCGCGAAGACCGAGCGCAAGAATGAAGAGGGCAAGGAAAACGGCCACTACATCCGCAGGGAGCGTTTCTCCGGCACCTACAGCAGGAGCTTCTACGTAGGCGAAGACGTCAACGAAGAGGATATCAAGGCCAAGTTCGGCAACGGCACCCTGAAGCTCTACGTCCCCGACAAGGAGAAGCAGCCCAAGGTCGAGACCAAGAAAGTCATTGCCATCGAAGACTGAAACGAAGCAGGTCAGATTGCCCCCGGGCATGACGGTCAATAATTAAAAAACGGCGCGATCCTGTTGCGACAGGTTCGCGCCGTTCTTTAATATTATTCCTGCAGTGTGCCTTCGAAACTGTCAACTTTCCAGATGCCTTCTTCTTTGACCAGTACCAGTTCCACTATGTAGTAAGGGCTGTAGTGATACGTGTACTCCACGCCGTACAGTTCATATCCTGCCTTCGCACCGATCTTGCCGTCCTCGTAAGAATTTATAGATAAATTGTTAAACGCGTACGGGTTCGTGCTCCATGGATGATATCTCATGGCGGGTTCTAAGACTATGTCTTTTACAGCAGGCTGTTTTTTCTCCAGCAATATCATTCCGTCGTACCTTACAGCACGGGCGTCCAGATCGCCGAAAGCCGCGGCAGCCGTTTCTGCCGAATAGGCGGCGTAGAACCGGTCTCTTATCTGATTCCATTCTTCTTTGGTGTACGCGTATGCGGCGGTCTCCGCATCGGGAGCGATCACTCCTGCAGGCACGGTGACGAAGTCGTCCTCGGCTTTCAGGGGCTTGTAGAGGCCGTAATTTTCGAGATAGGCCAGTTTGTCGCGCCGGTCAAGCGCCTCTTTGGCTTCGTCTATAGTTATCGTCGGCGCCGCGGTGTCCGTAAGCAGTTCGAGCACCGTACCGCCGGAAATGCGCCATTTGCCGCAGTCCTTCGTGAATTCTGCAGTGTACGTTTTTTCAGTCACGCCGTCGCGGCAGAGGCAGCGGATATTGACCTTCGCACGGCTGTCGGAATTGTCAACGATCTTGACGTGGTCGATCAGTTTATAATTATCTCCGAACGGTATCACAGGCCCGTCATAGAAAGCCGGATCGGCGTTGTACACTTCTCCGCCGGGATCGCCTCCCATATCAGCCGTTATCCTGAACCGGTTCGTGATGTTTCCGTCGACGTCTACGCCAAACGCAAGGCCCGGCTCCATTACGGTGTAGAGTTGACGCTGCGCAGTGGGGGGATACAGATCCGTCGCTTTCCAGAATAATTTGACCGAAGGCCTGTAATCGAACACCGGCTTGACGCCCTCGAGAGCCCATTTGTCCGGGTCGAATCTCAGCCCGTCGTAAAGGTCGAAGATCACGGCCAGCAGTTCCGCAGCGGTGTCGACTTTTAACTCTCCTTTGTCGCGCTCGAATATGCGTTCATATTCCTCGCGCGCTCTTTGAAACCCGGCCGGGCTTAAGGCCCCGCGACCTTCTTTTTCCAGATATTCCGTCAGACTCTCGGTCGTGAATATCCTGCCCAGATCGTACGTGTCAATAAAATATTCGAACTCGTAGTATGTGTAGATCTCGGCGGCGTTCGTATCATTTAAATACGCGATGTATTCCTGCCTCATCCGGTCGATATCTTCTGAATATATCAGTTCGACGTCGTCCCGGGTCAACTCTACACGGTTGTAATACGGGCTGGCGGTCTGCCATTTTGCAAACTCCAGCAGTTCCTCTTTCGGCACTCCGTATTTTTCGATCTCGTATACGATCCCCGGCCAGGAGTCTGTGTACGCGGTCTTTTTCCTAATTTCCTTATAGTCGGGATCGCTTAGCGAAAAATGAACCGACGGGTCATAATAACCCATTGCCTCCGCGAATTCTCGCGGAAGGTTACAGACTCGCTCTGTGAAGCGATTTCCGAAAGATGATGTGTAAAACCACTGCTCGTCGATGATCCCCTTGCCGACGTGGTCTTTTTCCGGAAAATCGGTATTCTTCCATAAAGCGTATTCTTCGGGATTATCTTCGCGCCATTTCAGCCAGGCGGAATACGATATGTAATAATCCGGTATCTCCGGCGTAGGTTCAGGAGTGGCCGTGGGTTCCGGAGTGTTTGCAGGCTCAGGCGTTTCCGTCGGTATCTGCGTCGGGACCGTCGCAGGCGCCGGGGTCGGAGCTTCCGTCAATTCCGGAGAAGGATTCTTAGAAGGCGCGGCGGTCGGAACGTACGTAGGAGGCGCGGGCGTTTCGGTTTCGAAAGGTACGTCGGGCGTCAATATCGACACGGGATCGGTGCTTCTGAGCTTCTCCCGTTCTCTGCGGTTCCGGTAGGCGGAAAATGCGGCAATGCCTGCCACCAGGAACAGTACGGCGATCGACGCGGCAACGGCAAGGCCTGCCGGGAAATTTTTCTTTCCGGAGCGGCCCGCGCGCTTCCCTGCTGCCGGAGCGGCGTTCGAAGCGCCCACGGCAGGCGCGGGAGTTTCTGCGGCGCCGTGAGCAAACACCGACGCTTCTTCTATCAGATCTCCGCTTATATCTTTCACGCATTCGCGTATCAGTTTTTCGTCGTTCATACGTCTATTCCCTCCTTTGCGAGGAATTCCCGAAGGCCTTTGCGGATGCGCCCGAGAGACGAGTTTACCGTCCCTTCAGGGATGCCCAGCTTGCCGGCGATCTCCTGTATCGAGGCGTCGTAATAATAGCGGGCCACGAAGATCTGCCGCTTCTCTTTCGGAAGACTGTGAAGATATTCGCTGATCAGTGCGCTGACGGTTAGGCGGTCAATGACGTCCGGCTCCGGGGCGGCAACGTTTTCCGCGTCCGTCGCGCTCTCCGCCTCGCCGCCCGGGCATCGCTTCATCCGGCGCTGTTCCTTGAAACGGTTGATGGCAATGTTTCGCACCACCGCGGCAACGTATTTTTTCAGGTCGGAGACGTTGTCCGGCGAGCTGGAATTCCAAACTTTGAGATAGGCGTCGTTGACGCATTCCTCCGCGTCCTCGGCGCTTCCGAGAATATTGAAAGCAACGGTGCGGCAGTAATTGCCGTACTTTTTCTGAAGCTCCGAAACGGCGCCGGCGTCACGTTCGGAAAACAGCTTCAAAATATCTTTGTCGCTCAATATCCGCACCTCCGTAGATCAGGCTGTAAGGCGCCGCCGGACCGGCCCGGACAACGCCCTTCACATATATAGACAACTTTTTGTATCAAAAACTTCCGGGACTTTTAAAAATCGAAACCGTATTCCCCGGGACCCAGGTCCTGACCGCCCGGTACCGGCTCACCGTCAACGAATATCTCCGCCCGGCTGTCAGGGGGCACTGTAACTTCGTACCGGTCTCCGTCGAAAGACGCCTTGACGCTTCCCCGGAGGCAGGGAACTGTAATGGAGGCGCGGTCAAGGCCTGCGCGCCGGAAATCCACCCGGAACCGCTTCCAGCCGGGCTCCAGGGGCTCGATGCCGAATATGCCGCGGGAGATGAGCGCGGCGGGCGCGGCGCCCCAGGGGTGCGAAAAAGTCATATTGGGCTTGTGCTCGGGACACCAGGCCTCGGTGGTAATTGTTGCCCCCAGCCGGCGCAGCATATACGCCCAGGTGCGCCTGTCCTCCGGGTCCTCGTTCAGGAGCAGCGCTGTGGCCGTTTCTGAGGCGCCTTTCACTCCGGAGTGGTAGAGACCCTCAAGAACGAAATAAGCGCCGTAAACGCTCGTTTTGAGGCGTTTTTGGGCATTCAGGAATGTGCATGCCGCCTCGGCCTGCCGATCGGGGATCAGGCGGCGCTTTTTTTCGCCCAGGCAATACAAAACGTAAGCCGAAGCGTGCTGCGAACAATGCGTTGACCGGGTGCCGTTTTCGTACAGCCCGTCGCAGAAAGCGCCCTGTTCAGCGTCGAAAAGCAGTTCGGACAACGCCTTCGCGATCCGCTTCGCGTTCTCTTCAAAAACTGCCGCATCCTCCGGTCTTCCCAGGAGCCGCGCGATCTCCGCCATGTCGAGAAAACTCCTGGCCTGCAATGCGTTCAGCACCGTGGGATACGCGGTATCAACGTCGTATCCGTCACGCTCGGAAGGCGGCCAGTCGTAGAGCACGGCGTTGACGCCCTGACCGGCCCGGTTGCCGCTGTGGACCAGGCCGTGAGTCCCGGCGAAAGCCAGGAAATTGTTGTCCCTCAACACCGGATAATACCGGTGAAGGGAGCCGAGGTTTCCGGTCTGGAGCGCGTCGGCCAGGGCCGCTTCGGGCATGAGCAGGATGTATTCCGCGGGCCAGGTGCGGTGGGTGTACAGATATTCCAAAGTGGCCCTTGCCGCGGAGGTGTCGCCGTAGAACGTATAAGAGGCCAGCATATTGATCAGCATATCCCCTTCATAGGCGCCGCGCTCCCGGGACTGTGAATCTACGTACAGGTCCTGCGTGGTGGCTTTTATGGTATATTTGGTGAATTCGTAAAGTTCCTGAAGCAGCTCCGAATCGGAGGAGAAGGAGGATTCCCCGTCGTCGAGATCGGCGCGCAGGGGCAACGCTTTCACCTGTTCAGGGCGGAAGGGACGGTCGGAGAGGATCTCGGCGTAGCGGAAGGTCATCATATCGGGCGCGGCAATATATTGACGGCCGGGGGCAACGCGCCAGTGAGCCAGGTAAGTGTTGCCGGTGCGCATATGGTACCGCACGCTGCCGTCGGAATTCAGTTCTTCTCCGAATCTGAGTTCCAGCTCTGTCTGCGCCTCCGCCTCGATCAGGAGGCCGATGCCTCCCACTATCTCGCGGCCCAGGTCGATGAAATATCCGCCGCCGGTCTTGCGTACGTTCTGCTCCGGGACGATCTCTTCGAAATGCTTCACGGGGCCGGTCTGCCACCGGGCAAAAACGTATCCGTCGAAAGCGCCGGGCTTCACTACTGGTCTTGCAAACCCGCCTTCCGCAGTACCCGGATCTTCCGGCCCGCAGCCGCAGAGTTCGCGCCATTTTACCGCGTCAATATTCGCGGCGCACGCTTTGTAATAATGGGTGCCGATGGAATTGTCAGGCCTGAACACCGGGTCCGCGTTCAGCGCCTCCCAGCCCTCGCCGGAAGTGTCGAAACCGTCAACTTGATTGCCGGAATCGTCATAAAAGGCAGCGCGCATCCACAGCGCCTTGCCCTCTTCCGCCTGGCACAATACGAGTATCTCTTCCGTCTCGCCGCCCCGTTTCAGCGAGGCCGTGAAGTCATAGACGTTGTAATAAAGCACGGACAACTCGGAGCGATCGTCCGTCTCCCCTTCCGAAGGAGGCAGTTTCCCGATCCTGGAGGGTCCCACGCCCAGCTCCGCGCCGTTCACGAAAAGGTCGAAAACGAACTGGCGGCCCGGTTCCGGGGACAATGCCGTGATCTCGGCGACCGCCCGCGAAACGCCTCTCCCCGCCACGAATCTCCGCCTGAAAAGGGCAAAATAAGGCTCGCCGGGCGCCCAGATTCCTGCGGGCCCGGCGGGCGTTTCAAGTCTGTTCAAACTCTGTACGGTTTCCTCTGCCATGATCTCCGGATCAGTTGATCGCCAGATACTGTATAGACGTAACCACTCCGTCCTTCAGCAGGATCAGCAGGTTCGCGTCGCCCTTCTTAAGGGAAACGCTGGTCTTGCCCGTGGCGTCCTCGCCGTATATCCTGGCAACGTCCTCGGCCCTGGCGCCGATGTACAGCCCCTCGGGCGTCTCCACGCTGTCGTCCCACAGCACCACTCCGGCGATGTAGTCCGCGCCGTTCAGCGTGTAGGTGGTCACGTCGATACTGCCGTAGGTATAGGTCTTGTCCATTCCCTCGAAAGCGCAGCTGGCTTCTTCGTAGTAATGGTCCGGCTCTCCCAGGGCGGAAATGATGGGCTCTGCCGGAGCGTTCATCTTTATAGTGACGTCGCCTTTCTTAAACACGTACGCGTCCTTTTCCTCAGGCGCGGCTGTCTTGTCCGCAGGGGCGGCGGTCTTGCCGGTATCGGTTCCGGGATCGTCGTTTCCGCCGCAGCCGGCTGTCAGCGCTATCACCGTCATCAGTGCGGCAAGCAGTAACGCGATCAGGATCTTTTTGCTTTTTTTCATTTGTATTTCCTCCTTCAGTCTCCCCAGTATCCGCTGAGTTTTCCGTCTCTTTCAAGTTGAGCGGCCTGGGCGTCGGCCATTTCGTAATAACGGTCTATCTTCTCGCTCCACTTAAGTTCTAGGTCCGCCTCTCCCCTGTGATTGGGCAGCGCCGTGTTGGCCTTGAGGTAGGCGCCGAACCAGGACGAAAGCTTCTCGGCTCCCGAAAGGTTCAGGTGTTGTCCGGCATCGAACGTGTCGGCGGTGTAGTCGATGCCGATCTCGCTCTCAGCGATGGGCAGCGTATTGACGTAGCACAGGCCGTTGTCCGAAGCGTATTTGACGATCTGCTCGTCCCATTCGTCGTACCAGTGGGGCATCAGCGTAGGCGCCTTTATCAGCACCAGCTGTATACCGTTCTTTTCGCACAGATCTTTCATTTTGTCAAGATATTCCCAGCAGGTATCCGCAAAAGAATAGTCGGCAAGGGGTTCCGCCCTGGGTATGTAGTCCACCGGCTGTACGTCAATGCGCATAACGTAGCCGTTGTGGGAGAGCTGCCTGGTGTTGAAGAAGTATTTCAGATCTTCGGACCTCAGGTCGCTCCAGCGGGAGTGGAAGCGCAGCAGCGGGAAAACGTAGCTCAGCAGAGATTCCTCTTCCGTCATCGACGCCTTCACGGCCCGGAGCTTCACGGAAGACCATTTCATGCCGTCCAGCGCCAGCCGGTTGTAGGCCTCGCTCTGGGGCTCCCCGTACTTCATCGACAGCACGTTGAACACCACTACTTTCGGAGTCTCGTACCTGAGCGTGTCTTCCAGCATATAGTATGAGTGCCAGATCAGCTGCTGAGGGCTCCCGCGGATGGCGGAGGTGATGCCGTATTCCTGCCAAAGGCGCACGGGAGAGAAGTTGGAATAGACTTCGCAGTCGCCTATGAAGAGCACGTCGTTGCCCCCGGCGTAGTCGTAATATTCTTTGACCAGCAGCCCCTCTTCGTTTTTATCGATATATTTCGGGGTCAACAGCCGCTGCAAAAACCAGAGGGCCAGTACCAGCACCAGCACTGCGCAGAGGGCGGCGGCAATTATTTTAACGACTTTTTTCTTGTTCATACCGTCAACCTCCTCTCAGAACCGCGTGTATATGAACGCGCCGGAATCGTATCCGATGCCGTAGGCTCCGAACACCATTATCAGGCAGACCGCCGCGATCAGCAAAGCGTATCTCACCACGGGAGGCCGAGCCATCAGCCTGTCGCGCACCTGGCCCTTGTTCTGGAGGATGCTTACGGTAAGCATTGCCGCGCAGCCTGCCAGCACCACCGCGAAATCCTGCCAGCCCAGCCCCAGCTCCAGGAAACTGCCGTTGAACAGGTCGCCCCAGTTGGCCGTGGTAAATATTGTCCCCACCTGCCGGAACGTGCCGGGAACGTCCCTGTACACGTCGAGCACTCTTATGAATCCCATCAGCCAGAAGGTACGGAACATCTGGAACACGTTGTATCCTTTGGTATTGCTGAACCGGAACTTCTTGTGGAACCGCTGGTAGAGCGGCGAAAGTTCCTGGGACACTATGATGACGAGGCAGTTCAGCAGGCCCCATACGATGAAATTCCAGGCGGCGCCGTGCCACAGGCCGGTGGCGAACCAGACGATTATGGTCGAGAGGTACACGGGCACCCGCTTGCCGATGGCCTGCCCCAGCTTCTCCCGGGACCACTTGGAGATCTTCAGCATTTTCGGGCTGACGGACAAGGGATAAAAGATATAGTCCTTGAACCAGGTCCCCATGGTGATGTGCCACCTGCGCCAGTATTCGGTGACGTTCAGCGAGAAGAAGGGCCGGTCGAAGTTCTCCGCCACCTTTATTCCCAGCATCTGGGCAACGCCGATGGTGATATCGATGCCGCCGGTGAAGTCTGCGTACAGCTGTATGGCGTAGAACAGCACCAGGGCAACTACGTACACGCCTTTATAAACATCGGGTTCTCCCGAGAGCGTGATGACCGCGGTCACGAGCCTGTCCGCTATGACAACTTTCTTGAAGAAGCCCCAGACCACGCGCCATGCGCCCTTCGCGAAATTCTGATAATCGAAATCGTGAGGTCCGTACAGCGTCTGGGACAGCTCGTCGAAGCGGCTGATGGGTCCCTGCAGGAGCTGGGGGAAGAACGAGACGAACAGTGCGAATCTGGCAAAGTTCTTCTCGGGAGCGTATTTGCCGCGGTACACGTCGATGATATATCCCATACTCTGGAATATATAGAACGAGATGCCCAGGGGCAATATGAATCTCAGATATCCTATGTTGGTCCTGAAAATGCCGTTGACGATGGAGATGCCGAAATCCGTATATTTGATCACCGCCAGCATGCCCAGATTGACGATCAGGCAGAGACTGAGGATGAGGTAGGTGCGCTTTTTGACCTTGGCCTTGTATGCCTTTTTGGCATCCCGGTCCATTGCCGCGCCCTGCTCTTTTATGTACGAGTCCCGGGCTTCCGCCATCCTGCCTATCACCGCGCCTGCGAAATAGGTGGTCAGGATCGTCACGGCCATGAATATCAGGGAGGTCCAGCCGGCAAAGCAATAGAAAAAGATGCTGAACGCCAGCAGCATCATCCACTGAAAGCGTTTCGGCACCAGATAATAAAGCAGCATCAGCGCCGCCAAGAAGGCAATAAAGCCGAATGATACGAAGGGCATGTCAATGATCGTCCGGAGGGAACGGAGCGCCGCTCCCGCCGCGGTTATTCGTCAAGAAGTTTTTCGATGAGTTTCCACAGAGCCGCAGCGGAGTTGAAATTCTCCGGCACGATCTCGTTGGCCGGTATCTGGACGTCGAATTCGGAACTGACCTCCGTGATGATGGAGATGATGTCGAAGGAGTCCAGTATGCCGTCGTCTATAAGCGTGGTGCAGGTGTCGTAATCCACGTCCGCGTGTATGTCTTTTAAAATATTAAGGAGTTCCTCCATTTGAAATCCACCTTTCTTTAAGCAGTTTCCGGTCGATCTTTCCGTTGGGCGTGAATGGCATGGAATCCAGCCTGATCACTGCGTGAGGGAGCATATACCGGGGCAGCTTCCCTCTCAAAACCTTACCGAGAGATACGTTGTCCGTATCGCCTACATAGTATAGCACAATTTTCTTTGCCGCGTCATCAAAAATACAGCACGCGGACTTTATTCCCTCTTCCAGATTCACCACGGCTTCGATCTCCCCCAGCTCGATCCGGTGGCCCATATGCTTGATCTGGTAGTCTTTGCGGGAAATGAATTCCAGCTCTCCGAAAGCGTTGCGGCGCGCCAGGTCTCCGGTGCGGTATATGATCTCGGGGTATGCGGTGTTGAGGGGGTTCTGGACGAATGCCTCGGAGGTCTTCTCCGGGTTGTTGTAGTATCCCAGCGTGACCGAGGTGCCCCGGACGCAGATCTCGCCGGTCTCTCCGTCGGCGGCAAGAGTGTTGTCCTCTTTCAGCAGCAGTATCTCGGTGTTCCTGAAGGGCCCTCCGATGGGGATCACGTCTCCGGGGCCGAATTCCCGGTCAACGTGGTAGTAGCAGCACATTCCGGTGGCTTCCGTGGGTCCGTAGAGGTTGGTGAAGGACGCTTCGGGCAATGCCTGCCGCCACATATTGAACTGCTTTATCGGGAACACTTCGCTGCCGAACGCCACGGTGCGCAGGTATTCCGGCTTCACCGTGTCGAATGTGCCGAAGGCGGAGATCATCGTCAATGCCGATACCACCCAGCATACGGTATTGATCCGTTTTTCGTTGAGATATTCCACCAGCTTTACCGGGAACATGAACAGTTTTTTGGGGACCAGGTACGTGGTGGCGCCGAACTTCAGCGTGGGATAAAGCTCTTTGAGGCAGGCGTCGAAATAGAGGGGCGTCTGGTTTCCGAACACGGTATCCTCGTTAAATCCCAGCGCTTCGGACAACGTCTCTATATAGTCTATGACGGAGCGGTGGCACGCTACCACGCCTTTGGGCACCCCTGTGGAACCGGACGTGAACACGATATATATGGGGTCAACGTCCAGCGCGTGCTTTCTGATAGTCGCCAGCGCTTCCGTGTCTTCCGGGGTGTCGCAGATGTCGGTGAACAGCATCACTTCGCCCTGGCCCAGGGCTTTCGCCGCGTCCACCGTCTTTGCGTCGCAGATGACGGCTCTCGGCTTTAAGGTGTTGAAAATGAGCCCGATCCTGTGGGCAGGCATCTCTTCGTCGATGGGCACGTAAAAGCAGCCCGCGTACACGACGCCGAAAAACGCGTTGACCATGTCCGGGCTTTTGTGCATGTACACCACCACGGGTTCGCGGTAGTAGCCCTTTGCCGAGAGCGCGGTGCCCGTGCCTCTTGCCCTGCGGTATACCTGTCCGAAAGTCAGCCTGCAGTCGTCGTCCGCGAAAGCTACCTTATCCGGGAGGCGCGGCGCCGTGGATTCCATATATTCGAGAACGTTGTTCATGTTTTACTCTCCTGTCTTTTTCTTTTGTACTCTGTTTATTCTTTCGTTCGATCCCGGGATCTCAGAAGATCTGAAGTTCGATCTCGCCGGTGTCCCAGTTGACGTGGGCTTCCGCTATGTTCTTGGTGGCGCTTGCGGGATAGAGCGACGCGTCGAAGTGGTAGTAATAATTGACCTTCTGGTAAGTCTCTTCGTCTTCCCAGGAGCCGAAGCCCAGCAGTTCTTCGTCGGTCCTTAAGAAGCAGTACCAGTATCTCAGGCGCGACTCGGATCTGGGGCAGGCGTCGATGTGGTACCATTCGCCGTTGACTTTTACGAGGCTCCAGAAGTGCTGCGTTTTTCCGCCTTCGCGCTGTACGCCGACTGTCTCGAAACCGGCCTCCTCCATAAACGCTTTCATGGCGGCATAGTAGGTGAAGCAGTCGCCGGTGCCTTCGTCAAGGCCGCGGATGGCCTCTCTTACGTAGCTGTCCTTGTCCGAATGGCTGACGTAGGAGATGTGCTCCGACACGTAGGTCCAGATGGCGTAAAGCTTTTCGATATCGTTCATGCTGCTGTCGATGACATTCGGAAGCAGTTCGCGGAACTTTTTATGCATGGCGGCTTCGGAATATTTGCCGTCGGGAGTGTTCAGTTCTTCGGGATCTCGCACCAGCACCGTGGCCGTAAAGGTGGCAACGTTGCCTGATTCGTCGGTGGCCGTGTATATCACCTGGTACGTTCCGGGGACCTTAAGATTCACGCCGCTGGAGTCGATGGTGACTTTCACCTCTCCGCCCCGGTCGTCGCTTACGCTGAGCCCCTCTCTGTAGGAGATGGTTTCTCCGGCAAATATCTCTCTGTAGGCGATGGCTTCGATCACCGGAGGCACTTCGTCCACGTCAACGATCAGCACCGCCGTTACGGTGGTCTCGTTGCCGCCGCCGTCCCGCAGCAGTATGCCTACTTCTTTCCTGCCGCCTTCGGAGGTGTCAACGGGCGCCGTGAACGAAACGTCAACGGCGGTCTTGTCGTCTATGGAAGCGATGAAGTCTTCCGGCCTGACCTCCGTCCCTCTGGGAACGGTAACGTTTTTAGTCTCCGCGGCCGGGGGAACGGTATCGCGGACAACGATCTCCACTGCGTAGGTGTGTTCGCCGCACTGGAGCTCCAGCGGATATATGCCGCACACAGACGTGTCAACGTCCGCGGTGCTGGACAGATAATATATTGCCGCTTCCTCCCGGCCTTCCTTAAGGAACACCTGCGCGGACGGGATCGTCTCCCCCGCCTCTAAAGTCACCGCGTCGATTACCGGAGCTTCCGGCACGTTGGTGGGAACTTCCGTAGCGGGCGGGGCGGTGACGCCGTTGTCCGTGGGAGCCGTGACGACGGCCACTTCTCCGGGCCCCGGCTCTTTGTTTCTGTTTTTAGAACTCACGACAATTATGCCGATGATCAAGGCTATTATCACCAGCAAAAGCAATACCATCATAAGTTTCGTCCCGCCGGACACGCCGCTGCCGCCTTTTTTTGCGGAACTGCGTTTTGTGAAATCCGGCTGGCTTCCGTAACTACTCATTTTTATCTTATTCCTCCGACGTGGCTCTCATAACTGCTTTCGTTCAGTTTTCGAACCTTGCCCCCCGCCATGGTGACGGCGGCTTCCGCGGCGAATACCGCGGGATCCAGGAAGGGCGCGTTTATTTTATAAAGATGGAACGCGATGGGCAGTTCGGTGCAGCCAAGAATGACCGCTTCCGCCCCGCTTGCCATCATTTTATTCACAGTTTCGATGAATCCGGAGGGGTCGATATCCGAATTCCCGGCTTTGATGCCGTTATAAATCATATCCATCACGGACCGTTGACCCGCTTCGTCGGGCAGCACCTGCTCCACTCCGGCTTTTTCCAGTTCTTTCGCGTAAACGCCGGACAACACGGTGCCGTCTGTTGCCAGGAGTCCCACCTTCTTAAGGCCTGCCCGCCTGGCTCCCATTGCAGTCTCGTAAGGCATATTGATGAGGGGCGCGGTCAATTCCCCTGCCACCCTCTCGTAGAAGTAATATGCCGTGTTGCAGCCCATCAGCAATATCTCCGCTCCCGCGTCGATAAGCCTCCTGCCGCTCTTCAGTATCTCCGGAACGGGATCGTCCCCTCCGTAGAGTATCGCCTTGACGCGGTCCGGGATCCGGGGGTTGCAGTCGATCAGGATCGGTATGTGCTCCCGGTCGGTGGAGGCTTCCGTCATACGTATGATCTTTTCAAAAAAGTCACAGGTAGCCAGAGGCCCCATGCCCCCGATGATCCCTATTGTTTTGTAATCCGCGTTCTGTTTCATTCAATTCATCCGCTTCCGGTCGAAGGCCCGGCGGCCGCTCCTGCGGCCTCTCCTCCGTCCGGCGTCGCGGCCTTCCGTCAAATTATTTCTTCTTTTTTCCCTTAAGCACGGAGATCAGTATCACCGCAACGGCAGCCGCGGCAACGACTCCGCACACGATGAACAGCCAGGTGTAGTTTCCGCCTTCTTCTTTGTCAGCAGGCTTCTCGGTGGCCTTTGCACCGGACCCGGTAGCGGGGGCGGCGGTGGCTCCGGAGGAGTTCTCCGTGGCGTTGGAGGTGGGTTCCGTTTTCTCTGTAGGAGCGGTAGTGGGCGTGGCAGGCGCCGCGGTGGGATTGGCCTTTTTCTTCGCCATATACTTGACCACCACGTTGTTGAAGCGGGTGATGACGTCGCCTCTGTTGCCCACGCCGATGCCGCCGTATTCGGCGCTGATGCGGGCGTTTTCCAGAGTGAGCAGCTCGTTGCCGGACGCGTCTTTGATCACAGCGTGCTTGTAGTAAGTAACGTCGGAATCTCCATCGTCTCCGTCGGGATACGTTCCGCGCTCGCCGCCGTACTCCACGGTGGCCAGAAGCACGTCGTTCACGAATATCTCGACTTTGGACTTGCCGTCGTCAACGAAGCGGTATTTGTTTAATCCGTCTTTCTGGAACCCTTCGGGGAACGCTATCGACACGCCCTGGGAATGGACGTAAAGTCCGTCTTCCACGCGGGTCTTTATCGAAATGCTGATGGAAGAATTGGGGTTGTCCACGCTGACTTTTATGCCGGAACCGCCTATGCTGGAGATGCCGTCTTCCTTTCCGTCGTTCTCTTTATACCAGTCCCATTCGAAGGTGTCGAAAGTCTGCTGGGTGCCCGCGTTTTTGGGGTTGGTGATGGCGTACGCCTTGGGATCGATCATCCTGATGAAAATGCCTCCCATAACGGGATTGGTGCCTTCGAAAGCGTAATCCAGCTCGAAGGTGTACGCTCCGCCCAGGTAATCGTAGGCGTAATCGATATCGGAATAGAAGCCTGCGTACTTCTGCAGTTCAACGGATCCGTCTTCCGTTACCGTGCCTTCTCCGCCGGCGCCCCGGACGATCTGCATAACGAAAAAGTCCGCAAACTCGGTGTCCTCCAGGTTCGAGCCTTCTTCTCCGTTAAAGGAATATGTTTCTGTCCTCTCGACGTATTCGTCCTCCGCCGCTTCGGCGAAAGAGAACGCAGGCAGCATCGACAGCGCCAATATAAGGGCAACTACCGCTGCAAGCGCTTTCCTGTTACTTTTTTTCATTCCCTTCATCCCTTTCGTTTTTGTTTTTCTTCTTAGCGGCCACAACGAACACCGCCGCTGCCGCCAGCAGTACGGTCGTCAGCAAAACGGCAATGACCGCAGCCGTTTTCGCGCCACTCTTCTTTTGGCCTCCGGGCTGTCCTTCCGGCTTTACGGAAGCGCCGGGCCTGATCTCTGAGGAGATCACGCCGCCTTCTTTTTCATACCGGTAATTGAACCGGGAGTTGGGAGCCGCGTCGCCCAGGTCCATAAATTCCATCACCTCGCCGGAGACGGTGGAATTATCGGCCCATTTAAAATCGAAATTGTCCCGGGCGTCGATGCCTATCAGGGAATTCTCCACCCGGATGACCAGCTTGTTGCCGCGGAGGGCAAAATCGGCCCAACCTTTATTATACCCCATCCATTCGTTATTCGCAAATTCTTCCACCGACAGCCTGCCGTTTTCCAGGGCCCTTCCAATGACGAAGTCGTAACCCTCCCAGCCGGTGTAATAATACCGGTCGCTGTCGATATACAGATTCATCCAGTTTCCGGTGCCTTCCGCCGTGACCACGGGCGACGCACATTCCGCCAGGAAATATGTATATTCGCCGGTCTTCGATACTTTCACCCGGACGATGTCGTTGCGGCCGCTCTCGTTTTTGACCTTTTCGCCGCTGATCAGCCTGCCGGACCGCCAGGCCGTGTCGCCCACAGTGTCCAGGTACTCCGGCCCGATGCCGTCGAACTCGGAGAAGTCTCCGTCCATATCGATATCCACGCTGCCCGTGCCCCTGTCAACGCTCCTGACGCCCTTGAAGCGGCGGATATTGTCCACCATCTGGTAATAGTAATTGTCCCGGAACAGCTGCGAAATGGGCTCCACGTCCCTGCTGAATTCAGCGCTGAACGCGTCAACGTAGTTGCTGTTGAACTGCCAGTCTCCTGTGATTATCTGGTAGCTGTCGGAGATGATCTGCCCCGGTCCCGCGTCGGTCCAGCGGCCGAACGTGAACTCGTTCCAGCCTGTGATCATGACCAGCGGAGGATCGATCTCGAAGACCCTGCTCCACTGCTCCTGGAACGCCAGTCCGTCGCCGCTGGTGGAAAGGCCGTATCCGAAATCTCCCACGCCCCTGGAGGGTTGCTGACCGTCGTGATAGCTGCGCCCTCTGGACGAATTGGAGTGGAATCCGGCGCTGACAACGATCTGCTCCACCTCTCCCTCGGCGTTCCTGCCGGGCGCCTGTGGATATTCCGCGATCCAGGGCCAGCGCAGTATGCCGTCGCCGGTGAAGTCGTTGAACGCCCAGGACCTTCTGATGGTGAAATAGTCTACGTACTCGCTGCCGAGCTTCCCGGGGTTGCCCAGGATGAGCGGTTTTCCCTCCCAGTAGAACCACAGATCTGCGTAATCCGGGTTCGAATATGCTTTTTTATACTGTATTGCCACGTGTTCCGCCATGGTATCGGCGCTGTCCCCGTTGTGGAATACCACCTGGGGAGTATTGCCCCCTTCGTCCCGGACCTTTCTCCAGGTCTTCAAAAGCAGCGTCCAGCATTTCTCGAAAAGGCCTCCGTGGTTGGTGGTGTCAAGGAACACGAAGTCGATCCCGGCGTCCGTGAGCAGCTGGGCGTGCTTCCTGTATATCCATTCGTCCAGGTCGGTACGGTAATATCCGAAATAAGGCCTGGCCCAGCAGTGGAATCCGTCCAGGGGCTCCATCTCCCAGACCGCCTCCACGCCGCCGTCCAGGTAAACCTGCGTAGTGTCCCAGATGGTCGTGCTCTCGGAAGACAAAAAAAGGAAGTAGAAGATGCCCACGTATTTGCCGGCCCTCGGGGCGCCGGTCTCCGCCTGCGTGGGGAAAGATCTGCCAATTCCGTCGGAACCCACCCAGGTGTCGGACAATATATCCGTCGCACCTGTATCGGTTTTTCCGCCGCTTCCGTCTCCGTCTGCAAAGGCGGGGGTCAATAACGAGAGGGCCAGCATCAATGCGATCGCCAGGCACAGCGCGGTCCTGACCGCGCCGTCAGCCGCGTGTTTCGACGCGTGCTTCGCTCCCATCACGCCACCCCCTCTCTGGAATATACCGCGATCTTCCCGTCGATCACTTTATTGGCGTCCTCCGCGAAAATGCCCAGATTCTTGATGAACTTGTCCTGCGACTTGTTGCTCTTCAGTTCCCTCACCATAACGGCGGAAAACACTGAGCGCATACGCACGTTTTTGTTGTAGATATCCGGGTCGCCCTTGAGCGCGGCGGTGAAATCGTCCCGCCTGCCCTCTTCGATACCAATAAGAGCATTGTCCCCGTTCGCTCCCTCGAACACGCCTTTTCGCCAGAAATCCGACTGAAGCATTGCCCTGCTGGAGGGGATGCCTCCGAAGCAGCCGTTAAGTATCTGCTGGGCCGTTTCCGTGAGGCAAAAGGCAGCCAGCTTTCCGGCCATGTCCTGCTTTTTCGACCCGGAATTCACGGCGAACCCCTTTATAAAATCCGTGTTTGCCATTCCGGTACGGGTGCCGTCGGAGGCGGAAGGAAGGGGCAGCAGCACCAGGTTCCCCGAGGCCAGCAGCTCGTCCACACGTTTTCCTGGGTTCCGGGCGGCGTCTTTTTCAGTCTGGAAAGAAAGATTGTCGCGGCCCGGCATGGAGGCGAAAGTCAGGCTCATGACGCAGGTGCGGTTGCCCGAGGAAAGGCCGGGAGTGTACGCGGCGTTGTGGGCATAGAAAGCATAAAAACGCTTCACGGCGGTATTGACCGGACCTTCGCTGCCAAAATCGAAGCGCCCGTCAGTGAGGTAGGTCCCGGCCAGAAGGTTGCAGAAGTATTGCCAGGTGTAATTCATATAATGGGGCATATATATCCCGGAATAAGTTATTGAGCCTTGCCTGCCTGTAAGCGCTTCGGCGGTCTCTTCCAGGCCGTCGATCGTCCAGTCCGCGCCCGGCACCGCCACGCCTGCTTCCTCGAACAGCTGCCTGTCCCCCAGCACCACCGTATGGTCGTAATTGAAAGGGATCATAAGCAGAGGCTCTCCCGGATCTATGCGGGCAACGTTCTCGGCGCCTCCCACCAGGTCCGACGCCGAGAAGCCGTACTCCCCTAAATAGGGTTCCGCGTCCGTCAATCCTCCCGCCGCGTACAGCAGCATATCGTCCGCTCCCAGCAGCAGGCAGTCGATGCCCGTCAATTTCTTCGGAAGCTCCGGATAATATACCGCTTTCACGCCTGTCTCCGGATGGACTTCGCGAAACGCTTCTATATACCGGTCAACGCACTGTTCCAGCCGCTTCTGGGCTTCTCTCGAAGTGCGGTCCTCCTTAACTGCCAGGACAACTGTATCCGAAGGCACCACGAGCTTTTCGTCTGTCACGCCGCCGTTGTCCCCTGCCCTCGAACAGCCTCCGAAGGCCGTCAACGCAGCCAGCGCCGCCGCTAAAAGCAGCAGGACCGCCCGCTCTCCCCGGCGTTTGATACTGTTTAAAAAGTTCATTTTTTGTCCCTCAGCATGATCTCCATGATCTGAACTCTGTAAGGATCCGCCACAGCTTCGTCCGCGGCGTAATCGCCGGTGCGCGTGATCTCGAGCCGCACGTACCTGGCCTTCACCGTCTCGAAAGCGAAGGACCTGGGCCTGCCGGCGGGATCGCCCTCGAAGGTGAAAGTACCCACGTCAGTATAGTCCGAACCGCCTCTGCTGACCTTCAGCGTAAACTCCTCGGGGAAGCATGGATTGCCGCCGCTGATGCTGGCGGTGTCGGTGCGGGGATAGAGCGTGATGACGGAAAATTCCTTGACGGAGCCCAGATCGAGATTGATGACCACAGATTTAGACAGCACTCCGCCGTCGGACTTGAGCACTTCGGTAGTAAAACCGGTAGAGGTATTGCCGTCGGTGAGGTTGGAAACGCTCCAGGTGGAGCCGGACTCCATAGAGCGGGAACAGGTGGCCCTGGCGCCCTGGGCAACGTTTTTGCCGTACAAAAGGCTGGTGTTGACCATGACGGATATATTGCGGTCGACGGTGATCTCGGCGGTCCGGTCGGTGCCGGAATAGTCGCCGCTGTAGTTCAGGAACGTCTCGAGTATACCGTCTGCCGCAATCACGGTCACTTTCGATCCGGTGGGTACGATGACTCCTGCCTGTCCGTTTTTGAACACACAGTTCTTTCCATCTGCGGTGAGTTCCACATCGGACCCGTCGGGCACGTACAGGGACAATACGCTGTAATCCGTTCTGTTTTTCGTGAATTCGGCGCCCACGGCCATATCTCCCTCGGCGGTCAATTCGAGCTCGCGCTCTCTGCCTCCCGCGCTGCCCGTGAAGAATGCGAATTCGTACCCGGAGGCGGGAACGGCTTCCAGTTTCACCACATCGCCTTTATTGACCGTGACAACGCCGCTGCCGGAGCCGGAGCCCGGGATCTCGCCGTTGACCTTCACGGAGCCGTTGGCGGAAGGAATGACGTTTATCCTGACCTTGCCGGACTCGGCCTGGGAAGGTTCTTCTTTCGCCTCGAATACAAGCGTCCTGCGGTACTCGCCCGTTTCGATCTTGAAACAGATCCTGTCGCATTCGAAGCCGTAAAATTCTACGCCTGAAGGAAGGGACGCCGCGGCCTCTCCCCCTGAGAAGATCAGCGTGCCGTCGTAATATACGGCGGTCTGGGAGCCGGTCCTGGGGATGCCGGCGATGACGGCGGTGCCGGCAGGAGAATCGATATCAAGCCTGAAAACTTCTTCGTTTCTGACAGTCACGTTGACGGGGCCTTTTATGGACGGAACGGTGCATTCGCTCGACTTTAACGAACCGGGCGAGGGTTTGACGGAATAGACCGCGTACCCGGGCTCCACCGGAGAGACGCCTGCCATATACTGGCTCATAGTGAGCAGCGGGCCGCCGCTCCAGGCGTGGTTCATGGTGCCTGCGCCTTTGTCCCAGTACTCCCAGAGCGTGGAATAATCTTCTTCCACCATGCCCTTGTATCTCTTCTTGACACGCGCCTGGGCTTCTTCCATCAGGCCCATCTCGCACAGCGCGTCAAGCACGTACCGCTCCATATAGGGGCTGGAATTGTATACGGTGGTCAACACTTTTTTCAAGGCGTTGAACTGATCCGGATCGTTCAGATCTGCCAGTCCCGAGAGCACCGCCAGCGCGTTGGCCCGGTCGTCCGCCCGTTTCACGGAGCCCATGAATCCCTTCTCCGTAAACAGCAGCTGATACGCGCCGTATATCCGGTCCATCCGCTCCGAAAGTTCCTGCTCCGCCGCCGTGTCGCCCTTTATAGACGCGAAATATCTGACCGTATCCAGGGCCATAAAATACCAGGCGTTCTCGATACCCACAACGTCGGCTCTGTCTCCCCAGTCCATCCAGTCCCAGGAACCGCCCCGGTGATTCACCAGGCCGTCGGTGCCCAGCGTCCAAAGGTCCAGATACGCCCGCGCCGCGTCGTATACCACGTCGACGAACTCTCTGTCCCCCGTGTACATATAGTAGGTCCTGAACCCGCAGATGCCTGCCAGCTGCTGCATGGGAAGCTCGAAATACGCTCCCTCTCCCGCAGGGACAACGGTCTTAAGCACGCCTCCCTCCGAGTCGGACAACATGTTCAGCACGCCTTTTCTGTACAGCAGATAAGAGGACGGGTCCATGGAATACATCGTCATCGCCATCTCGTTGGTGACGTCGCCCCACCACTGGGCGCGCTCCCTGTCGGGGCAGTCCATGAAATTGTCGCGCATGGTCACGTACAGCGTTCTCAGGGATTTCTGCCACAGCGTATCGAAGAATTCGTCGTCGGAGCGGAAGCTGCCGTAGAATTCGGTGTTGTAGCCGCTCTCCCTGTATTTCAGGGCGATTATCTTGACGCCCGCGGGAATCTTGTAAGTGATATGCTCTCCGTTGAACCAGCCTCTTGACTCGAATTCCTGTTCGCCGCCGCAGGTGACATAGCGGGTGATCACGGAACCCAGGGCAGTGTTCTCGGTGGTGATCTCTATCTCCTTGCCCGCTTCCGCCTCCACCCGGAGGTAGGGCACGCACTGGGCGTTGTATGGCAGGTCGAGGGTGGCATAAGTCAGATTTTTAGTGGTCGTACCGGCGAATTCGGAGCTGTTTTCGTAATCTTCGAGGGATCCGACTTTTAAGAATGGGATCTGCCTCGGATAAAGTTTGCCCCAGCAGCCTTCCCCGCCGCGGCATATGACGGTGGCGTTTTCCCAGGCGGAATCGTCGAAATCTTCCTTCTCCCAGGAGCCGAGCGACTTTCTCGCGTCGTATTTTACGTTGAACTCCGCGATCCTGTAGTTGGGCTGCTTGTCGCCCTTGTCGTCCAGATACGCGGGATCGGCGCATACTTTCCACCCGGCGTCGCTCAGGACCAGCGCGGTCTCGTTGCCGTCGCCGTCAAGCCCCGCAGCTTCGAAGAGGAATCCGCCGCTGCCGCTGTCGACATATGAGAAGCTGCCGTCCTTGCCCCAGTACCAGACCTGGATCGCCAGGGTGTTGCTGCCCTCTTTAAGGAAGCGGGCAATGTCCACAGTGTCGTAGTAGCCGCTTTCGGAGTCCATTCCCCTCTTAAGGCCGCCTTCGTACACCACGTTTTTACCGTTCACGTAGAGCCAGTACCTGGAATCGGCGCTTATGTGCGCCTCCATAGTCTCAGGCACGGTCTCCAGCTGAAAGTCGCGCCGGAATATGAGCCAGGCGTTTTCCTTCGCAGCATCGGAACCGTCCCAGATCCAGTCTGCGCGCCAGTCCGTCTTGGGAGTCATATAGTAACTGAGGCTCTTAAAACCGCCGGTGCCGGAGTCAGGACGCTCGGGATCTATGACGGGATTGCCCCCGTTCCCGGACCTGCACGAGGCGAACAGAAGCAGGGTCAATACGACCGCCGTGATCACAGATATTATCTTGCCCGTCCTTTTTTCCATCCCGATCTCTCCCGTCTGCCGCCGTCAACGGCCCGTGCCCGCCGCGATCCCGCGACCGTTCCGCGCTTTATATTATCCCTTGAATGTATAATTCAATCTGCCGATGGGCGCCGCGTCTCCCGAAGTGTAGAAGTCGTCGAGGCCTCTCACCCGCTCCCGGCTGTCCATCCACTTGAAACCTATCTCGAACCTGTCCCCGGGGCCTATGCCTACCGCCGCCTTGGGCACCTTGTATACCACGTGATGCTCGTCGAAAGAATACTCTATGACGGCGCAGGGCCTGAAGGTATCCGCCTCCAGCGAACCCGTCTCCTCAACGCACTTTTCCAGCGTCGCGCGGCTGTCCGTAAACTGGTATCCTCCGGCCATGTAGCCGTAACCATGCCAGCGCTTCCCGGGAGCCTGATACCCGTCGGTGAGGTTTTTAACGCCGAGGAACAGCTGCATCCAGGCGGAATGGTAATCGTACTTCTCCAGAGGCGCCAGGGTTTCGGCAGAGAAATACAAATTGTCCACGTCGTGGGCAACGCTTACGCAAACGATGGCGTTGCGGCCCGAATCGTCAGTGTAGTGGGTGTTGTAACCGTCATGATCACGGCGGTATTGACCCTTGGGGAAGTTCAGGTAAGTGCGGCCGAACCGCTCCACCGTTCCCGCATCGACGCTGCCGTCAACGCTCCCCGGCATCTCCGGCGTGACCTCCAGCGCCGGAGCTCCTTTGTACTTCCGCACGTTGGCGATCAATTGCATGTAATAGTTGTCGAAATATCCGCCCCGCATAGGCTCCGCGTCTCTGGAATATTCCAGATCTGCGCAGTCAACGAATGACATGGGTCTATCAGGAGTGCCTCCCCAGCGCCCGGCGATCCACTCGTTCCAGCCGGTCACGAACACGTAAGGGGGCAGCGTCTCCAGCGCCCTGTCCCACTGCTCCTGGAAATTGTACCCGAACTTCCAGGCTCCTTCCGACCGGTCCTCGGCGCCGTTGTGGAAAGACCTGCCGCGGTTGGCGGTCTCGCCGTACATCGCGGAGTCGCCGAAGTGGATCTGGGGATGCTGGGCAACCGAAACGTTGATGATCTCTGCTTCGCCTTTGAGGTTATCGAAGACTCTCTGGGGCCTCTCGAAATCCATCCAGGGCCAGCCGCCCTGCTTGGTGGGTTCGTTGGGCCACTGGGACATTTTTATGGTGAAAAACTCCCTGACTTCGGGGGAGCACTCTTCTTCTCTAGCGATGATCAGGGGCTTTCCGTCAACGGTGAACCAGGAGTCGGGCATGTAACCCACGCTGTAGATGCGGTCGTAGAGCATCTGGGCAGTCCTGCCGGATTCGGTGTTGGTGTAGAACATTGCCCTGGGAGTGTTGAAGCCCATTGCCCGGTATTCCGAAAGCAGCCTGAGCATCATCTTGGCCGCTTCTTCGTATATCACGGCGTTGGTGGTGTCGAATACCAGGAAATCTATATCGGCGTAGGTGAGCATCTCCACGTGGCGGCGCATGACCCACTCGTCTTTGGAGTAATAATATCCGAACAGAGGTTCTCCCCAGTGATGCATCACTGAATATTTGCCCCATTCGGGATCGTCGGGCCTGTAGCCTGCCTTGGGATCCGCCCGGAGCAGCCTGGTGATGTCCAGGGGCCTTTTATCCATGTGGAGATGTTCTCCGTTCCACAGGAAATAGAACAGCCCCACGCAGCGGCCGGGGCGTCTTTCCCCTGTTTCCGCTCCGGTAGGGAGCACGCGTCCCAGGCCGTCGGTGGCCGTGGCGCAGCCGGGATCGGTCAACTGAAGTCTGATGTCTGTGTTGTCCATGGTCTGCCTCCGCTCTTCTGAATATTTTATTAAATTTATTATGGCGTCGTTACGGTCCTGTACGTTTCCGCTCCGTCAATATCAGTAAACGTCCGTGGGATCTTTCGTGACGTACTCCGGTATGTCCGGAAGCTTCAGCGCCCGCCAGGTCTCCGGGTCTTCCTCGCCCTCGAAAGTGTGGACGATGGAGTAGGAAGCAACTTTGGAGTAGATCCAGTGGGCGTCTCTCACGCAGAGCCGGATGCAGCCGTCGGACACGGCGGTGCCCAGCTTGTTCCAGTCGGCGGCCCGGAGAGTGTTCTTGTCCTTGGCGTCGAAGGGCGTGGAATGGAATAGATAGGAAGAAGTGGATACTTTCAGTTTGCCGTTATCGTCCCATTCTGCTTTCCACATGCGGGTGATGTACTGGACGGCGCAGCCTTTGACCCATTCGAAATCGTAACGGGAATCGAAGCCGGTGGCCGTGGTCTCGTTGTCCTGGGTGGCTTTGTCCAGTGGGATCCAGTAGCTGTCGGAGGTCGTTCCGTACCATGGTGGCGGTCAGATCATGGTCTTGACCAGGCGGTCTTTGTTGCCGTCGCTGTCGGTGGAATAGATATATACCAGCTGCGCTTTCAGGGAAACCTCAATGTAGTAGCGCGCGTAGGGCAGATCGTCTTCTTCCTGATAGTAGACCGAAGGATCCCATTCGCCGGAATCGGCAGTGGGCTCCGCGGTAGGCTCCCTGGTGGGTTCTTCCGTAGGCCTGGGAGTGTCGGTAGGTTTTTCGGTGGGTTTTTCGGTAGGCTTCTGCGTGGGGGTAGATTTTTCGGTAGGCTTCTGGGTCTTTTCGGAAGTGGGCTCCTCGGTCTCCTCCGGGTCCGGAGTAGGTTCGGGAGTGGCGGTCTCCGTGGGAGGCCAGGTGATCACGGTGGCAGTCTTGGGAACGTACACGGTAGGGTCAACGCTTCCCGCCGGCGTTATGATCATCAGCGGCTCCCTTGTCTCGATCCCCTCTCCGTCGCCGTTTCCGGACAAACAGCCGAACAGCCCCGCGACCAGCAGCGCGGCGGAAATGACGATCAGTACTGCCTTCAGATATTTCATATGGATCACCCGTCGATCTCTAATTGTTCATAATATTCCCCGAAAGAGACCACCGGCTCTTCCGAAGCGTTGGACAGCGTCCTGCCGTCGGACCGCAGCACGCAGCAGAAAAGGTACTCGTCGGAAGCGCCCGGATTGTTGCGGACCGTGATATACAGATCTCCGCCTGCCCGTTCCGCCCTGATCTCGGAGCTGCCCTTAGCCAGTCCCGCGCTCTTCAGCACGTCCCGGGACAACACTTCCGCCCCGCTCAGCGCCGATATGGATTTCACCGTTCCTCCGGCGTAATAAGCCGTGTACGTTACCGTCTCTCCGGAAAGCGTCTCCGGCAGCGCAACTGCGCGGCTGGGAGGCACGTCGCATTCCGCGGCCTTTCCTTCCGACACGTAAAACAGCCGGTAAACGTAGCTGCTCAGCTTGTTGAGCCAGCTTTTGGGATTGGACTTGTTGACGATATTGCTCTGCCCGGAAAGCGCGGAGAGGTAGAATCCTTTCTCGAAATCCCCTTCTCCTGCGGCTTCGGCTTCCATATGATAAGTTATCAGCCAGGGATGTGAAGCGTACTGCTTGAGGGCTCCTTTAAAGGCGCAAAGCTGCGTCACTGTCTCTCCCGAGGCGTCGAGAGTCCCGGAAAAGATGCCTTTCTTCGTGGCAAATACCGCCTTGAACGTTCCGCCGTTTTCACCGCTGCAGGAGCCTGAGAACACCTTGTATACGTGCCCGGCGTCCGCAAAGACCTGCCTGCTCTCGCCCTGCGTGTCGACGGCGCTTACGGCGCCTTCCGACACGTCGAAAATGAACGCGCTGTCTCCGCCGGAATAGCATCGGTCAGGCGCTGAGTCGATTATGTTTCTGGAAGCTTTTCCGCTCAGGGAGTCGAAGAGCACCGACTGGTAGTTGCCGCCGGACTTGCAATAGATCAGCATATAATTGTCCGCAAAAGCGCTGTACCCGGTGATCTCATCGGAACCGTCCGACACGGCCAGAAGTTTGTCCTCGGCGACGGAATAATATTTCAGGCCGCCATCCACGTCGTTCAGCAGCACCGCGTCCCTTTCATATACTGGCACGCAGGTAACGTTTTCGGCCACCGTACGGCTCTCGCCTCCGTCGTAGACCATGAGCTGATTGTATTTCGAATACCCCTGGGCGTACACGGGCCTGCCGCCTATGAACGTAAAGCTGTCAACGTTTTCCGCTATCTTCACGCAGCCGCCTGCGGCCAGATCCGCCAGGAACAGCACGGGCACGTCCTGCACGTCAACCACGAACAGCAGCGAAGCGCTTTCTTTGTCTAAACAGGCGTGATCTCTGTATCTGAGTTTTTCCCGGATGCCGCTCTGCTCCCCGAAGAAAACGGTGGAAACGCCGGGAGGCGTGATATCTACCGAACGGCCTCCGTAGTACGTATAAAGTCGCCCCGACTCGCTGTAAACGTAGGGCTTTTCGGAAGGATCCAGCAACCGGTGGTACCCGCCGATCTTAATAAGCGTGTGAGGCTTTTCTTCCGAGACCAGGGCCTCGCCGAATTTCGAGGTCAAAAAATTGTCCAGCGGTCTCCATTTCAGCAGCAGCGCCACGACAACGAACACCAGAACGACGATGATTATTGTCCTTATGATCCTGAAAGCCTTTTTCATGTCTTGTTCTTGCTTTTCTTCTTCCTGTTCCTGGCCCTTGCCGCTCCCGAAACGCTGAGCATCAGCGCGAATCCCAGGACGATCAGCACGGGGGTCTTTTGTCTTAAGGTGAAATAGAAGTCTCTCACAGGCCTCAGCTTCTTAAGCGTCTCCATGTGGTTGACTGCGTCGTCCATTGACGTGAAGTACAGTATCCTGTAGGTCTCTCCTCCGGGGGCTATGACGCACATATACAGTCCCGCGCCGGCGTAATCTCTGGTGCATAAGAGGCCCGTGTCGCCGCTCACCGGGAACGAATCCGCGTCGGTGAACTGGAGCGTTTTGGTCATGCGCATGAGCGTTACCAGGTATTCTTTGCTGTATTCGGCCTCGGCGCTGTACACGGAGAGCACGATGCTGTTGACGCTCTGGGGATCGTATCTTAATATGCCGGGCACGTATTCGTTGGTGTCCGCCTGATAGATGGCACTGTGGGGTATGGACCCGTCCCGTTCGATCTTTAAAAGGAACAGAGACGTGGGATTGGCCTTGTCGGCGTCGCGGCCTATGTGGAAACGTCGGGGATCGTCGTCCTTCTTAAAGCTTTCGATCCTGTTGACGCTCTGCCAGGCGCTGCCTTCCACCGCCAGCGTGCGTCCGGTCAATATAAATCCGTCTTCCGCGATCTTGGCGTTCAATACGGCGGAGCAGGTGTTTTCTTCGTCCATTACTGTCTTCTGCCAGCGCAGCGTAGCGTCGCTTCCGACAATATCGTAAAGCGCGCAGAGGCCGTACCTGAAGCTGTTGCCCAGGCTGCTCTCAGCGTCGGTGCCTGCCAGGAGGATCTGGCTGCCATCGGAGGCCACGTCCGTGACAACGGAGAACGTGTCGGTCATCACCCTGGCGAGCTGCCCTCCGCCGCTGTTGAACAGCACCACGGTCCTGCCGGCAATGCCTGCGAAATAGGAGCCGTCGTTGTCCGCGGCAACGAAATCGTCGAAACTCACGCCGGTGGATCCGTATGCATCGCCGCGGAAAAATACCGTTTCTCCTGCGGGATCGTCGGGATCTACGGTGAACACGGCGCCGTATTTGTCCGCGCCCGCGTTCCAGGGAGTGCACAGGCAAACGATCTTGAGCTGCCTGCCCACGACTATCAGGTCGCATATCTCTATCTGTGTGTCTGAAAGGTAGAAGTCCTGCCGGGAAGCGTTCCTGCCGTCCCGGTCGTACAGCTTGCAGAACAGCATTCCGGCGTTGGCGCCGGTGGTGTAGCGGCCTATTATGGCTGCCTGCTCTCCTGCCAGGGAGACTATGCTGAGGGGTTCTTCTCCGTCCTTGAAGGAGTCGGATCTGTCGGGAGAATACGTGGCGGACATAACGTTCTGCACGCCGATAAATACCGCCGCTGCGGCGATGGCAATGACTGCGTATATTATGATAAACTGAATCAGCCTTCTGACCATTTTTTTCTCCCGGGAAGGATTTGTTCTGTACCGTGGAATTATAGCACAAATGAACCTCGTGAGGCAAGGAAATCAGGGGCGGAAAAGCATAAAAATGCCGCCCTGGCATAACGTGAAAATTCATTCACATTGCCGTCCTCCGGTGTTTGGTTTTGCCGGATCAATTATGACCTGATAAGCGGGCGTGGGTCAATAACTTTGCATGTGGCAAAAAGCAGCCTCTCGGCTGCTTTTTAATATTTAAATACAGGGGATTCGCCCCCGCAAAACAGCGCCTCTCCCCTTCTCTGGCTCGTTTTGCTTAAAGGGACCCCTCCTCGCTAAAACAAGCCACCGGCTTGTTTCTACGCCCTTTTTACTTATGTCTTTGAGTTCTTTATTGGGGCTACGCTCGGTTCGAATCCCCCTCAAGCCTTTATTTATGCTCCATACGGAAAAGGGACATCTTGCGATGTCCCTTTTCCGTATGGAGCATAGGGGATTCGAACCCCTGACCCCAACACTGCCAGTGTTGTGCGCTCCCAACTGCGCTAATGCCCCGGGATCGTGCCCGGTGTCACCCGGTACGACGTTATATATATGAAGTCCGGCCTTTGGAGTTTGGACCAAGTCAATGCGGATAGCAGGACTTGAACCTGTATGCCTTGCGGCACCGGAACCTAAATCCGGCGTGTCTGCCAATTCCACCATATCCGCCGGGCCGCCGTAAAGCTCCGTTCACAAGCGGCGTAGCGTATTCTACACTATCGGCCCGGGGAAATCAAGCACTTTTTTTCGAAAGATTTTTACGATCTGCGTCAGTTTGGAACTGCCTGAGTGGGTGCGGGAGTGGCTGCGGGATCGGGAGTCTGGGCCGCAGGCTTGCAGACGGTGCAGGAGCCGGAAGCGATATTGTCCCTGCTTGTGACCACTTCTTCGGTATGGGTGCAGTTGGGTCCCGCGAGGATGTACTTGCCGTTCTTGTCCTTGCCGGCGTCGAGGCAGACTTTGACCTTGACGTGGTGCGAGCAGTAGGACGTGGGCTGAGTGCCGTCGGCAAATATCTCGTAGGTTGCCACGCCGCATTCGACGCAGTAGGCGGTCGCCAGTCCGCGGGATTCGGCGCAGATCTGGACGCTCTTGCCGGCGGTGCCCGTTGCCAGCTCTTTTATAGGCAGATCCTGGTGGATCTGGCCCATGACGGCCTGCCATATGTAATACGCGGCGCCCTTTTCTTCGGCCTGCATGGACTTCTGCGAGGGATAGCCGTACCATACGGCGGCGGTGTAATATCCGGTATATCCTACGAACCAGTAGTCGTAGGAGTTAGACGTCGTACCGGTCTTGCCGGCGGCGGGGATCAGCGTGCCGTCACTGGTATATATCTTGGCCTTGCGCGCGGTGCCGCCGTAATCGTCGTCCATAACGGAAGTCAGCAGCGAAGTCATAATGGAGGCGGTCTGGGCGTCGTCGTATACCACGTGAGACTCGGAAATGTTGTCGATCAGCACGTTGCCGTCGGAATCCAGCACCTTGGTGAAAGTGATGGGCTCATGATAGATGCCAGTGCCGTTGGAGAAAGGCACGTACGCGGCGCACATCTCCATGGCGCACACGCCGTTGGTAAGGCCGCCCAGCGCCACCGAGATCTGAGTCTCGCCGGTCCTGTCGATGCCCGAGCGCTTCAGGTACTGGAGGCACATAGGAATGTTGTCCTTGTACAGCTTCACCGCGGCAACGTTGCAGGAGATGGCAATGGCCTGGCGCACCGATATGGTCCCCCTGAACTTCTTGTAAGAGTTCTTGGGCCAGGGCCGCTCGGGATTGTCCGGATCGAGGTAGGATTCCTCGTCAACTATAGTTGTGGCCGTGGTGATTATGTGCTGGTCGATGAGGGGCGCGTACACCAGGATCGGTTTGATGGAAGATCCGGGCTGCCTGTGGGCGTTGGTAGCGTAGTTGTACGCCAGGTTCGTGGTCTTGGGCCCGTAGCCGCCGTACATCGCCTTGACCTGGCCCGTGTACTGGTCCATTATGACGATGGCCGCCTGGGCCTTGTCCGTCAGCGCAGAATACTGATAGTTCACGGGGAAATTGTCGTCGTTGTTGAACTCCCGGTCAACGATCGCCTGCATATCTCTGTCCTGGGTGATGTAGATCCGGATGCCTCCGCCGTAGATCATGCCGTTGGCCTCGCTCTTGGTGTAGCCCCGCTCCATGAAAGCGTCGCGCACGTCGGTGATCACCGCGTCAACAAAGTAGCTGTACAGCGCGTAGGAGGACCCGGCCTCGTACTCTTCGTTGAATTCCAGCTTGGTCTGGATGGCCTCGATGTACTCCTCTTTCGTTATGTTGCCCAGTTCCAGCATCTTGTCCAGGATGATGATCTGGCGCTTGTATCCGTTCTGGCGTCCCAGCGTGGTGTGAGGAGCGTATTTGCCCGGGTTGTTGGTGATCCCGGCAAGGTACGCGCACTCGGCCAGGGACAGTTCTCCCACGTTTTTGCCGAAATACGCCCTGGCTGCGGCCTGAACGCCGTAGCAGTCGCGCCCCATATATATGATATTCATATATTTTTCAAGGATCTCTTCCTTGGAATAGTCTTTCTCGAGCAGGTACGCGCGCCACATCTCGGAGATCTTCCTGAGCACGCTCTGTTCGTCGTCGCCCGTGGCGTTCTTGATCAGCTGCTGCGTGATGGTGCTGCCGCCGTAGGAGCCGAATCCGGGAAGCATATACGCTACGATAGCCGAAAGCGAACGCTTCACGTCAACGCCCGGATGGCTGTAGAATCGCTCGTCCTCGATGGCAACGAATGCGTCTCTCAAGTATTTGGGCACGTCGTCGAATGATACCAGCACGCGGTTAACGTTGCCGGTACCTTTCAGGGCAATAGGTTCTTCCAGCCCTTCGTCGTTTATGTACGTCACAGGCTTCCCGTCCGGGTAATAGATGAACGAGGTCAACGACGCGGTCTCCAGCTGTATGTCCGTGACCGGCTCGGTGGTGCTGATGCAGGCGGTAACAAGCCCCACCACGGCTCCTCCGGCAACGCATATGGCGATGAGGACGGCAATGAGCGCGACCTTCAGGGCAACGCTGAATATGTGCCATACCACCTTGAGGAATATGACAACCGGGTTCTTATATTCGTATTGCGCCTCTTCTACGTTGCTGCGCTTGAACCTCTGTCTGCTCCGCTTCACCGACCTTCACCTCCTGCCGCAGTCATACGAGTTCAGTTTATTATATCACAGAAGCGGGCGGGTGTCTACTGAGGGGAGCGGCTGTTGCCTTTAGAGAGTGATATTCGACTGCGGCGAGTGATATTCATCCTTCGGATGAGTGATATTCGACTTCGTCGAGTGATATTGCGCGGGGCGCAGTGATATTCGGCCTGACGGCCGAGTGATGTTCATCCTTCGGATGAGTGATATTCGACTTCGTCGAGTGATATTGCGCGAGGCGCAGTGATATTCAGCCTGACGGCCGAGTGATGTTCATCCTTCGGATGAGTGATATTCCGCTGCGCGGAGTGAGGTCGAACACCGGCGCCTTAACTGAAAGCACCTGGGTTCAGCTAAATTCGCGCTTGCGCGCGAGCTAAATTGTTCGCTTGCGCTCACAGCTAAATCGAACCCTGACAGGTCAGGTAAGAGTGTCAGAGTCCGGCGAAATTGCCGCTTTGCGGCAGCGAAATTGAAAGCCGTTGGCTTTCAGCTTAATTCGTCCTGCGGACGAGCAAAGGCGGATTTGATCTCAAGCTCATTTTGAGCTATCAGGCAGCGCAACTTTTACGAAAACGCCCAGAAATCCGGGTTAAGAGGCAAATTCTGGGCGTTTCTCGCTCATTTCTGGCTTTGAGACAGCGCCACCTTTATGAAAACGCCCAGAAATCCGGGTTAAGATGTAAATTCTGGGCGTTTTGCGCTCATTTCTGTCTTTGAGACAGCGCCACCTTTATGAAAACGCCCAGAAATCCGGGTTAAGAGGCAAAAACCGGGCGTTTCGCGCTCGTTTCTGGCTTTGAAGCAGCGCCGCCTTTACGAAAACGCCCAGAAATCCGGATTAAGAGGCAAATTCTGGGCGTTTTGCACTCATCTCTCACTTCGAGACAGCGCAAGGCCCTTGGCACAGGCGAAGGAAGTGTTTCGCAGCACGCAGTGCGCAATATTACTCGTGCGTCAGCACAAACATCACTCATCCGAAGGATGATTATCACTCGGCGAAGCCGAATATCACTGCGCGAAGCGCAATATCACTCATCCAAAGGATTAATCTCACTCGTGCGTCAGCACGAATTTAGCTCGGCGAAGCCGAATTTAGCTGCGCCTCACGCGCAATTTAGCTCGCCCGCAGGGCGAATTTAGCTGAACCCTGCCTCATTCACTTAACCGGAAAGGGTTCAACTCTTCTTGTTGCGTTTTGTACCTTGCGTCCTTTGCGTTGTTGAAATATAATCAAGGCGACTGAAAGCTCGAGCACAGTCAAAAGAAGGTTGACGATCAACGATCAGCTGTTGACGATCAACGATCAGCTGTTGACGATCAACGATCAGCTGTTGACGATCAACGATCAACTGTTAACGATCAACTGTTGACGATCTACGATCAATTGTTAACGACCAACTGTTAACTATCGACGGTCGACGATCGACGGAGGCAAAGGCGCATGGGACCCGGGAGCCGGATCGCAGAAATAAGAAAAGAACGGGGATTGACCCAGCAGGAACTGGCGGAGAAGCTGTTCGTGTCCAGGGAGCTGGTGTGCAAGTGGGAGTCCGGCGAGAGGAAGCCGGACTACAGGACCGTTGAGCAGATCGCGGCGGCGCTGGGGGTCGACCCGGAGCGGATAGTCAGCGAGGAGGACGTCATACTGGAGGAGCTGGCGGAATGCCTGCCTTCGGAGGGGGCGCCGGGCAACGGGGCCGCGGTGGCGTCGATTCTGAACCGCTTCCTGAAGACGCTGCCGGACAAGGCCTGCGACGTTTTCGTCAGACGTTACCGGTTCCATGAGACTCCGGCGGAGATCGGTGAAAGGTACGGCGTCGGGGACAATTACGTCCGCTCCGTGCTGGCCAGGACCCGCAGGAAGTTGAAGAAGTATCTCAAGGAGGTGCAATGATGAACAGAAATGATCTATATAACGCATTCAACGACGTTGACCAGAAACTGGTCGAACGCTCGGAGACGGGGGCGTCTTTCGCCGGAACGGCGCGGAAGCGCAGCAGAGGCAGCGGCAAGAGCGGCTGGAACGTATTGTCCCCCATACTGGTGGCGGTGGCGCTGATAGCGACGTTGACCGTGATCACGGTGGCGGTGATGAAGAACCGGAACAACGGCAGCAAGCGTGATCCGCTGGTGAACGTGCCTACGGAAGGCCCGTCCGATGAGGTGAACGGCAATACATCGGATCCGGACCAGGCCGTTGATCCCAACGCGGCGGCGTCCTATTTCGTAGCATTCAGAAAGAGCAACGGGACCGTTGACTATATGCTTTTCTTTAAAAACGGCGACGGCAGCGGCCGCGCCGAACAGTACCGGCTGGAAAACGCCGGCGGCGAAAACAGGCTGGCGAATTACGAAACTGTGGCAAAGGGCGAGAAGCTCGGAGAAGCCCGCGTATCGGCCAACGTTATGCGCACCGTGGCGGAACTGATCGGAAACGACGCCTCGATCATGGCTTTCGACGCCCACGGCAGCGAGCTGCCTTCGGACAGCGTCTCTTTCGCCACCAAAGACAACGATTTTTCCGTCATGATCTCTTCCGGAATCTATGAAGAGACCGGCGACCCCAAGGAACGGAACCTGCTGCTCAGTTATTATGAGAGCTGGACAGGACTGGCGAATGAGAACATGCCGGAGGCGTCTATCGCGCTGCTTTTCGCCGCTAAAGGAGTATGCAGCATCCCGGGTGCCGAAACGGGTTATCGCCCCGGAGAAGGTGCGGACAGAACGATAGAGACGGTATCACTGAACCACAAAGATGGCACATTGGCCTTCGTGCTGAGTACGAGCTACGATTCTGAGTGTCCAGGGTATATATTGACGCTGGCTGCCGACAATTTCGGATTCGAACTATACCGCTGCTTCGAGTCACCGTATCTGTACTTTTCAGACGACAATTCGATACGGGCGGAGAGGCTGATTTCCGTCAATAACAATCCCTCCCTGCTGCCCCTTGTCCAGCTGCTCCTGGCAAGCAAACGCATGGAGACCTTTGAGAATGATCAGATCGCGACCGTTAACAGCGAGACGACGCCGGGCATGTACAAAAGGATAATGATGCTGGCGGTGCTGTACGGCGTGGACGGATATATTGACGACGATTTCGACGCTGCCGGACTGTTCCGTGCCGCTAAATCTCCCGCCACACCGACGCCCACGGCAACGGCCGTTCCCCAGACGCCTCCGCTCACGTCCACGCCAACGATCTGCATCGAAACGCCCGTACCGACGGATCCGCCCCGCACCGATCCCCCGCATACCGATCCTCCTCCGCATACCGATCCTCCCGCCTCCCCCGCCGGCGACGAAGAATTGATCACACTGTCGCGGCAGGCTTTGACGGAGCAATATCCGGAGTTCGCCGGATTGCCCTTCGACCGCCTGAACGTCACTGTCAGCCGCATGTATGACGACAACAGCTGGTGGTACGTGCGGTTCATTATAACGCTGGGCGGCAAGAACCTTAACTGGTACTACGAATATGAGTATCACAACGGCAGGTATACGCCTAAATATCGCAACGGCACCGACTTCCCTGACATGTATCCGGAGCGCTGCTACCCGGAAGGGCTTATGCGTTACGAGATCTCTGCCGAGCAGATGGCAGGGTATGAAGCCGCGCTCATTCAGCAGATAAGAGATCAGATCGTGCCCGGAAAGCTGAAAGAACCGGGCGATCTCGAGCAGAGTTTCAAAAGCTACTGCCACTGGGAGGTCAGAGACGGGTGGCTCTGTCTCTATACCGAAGTGATATCCGATACCGTTGACCCCGAGTCGTTCGAGTACGGCTGTCGGGGACATGCACACCTGTTCGGAAGCGTGCAGGTGGTGGATCTGTCGACGCTCTGACGGCGCAGACACGCAGAAGCACGACTTCATATTGCCCCTTCGCGGCCCGGCGGCCTTGACCTGCCGGACCGCTTTTATTTGACTAAAACGCTGTTCCGTCATATAATTAACGCGTTAAAAGCTCGGCAGGATACGGCACGTTGATTTGCCGGAAAACGCGCCGTGCAAAACAGCGCCGCGTTGATCGACGCGGCCCTCATAACGGGAGCACGGAAGCATGGACGACAACAGAGAATCTAAACCCCCCAGGCCGCCTCATTTGTTCAGAAGGTTTGTCCAATACTATCAGCCGCATAAAAAGGCGTTTGCTCTCGATATGCTGGCTTCGCTTTTCATTTCGCTCATCGGAATGGTCTATCCGGTGATCACCAACCTGATGCTGAACGACTACATACCCAACAAGCTGTACGGCGCCATTATTGCCGCCGGATCTGCCGTACTGGGACTGTACATAGTGCGCATGCTGCTGAGGTATTTCGTCCAGTACTGGGGCCATATGATAGGCGTGGGAATGCAGGAACAGATGCGTTCCGACCTGTTCGCGCACCTGCAGAAACTGCCTTTCTCCTTCTTTGACGACCACGAAACGGGCAAGATATTGACCCGGATCACCAGCGACCTTTTCGACGTCAGCGAGCTTGCCCATCACGGCCCGGAAAATCTTTTCATCAGCTGCATAATGATCGTGGGGTCCTTTATATACCTTAGCACCATCAACGTGCAGCTTACGCTGATCATTTTCGTCTGCGCCCCCGTGCTGGCGGTGGTGGCCGGGATCTGCCGCAAGAAGATGCGCGAGGCGTTCACGGAGCGTCGGAAGACCACGGCAATGATCAACGCTTCTATCGAGAGCTCCATCACCGGCATACGGGTCACCAAGGCATACACGAATTCGGAGAAGGAGCAGGAAGAGTTCGAGAAGAGCAATTCGCTGTTCAGGGAGGCCTGCCGCAAGTCGTACAAAGCCATGGCCCGGTTCCATTCTTCCACCTCCTTCATTACCGACGCGTTCAACGTGGTGATACTTATCGCCGGCGGCCTGTATCTGTACGCGGGCCGCATCAATTTTGGAGAATATTCTACTTTCATCGTGTCCGTGAACCTGTTCATTTCCCCCATCACCACACTGATCGGATTCATGGAGCAGTACCAGAACGGCGTCACCGGCTTCGCGCGGTTCCTGGAAATAATTGACGAGCCGCCCGAAGAAGACGCGCCCGGGGCAATATCCCTTGACCGCGTGGAGGGCGACATCGACATTGACGACATTCACTTCAGCTACGGCGCGGGCAACGTGATCGACGGCATCTCGCTTCACGTGGAGAAGGGCAAAAAACTGGCTCTCGTGGGTCCCTCCGGCGGCGGCAAGACGACGCTCTGCCACCTTATCCCCGCCTTCTATCCGTTGACGGAAGGCAGCATCAGGATCGACGGCATCGACGTCCGGGACGTCACCCGGGAATCGCTCCGAAGAAACATAGGCATCGTTCAGCAGGACGTGTTCCTGTTCGGCGGGACCATCCGGGACAACATTATGTACGGCCGCCTGGACGCCACGGAGGAAGAGATGATCGAGGCCGCCAAACGGGCCAATATACACAACTACGTAATGACACTGGAGAAGGGCTACGACAGCGAGATAGGCGAACGGGGCGTGAAGCTCTCCGGCGGCCAGAAGCAGCGGCTTTCAATCGCGAGAGTGTTCCTTAAAGATCCCGCCATATTGATACTTGACGAGGCCACTTCCGCGCTGGACAACACCACCGAGATACTGATCCAGGAGTCTCTTGACGAACTGTGCAAGGGCCGCACCACCATAGTGGTCGCGCACCGCCTGTCAACGATCCGCAACGCCGACGAGATCGCGCTGATCTCCGGCGGCAAGGTGGTGGAGCAGGGCACCCACGAGGAACTGATGGCCATTGACAACGGCATATACAGGCAGTTATACTCGCTCCAGTTCCGTGAGGAAGACGGCGTCGACAACGGCTTCGCTCCGGACCGGGGCAGTTTCGCTGCCATCGATACTTAAATGCCGACGGGCATGATCGGATAAATATACGAAAAAGAAGGGGTTTTTATGGAATTAAAGGGCAAGAAAATCAATTTCCTGGGCGACAGCATCACTCAGGGCTGCGGCACCGACTACAGGTTCGACGAAATGATCGCAGAGCAGACCGGGGCGATTTGCCGGAATTACGGCATCGGAGGCACCCGTTTGGCGAACAATTTCTACGTGTCCGCGAATCCGGAGTTCGACAAGTATTTCGCCAGCAGGATACCCGATATGGATCCCGACGCGGACGTTGTCGTAGTGTTCGGCGGCACCAACGATTTCGGCCACGGAGACGCCCAGATCGGAATGATGACCGACCGCACCGTTGACACGTTCTACGGCGCCGTGCACAGGACAATAATCGACCTGAAAGAAAAGTATCCCAGGGCCGAGATCGTGTTCATCACTCCCCTTCACCGCCTGAACGAGGACGATCCGCGGGGCGACGGCGTCAAGCCCGTTGGGTCCAACGCGCCTTTGAAGCTGTACGTGGATATCATCCGCGAGGTGTGCGAGTATTATTCGATCCCGGTGCTGGATCTGTGGAAAGATTCGGGCCTGCAGCCTAAGATCCCGGTGATACAGGAGATATATATGCCGGACGGGCTGCATCCTTCGAGAGC
>JAEEGJ010005544.1_pt1 | contig 39502 bp, 31 predicted proteins | sample 8958761 | NCBI WGS metagenome assembly JAEEGJ01 (sample SAMN16246546, study PRJNA631951) | gut metagenome | biome: gut microbiome; feature: rumen; material: RS-attached | host: Bos | place: Iran: Karaj | collected 2018-10 | reverse complement strand
CCTTAAAGATAAAGGGATCGCGGTCACAACGATGCGTGCGGGTAATGTCATAGGCGGAGGAGACTTTGCCAGGGACAGGATAATACCCGATTGCGTAAGATCTGCCATGGCAGGTGAGGACATAATCGTCCGTAATCCTTATTCCACAAGGCCTTATCAGCATGTGCTCGAGCCCGTGTTCGCATACCTTATGATCGCGCAGGCACAGTACGAGGATAGGACGAAGGCAGGCTGGTATAATGTCGGACCCGATGACTGCGACTGCGTATGCACAGGTGATATCGTAAACATGTTTGTAAGCGGCTGGGGCGGCATAAAGAGAGTCGATAAGTCTGAAGCTAATGCTCCTCACGAGGCCAACTTCTTAAAGCTTGATTCCAGTAAGCTCAAGAAAACATTCGGCTGGCAGCCCCGCTGGCATATAGACGAAGCGGTAATCCGCGTTATCGAGTGGACTAAGGTCTATGAGGCAGGCGCAGATATCCCCGCGGTTATGGATAAGCAGATAAACGATTACATCACGAAAGGATGAAAACATAATGTTTGAGAACATGAATGAGCAGGAAGCAAGGGAGAAGATCCTCGAGCAGGTTAAGGAGTATGCGGACAAGTTCCACGCAGTAAAGCCTTACAAGGAAGGCGACAGGATCCCTTATGCCAGAAGAGTATACGGTTCCGAGGAGATGGTTAATCTCGTAGATTCATCTCTCGAGTTCTGGCTCACATCCGGAAGATACACAGACGAGTTCGAGAAGAAGTTTGCACAGTACCTGGGAGTAAAGTTCTGCTCTCTGGTTAACTCCGGTTCTTCCGCTAACCTCGGAGCCTTCATGGCGCTTACAAGCCCGCTTCTGAAGGAAAGAAGAGTAAGAAGAGGTGATGAGGTCATCACGGTTGCGGCGGGATTCCCTACAACGGTTGCTCCCATCATCCAGTACGGTGCGGTTCCCGTATTCATTGATGTTACAATCCCCCAGTACAATATCGACGTAACCAAACTCGAGGACGCTCTGTCCGATAAGACTAAGGCTGTCATGATCGCTCATACGCTGGGCAATCCTTTTGACCTTAAGGCTGTTAAGGATTTCTGTACGAAGCACAACCTCTGGCTCATCGAGGATAACTGCGATGCATTAGGTTCTAAGTACATGATCGACGGCGAGGAGAAGTTCACGGGTACCATAGGCGATATCGGAACATCCTCATTCTATCCTCCGCACCACATGACGATGGGTGAGGGCGGAGCTATCTACACAAACAATCCTCTTCTTAATAAGTGCATCAGATCCATGAGAGACTGGGGAAGAGACTGCGTATGTCCTTCCGGTAAGGATAACTTCTGCGGACACAGATTTGACGGACAGTACGGTGAACTTCCTTACGGTTACGATCACAAGTATGTTTACTCTCACTTCGGTTATAACCTCAAGGCTACAGACCTTCAGGCTGCAGTAGGATGCGCACAGATCGTTAAGTTCCCTTCATTCGTAGAGAGAAGAAGACACAACTTCGACAGACTTAAGGCAGGTCTTATGGAATGCCAGGACAAGCTCATCCTTCCTGAGGCAGCACCTAACTCCAGACCTTCCTGGTTCGGCTTCATGATGACAGTCAAGGAAGGCGTAGACAGAGTTAAGGTCGTTAAGTACATCGAGGAACACGGCGTTCAGACAAGAAACCTCTTCGCAGGCAATCTTACAAAGCACCCCTGCTTCGACGAGATGAGAGAGTCCGGCGAAGGATACAGGGTAGTAGGTGAGCTTACAAACACAGACAGAATCATGAACGACACATTCTGGATCGGCGTATATCCCGGCATGACAGATGAGATGATCGACTACATGATCAAGACTATAAAGGAAGCTTTGGTACAGTAATCAATGGCTGAACAAAAAGAGAATCTTGAAGGCAGCAAGAAAAGCGGCAGCTGGTTAGGACAGGCGATCAAGTTCGGACTCGTCGGTGTGGTTAATACCGCCGTATCCTATGCCGTATACACCTTCTTTTACTATGTTCTCGGAACCAATGAACATGTTGCCAACGTAATGGGTTTTGTCATCAGCGTATTTAATGCGTGGATTTGGCAGAGCAAATTTGTATTTAAAGAGGACGAGACCAAGGAGAAGAGAGTCTGGTGGCAGGTGCTCATCAAGACTTATATCTCCTATTCATTCACAGGTCTGCTTCTCACGGAGCTTCTGCTCTTAGTATGGCTCAATCTGGTTTGCATACAGAACTTTGACGGTCCCTTTATGGAATGGGTGAACAGCTTCGGCATCATTACATTCAAGAATACTTACGACTTCTCGGTATCGCTTGCACCGTTCCTTAACATGGTCATCACGATACCTATCAACTTCCTGATCAACAAGTTCTGGGCTTACAGACAAAAGAAAGGAAACAACGAGAGTGACGAAGATCAGTCTGCTTGATTGTACGCTTAGAGACGGCGGTTACGTTAATGACTGGAAATTCGGTCATGACAATATGGTCTCGATATTCGAGCGCGTTGTTGATGCCGGAACAGACATCATAGAAGTAGGTTTCTTAGACGACAGAAGGCCGTACGACTATAATAGAAGTATCATGCCCGATACTGACTGCGTCGAGAAGATATTCGGTGACCTTAACAGAAAGAACACCAAGGTCTTCGGCATGATCGATTACGGCACATGTTCTCTTGATCACATTAAGCCCTGCGCCGAGTGCTATCTCGATGGTATAAGAGTCATCTTCAAGAAGCACTTAAGACAGGAAGCACTCGAGTTCTGCGCTGAACTTAAGAAGCTCGGTTATATCGTCTTCGCGCAGCTTGTAAGCGTTACGGCTTACACTGACGAGGAGCTCGTTGATCTTTGTAATCTCGCGAATGAGAAGAAGCCCGACGCAGTATCGATGGTAGATACTTACGGCCTTACACACCAGAAGGATCTAAGACACATCCTTGAGATTCTCGATAGTAATCTTGCGAAGGATATCGCGATCGGTTACCACGGACATAACAACTTCCAGATGGGTTATGCGAACTGCCAGATGGTACTTGCTTACTCGAAGGAGACTGACAGGGATCTTCTCGTTGACGGTTCTCTGTACGGCATGGGCAAGAGTGCCGGCAATGCGCCTATCGAGCTTGTTGCCATGCACATGAACAACGAGTACGGCAAGGACTATCAGTTAAGCCAGTATCTCGAGGCTATCGATGCCAATATCATGCAGTTCTATCAGCCGGCGACATGGGGATACAGTCTGTTCTTCTTTATCGCGGCAAGCAATGACTGCCACCCCGACTATGTAAAGCAGCTGACGAATAAGCACACGCTGTCGATCAGCCAGATGACCGAGCTTCTGGGCAAGCTCGAAGGCGAGAAGAAGCTCCTGTACGACAAGGACTACATGGAGAAGCTCTATCTCGAATTCCAGGATAAGGAGATCAATGATACAGAGTCTCTTAAGGCGCTCGCCGATAAGCTTACAGGCAAGACACTTCTTATCACAGGCCCCGGAACCACCATGGAGACGGAGAGCCGCCGCATAAGCGAATTCGTCATGAGCAGGAATCCTGTCATCATTTCCATAAACTATGCAAGCAAGGCGTTTATGCCGGACTACATATTCCTTACGAACAGCAAGCGTTACATTCAGCTGTCGACATTGCTTTCCAAGCAGAAGGTGCCTGTCATCGCGACGTCAAACGTCACTCCGACAGACAAGCCGTTCGATTATGTAGTCAACATAAGCGAGCTGCTCGACAGATCTTCCGAGTATGCCGATAACTCTCTTATGATGATACTTAAGGTGCTCATGAGAAGCGGTATAAAGGAAGTTAATCTTGCAGGCTTCGACGGTTATTCCGGAACAGATGCGAACTATCTCGACGAAGGTAAGGAATACGAATTTGCAAAACAGAAAGCGGATTACCTTAACAACTACATGTCGGGATTCATCCGTTCACACAAGGATGACATCAAGGTCAATTTCTTAACAACGACAAGGTACGACATAACATGAGCAGAAGATATGAAGCGGTCTTATTTGATGTAGACGGAACCCTCCTTGATACCTCGGAGGGTATCGTTAAGTCAGTAAAAGAGACGATAGAACACTTTGATCTTCCGTGCCCTCCTGAAGAGGATATTCTGAAGTTCATCGGTCCTCCGATCGAGTGGTCATTCGAGGGAAGATGCGGCGTAACGGGAGACAAGCTTACGGAAGTATGCAAGTACTTCCGCGACCGTTACAGCAACCATAACCTTCTGCTGGCAAAGCCTTACGACGGGATCATGGATCTGCTGGATTACCTTAAGAACAAGAATATCCCGATCGGTATCGCGACTTATAAGAAGCAGGATTATGCCGAGAAGCTTTTGCTCGCGATGGGCTTCGGCGAGTACACAGATCACATCTTCGGTTCTGATTACGGCGGAAAGCTTCTGAAGAAAGACATCATCAAGATGTGCATCGATTCTTTGGGAGTTGAAGATGCTTCCAAGGTCCTCATGGTCGGTGACTCCAACCACGATGCGAACGGAGCTAAGCTTGCAGGTTCGCCCTTCTGCGGAGTCTCGTTCGGATTCGGTTTCGGTCAGTTCGGAGGCGAAGATATTAATGAATTTGAGCACGTGTTCTACGCGGATCACCCGATGGAGATGACGGTGCTATTCGAGGAGGAGTGAGTATGAAGAAAGTAGCGCAGATTGTTGCGGATTTTCTTGCAGATAAAGGCGTGACTGACGTCTTCACGATAACGGGCGGCGGCGCGATGCATCTTAACGATGCTTTGGGTCACAGCCCCAGACTTAAGTGCACATATAACCACCACGAGCAGGCCTGCTCCATCGCAGCTGAAGGCTACGGCAGACTCACGGGTAAGATCGCAGCTGTATGCGTAACATCCGGCCCCGGCGGTACGAATGCCATCACGGGTGTCATGGGAGGCTACTTGGACTCCGTTCCTATGTTTGTCATCTCAGGCCAGGTAAAGCGCGAGACGACATTGTGGTCCGTGCCCGACCTCAAGTTAAGACAGCTCGGCGACCAGGAGTTCCCCATCGTGGACGCGGTCTCCTGCATGACAAAGTATGCGGTTATGATCACGGAACCTAACGACATCTACTACCACCTCGAAAAGGCATGGTGCCTCGCAAACGCCGGCCGTAAAGGACCTGTATGGCTCGACATCCCGCTTGACGTGCAGGCAGCACCCGTGGAGGAGAATGAGTTAAGGCATTTCGAGGGAAGTGAAGAGGAGAAGGAAATCCTCGCACAGGAGAAGCCCGTTTACGATGAGTCTTTGACGAAGGAGATCCTCGAGAAGATAAGTAAGGCTGAGCGCCCCGTCATGATCGTCGGTGAAGGAATAAGATTCGCAGGCGTGAAGGACAAGATGCTCAAGGTAATGGACATGCTCAAGATACCTGTCGTTACCGCATGGAACGCACACGATCTTGTTGCTGACGATAATCCGTATTACTGCGGCCGTCCGGGTACAGTCGGAACGCGCGGCGGTAACTTCGTAATGCAGGGAAGCGACCTCATCCTCTCGATGGGATGCAGACTTAATATAAGACAGATAAGTTATAACTTCGCGGGCTGGTCTCCGGATGCTTATAAGATCATGGTAGACATCGATGAGGCGGAGCTTAACAAGCCTACGATTAAGATCGACATGAAGGTGCATGCGGACGTAACGGATGTGCTTGATTCGATCATAGCTTCAGGATTTGACGGCGGTGACACTCACGCTGAATGGCTTAAGTGGAGCCGCGATGTTGATGCGAAGTATCCTGCTTGCATCCCTTCTTACGAGAGCAAGAAGAGCCCTATCAATCCTTACGTGTTCATAGACAGATTCTCAAAGGTGCTCGCAGAGGACGATGCGGTTATCTGCGGTAACGGATCTGCATGCGTAGTTACATTCCAGGGAATGCATGTTAAGGATGAGACGAGACTGTTTACGAATTCCGGCTGTGCAGCGATGGGATACGGTTTCCCGGCAGCACTCGGATGCGCTGTTGCAAGAGGCGATAAGAGAACGATCTGCGTTGACGGCGACGGATCGTTCCAGATGAATATTCAGGAGATGCAGACTGTTATCTACAACCAGCTGCCGCTCAAGACTTTCATCATCAATAACAATGGTTATCATTCGATCAGACAGACACAGACGGCGAAGTTCAATCCGCCGCTCGTAGGTGTATGCGACGGCAACGGATTGTCTTTCCCTGATCTGTCCAAGCTCGCACCTGCTTACGGAATGCGCTATGTAAAGATAGATAATACAGATGATATAGAGGCTAAGGTTAATGAGGCTCTACAGGGTGACGATCCCGTATTGTGCGAGGTTATTGTCGATCACGAGCAGAACTTCGAGCCGAAGCTCAGCAGTAAAGTACTGCCCGACGGACGAATCGTATCACCGCCGATAGATGATATGTTCCCGTTCCTCGACAGAGAAGAGTTCGATGCGCTCAAGGCATCGATCCCCGGAAAGAAGGTATAAATATGAGTCGTGCGATAGTTACAGGTTCAACGGGAATGCTCGGAGTTGCAACGATCGAAGTTCTTCTTAAGGAAGGCTATGAGGTCGTCGCGATTGCTCGTCCGGGGTCATCTAGACTTATGAATATACCCGATGACGACAACGTAACTGTCGTTGAGCTTGACCTTAACGATATCGAGGATCTGCCCGAGGTGTTAAGTGCTTCAGGCATTGATTCCGCGGATCTGTTCTTCCACTTCTCCTGGGACGGCACACACGGTGCTTCAAGAGATGACATGGATATTCAGATGGCAAATATCGAGGCTTCCATCGCAGCAGTCAGAGCTGCGGCTGCACTTAAGTGTGAAGCTTTCCTCGGTGCTGGCTCACAGGCTGAGTGCGGACCTTTAAAGGACGGCGCGAAAGTTGCTCCTGATACACCTTGCTTCCCGACAAACGGATACGGCATCGGTAAGCTTGCAGCAGGGCAGATGACGAGGATCGAGGCTAAGAAGCTCGGGTTAAAGCACGTATGGTGCAGGATCTTAAGCGTGTACGGCCCTTACGACGGTGCTCATACCATGGTAATGAGCGGCATCGGACAAATGATTGAAGGAAAGAAAGCTTCTTACACGAAGGCTGAACAGATGTGGGATTATCTGTACTGCAAGGATGCGGCTAAGGCATTCTTCCTCGCGGCTACCAAGGGCCGTGACGGTGCAGTCTATTCTGTAGGTTCCGGCAGCGTAAGACGCTTAAGCGAATATATCGAAGCGATAAGAGACGCGATTGATCCGAGACTTCCCATAGGATTCGGTGAGGTCGAGTATTATCCCGGCCAGGTAATGTACCTTTGTGCCGATACTTCTACTCTGGTCGAAGATACCGGATTTGCTCCCGAGTATACATTCGAGCAGGGAATCAGAGAAACAGTGGAATGGTTCAGAGAGGAGTTTGGAGCATGAAGAAGATAAGCGTGCTGATCCCTTGTTATAACGAAGAAGAGAACGTAGGACCGATGTCCGAGGCTCTTGTTAATATGTTTAAGACAGACCTTCCGAATTACGACTATGAGATCGTATTCATAGATAACGATTCGAAGGATCTGACACGTCCGAAGCTTCGTCAGATCTGTGAAGCTAACCCGAAGATCAAGGCTATCTTCAATGCCAGAAACTTTGGCCAGAATAACTCCCCTTACTACGGAATCCTCCAGACCACAGGAGACTGCACGATCTCTATGGCATGCGATTTCCAGGACCCTGTCGAGATGATCCCTAAGTACGTTCACGAGTGGGAGAACGGCTATAAGATCGTAGTCGGAGTTAAGACTTCATCAAAGGAGAACGGCTTCGTTTATTTCTTGAGAAGCGTTTACTACAAGATCATAAAGAAGTTCTCTGACGTAGAGCAGATCGAGCACTTCACAGGTGCAGGCCTTTACGACAAGAGCTTCGTTAATGTAATGAGAGACCTTAAGGATCCTAAGCCTTTCTTAAGAGGAATCGTCGGCGAGCTTGGCTTTAAGATAAAGACCATCCCCTTCGAGCAGCCTCAGAGAAGAGCGGGAAAGACTCACAACAATTTCTACACGCTTTACGATACGGCTATGCTGTCGATCACTTCCTACACGAAGATCGGTCTTCGCATCGCGACTATCGGAGGCGGTGTCGTCGCAGCTTTAAGTGTTATCGTTGCTCTTGTTTACCTTATATTGAAGCTTTGCAACTGGAATGATTTCCCTGCAGGTATGGCGCCTGTAACTATCGGTATGTTCCTGTTAGGTTCGATACAGATGTTCTTCATCGGCTTCTTGGGAGAGTACATTCTTAATATTAATGAGCGAATCATGAATCGCCCTCTTGTAGTAGAGGAGGAGAGGATCAACTTTGATGAGTCTGAAGACAGCAAAGCTTAATAAGGAAACTGTCTGGACCCTCTTATCAGGTCTGTTCGCTGTGGCTGTTGCCGCACTCGTTTGCTTCTTCCTTAAGGATGAAGTATTGGGTTGCCATGACTCGTTTGAAGACTTCATCTTCGCGAGGATGCATGACTTTTCCGGATGGTTCAACCGTGCACTAGACTTTAACCTCGCAAGAGGCCGAGTAGGATTCTTAACGTCATTCGTTCTGACATTAAGATATGCCGTGCTTCACACGGGAAACTTTACTGCCATCTGGCTTTTGCAGCAGATCCCCATCTGGTTTACGGTTGGTCTTATAGGTTGGGTCGTCGGCCGTAAGTCTCGTCCCGTCTATGGCTTCATATTCGTGACGTTCTACGCAGTCTTCTGCCAGATTGACACTAACCACAATCTCATGAACTGCTATCCGTTTGACTTCATGTACGGAATGTCGCTCATGGTGCTTGGCCTGTACTTCTACGACAGTTGGCTTTGCCACCTCGGATCTCGTCGCAACGTTATCCGCATCATCCTGAGCGCGTTCTTCTACTACGAGTCCATGACGGTCTATGAGCCCTTCATCACGGCTTGCACGATATATGCTCTCATCTCATTCGCACATGTGTGGAAGGAGCGAAAAGAGCTTGGAAAGAAAGCTTTCCTTAAGTTCTTTGTAAGACTTATCCCGCACGCGGCAACGGCAGCTGTGTTCTTTGCCATCTTGCAGTTCCTGAAGGCACACCCTGTGGTGTCTACCGTAACTGTTACTGCTGTAGATGAGTACGGTGACTTCTATGATTTCGCGAATACGTGGCAGACATTCTCTCTGGCACTTTTCCCGCTGTCGGGCATAGACAACGTTAATGTCGTAACAAGCTTCCAGACTTTGCTGCAGGGCATGTTTCTTCCGGTATTTGCCTGCTGTGCGGCAGCCTCTGTTATATGTGCTTTCTTCGCAGCAAGAAGTGCCTGCGTTTCGCCCAAGAAGCTAAGAGACATCAGCTTCAACCTTCTTATGCTCGCCATATCGGGTTTGCTGTTCGCTGTGTTCTACACACTCCCGCATGCGGCTACTGCTAATTACCAGATGTGGGTAAGAGACTTAAATGCCAAGGGCTACCTTACATCCTCGCTGTGCTACTTCGGATGGGCTTTGTTTCTTGCAAGCCTTATATCGATACTTATCAATGTGTTGTCCAAAAAGAGGATGGCTGCCTTTGTTCCCGGTATGCTCGTGACAGCATTCCTGTTCTTCGCGGGAGCTGAGCTTACAATGAATATTAATATGGTATATAGAAGCAACGATGCGGTTACGGGACAGCAGATGTCTTACCGCGCCCAGGCATTCTATTCATTCTTCTCGAGCGATTATGCTCATGATTATGCTGCGATCCTTATATATACGCCGGGATTGAGCGGTATCCACTTTAATATGGAAATAGATGACGGCTATGCGGACTTCGAGTCGGGAAGAGAGCTGATGGTCGTTAATGACCTTCAGGAGTTCATACGCCTCGCGCCTTATTATGACGTCTGCGGAGTATACGACTATATGCCTTCAGCGGATGCCGCATGGTACACAAGCATCGCGAACCCTACAGAGATGCCCCGTCACTGGGTATCGAGCGGCAATATGGTATTTATATCCACCTATCCTACAGTTTATGAGATTTCCTATGAGGATCCTGATACCGGAGAGGTTATTACACAGGATATGAATATGGACCGTATGCAGGTCTATGTAATAGAGAACAACGAGCCCGTAGACACTGACTCGCTGACAATAACCACAAGATAAGTTATAATGTTCTGTTGAATGGAGTGTAAAGATTATGAAGAATAACAGAATCAGAACCATATCAGCAGCGCTTTCCTGCGCTTTCATACTCGCGGCTTGTACTGCTAATGACGGAGTAGCTACCACGGAGACTACAGTCTTCGACCCTTATGCTACGACTCAGACGACTGTAGACCTGTCAGGTGAGTCTGTCGAGACTATCTACGGCAATCAGCTCCCGAATTATCTTAATCACCAGTATTACTTCGAGGGCCAGCCTGTACCGATGACGGAGTCTAACTTCTACTTCATCGATACATTCTCTGAGCTCACACAGTATGCTGGTTACTATTATCCGGCTACTTCTGAAGGATTTATCGATCTTTCAGCTACTATCGATTCCACAGGCTTGAGCGGTGAGATATCCCAGTACACAACATTCGGTGATTTCTTCGTAGCTTACTCTGAGGAGATGATCGAGAGTGCTTGCATCATCAACAAGCTCGCAGCTGATGAAGGTCTTACACTTCCTGATGAAACGATGGCTCAGATCGATTCCATGATGGAAGAGTTAAACAGTTCCGCTGCTGCTGCTAACCTCTCCACAGATGAATATCTGTCCATCTACTACGGTGAGGGTGCTAATCTTGAGGACTTCAGAACTACAGTAATCGATTACTACCTCGCTGATTACTACACACAGAACTTCATCGAGAACTATGAGCTCGATCCCGAAGAGATCACAGTTCCTAATGTCAGATATACACTCTTTATGGTGGATCCCACTACGGCTACTGATGAAGACAAAGCTGCTGCTGAGGCTGCCGCTACTGCAATGTTTGAAGAGGCTGCAGGTGATGTTGATGCATTCACAGTAAGCGCGGCTCTTGCTTATACAAACGGTGAGGTTGCAGATTACGGTGAGATCGGTGTACCTGACGACGGTTCCATCGACGAGGTCTTCACACAGTGGGCTTGGGATGAATCAAGACAGGAAGGCGATCTCGACATGATCTATTCCGAGAACTTCGGATACTTCATCGTTGCATACATCGGTACTACTGAGATCGACCAGTCTGCTCAGGATCAGCTTATCGTTAAGAAGATGAGCGAGATGATCTCTGACGCTATCAATAACAACGAATACGAATTCTATACAAACGATGCTTATGCAGCTGCTCCTACACCTGTTCCTGCTGAGACATTGGCAACTGATATCTTAGGTCAGCCGCTTCCTACAGAAACAGAGCCTGTTTCTTCCGTAGGTTCACTGACAGGTAACAAGGGTCTTGATATCCTTCTTATCTCACTTTCCGTTATCGGTGCAGTTGCAGTTCTCGGTCTTGCTGCTCTCGGTGTAATGCACCTGTCTAAGGGCAAGGGCGCTAAGAGCGATGAGAAGGTAGAGAAGGAGTCCAAAGAGGAGGATACAGATGCAGATAACTGAGGAACTGATCGATTATCTACAGAAACTCGGACGCATTCGCCTTTCTGAAGAAGACAGGCAGAAGACCATGAAGGACTTAAGCTCCATCATGGGTTATATCGATAAGTTGAACGAGCTCGACACCACAGGTGTTGAGCCGTTGAGCCATGTATTCGGAAGAACAAACGTGGTTCGCGAAGATGTTGTAACAAACGGCGACATGAGGGACAAGATCATCGGCAATGCAGCCCGTAAGGACGAAGAGACGATACTTGTTCCCAGGACGTTCGATTAAGCGGAGGAAAGATAAATGGATTCAGCACAGATCTTAAAGCTTTCCGCGCTCGAACTCGGAAAAGCCATTAAAGAAAAGAAGACTACTTCAGAAGAAGCTACCAGAGCTTATCTTGATGCTATTAAGGCTCTCGACGGCAAGCTCAACTCTTATATTACTGTTAGAGAAGAGGATGCTATCGCCGATGCCAAGATCATCGATGAGAAGATAGCTTCCGGCGAGCTTACGGGAGACTTCGCAGGTGTTCCCGTAGCCGTTAAGGACAATATGTGTACAGACGGGATCCTCACGACATGCGGATCCAAGATGCTCCATAACTTCAACCCTCCTTACGATGCAACAGTGGTAAGGAAGATCAAGGAAGAGGGTATGGTCATCCTCGGTAAGACAAACATGGATGAGTTCGCCATGGGTTCCACAACAGAGACCAGTTACTTCGGTCCCACTGTTAACCCTTGGGGCGACAACCGTGTTCCCGGCGGTTCATCAGGCGGTTCTGCTGCTTGCGTAGCAGGCAGACTTGCACCTATCGCTCTGGGTTCGGATACGGGCGGCTCCATCAGACAGCCCGCTTCATTCTGCGGTATCACAGGCCTTAAGCCCACATACGGCAAGGTTTCCCGTTACGGACTCGTAGCATTCGGTTCTTCGCTCGACCAGATCGGTCCCATGGGCCGTGATGCTCTCGACGTAGCCTACATGCTTAACGTTATAAGCGGCGAGGATCCCAAGGATCAGTCTTCCGCTTCCTCCTCGAAGGTAGACCTCGAGGCTATAAAGAATTTCGACTGCAAGGGCAAGACTATAGGTCTTCCGGAGCAGTATTTCGCAGAGGGTATGGATGAGGATGTAAGAAAGGCTGTTATGGATGCCGTTAAGCTTTTCGAAGATAACGGAGCTAAGGTCGAGACTTTCCCTATGCCCATCATGGACTACGCTATCCCGACTTACTACATCATCTGCTGTGCGGAGGCTTGCTCGAACCTGTCCAGATACGACGGTATCAAGTACGGCTACGCCCCCGATGACGTAGATGACCTGATGGAGCTTTACATAAAGTCCAGATCCGAAGGCTTCGGCATGGAGGTAAAAAGAAGAATCATGCTCGGTAACTTCGTTCTGTCTTCGGGATACTACGATGCTTACTACAACAAGGCTTTGCAGGCGAAGGCTCTGATCAAGAAGGCCTTTGACGAGGCGTTCGAGAAGTACGACGTCGTTATCGGACCTGTTGCTCCTACGGCTGCTCTTAAGGCAGGCGAGAGCCTCTCGGATCCCCTTAAGATGTATCTGGGCGATATTTGCACGGTACTCATCAATATCGTAGGTGTACCTGCGATCTCCGTACCTTGCGGCTTTACTTCAGAGAAGCTTCCTGTAGGAATGCAGATTATCGGTAAACACTTTGACGAACAGACAATACTCGGCTTCACTTCACTGTATCAGCGCCTGACTTCAGACAAGGCATACGAGCAGCAGACAGCCGAGGGGATCTAAGGAGGGCTCAGGATGAAAGATTATGAGATGGTCATAGGTCTTGAAGTTCACTGCGAGCTCTCGACTGAATCAAAGATTTTCTGCGGATGCACGACGAAGTTCGGCGGTGCTCCGAATACACATGTATGCGAAGTTTGCTCGGGAATGCCCGGTACGCTTCCTACACTTAATAAGCAGGTAGTGGAGTTCGCCGTAAAGGCAGGACTTGCGCTTAACTGCGACATTACACGTAACAACAAGTTCGACCGTAAGAACTATTTCTACCCCGACCTTCCTAAGGCATATCAGATCTCACAGCTGTACTGCCCTATCTGCAGGAACGGTCACGTAGACATCAAGACAAGCAACGGCACAAAGTCCATCGGTATCCACGAGATACACATGGAGGAGGATGCCGGTAAGCTCGTTCACGACGAGGCTACAGGCATGACACGCGTTGACTTCAACCGCTGCGGCGTGCCTCTTCTCGAGATTGTTTCCGAGCCTGACTTCAGATCTGCTGAGGAAGTTATCGCTTACCTTACAAAGATCCGTGACACCATGCAGTACCTGGGCGTATCCGACTGTAAGATGCAGGAGGGCTCCATGAGAGCTGACGTTAACCTCTCCGTTAGACCGAGAGGCCAGGAGGAGTTCGGAACACGTACCGAAATGAAGAACATCGCTTCCTTCAAGGCTATCGAGCGCGCCATCGAGTATGAGTGCGAGCGCCAGATAGACCTCATTGAGGGCGGCGGCAAGGTCGTTCAGGAGACAAGAAGATGGGACGACGAGAAGGAGTACACATATGCGATGAGATCCAAGGAGGATGCTCAGGACTATAAGTACTTCCCGGATCCCGATCTTATGCCCGTAGTTATCTCTGAGGAGTATCTCGAGAGCATTAAGGCTATTCTTCCTGAGTTCGCTGATGCAAAGCGTGAGCGCTACGTAAGCGAGCTCGGACTTACTGAGTACGATGCCGACATCATTACAGGCAACGTTACTTTGGTTAAGGTATTTGAGACATCAGGAGCTAAGTGCGGCAACTATAAGGATGCTGCGAACTGGATCCTCACAGATCTTCTCAAGCTCTATAAGGACGAGGGTGTAACACCTGAGGACAAGGCGTTTGACGGAGATAAGCTCGGCACTATCATCACGATGGTTAACGACGGCAAGATCAACCGTAAGAGCGGTAAGAAGATCCTCACAGCTGTATTCGAAGAGGATGTTGATCCTCAGGAGTATGCTGACAAGAACGGTCTTGCACAGGTTTCAGATGCTTCTGCTATCGAGCCTGCGATCAAGAAGGTTATCGAGAGCAACGAGAAGGCCGTAAGCGAGTATCTTGCAGGAAATGAGAAGAATATCCAGTTCCTCATCGGTCAGTCCATGAGAGAGCTTCGCGGCAAGGCTGATCCTAAGACAGTAAAGGACATTCTCGAGAAGCTTCTGTCTGAGATGAAGTAATTATATGGTTAAGACGATCGTAGGTCTTCTGGTAGTAGCATTCTTCGTTCTTGTGAACGCATTCTTCTCGGGTACCGAGATGGCGGTCATCTCTTTGAACGACACAAAGATGAGAAAGCTTGCCGAGGACGGAGACAAGAATGCCAAGCGCATGCTTGTATTTCTTAATAATCCCGGAACTTTCCTGGCGACGATTCAGGTCGGCGTTACTATCGCCGGATTCCTGTCATCCGCTTTTGCAGCGAGCAACTTCGCAGATAAGCTCGCGCTTCTTGTAGATCCTTCAGGAACAAAGAGCTGGCCGGAGCCGCTGTTTACAGTGCTTATTACTATTGTTCTTGCTTATTTCTCACTTATATTCGGCGAGCTTGTTCCCAAGCGCATCGCTCAGAACAAGCCTGAGAAGTGGGCATTTGCAGCATATGGTGTCGTAAGATTCTTCGGAATTATAACGAAGCCCTTTGTTAAGCTTCTCACAGCTTCGACCAACGGAATTCTCCGCCTTTGCAAGATCGACCCTAACGATAACGACAAGGAAGTTACCGAGGAAGAGATCAGAATGATGGTCGATGTCGGATCCGAGAGCGGCAATATCGAGGATACCGAGAGGGAGATGATCGACAACGTATTCGAGTTCAATGATAAGGAAGTTTCTGAGATCATGACTCACAGAAAGAAGATCACGGCAATCCCCGACGATGCTACTTATAAAGAGGCTGTTAAGGTCGCAAGCGAGGAAAGATACTCAAGAATCCCTGTATATAACGGAACGATCGACGATATTGTAGGTATCCTTCATATCAAGGACCTTCTCGGTGTATCCGAGGAGACATACGATCTGTCCGAGCTTATGAGGGATCCGCTCATCGTACACGAGAGCCGTAAGATATCATCTTTGTTCTCTGAGATGAAGAAGGGCGGACTGCAGATGGCAGTTATCGTCGATGAATACGGCGGAACGATGGGTATCTGTACTATCGAGGATATGCTCGAGGAGCTTGTTGGTTCCATCACCGATGAGTTCGATGATGAGGAGAGACAGAATCTCATCCAGCTGTCGAACGGCGATCTGATAGTTGCAGGTGATACAACACTTTCCGATCTCGAAGGACTTCTCGATATCGAGTTCGAAGATGATGAATATGATACTATTGCAGGTCTCGTGATTCAGAACCTCGACAGAGTGCCTGAGGAGCGCGAGAAACCGATAGTTACATATAAGAATCTGTCTATCAAGGTTCTTCATGTAGAAGACAGATGGATCTCGAAGGTGCTTATACATAAGCTTCCGGAGGTCAGCGAAGACGGAGAAGATAAGACTGACAAGGAGCAGGCGGATTAAAGTTTGCAATACCCAAGGCTAGGTCTTATAATATACGTTGCTTTTTTGTAATCAACGACAAATGCATATATGTTAATAGATAAAGGGTGGCTTGAAGAACATGGCTAAAGACAAGAAGAGAGCAGACAGCGGAATTAAGACAGCTCGCAGGAATAAGGCGATCGTTACGGCTATTGTAGTCGCATTCGCTGTTATCGTTATTGGATTCTTCATCTATATCTCAGGATTCCTTCCTAAGGTTATGACAGGTGTTAAGATCCAGAAGACTGTCGATGGCGTTACACAGACAATCGACAATATCTCCGTAGCCGAGACAAACTACCACTATTATCAGGTATTGAGTTCTTATATGAACTACGGCATCATCTCCAGTTCCATGGACATGGATGCTGTTTATGACACAACAACAGGTAAGACATACCGTCAGCTCATCCTCGATCAGGCTGCTAACGAGCTTATGAACAGCACGATCGTTAACCAGGAAGCGGAGGAGATGGGTTATCTCCCTCATTCCGGTGCTACAAGATATGCTGATTTGAGCCTTGAGTCCGCTGCACAGACAGCACAGCTTTACGGCTTTGGCTCTGTTGAGCAGTATCTCCAGACACTTTACGGCAAGGGCATGTCTTCAAGAATTCTCAGAAACTGCCTTGAGAGACAGTGCCTCACACAGGAGTTCGAGAACTATGTAAGACAGTTCCTCTTCACAGTATCCGAGGAAGAGCTCAACGCAGCTTACGATGCAAACCCTCTCGTATATCAGAGAGTAGACTTTGATTATTATTTCTTCGCAGGTGAGATGGATGAAGAAGGTAACTACGACGTTACTGAGGCTGTTGAGCATGCCAACGATGTTGTAAACGGTGCAACAGACTCTGATTCCTTCGCAGACCTCGTAGTAGGCATTATCGGTGAGGAGACAGCAGAACTCGCAGGCTTCTCTGACGATTACAACCCCACTCACGTTGAGGGTTACACAAACGCTTCTGTAGACATGATCGCAGAGGGCATGAGTGACTTCCTTTTCTCTGAGGACAGAGTTGAGGGTGACACAACTGTCATCGAGACAGAGCAGGGTGCTTACGCTGTTATGTTCGGCAACGTACATGTAAACGACGAGGCTACAGCTACATACAGAACACTTACAATCTACAATGAGGCAGCACAGGAAGCAGGTGCTACACCTGAGAGCATCCAGGCAGGACTTGAGCAGACTGTCGCTGAAGCAAATGCTATCGTAGCAACTCCTATGGATTCTCTTGCTTTCGCAGATGCAGTAAAGACAAACTCTGATTCTGTATCCGAGATCATTACAGCCGGTTACAACGACGGAACTTCTGCTTCCAGATTCGAGTCCACAGAGGAGAATCCTCTTTCCGAAAGAGAGACAACACTCGGTGCTTGGCTCTTCGACGAGGCCAGAGTACAGGGCGATACACTCGTTCTTCCTTCTGAGGACAGCACTTATGTAACAATCTATTACTTTGAGAACGTAGTTCCGGAGTGGATGTACACAGCAAGAACACAGCTCGTTACAGGTTATGTCAACAGCTGGTCAAGCGATATTCTCTCGGACAACCCGACATACCTTATTGCTTACGACCTCATCAGGCGTCTTTCTTACTGATCGACACCATTACAAATCTATAAAAATTCTGATTGACAACACTTGACATCGTGCGTATAATCTTTTAATGCGTCGCAAGGTGTGGGGGTATTATGCCCTTTTCACTTGACGGAAATGCGATTTTGTGGTAACCACAACGCGTTTCTTTTGTTAAAAGCCGCTCAGATGCGCATCTGAAGCATGTTAAGAGGTGATTTGATAATGGTTCATACCGTCAAACAGGGCAAGACCGAGCGCAAGTCCTATTCCCGTATCAACGAAGTCATTGAAGTCCCCAACCTTATCGAGATCCAGAAGGATTCTTACAACTGGTTCCTTGATGAAGGAATCCAGCAGATTTTCCAGGAAGTATCTCCGGTAACGGATTCCCAGGGTATTTGGGAGATTTATTTCCTCGGAAGAGAATTCGATCCCACACATCCTGTATGTGAACTTGATGACTGCCACGAGAAGGACAGCAACTACGCTGCTCCTTTGAAGATCAAGCTGCGTCTGCGTAACACAGAGACAGGCGAGAGCAAAGAGCAGGACGCTTATGTCGGCGATTTCCCGATCATGACGGACCACGGCACATTCGTTATCAACGGTGCCGAGAGAGTTATCATCTCTCAGATCGTAAGATCTCCCGGAGCTTACTTTGGCCGTGAGGCAGGTAAGAAGGACAGAGATGCTATCCTCTATACTTCACAGATTATTCCTAACAGAGGTGCTTGGCTCGAACTCGAAGAGGACGAGAACGGCGTAATGAACGTTCGTGTAGACCGTACACGTAAGTTCCCTCTTACAACTTTCCTGAGAGCATTGGGCCTCGAGACAGACGAGCAGATCATCGATATGTTCGGTGACGAGGAGTGCCTCAGAACAACTTTGGAGAAGGATACATGTAATACAAGATCTGATGCTCTTGTTATGTTCTATTCCAAGGTTCGTCCGGGTGACCCCGCTTCTGCTGAGGTTGCAGGTTCTCACCTGAACGGTCTCTACTTCGATCCCAGAAAGTACGATCTGGCTAGAGTAGGTATCTATAAGATTAATAAGAAGCTTGGTCTTTCCGACCGTATTACAGGTCACATCGCAGCTGAGGACGTTGTTACAGCTGACGGTGAGGTTCTTGCTAAGAAGGGTGTTAAGTTCACATCTGATCTTTCAAGAGAGATCGAAGATGCAGGTATCGATGCTGTTAAGGTTCATCCTGTACGTAAGGTCGGTGATCTTGAAGAGGTTGACGAGGACAAGACAGTTATCGTTGTCGGTAACGGAAGAGTCGACTGCGACAAGTTCATCCGTTCAAGCTTCCCTGCAAAGGATATCAAGGACTTTGATATCGCTAATACACCCATCAATGAGCGTGTTCGTGTAAGCGTTCTGCGTGAAATCATTGATGACATCAGAGCTAACCACGATAAGAAGGAATATGCTTCCGAGCTCCAGTACGCTCTCGATGAGAGAAGAAATGAGCTTATGCCCAGATCCCTCGTTGTAGATGATATCTACGCTATGGTTTCTTACTACATCGGACTCCGTCACGGTATCGGTTCCATCGACGTTATCGACCACCTCGGTAACAGAAGAATCAGATCCGTTGGTGAGCTCCTCCAGAACCAGATGAGACAGGGTATGGCAAGACTCGAGAAGAACATTCGTGAGAGAATGTCCACTATCGACGAGAATGAGTCCGATAAGCTCACAGCTGCTCAGCTTGTTAACACAAGACCTCTTAGCGCAGCTTTCCGTGAGTTCTTCGGTTCTTCACAGCTTTCACAGTTCGGTGATCAGAACAACCCTCTTGCTGAGCTTACTCACAAGAGAAGACTTTCTGCTTTGGGTCCCGGCGGTCTTAGCAGAGACAGAGCTTCATTTGAAGTTCGAGACATCAACTCTTCCCACTACGGAAGAATGTGTCCTATCGAGACACCAGAAGGTCCTAACATCGGTCTTATCACATCACTTGCAACATATGCACGTGTTAATAAGTACGGATTCATCGAGACTCCTTACAGAAAGTACGATAAGGAGAACGGTGTCGTAACATCTGACGTTGTCTACATGACAGCTGACGAAGAGGATAACTACTACATCGCACAGGCAAACGAAGAGCTCGACGATAACGGTAAGTTTGTTGAGAAGAAGATCGTCTGCAGATTTAAGGATGAGTTCCTGCAGCTTGACCCTTCACAGGTTGACTACATGGACGTATCTCCTAAGCAGCTCGTATCTGTTTCTACAGCTCTTATCCCGTTCCTTGGAAACGACGATGCTAACCGTGCTCTCATGGGCTCGAACATGCAGCGTCAGGCAGTACCTCTTATCAAGCCTGAGGCACCTATCATCGGTACAGGTATGGAGTACAGAGCAGCTAAGGACTCCGGTGTCTGCGCTGTTGCAAAGAACGAGGGTACAGTAAGCTACGTTTCCGCTGATCTTATCAAGGTCACAAGAGCTGACGGAGTTGAAGATACATATAAGCTCTCTAAGTACAGAAGATCCAACCAGAGCACATGCATCAACCAGCGTCCTATCGTCGCTTTGGGCGAGAAGGTTAAGGCCGGCGATGTACTCGCTGACGGTCCTGCTACAGATAACGGTGAGCTGGCTCTCGGTAGAAACGTTCTCATCGGCTTCACAACATGGGAAGGTTACAACTACGAGGACGCTGTTCTCATTAACGAGAGAATCGTAAGAGATGATGTTTATACATCCATCCACATCGAGGAGCATGAGTGCGAAGCAAGAGATACAAAGCTCGGTGCTGAGGAGCTCACAAGAGAAGTTCCTAACGTACCTGAGGATGCTTTAAGAAACCTCGACGATAACGGTATCATCCGTGTCGGTGCTGAGGTTAAGGCCGGCGATATCCTCGTTGGTAAGGTTTCTCCTAAGGGTGAGACTGATCCTACGGCTGAGGAGAGACTCTACAGAGCAATCTTCGGTGACAGAGCTAGAGAAGTTAGAGATACTTCCCTGAGACTTCCTCACGGTGAGTGGGGTGTAGTCGTTCAGGTTGACGTCTTCACAAAGGACAACAACCCGAACCTCAAGACATCTGTCAACACAATGGTTCGTGTATATGTAGCTCAGAAGAGAAAGCTGGCTATCGGTGATAAGATGGCCGGTCGTCACGGTAACAAGGGTGTTGTTTCAAGAATTCTTCCTGAAGAGGACATGCCTTATCTGCCTGACGGTACAACACTTGATATCTGCCTTAACCCTCTCGGTGTTCCTTCCCGAATGAACATCGGTCAGCTCCTTGAGGTTCACCTCGGTAGAGCTGCTAAGGCTTTGAACTGGAAGATCGCTACTCCTGTATTCGATGGAGCTAACGAGGCTGACATCATGGATGCATTCCAGCTCGCAGGTATCGATAAGGACGGTAAGACAGTCCTTTACGACGGACGTACAGGTGAGCCGTTCGACAACAGAGTAACAGTTGGTGTCATGTACTATATGAAGCTGCACCACCTCGTTGACGATAAGATGCACGCACGTTCCATCGGACCTTACTCAATCGTTACTCAGCAGCCTCTCGGAGGTAAGGCTCAGTTCGGTGGTCAGAGATTCGGTGAGATGGAAGTTTGGGCCCTCGAGGCCTACGGTGCTGCTCATACTCTCCAGGAGATCCTGACAGTTAAGTCCGATGATATCGAAGGCCGTTCCAAGACTTATGATGCAATCATCAGAGGTAAGAACGTTCCTGCTTCCGGTATCCCTGAGTCCTTTAACGTTCTTACGAGCGAGCTCAAGGCTTTGGCTCTTGATGTCTCCCTTTACACAGACGACAACAAGGAGTACAGAGCTACGGATTCTGCTGAGGAGGAGACTCTCACAGAGATGGATGAGGCTACAAGAAGACAGTTCGACGAGAGCCAGATCGATACACAGCAGCTGTTCAACAACGGTTTCGTAGAAGCTGACGAAGACGGCAACATAAGTGAAGAAGATTTTGGCGATGACGATTCGGATTTTGACGATTCCGAGGATATCTGATAGAAGGAGACCAAAGATAAATGTACGATTCAAATCATTTAACGGCTATCGGTATTAAGCTTGCTTCTCCCGAGGTCATCAAGGGATGGTCACACGGTGAGGTAAAGAAGCCTGAGACAATCAACTACCGTACACAGAAGCCGGAAACCGACGGTCTCTTCTGCGAGAAGATCTTCGGACCCGTAAAGAGCTGGGAGTGCCACTGCGGTAAGTATAAGAAGATCCGTTATAAGGGCATGATCTGCGACCGATGCGGTGTTGAGGTTACAAAGAACACAGTTCGTCGTGAGAGAATGGGACACATTGAGCTCGCTGCTCCTGTATCACACATCTGGTATTTCAGAGGTGTACCGAGCCGTATGAGCTTGCTCCTCGACATCCCTCCGAAGACATTGGAGAGAGTACTTTATTTCGCATCTTATATCGTAGTAGATCCCGGCGAGACAGACCTTGTTAAGAACGAGACTATCGACGACGCAAGATACAGAGAGTATGTAGCTAAGTACGGAAGATCAGCTTTCGATGCAAGAATGGGTGCTGAGGCTGTAAAGAAGCTTCTGCGCGAAGTTGATATCGACGCTCTTGCTGAGAAGCTCGATAAGGAAAGAAACGAAGCTACAGGCCAGAAGAAGGCTAGAATCATCAAGAGACTTGAGGTTGTTGAGGCTTTCAGAAATTCCGGTAACAAGCCTGAGTGGATGATCCTCGATGTACTGCCGGTTCTCCCTCCTGAGCTCCGTCCTATGGTACCTCTCGATGGTGGCCGTTACGCTACATCCGATCTTAACGATCTTTACAGAAGAGTTATTAACAGAAACAACAGACTTAAGAAGCTCCTCGATCTCGGTGCTCCTGACATCATCGTCAGAAACGAGAAGAGAATGCTCCAGGAAGCTGTTGACTCTCTTATCGATAACGGCAGAAGAGGACGTCCTGTTACTGGTTCCACTTCCGCTACAAACAACAGACAGCTCAAGTCCCTTACAGACATGCTCAAGGGTAAGCAGGGCCGTTTCAGACAGAACCTCCTCGGAAAGCGTGTTGACTATTCCGGACGTTCAGTTATCGTTGTCGGACCTGAGCTCAAGATGCATCAGTGCGGTCTTCCTAAGGAGATGGCTCTCGAGCTGTTCAAGCCCTTCGTAATCAAGAGACTTGTTGAAGAGGGCAAGACATCTAACATCAAGACTGGTAAGAGAATGGTCGACAGATGGGATCCCGCTGTTTGGGATATCCTCGAAGAGATCATCAAGGATCACCCTGTTCTCCTGAACAGAGCTCCTACGCTCCACAGACTCGGTATTCAGGCATTCGAGCCTATCCTCGTAGAAGGTCGTGCTATCAAGCTTCACCCTCTCGCATGTACAGCTTTTAACGCTGACTTCGACGGTGACCAGATGGCTGTACACGTACCTCTCTCTGCAGAGGCACAGGCTGAGGCTAGATTCCTCATGCTCCACCCGAACAACCTGTTGAAGCCTCAGGACGGTAACCCTGTTACTGTTCCTACACAGGATATGATCCTCGGCTGCTACTACCTTACAATGCAGCGCGACGAGAACATGGACAGATCCGAGTGCAAGGGTGACGGAATGGTATTCTCATCTCTCGATGAGGCTACTATGGCTTATACAAACAGAGATATCGAGCTTCAGACAAAGTGCGGTATCAGAATGACTAAGGAAGTTGACGGCGTTAAGAAGAGCAAGGTTGTTTACTCCTCTTACGGACGTTTCCTCTTCAACGAAGTAATTCCTCAGAACCTTGGATATGTAGACAGATCCAACCCTGATAATGAGTTCGCTCTCGAGTGCGACTTCCAGATCGGTAAGAAGCAGCTCGGCGATATCATCGCAAGATGCATCAGAGTTAACGGTGCCGCAAGAACAGTTAAGTTCCTCGATTCCGTTAAGGCTATGGGTTATAAGTATTCAACAGTTTCCGGTATCTCAATCGGTATCGAGGACATGATCATCCCTGATGTTAAGGAGAAGATGCTCAAGGAAGCTGACGAGAAGGTTGAGAAGATCAACCACATGTATGAGAGAGGTCTCTTGAACGATCAGGGCCGTCACGGTCAGGTCGTAAAGGTCTGGATGAATACAACAAACGATATCACTAAGGCTCTTAAGTCTAACCTTAAGTCCGATAACCCGATCAAGATGATGTCATCATCCGGTGCCCGTGGTAACGATAACCAGATCAAGCAGCTCGCTGGTATGAGAGGTAACATGGAGGATACTCAGGGTAACACTCTCGAGATCCCGATCAGATCCAACCTCCGTGAAGGTATGAACGTTCTCGAGTTCTTTATCTCTTCACACGGTGCTCGTAAGGCCCTCTCCGATACAGCTCTTAAGACGGCTGACTCCGGTTACCTCACAAGAAGACTTGTTGACGTTGCTCAGGAGATCATCATCTCTGAGGAAGACTGCGGTACAGACGACTTCACATGGGTTAAGGAGATCGTTAACGTATCTAACGAGAAGAAGGATGTCATCAAGACTCTCGCTGAGAGACTCACAGGCCGTTATGCTGCTGAGGACATCAAGGATCTCACAACAGGTGAGGTTATCGTTGCAAGAAACGAGCTCATCTCCGCAGACGATGCTAAGAAGATTGAAGCTACAGGCAATAAGAAGGTTAAGATCAGATCCGTATTTGACTGCCGTTCACGTCACGGTGTATGTGCTAAGTGCTACGGTATCAACCTTGCTAACGGTCTGCCTACAGTAGGCGGTGAGGCAGTTGGTATCATGGCTGCTCAGTCAATCGGTGAGCCTGGTACACAGCTTACGATGAGAACGTTCCACTCAGGTGGTATCGCTAACTCCGGTGAGGATATCACACAGGGTCTCCCTCGTGTCGAGGAGCTCTTCGAGGCAAGAAAGCCTAAGGGTGAAGCTATCATCTCCGAGATCGACGGTACAGTTAAGCTCATAACAAACGAGTCCGCTAAGCGTGAGATCGTTATCACACCTGCAGCAGGTGCTACAGATAAGGAAGGCGTACTCCTCGCAGAGTGCCACTACACAGTTCCTACATCTGCTACATTGAAGGTAGCTGACGGTGACGAAGTAGAGGCCGGCGACATGCTCACAGATGGTGCAGTTAACCCTGCAGACATCATGAGAATCAAGGACGAGCGTGGTGTTCAGAAGTACATCGTAAGCGAAGTTGTTAAGTCATATAAGAGCGGTGGTGTTTCCATCAACGATAAGCACATCGAGATCATCACAAGACAGATGATGAGAAGAGTACGTATCGACGATCCGGGTGACACACCTTTCATGACAGGTACTACAGTTGATATGCTCGACTTTGCTGCTGAGAATGAGAAGGCAGAGCAGGCTGGCCTTAGAAAGGCTGAGGGCAGAAGACAGCTCCTCGGTATCACAAAGGCTTCCCTCGCTACAGATTCCTTCCTGTCAGCTGCTTCCTTCCAGGAAACTGCAAGAGTTCTTACAGACGCTGCAGTTAAGGGCAAGATCGACCCGCTCATCGGCTTGAAGGAGAACGTTATCATCGGTTCCATCATCCCTGCAGGTACTGGTGTGCCTAAGTACAGAGATGTTACAGCTGTTCCTGTTATCAAGGAGAACAGCAAGGTTCTGACAGGTGAAGAGTACGATCCTTCTTCCGAGAACGCTGAGATGTTCCGCAATGCTTATCTTGAGCAGGTAGAGCTCGAGAATGCAGAGGCTGATGCATTAGCTGCAGAGGCTGAAGCAAAGGCTGCTGAGGCAAGAGGCGAAGAGTAATACAGCTGTTATCAGTACGAAATATTACTTGAAGTATAATAAGGTCGCATCGGTATACGGTGCGACCTTTATCTTTTCCGGAACAAAGGAGTCTTATGAGGTACCTTGGATCACTTAAAAAAGCAGTAGTAGGAATTCTGACAGCCGCGATTTTTATGTCTATATTCAGCGTACCTGTCAGCGCAACGACCAGAGAAGAGTATGCAGCGCAGTTTGTTGAGCGTATGTATACGATGGTCCTTGGAAGAACAAGTGATGCTTACGGCAGAAACTACTGGACTTCAGGACTGCTTAACGGTCAGCTCACAGGAGCAGACTGTGCGATCGGCTTCTTTGAAAGTGATGAGTATAAGGCTAAGAACAAGTCTGATGAGCAGTATGTAAGAGCACTGTATTCGGTCATCCTCGGAAGATCCGTTGATCCTGAAGGACTTACAACATGGTTAAGCTACCTTGCAGGCGGAACACCGAGACTCTACGTACTTGCAGGTCTTGTTAATTCCAATGAATATAATTCAATTTGTAATTCCTATGGTATCACCCGAGGTGAGATTCCCATGGATCCTAACGACGTCCGTATAGGAACTCCGGGTTCGCTCACGACTGATGAGGACGGTAACCTCTATTTCAATTCCACATCCGGAACACAGCTTACCGGCTGGCAGAGAATTAACGGCAACCGCTACTACTTTGATCCTGCTGACGGCGGACGTGCAGCTACAGGCTGGACATATATCGACGGACTTAAGTTCTACTTTGATGACCAGCACAGACTGGTACAGAATGTTGACTCCATTATCGGAAGACAGTCCTCCTACTATGTAACTGTAAACCACGCGACGGAGACGATAATGATCTACGCGCAGGAGACTCCAGGCGGTCCTTACAACATCCCTGTAAGATGCATGGTATGCTCCTCCGCAAGAGCAGGCTACGATAACATCGAGGGTACATATCCTATAAGAAGAGGCAGCAGATGGGGCGTATTAGGTAACGACGGAGCATGGGTATACGGTCAGTATACCTGCCAGATCTCCGGCAATTATCTGTTCCATTCATGCTGGTATTATGAGAATGGCAATCCTGATTCGCTGTGCGTTTCCCAGTATAACCGTCTCGGCAACCCTGCTTCACACGGCTGTATCAGAATCTGCGTTGCAGATGCACGCTGGATCTATGAGAACTGCGCTAACACATCAAATGTATATCTGTTCTCATCGAATGAGCCCGCTCCTTTTGACAGACCGGAACCTCAGGCTCCTATCGTCATCAGAGGCGACTACGGACACGATCCTACGGACGTATAAGGTTTTTTACGCACTGTAATACAATTGCAATATAATCCACACACTAGCGAAATAGTGGGCTCCCTTTACATTGTTAAAATAGTTTGTAAGCAAATGCTATTTTAACGGGGGAATATCGGTCTTAATCGATATGACCTCAGGAAAAGGAGACGAGATTATGAGAAGATTGACCAAGATCATTTCGACAATCCTTTTGATCTCAATTCTGTTCACTTTCTTGCCTAAGGGCCGTACTGTTAGTGCTTTGACCCGTGACGAGTATGTAGGACAGTTCGTTGAGAGAATGTACACAATGGTACTGGGCAGAAGCTCTGAAGCTGCAGGCTTCGAGTACTGGAAGTCCAGAATCCTTAGCGGAGAGACAACAGGTGCTACATGCGCTTACGGTTTCTTCGAGAGTGCTGAGTACAGAGGATTCAACACAAGCAACGAGCAGTATGTAAGAACTCTTTACAACGTAGTTCTCGGAAGAGAGTGCGACCCTGCAGGTCTTCAGTATTGGCTGAACTTCCTTGCACAGGGAACACCCAGAGTAAACATCCTCGCAGGCTTCGTTGGTTCACAGGAGTATGCTCAGATCTGTGCAGCTTATAACATCGCAGTCGGATCACTCCCGACAGATGCAAGCACAGCAACAGCTGTTCAGAACGCACCTGCTTCTACAGTAGTTCCTACACAGAACACAACAAGCAACACAGGAAGAATCTCACGTGAGTCCGACGGCGTTTACTTCTACAACGACCAGGGCATCAAGCTCACAGGCTGGCAGAGATATGAGGGATACAGATATTACTTCGATCCCGATAACAACGGCAAGGCTGTAAAGGGCTGGAAGTTCATCGACGGTCTTAAGTACTACTTCGATGAGGAGTACAGACTTGTTCAGAACGTAAGCGGTCTTATCGGAAATCAGACATCTTACTTCCTGTCACTCAACCTTACAACAAACGTTATCATCATCTATGCACAGGATACACCCGGCGGACAGTACAACATTCCTGTAATGGCTATGGCTTGTTCAACAGGTGCACCCGGATCTGAGACTCCTCAGGGAACATTCAACATCTCTAAGGGTGCAAGCTGGGGTGCTCAGGTAATCAACGGTCAGACAAGATACAACCAGTACATCTCCGTTATCAACGGAACTACGATGTTCCACACATCCTGGTACTATGTACAGGGCAATCACGACACAATGTCTGTATCCGCTTACAACACACTCGGAACATCCTGCACAAACGGTGACATCGTTCTTAATGCAAATGATGCAAGATGGATCTGGGAGCACTGCGCAGGCAATTCACAGATCAGAATTTATTCTGAGAATTCCACAATCCCGTTCGATATGCCGGGCATCAATGCACCGACAATGATCAGCGGTGACTACGGTTCTGATCCGTCCGATATCTGGAGGTAATCTCAAGAACGATCTGATGTATAATAGGTAAGCAATTATCTGATATACAAGAGGATCACATGAGAGAATTAGACCTTAACAACTTTACAAAAGAATTATCATCAGGAGCACCGGTCCCGGGAGGGGGCGGTGCTTCTGCACTTATGGGAGCTGTTTCAGCTTCACTTTGCTCCATGGTAGGTAACCTTACCTCAGGCAAGAAGAAGTATGCCGAGTACCAGGCAGACATCGAGCGCATTATAGCTTCTGCCGTAGCCCTCAACGAGGACATGCTCACCCTTATCGAAAAGGATGCGGAGGCTTTCGAGCCCTTGGCAAAAGCTTACTCCATCCCGAAGGAAGAGCCCGGAAGAGACGAGATATTGGAGAAGGCTCTGTATGAGGCAGCACTTGCTCCCCTCGAGATCGTGAAGAAGTCCAAGGAAGTATCGGAGCTTATCTCGGAGCTCGTGGTAAAGGGTTCTCGCCTTGCCATAAGTGACGTCGGAGTAGCTGCTTCCGCTTGCGAGGCGTGCGCGAAGGGCGCTTCCATGAACGTTTATATCAACACTAAGCTCATGAAGGACCGCGAGGTTGCAGCTAAGCTTAACGAAGAGACTCTGGCTTTGGTTGCAGATGTATGCAGTGCCTGTGATAAGGCTTACGAAGAAGTAAAGGGAGGACTTGGAGCATGAGAGAATTACTCGGAAAACCCGTTGCGGATTCTATAGTCGAGTCCTTGGCTCCTGACGTAGAGGCACTTAAGGCCAAGGGCGTAGTACCTACATTGGCCGTTATCAGAGTAGGTGCAAGAGAAGATGACCTTGCTTACGAGAGAGGTCTTACAAAGAGATTTGAAGGTGCGAACTGTGCTGTAAAGAAGATTGAGCTTCCTGAAGATGTCACACAGGAGATGCTCGATGCTGCGGTTGCTTCTGCTGATGCAGATTCTTCAATCGACGGTATCCTGATGTTTAGACCCCTGCCGAAGCCTTTGACAGATAAGAATGTCCTTGCATCAATTAGTGCAGTTAAGGACGTTGACGGCATGGGCCTTGCCAACATGGCAGATATCTTCTCCGGTGCAGGTGAGGGACACGCTCCTTGTACAGCTCAGGCTGTCATCGAGATGCTTAAGTTCCACGGTATCGATATCAAGGGTAAGAAGGTTACTGTAGTAGGCCGTTCGCTCGTTATCGGTAAGCCTGTCGCGATGCTCCTTCTTAAGGATAATGCGACTGTTAAGGTATGCCATACAAAGACAGAAGATCTTAAGGCTGAGTGCCAGTGGGCAGACATCGTTGTTGCGTGCGCAGGTAAGGCTAAGATGCTTAACGCTGATTACTTCCGTGCAGGTCAGACAGTTATCGACGTAGGAATGAATGTCGATGAGGAAGGCAAGCTGTGCGGTGACGTAGACTTCGCAGCTGTATCTGAGATTGTTGATGCGATCACACCCGTGCCCCGCGGCGTCGGATCAGTTACTACTTCCGTTCTGCTTCGCGCAGTAGTTCAGAATGCCAAGTTACGATAAGGAGATCATAAAGAAGCAGGCTTACGTAGAGAAGCTTCTCTCGGGACTTGTGCCCGAGATCGAGCCTGTCGTGCGCGCCGATAATCCTTTGCACTATCGTAATAAGGTTCATGCGGCGGTGGGAATATCCCGCGGCAAAGTAATCGCGGGAACATATGAGCCCGGAACGCATCGTATTATCGACGGCGGCGGAAATGATCTTGAGAACGAGGCTGCTGTCGCTGTTATCGAAGATATCGTAAAGATCGCCAACAAGTATCATATGAGTGTCTATAACGAGAAGACCGGTACAGGTCTTCTTCGCCGCGTTCTTATAAGAACTGCTGACGGCACGGGACAGATGCTCGTGGTGGTTGTTCTCGGTGACTTCATGTTTCCGGGCAAGAAGAATTTTGTTAAGACTCTTGTCAGCAAGCATCCCGAGATTACATCGATCGTAATCAATATAAATAAGCGTAAGGATTCAATGATCTTAGGCGATAAGTCGGAGGTCGTTTATGGTCCCGGATTTATAACGGATACACTGCTTGGCAAGAAGTTTACGATAAGTGCCGAATCGTTCTATCAGGTTAATCATGATCAGGCCGAGAAGCTTTATTCCAAGGCTTTTGAATATGCATCTTTGGATAAGTCTTCACGAGTGCTTGACGCATACTGCGGAACGGGTACGATAGGAATCTGTGCTTCAGATCGCTGCGGCTCTGTAGTCGGCGTGGAGATCAATCCCCGTGCAGTATCAGATGCCAAGAAGAACATCCGTCTTAACGATGCATCGAATGTGAGCGTTATTAAGGCTGATGCCACCGAGTATATGAATGAGGTGTCTTCTTCATCTGAACCCGAACGCTTCGATGTAGTCATTCTTGATCCTCCCCGTGAAGGAACGACACCTGAGTTTATAAAAGCCTGCGGCAAGCTCGCCCCTTCAAGGATCGTCTATATATCATGTAACCCCGAGACTTTGGCAAGAGACCTGAAGCTTTTCGAGGGGGAGGGGTATAAGGCTTGTAAGGCATGCCCCGTGGATATGTTCTGCGGCACAGAGCATGTCGAGACGTGCGTTTTATTGTCCAAACTTTCTGAGGCACCTAAATTACAGGTAAACATCAAAATGTCGGAGCTCGATCTGACAGCATCTGAAGCTAAGGCTACATACGAAGAGATACAAGAGTATGTTATGTCTGCCACAGGGTTACATGTCTCAAATCTGAACATAGCGCAGACTAAAAGAAAGTACGGCATCATCGAGAGACAGAACTACAATCTGCCTAAGAGCGAAGATTCAAGACAACCTAACTGCCCGCCGGAGAAAGAGATTGCCATTGTTGATGCACTGAAGCATTTTAAGATGATTCAGTAGTATTACAAAACTCCCGATTCTGAAGTGAACCCCTGAAGTTGAACAAACTTCGGGGGTTTTAATATGAAACTAACATTTGAAGACAAGAAAGAAATTTATAAATTGTATTTAAAAGGTTACAGTCATAGTAAGATTGCTGGAATCTATAAGCTAAACAAAAATGTAGTAAGAAACATATGTCAGTTAGCTGATAAACATGGACTATCTATCCTTCAACATAAAACTAAAAAGTATTCACGCCAATTTAAACTGAAAGCAATTCTCAGAGTTATAGAAAACCACGAGACTACATGGACTGTAGCAATCGATATGGGAATAAGTGATAGATCCGTTTTATCGAACTGGATTAAATCTTACATAGCAAACGGGTATAATGTCGTTACTAAAAAGAAAGGCAGATCCTCAACCCGTGACAAAGAAAAAGAAGACGGTAGAAGAGCTGGAGAAGGAAAACGAACTTCTTCGCGAGCAACTATTGAGGAAAACGATAGAGAACGAATTATTAAAAAAACTACAAGCCTTAACTCAAGAGGAAGAAAAGAAGAAAAAGAACACCTGACCAAGGCAGTGACTGAGTTAAGGCAAGAATTAAATTGTTCTCTGGATTTTATCCTTGAAACTATTAACTCAAACGATTCACTGCCGAGTCTTCCCAGATCGGATTACTACTATTGGAAGAATCGAATTGATCCGGATACAAAGAATTCGGATCTCATGGATGCAATAACCACAATCTATACAGATAACCATAAGCGTTATGGTTATAGAAGAATCACACTGCAGCTTAAGAATGAAGGATGGACTGTAAACCATAAGGCGGTTAAAAGACTCATGTCTAAACTGAATCTCTATGGAATTACTCCCAGAACCAAATATAAGTCCTACAAGGGCGATTTTAACGGTACAGTAGATAACAAACTACTCTATAAGAAAGTAGATACCAAGAAGCACAAAACAGAATACATTAGAGACTTCAGCACATCTGGAGTCAACGAGAAATGGACAACAGATGTATCTGAATTCCATATAGCAGCCGGCAAGCTTTATCTGTCGCCGATACTAGATATGCATAACCGAGAGATTGTTTCCTATAACATTTCAAGAAGCCCAGGGTTTAAGCAGATAGTAGATATGTTAAATGAGGCTTTCGATAAATATACCGATCTAAACAATCTAATATTCCACTCAGATCAAGGCTGGCAATATCAGATGTTCCCTTACCACAAGGTCTTAAAAGAAAGGGGTATAACGCAATCCATGTCACGCAAGGGAAATTGTTTAGATAACAGCCCAATGGAAAACTTCTTCGGCAAGATGAAGAATGAGATGTTCTATGGACACGAGTATGAGTTTGAGACATTAGAACAGTTACAGAAAGCAATGGAAGAATACATAGATTACTACAACAACGAGAGAATTCAGGTTAAACTGAAAGGAATGACTCCTTGCCAGGCAAGAAGTCAGTCCTTATACTCAATTTAATTCCGTCCAACTTCAGGGGTTCACTTCATTCCCGGGAGTTTTGTCTATTATCTTGCGATAGAGTCGATCAAGGCATCCCTATTTATGATACTTGCGAAGGAACCAAAGTCCTTGATCACATAGAATCGAATCCAAATTCTTCTCCAAATAATCAGCGAAGATATCAAAACGCTCCATTCTATCTTTATCAAAAATATCATGGCAACCATTCTTATAAATGACACGTTCAATATCAGTTATTCTATTGACGCCGAACAAAAAAGATATTAATCGTCTCTTTTGTTCTTTCAAATCAGAATAGTCATAATAATTTTTCTGAATAACAAGTATGGAATCTCTCTCATCTAATCTTCCAGAATACACACCGATTTCTACATTGCTTTTGATATATTTACAGCCATCTTCGATATATCCCATTTGAACGAGGAAATCTAAGCGCTTTCGAATGTGTTCTTTTTCTTCAGGGGTGAACTCGCCCTTTGTATTGTTAATTAAAGAGTATTCTTTTGCGTTCATATATGTACAAAAGCCATATTAGTTTTTATAAAAATTATTTTTTTCTTCATTGCCTCAAAATACTGTTATCCCAAAATGATAAAAAATCATAATAATCGTTCTGTGCACATCCTAAGACCAGTACAACTAGCACAACCGGCATAACTATATACCATGCATTTCCACTTATAATTCCATATATCAAAGCTCCTATTGCGACTAATATTAACACTATATGATTAAAATTAGGGAGTAGTCTGATATCTACTGTAGTTACAGTACCATTGGAACTGATTTTTCCACGTACAATGAAATGTTGCGTTCCCGTTCTTGATCCTTGAGAGTTTGTTCTATATAAATCAAACCGATCTTTATAAACATCTCCATAGTACTCTTTCTCACAGTGATACTTTTCGCGCCAGTTCATATGGGCATAGACATCTGTAGAATATATGGTATCAACCAATCTTTGAAATATCTCGTTTTCACTCAACTCAGTTTTAATTATCATATATTTCAATGCAGTAATAATTGCGATCTAACACTTTCATTATATCAAGCATTGCGATCTCCAAATTCGAACTCATAGAATACATGTGCACAGATGATTATGATTCTGTATGCCGCAAATCACTAAAACACAAGGAACTAATAAAGATAATCAAAGAAGCAAAAGACTGAATTAATAACAAAGGCCTTTCCTCGCTCAGTCCACAAAGTAGATTATGAAGGAAGCGGGAAAAGGCTTTCTTAACTATATTTACTATCGTTTAGAAGAACGTCAATGAACACTCGATCAACTAATAAGACCTGTTAGATTATTGGGGGAATTCTAATAACGAGGTTTATATCCTCGCCACATCAAACAATAGTGTTTTTCCACACTTATATCTTATCAACATTGCTTCAGTAGGATGCTCCAGATTCTTAAAAGACCGATAATTAAAATGGTTAACAAGCACTGGTATATCTCTTCCCATATCATCCTCAAAGAGCAAGTTGTAGATTAAATAAAACTTTGAATATCTACCTCCAAGTTCACCTCTTTTACGCCTAAACACTCTTTCAGAAGACAGTATGTTGCCTTGCTTTACATCAAACTTACCTGAAATATAAAGCATCAGCATCAGATAGTCTTTTTTGAACGGCAGGATTGCTATAAGAACAAACAGTGCGAGTTTTAACGGCAAATACTCGGAAAGCAGATAAATAAACAAAGGTGACAAAATCGCACAAAACCATACAGAGTAATACTTCAAGAGATAACCGTTAAACAACTCGTCTTCATCAAAAGGTCTCGTAGTACCATATCGAAGTGTTGCCCGATAGATGTAAAAGATGATAAGTGTAATATATAAAACTATCTCTAATGCCAAAGTAAAACTACGCAAATTTGTTCCTGGTTCTATATCTATAAATATAAGGAAATCGGTCAGAAACAATACGCCGAATAAAACTATGGATGACAGAATTGTGTACAGAGCCTTAAGTAACATCGCACTCCGTATTCTGCTTAATGCCTTCTTATCCGGTTTCCACCAAGTAATATTAGTAATCATAACAGGATAATTATACTATTTTGGAGTTCTCTGATATCTACACTCATATAAGGATCATTACGTTTAACTTCCGATTAAACTGTCTATAACAACAATTCACGAAAATCCTCATAGCATTTTTTGCATATCCAGTATTTGTTGTCCGCTGATGCGTACGCTTCGTGAATACAATCATCAAGAGATGAAATCTTATCATAGCAGAATTCACAGTGATCATGATCCCAGCCAGGCTTATAAGAGCACCATGTCTTCAGTTCAAATGCTATTCCCTTGAGATATTTCTCTTGTCCGCTTAATCTCCAATCACTATCATTCATGGCTACTTCCTAACCTTATTAACTGATAATTATCTATCATAACCGATAAAAGATATATAAGGATACCGCGACTGTAATTCTGCTGCTTGTTCAGTAGTACTCACATATACTGTATCTATTGAATCCCAAGACGAAATATACTCTTCAATCTCTTCACTTGACGTATATTCCAAACTCATTATATGTATGCCGTAAAAGTCATAATCTGGTATTTCATAACCCCCTAAATTATTCTCATTATCATAATGATATCCATATGACAGAGGGCGTATTCTAACTAATGCGTTTTCATATGAGCCATCAACGGACTGATTCGTTATATCGCATAGGCCCTCTCCTGGTACCCCACTATATCTGTCAACAGGCAGTACAAAGCAAACATATATCTCTTGAGAACAACCGTCTATGTCATTATGATTATTCAGATACTCATCTATTAATTCTATTACAGAATTAATGATTGAGTACTGCTCAGCGACATCCGAGCTGTTTAATACAACACCTATTCTGATGTCATTCCTTTCTTCACTACGACCATCGTGAGCGGATATTTCTATCTTATACTGAGTATTCTCTGTAATATATTCAACTAGACCTGTTAGGGAATCATCAACTTCAATAATGTCGCGGTATATGGGAAAACAACCTGTTATCAGAATTGATATGCTCAACATGATTATCAACAGCAATCGTTTCATATAAACACCTCATCTCTTGGTATTTAGAACTGATGATTAATCAAACGATAATCTCTTATTATATGCAGTCAGGAATCTTCCTGAACTATCCTTTGTGTGTTCAAACAATAACCATTGTTCAAACTCTTCTTCGTAATGCGGATAAGAATTTGCAACATAACATTCTATTCTCACCCCGTTATCCATCTCAATTAACAAATCATTGAATTTGTTTATTCTAATATTCGTAACTATTCCGCCGATTATCTGATCTTTATACTTATCCTTGTTGTACCACTCATCATTATTCTTGGGGTCAGTCTGATCCCAGGAATTGTAATCAAGAGTCGTTATTATTATGTCATCATTCAAAACAACCCTCGTTAAACCCATTCCGTGTAAAACGAAATCACCGCTGAATCCAAAGTCAAGGATCTCGCATGCACAGTGAATGCTTTCAAGCTGTTTCCCAACCCAAAGATTTATAAACTCTTTTATCCTATTATCCATACAATTTATAACAAGTAGATTCTCCTGATGATTATCTATTCCTTGTTCTATATTCTGATTCATGGATCAGTGTTGACATATCAATCCTACACCACCACTTAACATGACTCCAATTAGAACACATTCTATGATCTGCCTTGATAGCTACAGCGTCTGCAAGCAAATTATCCGGATTTCCTTCTCCATCGCCGTCATCACTCCAAATCAGAATAGGCATATTTTCATAAAACGTGACAATATTCCCTTTTGAATCAACTTTCGAATCCTCTTTAGACGTAAGCGCTTAATAACCGGGTGCCTACCCTGACTTAGTAAAGATTGGGATACTGTTAAAAAGTATCCAATCTGGTCCAATTAGACCATTTTGGACAATGGATAAGGAGGTCTAAATGGACGAGATAACAACGGTAAAGAACCAGGTAAAGTTTGCAGGTTGGATCTCAATGGTCGAAGAATGCCAAAACAGTGGTCTGTCTATACGCACCTGGTGCAAAGAGAACAACGTCTGTTATAAGACATACTTATATCGGTTAAGAAGACTGAGGCAGATGTTCTTACAAGAACACTCAAAGGAGATCACTCCCGAGATAACACCGCTTTCTATAGTTCAGACTCCGACGGTTGAGCCCAAGGACATTACGCTGCAGTTGGATGGAATATCAATAGTTATACCTAAAGGAACAGACGAGGATTCGATAACGACGGTGCTCCGAGCGGTGAAGTCAGCATGGTAGGAGACATCAGTGCAGCTGAGAATATCTATATCGCCTGCGGTAAGACTGATATGCGGAAATCAATAGACGGCCTTGCTGCTTTGGTTCAAAGTCAGTATAGGTTAGATCCTTTCTCCAAGAGCATCTTCCTGTTCTGCGGAGGTAAGTCCGACAGGGTCAAGATACTTATGTGGGAGGGTGACGGATTTGTCCTTCTGTATAAAAGATTAGAATCCGGAAGGTTCAGATGGCCCCGGACTAAAGATGAAGTTAAGCCTCTTAGCTGGCAGCAATTTAACTGGTTGATGCAAGGTCTGGACATAGAACAACCGACCGCTATAAAGCATATAAATCCGAGGAAAATCTACTAACGAAATTGTAACATAAAAACCTCTGAAAACCCTTGTAAACATTAGGTTTCTCAAGGGTTTGTTGGTATAATATTAGTGTAAGTTTTGAAGGAGGTTTTGAGCTTGATTTCTGCTACCAAAGAACAGGAATATATAACAAAGATCAAGGCTCAGGAAGTGCTCATTTCTCAACTTACAAAGCAGTTGGAAGTTCATTCCAAACAGAACGATCTGCTCCAGCAACAGGTAAATGCTCTTACTGAAATCCTTATCCAGATGAGAAAGGATAAATTCGGCAGTAAGAGTGAGAAGACTAAAGTTCTTAGCAATCAGATTAATATGTTTAACGAGCCTGAGGCTTTTGCTGATCCGGAAGAGACCGAGCCTATAGCCAAGATTCACAAGAAAGGTGTTTCGGTAAGAGCGCGCAAGGTCCGTGAAGACGCTCTTAAAGATCTTCCAGTTGAGGTACACGAATACGACCTTCCTGAAGGTGAGATGTTCTGTCCTCAATGTGACCATAGACTCAAAAAGATCGGAAGTCAGTTTGTTAGAGACATAATCAAATACATACCGGCACAGATTGCAATTGAGAGACTGATGCAGAACTCGTTTGAGTGTCCATGCTGCAAAGGTACTGAACATCCTTTTATCAGAAAGGCAACAGTACCTACATCCTTTATGCCTCACTCTTTGGCATCGGCAGGATCTGTTGCTGAGGTAGTAACGCAGAAGTATGTAAACAGCATGCCGCTATACCGTCAGGAAGAGGTATGGAAGAATCTCGGTGTGGAACTTAGCAGAGCAACGATGTCTAACTGGGTTATATACGGAGCACAGAACTATCTGATCCCTATTGCGGATAAGCTCAAGGAGAGACTTCTGGACAGAGAAGTCCTTCATGTAGATGAGACAACAGTACAGGTCCTTAAGGAAGACGGCAAGAAACCTGAGACAAAATCTTATATGTGGGTATATAGAACAGGCAACGATGGAAGAAAGCCGATCGTGATATACGACTATAAGCCTTCAAGAGACGGAGATATACCAAAAGAATTCCTTAAAGATTTCAATGGCTACCTTCATACAGACGGATATTCCGGATATAACAAGGTCAAGAATGTGACCCGCTGTGGCTGCTGGGCACATTTAAGAAGGAAGTTTATCGAAGCTGACACGGCGAGTAAAGGAGAAGACGGATACGCCAAGACCGGAATCGCCTACTGTGACAAACTGTTCCATATAGAGGATCAACTCAAAGATCTTCCACGGGAAGAACGATATAAGAAACGATTGGAGTTAGAAAAACCTCTGATCGATGAGTTCTGGAAGTGGATATACGATACAGCAGCTATTGCACTGCCCAAATCGAAGCTTGGGAAGGCTATTGCGTATGCCATAAATCAGAAACCGTACATGGAAAACTATCTTAAGGACGGAAGATGCTCCATATCCAACAATGTAGCGGAGAATGCAATCCGACCGTTTACCGTCGGGCGTAAGAACTGGCTATTCTGTGATACACCGAAGGGTGCTGATTCAAGTGCCGTTATCTACAGTATCGTAGAGACAGCAAAAGCCAACAACATAAATGTACGTGATTATCTGGAATATCTGTTTACGGTTATGCCGACAGAGGATTGGAGAAACAATCCCGATATGCTCGATAGTCTGTTACCGACTTCCCCTGAAATCCGAAAGAAATTCAAAAATTGATTATCTCACCGCCCGGCGGTAAGATGAAGGCACCTGATTATTAAGCGCTTACCTTTAGACAACAAGAAGATATCTTTATCAATGCGTTCATTTAAATCGACATAAATACGTGCTTGCTCCATAAATATCATTTCCCTGGTTCTCTATGTTTGATAATTCTTCCTGATGATTATATGCTCTATTCTTATACCAATTCCGCTTTAACCTTTTCACAGTAAAAATCTGTATCATTATCCATCTCATAAGAATAAATATGGAAGCGCTTCGTTTTTTCATAACCTCTGGAGGATAGATTATCAATGGACAGTCCTGAACAAAATCCATTGATTGGCTCGAAAGATATCTTGCCGGATACATTATTGAAATGAAGGTTTATTCTATAACGTTTTTTCCTATCTAATAAAATAATATCCAGGTACTTAATATCAACTCCATATTCATTGATATCACTAAAAAAGTGGAGATCATCTATATGACAACCGAATTCACCCCATGATTGTAATTCGGTTGGGATCTTTGTTCGGAGCACCTCAATTCCTTCTAT
>JAEEGJ010005543.1_pt1 | contig 39503 bp, 28 predicted proteins | sample 8958761 | NCBI WGS metagenome assembly JAEEGJ01 (sample SAMN16246546, study PRJNA631951) | gut metagenome | biome: gut microbiome; feature: rumen; material: RS-attached | host: Bos | place: Iran: Karaj | collected 2018-10 | reverse complement strand
AGGATCAGCGTGCCGCCGAACCAGAGGACGATGGCGATCATGGCGGAGCCGAGGAATTCGCTCACGGGGTGGGCGCTGGCCTGCCGGACGGCCACCTGGGTGTTCTTGCGGCGCATGTCTTCCGTCACTTTGCCGAAACGGCCGTCCATGCGTTTTTCGGCCCGGAAGGCCTTGACGATGCGCAGGCCGCCGAGGGTTTCTTCGACCTGGCTCATGGTGTCGCTCCAGTATTTCTGCGCTTCCGCGGAATCTGCCTTCAACTTGCGCCCGGTGAAGCTGATGATGCCGATCATCAGGGGGGCGAAGATGATGACGAAGAGCGTCAGCTGCCAGGACATGCGGAAGAGGACGAAGAGGTAGATGACGATCAGGATCGGGTTCTTGATCAGCATCTCGATGGTGCTGGTGATGGAGGTCTCGACCTCCTGGACGTCGCCGCTGATGCGGGCGATGATGTCGCCTTTGCGCTCCTGGCTGAAGAAGCCGAGCGGCAGGGCGAGGATCTTGCGGTAGATCTCCATGCGCAGGTCCTTCACCACGCCGGTGCGGATGGGGACCATCACGGCCGCGGCGCCGAAGTAGCAGGCCACCTTGACGAGGACGATCGCGATGAAGATGAGGCAGAGCATCAGCAGGACGTGGCTCTGGCCGTATTGTTCGATGAACTGGGAGACGTAGTAGTAGGCGTTGTTGGAGATTTCGTTGAAGGGCATCCCGCGGTGCCAGGGGATGAATTCGTAGTGGACGTCGCTGATGTTGAAGAGGATCTGCAGGATCGGGATCAGCAGCGAGAAGGAGAATACGTTGAAGATCGCCGACAGGATGTTGAGTACGACGGATCCTCCGACGTACCCCCTGTACGGCGCCACGTACCGCTTCAGTATCTTCCAGAAGGCTTTCATATAGCCTACAAATATAACAATATTCTCCGAATCCAGCCATGTCCAAAAAATGCTTATCTTTGGGGTGGTAAACTGAAATGTCGTCCATTACCCATTATAAGGCCGAAATGCGTTTCGCCGCCACGCTCCTCGTGGTGGTGGCGCTGAGCGTCTGGGCGTCGCACTATATGCCCGACGCGTATTTCGACAGCGCTATTACGCCGATCCTCATGTCGGCGTCGACGGCCGTCGCCCTTTGCTGCGCGTGGATTACTTTCCGGCACGTGGAGGGATACCGCCTGCGTCGGATCTGGGGCTGGACGCTTCTGCTCTGGGCGCTGTTGGATGGGCTGTATGTCATCTCCTGGCTGTTCATGGGCGAGCCCGTGATGAACATGGGCGCCTATGAACTCTCGACGGTGGAGCTGGCGCTGGGCAATCTGCTGGGCTGGTCGCTCCTGCTGTTCCCCACGGAGGCGCTCCGCCCGGGGTGGCTGAATGTTCCCAGGGCCCTGCGCCAGGTCCTGCCCATGTTGGTCCTGGTCGCCCTGGACTACATCCTTCCCTTCAGACTGCGGATCCTGATCGCGCTGTATCCGGTTTTCCTGCTCGCACTGTTGTTCACCCACGTGCGGGAATACAGGCTGTGGTGCGAGGATAATTTCTCTTCCCTGGAGGACGTGGACGAGAAGAGCATCATCCGATTCATGTGCGTCGGACTCCTGGTCGCGCTGGTCTACTTTTATATGTGCATTTCCCACGCCCATGCGCGGGGATTCACCCAGCAGTGGCTGGTCATTTTCACCCTGATTTACGGGACCGACCTGATCCTGTTCCGCCAGGATCCTTGGGAGCTGGTGATGCAGTCTGTCAAAAACGCCGCCCCCAAGGAGGAGCTCCCGCCGCAATCCAACGAGGCGTTCCGCCAGACGCTGGAAGATTGGATGGAAAAGGAGAAGCCGTACCGGAATCCGGACTTCAAGCTCGTGGACCTGCAGAGCGTGCTCCCCATGAACCGCACCTACCTCTCGCAGTTTATCCACACGGAATACGGCTGCACTTTTTATCTTTTCGTGAACCGCTACCGGGTGGAGGAAGCCAAGCGCCTGATGAGCGAGCATCCCGACATGAAAATGGCCGACATCTCCTCCTGCTGCGGTTTTTCGTCGCCTTCGGTTTTCAGCCGCACCTTCACTGCTGTCGCCGGTCAGTCGCCCAAAGAGTGGGTGAAAAATTGATTCTGCGTCAATTTTACCCTATTTTTCTTGATTCTACGTAAATTTTTCTGCTAAGCTATTGCTTAGAAGAGTGGGAATACGTACCTTGGACGAAACTAGCGCTTGCGCGCGCGTGACGATAACCACAATACCACCTGAAATCTTTTTGATTTCTTTTGACAAACAATTGTTGGAGTTTTACTCGAATACGAAATAAAGCCCCCACCTTTGTAGCGGATAAACGAATTAATAAACACTAAAAACGAATACCCAAATGAAGAAATTAGTATCGTATCTCTCCATCGCCGCCATGATCCTGGTGGCCGGTGCGTGCAACAAGCAGGACCAGCCGGACCAGCCGGACGAAGGTCCCGGCAAGATGAGTGACCTGCAGTATCTGATTGACGGCCTGGTGCGGACCGACGATGCCGGGAACATCACCGGCTACATGATCGGCGACTGCCTCAATGAAGCCAACCCGTGGGAGATTTCCGTCCCCGTGAACAATTACGAAGAGGCGGCCGCAATTTTCCGCGATCTTCTCCCGGACGATGCGCAGGTCACGACCAGCGGAAAGACCCTGATCTGGACGATGACGGACGAGGAAAACAAGCCGATGGCGACGGCGGAGTTCGCCGAGGATCCTGGCCTGGGCGCCATCGCCGCCGTGACCGTCAAGCCGGTCCTCCAGGCGGGTGCGGCAAAACAAGTCAGCCCGTCGGTCCATTTCATCCTGACGAGCACGTGGCCGCAGAACGCCGGCGCCGCCGAAGAGATCCTGGAAAGGGACTATTACCTCGGTGCGGCCGTGTACATGGAGAAAAATCTTGGCTATGGCAGCGGAGAGTTCCTGGTGGTCCGTCCCTGGTCGCCCAGCGAATGCGGTATCATGATCACATTGGATGCTCCTTACGATTATCCGGACGATGAGTGCAGCAGCGTAAAGACGCTGAAAAATGTGAGCAAGGCCCTGCATGCCAACTACGATCTCCTGGTAAATGGCTATGGGAAAGCACGCAAATGGCCAAGACTTGACGATTGGTACATGGCTAAAGATAAAAAAGCTTATATCCTGGATTATTATGTGAATCTGGCAACCGGAAAAGCTGATTGGTTTTGGACCGCCCCGGGTGATCGCGCAATGGCGTACGTCTATTGCTTCAAGCCTGACGGCAACAAGATCAAATTCTGGTAGATTCCTCCCGCATAATCATTGAATAACTAACTGAAACAAATAAGAAGATGAAGAAATTTATATCTATTATCTCCGTCGCCGCCATGATCCTGGTGGCCGGTGCCTGCAACAAGCAGGACCAGCCGGACGATGAGTCCGGCAAGATGAGCGACCTGCAGTATCTGATTGACGGCCTGGTGCGGACTGACGAAGCCGGGAATATCACCGGCTACATCGTCGGCGACAGCCTCAACGAGGCCAACCCGTGGGAGATCTCAGTCCCGGTGAACAACTATGAAGAGGCGGCCGCAATTTTCCGCGATCTTCTGCCGGAAGATGCGCAGGTCACGACCAGCGGGAGCAGCCTGATCTGGACGATGACCGACGAGGAGGGCAAGCCGGAAGCCACGGCGGAGCTCTCTGAGGACCCCGGCCTGGGCGCCATCGCCGCCGTGACCGTCAAGCCGGTCCTCCAGGCGGGTGCGGCAAAACAGGTCAGCCCGTCGGTCCATTTCATCCTGACGAGCGCGTGGCCGAAGAATAGCTGGACCATCGAGGATGAACTGAGAGTGGAATATTACGTCGGGCGGGTCGTGAGACTTTCTAAAGATTGGGGCTTTGGCAAAGGACGCTTCCTGATAGTCCGTGGCTGGACGCCCACCGAAGCCGGTATCATGGTCAGATTGTCGGAAGGTTATGACTCGGATGCTTTATGCTCCATGAAGGCGCTGCGCAGGACGTACAAGGCCATCCAGGCTAACTACGATATCGTAGCCGACTATGCGGAAAGAGAAGGATGGCCCAGCTTCGACCGCTGGTATTGGTCGGGCAATACGAGTTGGTTTAGAGATGGTTTTTTGAATATGAAAACCGGCAAGGAGAAATGGTGTTGGAAAGAGCCGAAAAATAGTGCCATGGCGTATGTGTATTACTTCGGGCCCGACGGAAAGGATGATGTGAAATTCTATTAGATAAACATTTGGAAATGAATAAATTCATATCTATTATCTCCATCGCTGCCATGATCCTGGTGGCCGGTGCATGCAACAAGCAGGACCAGCCGGACGAGGGCGGCAAAGTGAGCGACTTGCAGTACCTGATTGACGGCCTGGTGCGGACCGACGAGGCCGGCAACATCACCGGATACATCGTCGGCGACTGCCTCAATGAAGCCAACCCGTGGGAGATCTCCGTCCCGGTGAACAACTATGAAGAGGCGGCCGCAATTTTCCGCGATCTTCTCCCGGAAGATGCGCAGGTCACGACCAGCGGGAGCAGCCTGATCTGGACGATGACCGACGAGGAGGGCAAGCCGGAAGCCACGGCGGAACTCTCTGAGGACCCCGGCCTGGGCGCCATCGCCGCCGTGACCATCAAGCCGGTCCTCAAGACGGGTGCGGCAAAACAGGTCAGCCCGTCGGTCCATTTCATCCTGACGAGCGCCTGGCCGCAGAATGCCAGCCCCGCCGAGGAGATTCTGGAAAGGGACTATTACCTCGGTGCCACCGTGATCGTGGAGAAGAATCGGGGCTTTGGCACGGGAGATTTCGTCGTGATTCGTCCATGGACCCCCAGCGAATGCGGCATTATGATCAGGTTGATAAAGTACTCGACAAATTATGATTGTAAGTTCGCCAGCATGGGGGCGCTGCACAAGGTGCACAAGGCCTTGATGGCAAACTATGATCTCCTGGTAAACGGTTGTGGAAAAGAACATGGCTGGCCCACGCTCGACTACTGGTATGAATCGCGGAATACCAGTTGGGGAAAACAAGGCGCTGTGAATCTGAAAACCGATAAAGAGAATTGGTACTATCTTCTCACCACTGGAAAACCCCACGTAGCGATGGTTTATTACTTCAAGCCCAAGGGCGACGAGGTAGAAATCTGGTAGGCTGCATTCATAATGATCTGCACCACCTGTGCAGAGTCTAGAAGGATTCGTTACTTGGAGAAGTGTGAAAAAAATAATTAAATTTGTGGATGAATGAATTGATTAATAACCGTCAAAACTAATAAAGAGAAATGTTTTTTTTTCTTGAATGTCCCGGATAACGCGGCCAAAGCGTTCGTTTATTACTTCAAACCTGACGGAAACAAGATCAAATACTGGTAGCCCCTGTACAATCGCATGATGAAAGGCGTTAAAATAGTGACTTTGCTCCTGCTGTCCGTCCTCTTCCTCTCTTGCCGCAAGGAAGAGGTCGGCAAGGATCTGACCATTATCTTCGCCACGACCACCGGTCTGGCCGGAGACGGATACAATGAGCCCATTCTCAAAGCATTGATGGAGAGTGTGTCGGCGCAGCCCGGCATGACGATCCACATGCTCAAGCCCGACAACATCTCCGAGGCCCGTAGCCAGTTTGACGAGTGGCTCTCCGGCGCCGACGAGCGCAAGGCCCTGGTCCTCTGCGGCCCGGAATTCGAGCCGCTGGTAGAGGGGGTTAGCCTTGAGAAGGGCCGTATCCTGCTGCTGGACAGCGACAAGACTTACGGCGATCGCATTGCCACGGCTCAGCTCAAACGCTACGGCGGCGCCTGGCTGGCCGGGGCCATCATGAAAGATTTCGAGCTTGTGCTCCTCAAGGGCCTGGACGGCGACCGCATCATCGACGAGATTTCCCAGGGCATCGAGGATGGTTACAAAGAGAACGGGGGAGCGGGCTTCCAGAAATGCGTCCTTTCTACGGGCTATGAGGGCCTGGATATGGCGGACGAGCTTTACAGCATCCTGTGGGAACAGGAAGTCGTGAAGCTGTTCAATTACGCCGACGGCATCATCGCCCCGGTGTGCGGAACCTCCCGCCTGGGTGCATTCGATTTCTCCTGGAGGTATTATCCTACCATTGGCGTCGGGGATGACTGTAGTCCTTATACCGACATCCTGCCTTTCTCCCTCATCCTGGATCTGGGAGGCATCTTGAAAGAATATGTGTCCGGGTGGGCGCAGAACAGCCCCTGGCCGGCGCATGCAGACTACGGCATGTCCACGGGGCATGTGTACATCAGCTTCAACGATCGTTTCTTTGAGCATTTTGCAAGTCAGACCGTTGATTGGACGTTATCGCTGGATGCCTGGACTGCGCTGGAAAATCAATATAGGGACAAAGCTTTGGAAAAGGAGGCCGACTATGCGTATTGACCGTTTTTTCTGGCTGCTTGCAGCCTCCCTGATTCTGCTTGCCTGCGGCAAGGAAATGCCCGGGCCGCAGAGCGGGACCACCACCTACAAGGTGGCCGTCGTGATGCCCCAGTCCCAGTGGGACAGCGAGAAGGTCCTGGTGCAAGGGGCACTCGCTACCATCGACCAGGCCCAGGAGGGCCTCCAGCAGCGCGTGAAGCTGGATCTGGAATGGATCGATGAGGAAGATGCCAATTTGGAGGACGAAGTCTATCGCATCACCCATGACGAATCCTATGCCGCCATCGTGGGACCGAAGTACAGCCGCCACGCGCGGATGCTGGCCCGCGAAAGCCTGAGCTACCGCATCCCGGTCATCATGCCCAGCGTCACCTCGGCCGAGATCCAGCGCATCTACGGAGGCAGCAACAGGACCGCCCCCAATATCTTCTGCATGAGCGAGAGCGACCTGGCCCAGACCCAGGCCATGCTGAACGTCATCCGGAAGCAGCTCCTGCCTGGCCACATCATCATGCTGTCGCGAGGCAGGGACGCGGACGACTATGTCTACTCCTTTGCCTCCTATGCGAAATACTTTACCACCGAGTTGAGGTATGAATCCTACAAGGAATCCATATTCACAGACAAGGAAAGCCTGCGCTCCTGCATCAGACAGATCAAGGCCAGCATGCCCTCGTATTTCTTCATTCTTCCCATCATCATATTTGTCCCTTCGTCGTTGGAGGATATGCTGATGCTGAACGAAGTGCTTGACGAAGAGGGTATCAATCTGGGCATGGAGGCGGGCTCCGTTCATAACATCAAGGATTACTTCCCCGATATTTACTGTACCGACATTGGCTGCAATCCGCTGCTGGAAGGGAAATTGACCCACGAATTTCAGGGCATCGCCCTCTGCGGTGACCCTGAAAGCGGGTTCCCCGCCACTCGCAAAGCCGTCACGGGCCGCGAGATTCAGAACGGCTATGCACAGCTTTACGACAGCTTCACCCTGCTGGCGCTCTCGCTCGCTCACAAGGAGACGGCGCAGCTGGAGACGGTCCGCGAGGCCATCGTGGCCGTGATGGACGCCTGCGACGGCGACGCCGACGAATTATCCTGGACGACCGACGGCCTCCGCCATGGCTTCCAGTCCATCCGTAATGGTCACATCCCCAGTATGTCCGGCGCGTCCGGCAGCTGGATTTTTGACCGGGAGACGCATATCAGCCAGCTGGGCACCTGGTACGGCCATTGGCGCTATTACGACGGGCAGTACCACCTGGCAGGTTATCTGACCCGCAGCGACCACGCGCGGAAGAGCAGTATGGACCAGATGTGGGATTTCGTGGCGGACGAGCTGATGATTTTTGACAAGAACGTCAAGGGCGTCACCTACGAGCCGCTCACCGACCGCTGCGCCGTGGTGATGGCTACTTCCACCGGCTGGACCAACTACCGCCACCAGGCGGATGCGCTGGAATTCTACCGGATGCTCAAGAACGCTGGCTATGACGACGACCACATCGTCCTGATCATTGAAGATGACATCGCGAACAACCCCGAAAACCCGTATCCGGGCGTGGTACACGTGACTCCCGACGGAGAGAATCTGCACGCCGGCATCCAGGTGGACTACAAGATCAGCGAGCTCACTCCGGCGGACTTCGGGAATATCCTGAAGGGCAACGTGACAGAACGGACACCCGAGGTGGTCCATGGCAGCAAAGGCACCAACGTCATGCTGTTCTGGAGCGGCCACGGGACCTACGACACGAAGATCAACTGGGGGCCGGACGGTTATATCTGGGCGGCCGAGATACACGGCATCCTGCAGAACGCGCAGGACAACTTCCGCAAGCTTTTCTTCGTGATGGAGACCTGCTACAGCGGCTCCGTGGGCGAGGGCATGCCGAGTATCCCCGGTGTGCTGCTGCTGACTGCCGCCGCTCCCGGCGAGACCTCGCACGCGGACGTGCTGGAAGGCAACATCTACCTCTCCAACGCCTTCACGCGCGTGTTCCGCGAGGAGGTGGAGGCGAACCCCCACATCAACCTCTATGAACTGTATTCGAGGGTGGCGCGCCACACCACCGCCAGCCACGCCATGATTTACAATTACGAGTGGTATGGCAACGTGTACTACAGCACCATGAGTGAATTCTTGGAACCCATCCAAGAGTAACTATCATCCTCATATGATGAAAGGCGTTAAAATAGTGGTGTTGCTCCTGCTGTCCGTCCTCTTCCTCTCTTGCCGCAAGGAAGAGGGCGGCAAGGATCTGACCATTATCTTCGCCACGCCCACCGGTCTGGCCGGCGACGCTTACAACGAGCCCCTGATGCGGAGCATAATGGAAAGCGTGGCGGCCAACCCTGACGTGAAGCTTCATTTGCTCAAGCCCGACAACCTCTCCGAGGCCCGCAGCCAGTTTGACGAGTGGCTCTCCGGCGCCGACGAGCGCAAGGCCCTTGTCCTCTGTGGCCCGGAATTCGAGCCGCTGGTGGAGGGGGTTGCCCTCGAAAAAGGCCGTATCCTGCTGCTGGACAGTGACAGGACTTATGGTGAGCGCATTGCCACGGCACAACTCAAACGCTACGGCGGTGCCTGGCTGGCCGGGGCCATCATGAAAGATTTCCAGATCCGGCTCCTCAAGGGGCTGGACGGCGACCGCATCATTGACGTTATTTCCCAGGGCGTAGAGGACGGTTACAAAGAGAACGGGGGAACGGACTTCCAGAAATATGTCCTGTCCACGGGCTATGACGGTCTGAACATGGCGGACGAGCTCTATGGCATTTTGATGGAAAACGAGGTTGTGGATATGCCCGATTCCAACACCAAAGGGATGTTCGTCCCGGTCTGCGGAGCCTCCCGTCTGGGTGCTTTCACCTTCTCCCGGCGCCAGTATTGGGCTTTCGTGGGCATCGGGGATGACTGCAGCTCTTATTCCGACTCCCTGCCCTTCTCCCTCATCCTGGATCTGGGAGGCATCTTGAAAGAATACGTATCCGGGTGGGCGCAGAACAACCCATGGCCGGCGCATGCAGACTTCGGCCTGGCGACGGGGCATGTGCGCATCAGTTTCAGCGAGCGTTTCTACCGTCATGAATTGGCCAAAACAGATTCCTGGCCGTTGTCGCTGGACGAATGGCGGGCGCTGGAGGATGAAAACAAACAAATAGCTTTGGAAAAGGAGGCCGGCCATGCGTATTGATCACTTTTTCTGGCTGCTTGCAGCTTCCTTGATTCTGCTTGCCTGCGGCAAGGAAATGCCCGGGCCGCAGAGCGGGACCACCACCTACAAGGTGGCCGTCGTGATGCCCCAGTCCCAGTGGGATAGCGAGAAGCCCCTGGTGCAAGGGGCACTCGCCACCATCGACCAGGCCCAGGAGGGCCTCCAGCAGCGCGTGAAGCTGGATCTGGAGTGGATCGACGAGGACGGCGCCGATATTGAGGACGAAGTCTATCGCATCACCCACGACGACTCCTATGCCGCCATCGTGGGACCGAAGTACAGCCGTCACGCGCGGATGCTGGCCCGTGAAAGCATGAGCTACCGCATCCCGGTCATCATGCCCAGCGTCACCTCGGCTGAAATTCAGCGCATCTACGGGGGCAGCAACAAGACAGCCCCCAACATATTCTGCATGAGCGAGAGCGACCTGGCCCAGACCCAGGCCATGCTGAGCATTATCCGGAGACAGTCTCGGGTAAACCGTATCTTTCTGTTGTCGCGAGGCAGGGATGCGGATGACTATACCTTCTCCTTTACCTCCTATGCGAGTTTCTTTACCACCGAGCTGAAGTTCAATTCTCTCACCGAGTATGTTTTTGGCGACAAGGAAAGCCTGCGCTCCTGCGTCAAACGAATCCATGAGTCCACTTTCGTGTTTCCCTTTATCATGCCCCTCGTTTTCTTCGTCCCCTCTTCTGTAGAGGATATGTTGATGCTGAACGAGGTGATCGACGAAGAGGGCATCACCGTGGGGTCTGAAGCGGGCGATTTCTACAAAAAGGGCTTCTTCCCCAGCATCTTCTGCACCGACATTGGCTGCAACCCGCTGCTGGAGGGGAAATTGACTCATGAATACCAGGGCATTGCCCTCTGCGGGGATCCTGAGAGCGGATTCCCCGCCGCCCGCAGGGCCACCACGGGTTGCGAAGTCCAGAACGGCTATGCACAACTTTACGACAGCTTCACCCTGCTGGCGCTCTCGCTCGCGCACAAGGAGACGGCGCAGCTGGAGACGGTCCGCGAGGCCATCGTGGCCGTGATGGACGCCTGCGACGGGGACGCCGACGAATTCTCCTGGACGTCCGACGGCCTCCGCCATGGCTTCCAGTCCATCCGTAACGGTCACATTCCCAGCATGTCCGGCGCGTCCGGCAGCTGGGTCTTCGACAGAGAGACGCACATCAGTCAGCTGGGCACGTGGTATGGCCACTGGATCTACTTCGACGGACAGTACCACCTGATAGACTATCTGACCCGGAGCGACCACGCCAAGAAGAGTAGCATGGACCAGATGTGGGACTGGGCGGCCAACAGGATGATGAACTTTGATAAAAAGGACAAGGGCGTCACCTACGAGCCGCTCACCGACCGCTGCGCCGTGGTGATGGCCACCTCCACCGGCTGGACCAACTACCGCCACCAGGCCGATGCACTGTACATCTATCGCATGCTCAAGAAGGCCGGCTACGACGACGATCACATCGTCCTGATCATCGAAGATGACATCGCTAACAACCCCGAAAACCCGTATCCGGGCGTGGTCCACGTGACTCCCGACGGGGAGAACCTGCACACCGGCATCCAGGTTGACTACAAGATCAGCGAGCTCACTCCGGCGGACTTCGGGAATATCCTGAAGGGCAACGTGACAGAACGGACGCCCGAGGTGGTCCATGGCAGCAAAGGCACCAACGTCCTGCTGTTCTGGAGCGGCCACGGAGCCTACGATAACAAAATCAACTGGGGAGATGATTATATCTGGGCGGAAGAAATCCATGGGATCTTGAAGAATGCGCAGGACAACTTCCGCAAGCTCTTCTTCGTGATGGAGACCTGCTACAGCGGCTCCGTGGGCGAGGGCATGCCGGGTATCCCCGGTGTGCTGCTGCTGACTGCCGCCGCTCCCGGCGAGAGCTCGCACGCGGACGTGCTGGAAGGCAACATCTACCTCTCCAACGCCTTCACGCGTGTGTTCCGCGAGGAAGTGGAGGCGAACCCCCACATCAACATCTACGAACTGTACTCGAGGTTGGCGCGGCACACCACCGCCAGCCACGCCATGATCTACAATTACGAATGGTATGGCAACGTGTACTACAGCACCATGAGTGAATTTATGGAACCCATCTGATATTAATTGAAATATTTATGAAAAATGGTACAATTAAAGTTGCCATCGTCGGTTATGGCAATGTCGGAGAGTGTGTTCTGGCGGCCATCGAGGCCTCGCCCGACATGGTTTGTGTCGGGGTGGTCTGCGAAAGTTGCGTGACTGACTGCCCCTGGGGACTGCGTCCTTACAAGATCGTGACGGATATCCGGGAGCTGGGCGAGGTGGATGTAGCCATCCTGTCCGTCCCGTCCCGTTGCTGCGAAGATCTCGCTCGCAAGTACCTGGAGTGGGGGATCAATACGGTGGATTCGTTCGATATCCATGATCAGATCCTGGACTATCGGGCGACGCTTCATCCCATTGCCCGGGAACATGGCGTGGTGGCGGTCATCTCCGCCGGCTGGGATCCGGGCACGGACTCCATGATACGAGTCCTGATGGAAGCGATGGCCCCCAAGGGCATCACTTATACCAACTTCGGTCCGGGCCGCTCCATGGGGCATTCTGTGGTGGCGCGGTCCAAACCCGGTGTCCGCGACGCACTCGCGATGACGATACCTTTGGGCGAGGGCCTGCATAGGCGTATGGTTTATGTGGAGCTGGAGAAAGGGGCCGACCTGGAACAGGTCACTGCGGCGATCAAGAGTGATGATTATTTCGTGCATGATGAGACGCACGTGATTGCGGTGCAGAGTGTCGACGAAATCAACAACGTGGCGCATGGGGTCCACCTGATCCGTCACGGCGTGAGCGGCAAGACGCACAGCCAGTATTTCGAATACAAGATGCGCATCAACAACCCGGCCTTGACGGCCCAGGTGCTGGTGAGTCTGGCGCGGGCTGCTCTGCGGCAGCGCCCGGGTTGCTATACGATGATAGAGATCCCGGTGATTGACATGCTTCATGGCGACAGACGGGAGATCATTCGCAGGTTGGTATAATTGGAAATTTATGATAATTAATGGTTTATGTGCCGACTACGGCAGTCGCTACTGCCCCTGTATCCTGGCTGTGACAGGTGGCTGCGTCGTGTGTAGCCAGGTCAACGGAAAGGATTTCTGCGACTGCAAGGCCAGCGGCGGCATCTGTGTGAAGGAGGAGCTCCTCCGCAACGGCGGGAAGGCCCGGCCGGGGCGGGAGACGTACGCCTGCGAGGTGACGACCGTGATGCACGGCGAGGGGTTGGTTTTCCTCCGGGTGCAGGTCCCCCCGGTGCTGGAGAGCGAGGTGAAGCGCCCGGGTGGCTTCGTGTTCGTCCGGCGTCAGGACGCCTCTTCGTGGTACGACGTGCCCATCTCGGTCCAATACGAGGAGATGAATGTCGGCACCATCGGGATGACCATCCTGCTGCGCGGCGTGAAGACGCTCCCGTTCCGGGAGATTGCGGCAGGGGACACCCTCCTGGTCCGCGGCCCGTATATGAACGGCCTGCTGGGGCTGCAGCAGCTCGAGATGCAGCAGGCCGGCCGTTGTCTGGTCCTGGCCAAGGGGATCGGCCTGCTGCCGTCCGTGTCGGTGGCCCGCTATCTGCAGTCGCGCCGCAACGAGGTGGCGGTGTGCGTGGATGAAGGGGGATTCCCCGCCTCCATCCAGAAGTTCTGCCTCGATCTTTTTGAGCTCTCCTACGAGCCGCTCACGCTGCTGGACGTCGAAGGCCGGCTCACCGTCGAGGTCCGCCGCCGCATTGAGCGCTTCGCGACGGACGGCGGAGAGCTGATCCACGTGGGAGCTTCAGAGTATGTGATCCACCTGGTGGCGGACTACCTGGCTTCCATCGGGCGACTGGATGTCCGTCTGTCGGCCTGCAACAACGCCCGTATGTGCTGTGGCGAAGGGGTGTGCGGCGCGTGTACGGAAGTGACCGCCGACAAGCGTGTCATCCATCATTGTAAAGAGCAAGTAAACGTTAGAAAGATATGAGAGTAGTCATCATTGGTGGCGGATGGGCCGGTACGGCCGCCGCAATCTCAGCCCGGAAAGCCGGGGCGGAGGTGTGTCTTCTCGAGAAGACCGACATGCTGCTGGGCGTGGGCAACGCCGGCGGCATCATGCGCAACAACGGCCGCTTCACCGCAGCCGAAGAGATGATCGCGCTGGGCGGCGGCGAGCTGTTCCAGCTGATCGATCGCATCGCCCTGCACCGCAACGTCGAGTTCCCGGGGCATCACCATGCCACGCTTTACCCTGTCAATACCATCGAGGCCCATGTGCGCCGCCTGGTGAATGGCATGGGGATCGAGGTGCACTGCTCTACGCATATATGCGACGTGGAGTGCTCCGGAGACCGTCTGACGGCCGTCGTGTCCGATGCGGGCGAGCGCTTCGCGGGCGAGGTGTTCATCGAGACGACGGGCAGTGCCGGTCCGATGGGCAACTGCCTCAAATATGGCAACGGCTGCAGCATGTGCGTGCTGCGCTGTCCGGCCTACGGCCCGCGCATCAGCATCAGCGGTCGCTGCGGCCAGCAGGACTATCGGGGCGAGCGCGTCCCCGATGTGTTCGGCGTGTTCTCCGGCTCGTGCAAGCTCTCCAAAGAGAGCCTCTCGGAGGAGCTGCAGCAGGAACTGAACACGAAAGGCGTGGCCATCATCCCCCTTCCGAAGGAGGAGGTCAACTACGACAAACTGAAGATGAAAGCCTGCAAGCAGTACGCGATCAAGGACTTCTCGGAGAATATGATCATCCTGGACACCGGCGACGCCAAGCTGATGACCAGCTACTATCCGCTCGACAAACTCCGGCTCCTGCCGGGACTGGAGAACGCCCGCTACATAGACCCTTACGCGGGCAGCAAGGGCAACTCCATCCGCTACCTGTCCCTGGCCTACCGCTCGAATGAGATGACCGTGGACGGGATGGCCAATCTGCTGTGCGCCGGCGAGAAGAGCGGCCTCTTCATCGGCCACACGGAAGCCATCGTCACCGGCACGCTGGCGGGCGCCAACGCGGCCCGGCTGGGTGCGGGCAAGCCGCTGCTGACGCTCCCCGAGACGCTGGCCGTAGGCGATATCATCTCGGCTGCCAACGCGTCCATCAAGGAGCGCCACGACACCCTCGAGCGCTTTACTTTCTCCGGTGGCAACTACTTCAGGCGCATGCAGGAGAAGAACCTGTACACCACGGATTTGGCGACGGTCGCTGAGCGCGTGGATAAGGCTGGCTTGACCGGTGTGTACAACGCTGGCGTGCTTTGAGTAAATGGCAGGAAAAAACGTTGATATCGAGACCTTTGAGCGCATGCCCGCCGCCAAGGCGGTGCTGGTGCAGAGTGTGCCCGCGATCGTGGCGCAACTCATCGCGCTGCTCTACAACTGGGCCGATACGTTTTTCCTGGCACGGCTGAACAAGCCGGAACTCGTGGCGGCGACCGCCATCGTCCTGCCGCTCTATCTGATGCTGACCGCCATCGGCAACCTGCCGGGCGTGGGCGGCGGCAGTCAATTCTCCAACCACCTGGGCAAGCGCGACTATGACGGCGCGCAGCGCGTCTCGTCCGTCGCCTTCTGGCTCGGACTGTCGCTCGCTGCCCTGTGCTGCTTCTCATTCCCTCTGTACGGGGACGGCCTGTTGCGGCTGATCGGTGCCAACGAGCGTACCCTCGGCCCGGCCCGGGAGTACGCGTTCTGGGTGATTACCGTCGGCGGCGTGCCCGTGATCATGAATCTGGTCCTGGCCAACCTGGTGCGGGCGGAGGGCCTGGCCCGCCAGGCATCCCTCTGCGTATCGGCGGGCGGCATCCTGAACTGCATCCTCGACCCGCTGCTGATGCTTCCGAGTCTGGGGAACATGGGCATCGTCGGTGCGGGTATCGCCACGGCGGCCTCGAACCTGCTGTCGGTGCTGTGGCTTCTGGCCCTGCTGTATCGCCGCCGGAAGACCGGCATGCTGAACCTCTCGCCCCGACAGCTGCGCTATACGCGAAACCATATCGGCAGCATTGCCAAGGTGGGCTTTCCCTCCGCGCTGCAGTACATGCTGACCGTCGTCGCCGTGGCGGCCCTGACGCGCTTCGTGTCGCAGTACGCGACGGAAGCGACGGCCGCCCTGAGCATCGTCAAGCGGCTGGACTACCTGCCGCTCTATTTCTCGATCGGCGTGTCGCAGGGCATCTTGCCGTTGTTGGCGTACAACCATTCGGCGGGCAATATCGCCCGCCGGGATGAAGTGTTCCGCTGCGGCACCCTGATCTCGGTCGGCTTCGCCGTCCTGTGTTTTGTCGTCTATGAACTCTGGGCCCGGCAGCTGGGGCTGCTGTTTACCCAGGAACCGGTGACGGTGGGGTATATCGTCCCGTTCCTGCGGACGCAGGTGATCGCGATGCCGTTCATGGCTGTCGGTTATCCAGCCATTATCCTGTTCCAGGCGATGGAAAAGACGCGCGAAGCGCTGATCTGCAGTATTTTGCGCAAAGGCGTCGTGGACATACCGCTGCTCTTCCTGATGGATGCTTTGTGGCCCCTGTTCGGCTGCCTCTGGGTACAGCCCATCGTGGACTTCACGGCGATGGTTGTCGCCGTCTGCTTCCTCCGCCGCATCCTGGGAAGAAAACGATAATCGCGGTCCGGCTTGGATTAATGCGATAAAATATGTATGTTTGCGTAGTATAACCACAGATAACGCCCCGATAACCACGGTTTGTGAAGGATTTTTTGATTCCTTTTTACAAACAATTGTACCGCTTTTACATAAGAACAGAATAGGCGCCTTATCTTTGCGGTGAACTGATAACCACTGTTATGATGAGAAAGTTTTTACCAGGTATTCTTCTCGTCGCCCTGGGTGCAGTGTGCTGCACACCACAAAACGACCCGAATCCGATTAATCCTGACGCTTCAGTCTTCTCCCGGAGCCTGTCCGTCATCAACGAGGATTACTATGAATTGCTGACTCTCGACGAGATCACGGAGCCCGTCACCGTGACATCCACCCGGAACATTCCTTACTGGCTTTCTGTGGGGATGCTGGACGGTGTCAATGCGCAAGGACATCCGGTCCTCAAAATTGGTGTGGCAAAAGATGCCAACATGACGATGGACCGCAAGATCGAGGGCATTGTCAATTTCTCCTCCGGCGATGCGCTGCACCTCACCGTGAAGCAGGGGGGCGACCTGCCCACCGGCATGAACGGCGACGGCGTCCTCAAGTCCTGCAATACGGAATTCGAGGCTGACTGGGCGAAAGCCAAGAGCATCTCGCTGATCACCAGCTACGTGGATGTCAACGGCCGCACGCAGGTGGTCTCCACGGAGGTGGCTCTTCCCTGGGCTACGGGTTCCCTCACCGAGGAATGGCTGCCCGAAGGGGAAGCGGACAGTATGATTGCGCTGAGAGACCAGTGGGAGCTGGTGTTCAACCTCACGGGCATCGAGTCCCGCCCCAATTACAACTACTTCGCCCTGTACAACAAGTACACGGGCAAGCTGCGCGTCTTCTATTATATGGATCAGGCCCACATGCCGTCCGGCGACGCCAACGACCATATGTGGTCCATGTTCTTCCCCGATGCACTGGCCGAATATCCGGTGTTCCAGTTCGGCATCCCGTATAAAATGTCCGCCCCTGCTTCCTACAAGCAGGTCGTCGGGTCGCCCAACATCCAGTACATGACCAGCGCCACCACCAACCAGATGAGCAATACCTACAAGGTGACGCCCCGCATTGGCTGGTGGGCCTTCGATGTGGATATGTCGCAGCTCCGCCCCGCGGCGATGACTTCGAAAAACGGCTACATCATCCCGGGCATGCTGCTGTTTTCCCAGGATAATGTCTTCCTGAACTCTATCCTGAAGGGAGATATCAAAGGCAGTATCAACGGAAACATCAACCTGGACGCATTGGCGCCGACGGCTGCCAGCGGGTTCGGTTTTTCGCTGACAGACTTGACCCATAAGGGTGAATCCGTGTTCAGCGCACAGATCATGGCCTATATGCTGATGGGTCCCATTTCGACCGGAACTCCTGGACTGGCAGCCGCGCGAGGCGGGCTCGGTGCCTGTATGGCTTTGGGCGGAATGATGAGTCTGCTGGACGACTCCGAAGAGCCGGACATGGGGAATCTGGGCGAGATCAAACTGGATGCCAAGCTGGGTCTGAACGCTTCGATGGAAACGCAGGGAACCATTGGCGGAGAGCGTTCCAACAATGTTTCTTCACCCAAAATCCCCTGGGAATACATTCGGAAAGACACGCAATTCGGCAAGGGCGTATGGAATATTGAGAACAGCCCTGTCGTCTATGTGCTCTCCGACGCTTACTGGTCCGATGTCAAAAATTTCCTCACCTATGAGCGACTGGAGGAGAAAGATGCTTCCGGGAGGGTGATCCGCACCTATTACAAGACGGTTCAGGACCCTTCGTTGCTGAATGTCCGCCAGATTTCTTTCCTGGATCCCACTTCGATGGGCAAGGTCATGATCAATGAAGAGGTGTACGCTGCCAGGACGGGCGTTCAGGTGATCCAGTCTTTCGGCGTCTTCCCGGGAGCGTCTGCCGGTTATACCAAAGCTTTCCGCACGGGCCTGGGCATCCCGGCCGGGACCGCCTGCCTCGCCGATGCGCCGTTTGATACGAGGACGTATAAGAGCCTCACTCTGGCAAAGCGTCCCGTCGATGACGCTCTGTTCGAATACGATATCCCGGAGGATCTTGCCGACATGATGGCCCCCCGTCTGAGCCAGCAGTCCGATGCCTCCAATGACGAGCTTGTGCGCCAGTACTTCGGACCGTCCATGTACTATTTCAAGTTGAATCCGCCCGTCACCGAGGTGGACCGGGTACAGTATGTGGCCGACCCCCAGGTCAAGTTGCCCTACATCAAAAGAAACCTTGGGAATAACAAAATGGAGTACAATCTCTATGACCCCGACTATGTGGACTGGGTGGTCTCCGTGGACCTGCAAATCGAGCAGGAAAGGAAAATGTTCGTCCTCTCCCGCCAGTTCATTCCGGAAGTGAAAACGATTTCATACAAGGACCTGCCCGCCCTCATCAGTCAGATGAAGTCCCGCCGGTCCCAGCTTGCCGGCAGCGCGGATTATGTCGCCGCTGACGATATGATTGCTCGCATCCAGCAGTATTATGATGCCATTGTAGAAAGTGTGAACTTTTAATTATGAACCCGGTTATGAAAAAGATAGCATTATTACTTTGCGCCGCTCTGGCGTTGTTCGCCTGCCGTAAAGCCGACCCGGAAGTCCCGGAAACCGAGGATGCCGGCAAACAGAGCGACCTGGAGTTTTTCCAGGATGGTCTGGTGCGTCTGGACGATCGTGGCAATATCGCGGGCTATAACATCGGCGAAAACCTCAACGAGGCTGATCCTTCCGAGGTGTCCTACCCCGTGGACAGCTATCAGGAGGCGCTTGGCGTTTTCCTCTCGTGGCTGCCGGATGGGGCCCAGCCCGCCGTGAGCGGGAAAACCTATACCTGGGAGATGACCGGCGAAGAGAATCAGTCCGAGGGGCAGGTCGTCTTTTCCGACAGTACGGAGCCCGGCGTCCTGGCTGCTGTAAGGGTGAATGCGGCAAACGCCAAAGTCAGGACGGTCAAGTTTATCCCCACCTCGGCCTGGCCGAAGAATTCTTCATCCATGGAGGAGTACCTGGCAGATTATTATTTCCTTGGGGCCACGGTTTTTCTTGAAAAGGATTTGGGCTATGGTAAAGGCGAATTTGTCGTGATCCGGGAGTGGAGTCCCCAGGAAAACGGACTGATGATCCAGATGGAGGGGAAGGTGTATCATCAGTATACGGATGACTATAACACGGGAAAAGCGTCTTCCGTCAATACCACCCAGACCGTGAGCAAAGTACTGCACCAGGGCAGTAACTATGAATATATCGTCAATACATATGGCAAGACCAAAGGATGGCCCAGCCTGGACGAAAGATACCTCACATCCAAGGTAAAACGCCCGTGGGATAGTGGTACTAAACATTACTTCGTCAATCTTGAATCGGGAAAAGAAGGGAAGTTCTCAAACAGCTTGTTCAAAAACAATAGTTGGTACAGGGTCTTCATCTACTGGTTCCGGCCGGATGGCGACAAAATCATCTATTGGTAAACCAATCCCCATCAAGTAAAATAATCATGAAAAAGATAGCGTTATTACTTTGCGCCGCTCTGGCGCTGTTCTCCTGTCGTAAAGCCGACCCGGAAATCCCGGTAAACGAAGATTCCGGCAAACTGAGCGACCTGGAGTTCTTCCAGGATGGTCTGGTGCGTCTGGACGATAGTGGCAATATCACGGGCTATAACATAGGCGAAAACCTCAACGAGGCTGATCCTTCCGAGGTTTCCTACCCCGTGGACAGCTATCAGGAGGCGCTTGGCGTTTTCCTCTCGTGGCTGCCGGAGGGGACCCATCCCGCCGTGAGCGGCAAAACCTACACTTGGGAGATGACCGGCGAAGATAACCAGCCCGAGGGGCAGGTTGTCTTTTCCGACAGTAAGGAGCCCGGCGTCCTGGCTACTGTAAGCGTGAATGCGGCAAACGCCAAAGTCAGGACGGTCAAGTTTATCCCCACTTCTGCCTGGCCGAAGAATTCTTCATCCATGGAGGAGTACCTGGCAGATTATTATTTCCTTGGAGCTACGGTCTGGATTGAAGAGGATCGGGGCTATGGTAGTGGCGAGTTCATTGTGATCCGGGAGTGGAGTCCCCAGGAAAACGGACTCATGATTCAGATGGAAGGAGTGAAGTACGGGCAGACATGGAACAGTTATAATACAGGGAAAGCCTCTACCATCAATACCAACCAGACCGTGAGCAGAGAACTGCACAAGGGCAGCAATTATGACTTTATTGTCAACAAATACGGCAAGTCCAAAGGCTGGCCGAGTCTGGATAATCGATATCTTACCAAGAACATCAAGCACGGAGGATTCTTGGGGACAAGCACTTATAACACTTTCGTGAATCTCGAAACGGGGGAAGACGGGAAATTTGACAACGACCTGTTTACCAACCAGTCCTGGTATCGGGTGTTCGTCTACTGGTTCCGGCCGGACGGCGACAAAATCATCTATTGGTAAACCAATCCCCATCAGGTAAAATGATCATGAAAAAAGGTTTTTTATACCTTATGGCCGGTCTTCTGACCCTGGCCGTTTCCTGCGGGAAGACTCCCGACCCGGAGACATACGATGATGGCCTGTACGACCTCTCGCAGGTGTCTGTCGTGAACTCCGGCTCCATCCCGCTGGAGGAGTTCTACGGCAAGCTCCTTCAGGATGGCGCGGCCCACAACGCGGATTTTGACCAGTCTTTGTACGACTATTATTCCGGTTTGCTGGCGCAGGCGAAGCAGGGCGGAGAGACCAAGGCCGGTGACAGCGGCTCCAGCGTCGCGATGGCCTATGCCTGGACGACGCTCCGGTACAAGACCGTCAGCGCGACGGGCGAGGAGATCGTGTGCTCCGAGCTGCTGGTCTGGCCTTATATCCCTTTCACGAAACAGCGTCCCGGCAACGTGGTGATCGGCTGCCACCTTACCATCACTTCCGATGAGGAACGCCCCAGCAATTTCTCCAACCTGGGGTTCGGCAATGATGTCAATATGCTGGGCTGTTTTGCCAATCCCCTGAGCCAGAAGGCCCTGGTGATCATCCCCGACTATGAGGGCTACGGTGCCACCAAGAACCGCAACCACCCTTATCTGAACCGCGAGGTGACCGCCCGGCAGGTCGTGGATGGCGCCAAGGCCGGCATTTCCTGGTATCAGAAAGAAAAGATGAAACTGGCGGATGGCTGGAAGTCGGTGGCCGTGGGGTATTCCCAGGGCGGAGCGGTAGCGGCCAGTGTGTATCGCTACTGTCACGAGAAAGGCGAGAACAAGCTTCGCCTGGCAGGTGCCGTTTGCGGGGATGGTCCGTACGACCCTGTCTACACGATGGACCAGTATATCCAAAGCGGGAAGCTCTTCATGCCCGTGTCTGTCGCCCTCCTTCTGAAGGGTGCGATCGATACGGATTCCCGTCTCACCTCGCTGGGCTGCACCTATGATGATTTCTGTACGCCGGAGTTCGTGAAAACGGGCGTCTTTGACTGGCTGGGGAACAAGTCCATGAATACCAAAGATATCCACAACAGATTCCTGGAGATCTCCAAGAGCAGCAACGACGGGTTGAAAATGTATTGCTGGTCCGAAACCCGGAGCGAATTCCTCCCGTATAATGCGACCAACGCCGCCAACCCCAACCTGAATCTGGACCTGAGCAGCGGCAACGGCATGAACTACGTTCCCATCGAGATGTGTATCAAGCCTTCCCTGGTGGAATACTTCAGAAACGGGGTGATGCCTTCCGATATTTCGCCCGCAAAATTGTCAGCCCTCCTGCAGTGCCTGGAAGAGAACGGCCTGTGTGCGGGCGGATGGCTTCCTCCCCAGAGCGGCGGCATCACCTTCTTCCATTCGAAGACGGACGAGGTGGTTCCTTGCCAGAACCTGATGGCCGTGCACGAGTATTGGGATGGTGTGAGCAAGAATTTCTCTTCCTACATTCTCGACAAGTCCACGCCGTCCTACCACAAGTCCTGCGGAGTCAGTTTCCTAATTGCTTACAGCGGCACCTATACCGAAGAGATCCTCTCCGGCCAGTGGACTGCCGTCCACAAAGTATTGAACTAACACAAACATAAAAACCAATTATCACGCTTATGAAAAAGAATTTTATTGTTAAATCATTCGTTTGCGCCGCAGTGGTGCTGCTGGCGCTTGCATGCACGAAAGAGGGTAATCAGAAGAAAGTGGCCGTGCTGCTTCCCGACGCTTCCAGTCTTGACCGTTGGGCTACAGACAAGTCTAACCTCGAGACGGTGATGGCATCGTACGGCTTCAACACCACTTTCTACATCGCTCCGGAGACGGATGCAGGTGCTGTCCAGCAGGTGGAGCAGCTCCGGGAGGCCATCAATGCCGGCGCCAAGTGTGTCGTGCTGACGGCCATCGACTATAAGAAAATCAACGAGTCCGGTCTGCTTGAGCAGCATCCCGAAGTGAAGGTGGTCTGCCACGACCGCTTTATCCTGGACAACCCCCGCGTCGCTTATATCTCCTCCGCCAACACGCGGGAAGTGGGACGTCTGCAGGCGCAGTTCCTGCTCAACCATTACCATTCCTGTGGCGAGCCTGTCATGTCCCTCGAAATACTCGCCGGCCCGAATACCGACATCAACGCCAAGGCCTACTATGACGGCGCGATGGAACTGCTCAATCCTTACATCGCCAGCGGGAAACTGCAGGTCGTGAGCAACAGGACGGAATACGATCAGGTGAGTGAGGACAGTTGGATGGTTTCCGACGCCAAGATAGCTATGCAGGACCGTCTGACCTTCTATAATCCAGGGGATCGCCCGGATATGGTGCTTGCCGCCATCGACAATCAGGCTCAGGGAGTCATCGAGGCGCTGGGTCTGGCGGGCATTACGGACATGCCGGTCATCACGGGCCAGGACAATACCGCCATGGCGCAGTCCAACATCAAGCGCCACCTGCAGACCATGACCATCGACAAGAACCTCATGGACATGGCCTACAACACGGGTCTGATCGTGAATGGCCTGCTCTCCAATTCCCCGGTCCAGGCCAGCCAGAAAGTCTCCGGTATCCCGGTGTTCTACTCTCCGCTTACCGTGATGACCGTAGACAGCTATTAAGATTATTCGCGTATAACACCACTTCGACCCTATGAAATTCCGTACTTTACCCATCGTCGCCATCCTGTTCATCGCGGCGGCCATGGTCGTTCAGTTTGCCATCTCATCTTCCCTTGAGAAGGAGCATGTGCGCGAAGTGGTGGAATACAAAATGCAGCTGGCGCAGAAGGATTTCTTCCATATTCTGGTGGGCTTCCACAACGCCGCTGACGAAATGCGGAAATTTGTCCTCGAACACGCTGACAACGAGCAGGAAATGTTGGAGGCGACCCGCGAGACGCTCGACCGCTATCCGAACATTGACAATATGTTCGTCAAGCTGGCGCCGGGCGTGTATCGCGGCCGGGTGGACAATTATTTCCCGCGAACGTATCGCTTCAAGGGCCAGACCATCACGACCGATCGGGGCGCTGATGGTCTGGATTATTACGGGCGCGACTGGTACGCCGGTGCGCTCGAATGCGACAGCGATGGCTATTGGTCGGAGCCGTATATCGGCGCCAGCACGCAGACGCTGATCGCTTCCCATTCGCTCCGGATTGAAGACGGGCAGGGGAAGCTGATCGGCGTCGTGGGTGACGATTTCACGATCGAGTGGATGGAAGCCATCTTACAGGATATCAAGCCTTACGACGAGGCTGTGTGCCTCATCTACGGTACCAACGGCTCGCTCGTCGCTTCTTCCGACAGCGTGACGCCGGAGGATGAGATGCGGTTCCGGAACGACGGGAAGCACTGGCTGGTCTATTCGCAGACGATGACTCCGATCAACATGCAGCTGATGATCGCCGTTCCGAACACCGTCATCTGGCAGAGTATCAAATGGAGAAGCGTCGTCACGCTCTTCGTCCTCATCATCGGCATCGTAATCCTCATCCTTTTGTTCCGTCGGATCGGACTGAACCAGAAGGCGTACCTGCAGGTTGAGAATCATCATAAGCTGATGAAGAAGGAGATGCAACTGGCCAAGAACATTCAGACCGGCATCCTGGTGAACGATTTCATAGATGACGACCAGCTTGCTCTCCATGCGACGCTCGTGCCGATGCGGAGTATCGGGGGCGACCTGTACGATTTCTACCGGGACGGCGATTATGTCACCTTCATCATCGGTGACGTCAGTGGGAAAGGTGTGCCGGCGGCGATGTTCATGTCCGCCGCCGTCACGCTCTTCCGCTCTGCCGTCAGGCATCACTCGACGACCAGCGTCATCATGGAAGAGATCAACTCCATCCTCTCGTTGAACAACCGCTCGATGATGTTCGTCACGGCACTGATCGGTCAGCTCCATCTGCCCACGGGGCAGCTCTCGTACTGCAACGCGGGCCATCTGCCGCCCATCCTCGTCAAGGACGGCCGGTGCCGCTGGCTCGACTTGACGGAGACGAATACGATTTTGGGCATCGACGGCGATTTCCATTTCTCCGAGCAGACTGCCACGATCGACCACGGCGAGCAGATCATCCTCTACACCGACGGCGTCACCGAAGCCGCCAACGTCCGGAATGAGCTGCTGGGCTTCGACCCGCTGCTGGAGCTGCTGCACGCATGTCCGCAACCGATCGATGACCGGACGGTGTACGATGTCGTGTGCCGCTTCTCCGCCGGCGCCGAACAGGCCGACGACATCGCCATCATGTCCGTCACGCGGAAATGATTTCTCCGGCCGCCCCGGCCATGACCTTAAACAGCTATTAATACTTCAGCACATATGAATAAGGAAATCAAGTATACGTTGTATTACGAACCGCCACAGATGACCGTGGTGGAAATTCAGTTGGATCATGCATTACTGCAGGCCAGTAAAACAGATTATGATAACGGTGGAGACCAGGTTTGGCCTTAAAAAGGGAGGAATGGAAGATGAAAAAGAATAACCTTTTTGTGGTGCTTGCCGCCGCACTGACGGCTGTCACGGTTTTCTACGCTTGCAACAAAGTCGAAAACGAACTGCAACCGCAGGCTCCGCAGGAGCCAGGCGCGGCGCCTGCGTACACCCTGACGGTGGAAGCTGTGAAGGGGGAGGCTACCAAGGCCCTGACGGATGCCGGCACGACGCTGACATCTTCCTGGGCGGCAGGGGATAACGTAGACGTGTACGATGCCAACGGAGCCAAACTGGGAACGTTGAGCGCGGCGGTCAGCAGCACCTCCACGACCACCTTGTCCGGCAATCTGACGACCGCTCCGGCGGTAGGAGACGTCCTGACGCTCAAGTTCAAGACGAATAACTATACCAACCAAAAGGGGACGCTGGAGTATATCGCCGCCAACTGCGACTATGCTACGGCCGAGGTCACCGTGACGGCGGTCACGGGCAACGCCATCCAGACCACTCCGGCCAATTTCGTGAGCCAGCAGGCCATCGTGAAGTTTACACTCAGAGATTCCGGCGATACGGCGGATTTGAACGTGGGTGAGCTGCTGGTCAACGACGGCACCACCACGTATACCGTTACTCCGGATCCGCCAGCAACCCCCAGCGTGCTCTATGTGGCCCTCGAGAGTTTCTCTGAAAAGACGGTCACTTTGTCGGCCCATGCCGGGAGCGTTTACTATGACAGAAAGTCGGAAAATGTCACGTTCGAGAACGGCAAGTACTATCGTGTGAAGGCTTTGATGACCCCGCGTGTCCTGAAGAGCATCTCCATCAGCGGACTGGATCCCGCCCCCTCCTATTACTATGGCGGAGCCCTTCAGATTGAGGCACGTTAATTTGTTGAACTATGAATGAACGGAAGATGAAAAAGATACAATCCATACTTGCTGCGTTGCTCTTTTTGGTAGGAGCACAGTTGGGACAGGCCTATACCATCAATGACCGCGGTATCAAAGGCAGCGGCACGCTTGAAGACCCCTATCTTATCAATTCGGCTGAGGACTGGAAAATTATGTCCATTTTTCAGTCCGGCAATGTGGCTGGAGCCAGCGATATAAACCTTACGGGCAAATATGTCAAGCTTACGGCCGATATCAGCGTTGGGGAATATATGTTGGGCGCAGATAACCCGTTCCGGGGCATTTTTGACGGAAACGGCCACACGGTCACGTACCGGTTCAAAATTCCTACAGACCATGTGCCGGTTTTATATAATTATAGGGCCCCCTTCCGTTTTCTGGGGGATGGCGCCGTCATCAAGAATCTGCACGTCACGGGCCTTATAGAGTCCTATCAAAAATACAACGCCGGCTTGGTGAGTGAGGTGAAAGAGGATGCCACCGTGACCATCAGCAACTGTCGGGTGAGTATGACACTTGACGAATATGGCCCCAGGGATGCTGATGCCACCAACGGCGGAATCGTCGCCCACACGTGCAAGGGGTCCGTTACAACCATTACGGACTGCCTCTTTGATGGCATATTTAACACGGACGGTGGTAATTACAGTGACTATTGCGGCGGCCTGGTCGGTTATAAAAACGGGAAACTGGTCCTGATCAATTGCCTTTTCAGACCTTCCAGCATAAACATCGCAACCACCAGCCATTGCAAGACATTGGCCCGCTACAACGACACCAAGAACCTGGTTTTCGAAAACTGCTACTATACCCAGGCCTTTGGCGAGGCGCAGGGTAGGAGCGCTATCGGCATGGCCGAAAACGAGTTGTTGGGAAGACTGGGCAGCAACTGGCAGATGTCCGCCGGGGGCAAGGTGGTCCCGGCTACAATTGTAGTGAACCCGTTCTATGGAAGCGGTGACTCGGAGTCGGATCCCTATCTCATCTCGTCGCCTGGCAACTGGAACTATCTGGCCGAAAAGGTGAGAACGGGAAATACTTACAGCGGTAAATTCTTCAAACTGGTCACGGACATTACGGTCAATACCATGGTAGGCGTGAGCAATAGCAAGTACTTTGGCGGTACCTTTGACGGTGGCGGAAACACGCTTTTCTTCAACTATACCTCCGTGCAGGAGTATTGCGCTCCATTCCGGTACATCCATGGTGCCACCATCAAGAACCTGCATACGGCGGGAGAAATAAAAGCCATGGCCAAGTATGCCGCAGGTATTGCCGGCTATGTCCAGAATGTAAACCATATCACTTCCTGCCGGAGCAGTATCATCATCTCAAGCAGCATCAACGGCGACGGAAGCCACGGCGGCCTGGTGGGTGAAGTGGTGAAGGGATACACGGACGTTTATTTTGAAGATTGCCTTTTCGACGGCATTTTTTCAGGTGCGAATACCGAGAAGTGGGGCGGCTTCGTGGGCTGGAACGAGGATGGGCCGGACAGCCATTTCTATCATTGCCTGTTCAATCCTGAATCGGTGGGTGTAGACACGGACGGCTGCTATACATATGCCCGGAGAAGTGATTCTGATGACATTCACTTCTACGAGGACAAAAAGAGTTACTATACGTATCTGCTGAATAACAATGCGCAGGGCTGGGATGGCAGGGAAAAGACTGCCGCAGAGCTGGTTTCCCTCCTGGGCGCCAACTGGGAAGTGGTTGCCGATCGCGCGGTGCCCAAGTTTACCAAATCACAAGACATTAAGCCCTTTTCGGGTTCCGGAACCCAGGGAGAGCCGTATCTCATTGAAGAACCGGCCCATTGGCTTTACCTTGGATCGCAGTTGGTGAGCGGAGATAAGTATGACGGCGCTTACTTCCAACTAATGGCAGATCTTACCATCAGCAAAATGGCGGGTCTTGACACGAAGCCCTTCTCCGGTACATTTGACGGAAACGGGCATGTTCTCACCCTGGACCTTACCGGGACCGGTTATGCCGCTCTCTTTGGCTGTCTGGACGGTGCTACCATCAAGAACCTTCACTTGGCAGGAAACGTCACTTCTGATCAGTATCCCGCTGCCGTGGCAGCCTATGTCAGCAGCAATGGTACTCACAGGTCCAGTACCATTGTAAACTGCGAAAACTCGGCCGCCATCCATTCTGCTTCTTCCGGTAATGTTTACGCCGGGTCCTATGTGGGGTGTGTTGTAGCTAAAAACTATAGTGGGGCCACTGATGATCTCATCATTGACGCTTGTTCTTTCCTGGGAAGCATTGATCTGAGTGCCGGAAAAAGCGGAGGCGGTTTTATTGGAAAGGTGGTTCAATTAAGTGGCTCCGTCAATATGAAATACTGCCTGTTTACCCCGTCCTCCCTTAACATCAAAGAAATCAATGACAGCGATGGAAAGTTTTATATGTTTGGGCCTAATTTGAATGCCCGATGGAGTTGCTATAATTCGCTGGCACTTGAATATCGGTCCCCCACCGGTAATAAGCCGTTGGACACTGATTTTCAGGGCAAACTTATTCGTACGGTCAGCGGTGGAGATTATATTACCGTGGCCATGGATGGAACGCCAACGGAACACAATGTCAGCGGAATTACCACCTATAAGAACGGAAATGATGATCGTCAAGGCTTCGTTTACGGCAATGAGATCTGTGGTGGAGACGACTTCTATTTGTATCTTCTCCTGAGCTATGGGGGCGATACGGGAACCTTCTATGCGTACGTCGCCAACCACGGCACCCTTTCTGGTACTGAAAAGACCTGTACCAATGATCACTATACACTTTCTATGTCTAATCATAATACAGTGATCAGCGCGGACGGTCTTGTGGTCCTGCGGGATGATGTGAACAACAGTGCCGTCATAACGGCAATGGCCGGGCAGTCCAAAAACGTAACGGTTGGCCGTACGTTTGTCCACGGCGAATGGAACAGCATCTGCTTGCCGTTCAATGTCTCTGCCGCAACTGTCAGTAATGTATTTGGGAATACTACTCAGCTGAAACGATTGGGTAGTTCTGATTTTACGGATGGGGAACTTTCCCTTTCTTTTGAGAATATTGCGGTGTCGTTGGCAAGTACTATCATCATCGAGGCCGGCAAACCTTACCTTATCAAGCCTTCCCAGGATGCAGATGTGGTGAATCCTGTCTTCGGGGGTGTAACCATCGTGAACAGTTCCACGCCCACTGTAACAGACGTGGCAACCTTCACTCCGGTCATCAATGTGACGGGCCTCCCTGCGCGCGACATGAAGATCCTCTTCATCTCAGGTGACGGGCAGCTGTCCTTCCCGCTCAATAACGAGAGCATCAAAGGCTTCCGGGCTTACATCCTGCTCACCGGCGCTGCTGCCGGGCAGTAGCGGACGCCCTCCTCGTCAGGGACGGCCGGTTTTTACCGGTTTTTACAAACAATTGTGATGTTTTGACAGAAGCGTGGGGAAGTGCATGTATATTTGCATCAGAAACTAACTATAAACCACATCAAGTATGAAGAAGAAAAATACCATTATCCTGGCCTCTTTGATCGCCCTTTGCGCCATCGGCCTTCTTTCTTCTTTCCTATTCAGCTGGCCCGTCAGCACGGAAAGCGCCAGCGGCAACATCGGCAAGGTCTCCCGCTTCTCGCGCAAAGTCGTCACCGAACCGATCGATAATATGGAGGAGCTCCTCCGGACCGATGAGGATTACAAATCCAGCATCGTCCTGGCCTATTCGGTCATGTATTCCCGCGCCGTCCAGTTCGGCACCCTGGTGGACATGTCCAACCAGGCGGCCGGAGGCATCCCCGAATTCGAGGGCATCCTCCAGGAGATGAACGACAATGTCCCCGTCTTCGCCAACGTGGCCAATGCCCTGGTGGATGCCGGTAAAGACCTCAATACCGTCCTGTCCGACATGCCTTGCCCGGAGGTAAGCCAGAGCACCATGAACGCCGCTCTTTCTTATACCACGCTCCAGAAGCAGAACGGCCTGGCCGATCGCTTCATTGAGACCACCGACAAGTATGTCAAGCTGACCGAGGCTCCCGAAGAGCTGATGCTCGTCCGCGACCTGTGGGTGGACTATCAGCAGATGACCGCCGCCCTGGAAGGAGACAAGAAAGCTGCCAGGGCCCTGGATAAGAAAGGTACGCTCCTTACTACCGAGCAGGCTTTAAAGGCCTCTGAGATTTTCAGTGACGCCGGAGTCCTCAACGCGGAAAACAACGGTACGAGCGTTTATAAAGACATCCTTAACCAGCTCGTCGTCAGCGAAGTGAATGTGCAGGAGATCATTAACGGCCGGAAGATTAATCCATTCCGCCCGAAGATTGATTCATACGGCGCGAGGTTGGATCTGTACGGCGCGAAGATCATGGAGATGAGTCCTGCACAGGTGTACCCGTATCTCAACATAATCATTCGCCAAGCCGCTGATGGCAACGCTGTGCTCCCGTAGTTGTTGTCTATTCTGTCGATTGTTTTCGGGGATGTAAAGGGGCGGAACGATAATCGCGGATAATTGCTAACTTTGCTGAACGTTAGCAATACAATTAAAACACAGCAATATGGTTAAAGTCAATGTGGGAGGCTGCAGCTCCTTTGTCAAAGATGCAGAATATCAGAAATATGTCGGGAAAGCCCTCGAGGCCTTTGATGTGCTTGAGTCCGGAAGCGGCGCGGGCAACGATTTCCTCGGCTGGAAGACCCTGCCTGTGGATACGCCCGATTCGCTGATCGCCGACTGTGAGGCGATACGCGACGCGTGGGCGGAGAAGGGCGTGGAGCTCGTGGTCGTGATCGGCATCGGCGGCAGCTACCTGGGTGCCCGCTGCGCCATCGAGGCCCTCTCGCACGGCTTCGTGCGCAAGGAGGGTGTGCCGCAGATCGCCTTCGCCGGCAACAACCTCTCAGAAGACTACCTCGCCGAACTGATGGACCTCGCCCGGATGCGCAGCACCGCCTGCGTGGTGATCTCCAAGTCCGGCACCACGACCGAACCGGCCGTCGCCTTCCGCATTGTCAAGGAATATCTCGAGAAGACCTACGGCAAGGCCGAGGCCGCGACCCGCATCGTCGCCATCACCGACGCGAAGAAGGGGGCCCTCAAGACCCTCGCTACCCAGGAGGGCTACAAGACCTTTGTCGTGCCCGATAACGTGGGCGGCCGCTACAGCGTCCTGACCCCGGTGGGCATCCTGCCCATCGTCCTGGCCGGCTTCGACATGCGCGCCATGCTGCGCGGTGCCGCCGAAGAGCGTGAGGCCCTGCTGAAGAAATCCGCCGACAACCCGGCCGTGCAGTATGCCGCGATGCGCAACCTGCTCTACAGCGGGCTCGGCAAGAAAGTCGAGATCCTCGTGACCTTCAACCCCAAGCTCCAGTACCTGGGCGAGTGGTGGAAGCAGCTCTACGGCGAGTCCGAGGGCAAGGAGTGCAAGGGTATCTTCCCGGCCTCCGTGGTCTGCACCACCGACCTTCACTCCATGGGCCAGTTCATCCAGGAGGGCGACCGCGTGCTGTTCGAGACCACCGTCACGGTGAAGAACGCTTCCCGCGAGATGGTGATCGGCTTCGACAGCCAGAACCTCGACCAGCTGAACTACCTCGCCGGCCAGCGCGTGGAGCACTGCAACAAGATGGCGCAGCTGGGCACCCAGCTCGCCCACATCGACGGCGGCGTGCCGCAGATGGAGGTGAGCGTGGAGAAGCTCGACGAGGCGAGCCTCGGCGCACTCTTCTATTTCTTCGAGTTCGCCTGCGGCGTCAGCGCCTACACGCTGGGCATCAACCCGTTCAACCAGCCGGGTGTCGAGGCTTACAAGAAGAACATGTTCGCGCTGCTCCGCAAGCCAGGCTTCGAGGCGCAGACCGAGGAGATCCTGAAGCGGATCCAGTAAAGCTATTCCGGGCTTGACCCGGAATGCATCCAATACTCCGAAGGAGACTTGAGGCCGGGTATGCCGAAATACGCGTCCACCAAGTCTCCTTTGACGTATAGTTCCCGGCCGGTCAGCTCCGGGTGTTCCGCCAGGTTGAGGGCGTCGCGGAGCTCGCCGGCGGGCAGCTGGACCGCGAGGCATTGCTCGCGGACCGTGGTGGTGTCGCTGGGGCCGAGGATGAGGTTGGTGTTCTTGGTGTAGGGCCCGCCGAAGACGATCTTTTTGCTGCCCGTGGCGACGCCCACGATGTAGCCCCGCACCCAGGTGTCTTCTTCGCCGGCGTGGTCGTACGCCTCGGGGATGGTGTAGGCGCTGTCGGGCGGGCCGGCGGGTTTGTTCGGTTCGAAGAGGTCGTCGCAGGAGGCGGCGGCGAGGAGGAGGGCGGCGATGGCCGCCAGCAGTTGAAGTACTTTTTTCATGGCGTTTGGTTTTTGCCCCCAAGATGAACAAAAAACCAATACACCTATGTCAAAAACGTATTTTTATTTGCTACTGTGACGAAATCATTCCCGATTTGGAAAAAACTAAAACGCTTTGCGAAGGACCAGCGTGCTCTCGTACGCCTTGTTGACCGACTTCACAAGTTCGCGATACGCCGGATACTCTTCGGCGGGCATTCTCCCGGACTTCATCCGAAGCTCATTGACAATCAGGACTTGCTGTTCCTGCTGCCGGTATTCCTGCCGGAAATCCGCCAAGGAGCAGGAAATAGACTGCCCTCCCGGAATATGCTCTATCTCAAACCCTTCCGGCACGACGACGAGGATGCTGTCCCGGACGACCGCACCGCGCTCCACCACATAATCATATTTCCGCTCCGTTTTCTGGGAATTCATCGCCCGCGCGAACGGAGCGGACTTGACGAACATCCTGTCTCCGCTGACCCGGCCCAGGCCCTTGGCGCCAAAGGAGAAACGCACCCGGGCTTCGGGGACATAACCGGGCTCGCCTTCATAGGCCCGGAAGTTATCTGAATATGCTTCCAGGCGAAAGCCTTCCGGTTGTCCTTGGAGCCCGGAAAACAGGAATTTCCGCATGTCCGCCTCTTTCATCGACGGGAATGAGAGGTAGCGTTCCGCCGGATCCAGGCGGACCTGGCGGTCCACCGTGACTCGGGCAGAGCCGTCCGGGTTCAGCCGGATCTCCTGCTTCTCCGTTTCGCTTCGCAGCGAATCCGGATAGTCCCCGATGCGGACCGTCTCTCCGCCGTCCGGACGGACCAGGACAGCCTGGTGTCCGGCCAGGCCGGAGCGGGTGTATCCCAGCGGAACCAGAGGGTTGGTGCATTCCACCCAGACGGTGTCCCGGGCCAACGGGACGCACAGGATCGCGTGGTTCATCTGTCCGACGGAAGCATATCCGTCGAACAGGTTACGCCGGTCGGTGTTCACGATGACGAATTCAGACCCGATCCCCACGGAAGCGAGCAACTGCTGCATGTAGAAGGAAAGGGCTTTGCAGTCTCCAAAGCCGGATGCGGCCACGCGCTTCGGCGGGAGTGGAGCAAAACCGCCGATTCCAAGCTGGACGCTCACGTAGCGGGTATGCTCCCGCAGATAATCATAGACCACGCGCACTTTCTCCAGATCCGAGGCGCAATCGTTCGTCAGGGAGGCCAATTTCTCCCGGACGGATGACGGCAGTTCCGGGTCCGGGGGCATCAGCGAGGAGAGCCACTGGCCGATCTCCACCCAGTTGTGCTGGCTTCCGAAAGTGCCTGCATACTGGAATTCGACCGGGCAGGCATGGACATAGGGAATGAACTCTGAGGACGGCGGCATCCCCGCCTCGTAGGAGAACCCCGGAAAGTCCCGGAATTCCCACCGGAATACATTGCGTTCTCCCTCCTGCCAGTTTTCAGGGGTGGATGAAGCTATGTAGCGGAGCGGTGTCGTATTCGGCAGAAATAGCGTATAGGAGGAACTGCGGACCGGGACATCATAATCCGTCACCGGGATAAACGAGGGGAAGGCGGCGATGGCCTTTCGGTAGGAAACCGTGTATGTATATTCCACCTCGAAGGGATAAGGCGCCACCGGCTCGAATCCGTTCAGGTAGATGTTTTGCGCCAGGGCGTCCGACGCCAGGGTGCTTGCGACATCCTGTTTCTTCAGTCTGCGAACGACCTTCCCACCGGACGAAATGGTCCCGGAGAAAGCGCTCAGGGTCCGGAATTCGTCCGTATACAACAGGAATGTTCCGGCCGGCACGCCTTTCTGGTTGTTGACCCGGATGCGTTCGTGTACCTCATACCGGGCTTCCACGGGAGAAGTCATGGTGAAGGTCGCATCCATCGACAAGACTTCCGCTACCGGCTGGGCATCCAAGGCGCCCGCCAGCAGACAAAAGCAGAAACAAACAGTGTAGAAACGGCGCATCGGCTCAGGATTTCTTGACGACAATCATCTGTTCGTAGATGCCGCAGAGGGCCGACCAGTACTCTCGGGCGCCCGCGTAATTGAGCGGAAGGCAGATCAGCGTGCCCAGGTCGAAACGGAAAGACAGTTGAACGACATCTCCGGAGACCCCCGTCGCCACCACGGCGGTAGAGGGCAGTGCGGACACGAGTCGGACCCGTTCCGGAAGCTGGTCGACGGTATATCCTTCCGGCAGGGTCAGGCGGAAGGTGTAAACGATCTGCTCTGGATACGGGAAATCGACGGGGTACTTGCGCTCCTCGCTGCGGAACAGCGTTTCCGACTGGAATTTCTCCAGGAATGGATTCACATAGATTGTCTCTCCGGCGGAGTCGCAGGACTTTTCGAAATGGAACCGGATCGAGGAACTGGGACCGAACTCCCCGATCTGGCTTGCGGAGAAGTCTTCCACCGAAACCGAATACTCCTTCTCCAGCCGGTCCACCAGGTCTTCTTCCTGGTCGGCGTTCCGATACGCTTTCTTGAAGTCGCGGGACGGACAGCCGACATAGTTGACGGTACAGTCTCCTTCCAGAGTGCCGTCCGGCGAAAGCCGCGCATCCACATTGAAAATGCTGACATTCCTGGAAAGCGCGGTCAGGTCCGCCCATTCCCCGATCCCGTTCTCCGAAATAACCCTGGCCTTAGCAACGAGATCGTTGTCATTCAGTACGTTGAACCACCCGTCCGGGTCCGCGGCGTCCACGTACAGCGGCTCGCCGTCTGGCTGGTCGAAGCGGAGGATCAGCTTGTTGAAGGCGCTGGTGCTGGGATGATAATCCAGTACCATGCCGTTGGTTCTGGAACAAATCAGGACGGGCGCCACGCGGAACCCGGCATATCTGGCGGCAGAGGCTACCAGCACGTTGATGTCCGCACTGCTGCCGGAGCGGGAACGAAGCGGGTCGGGGTTGACCGTCGGGACCAGGCGATAGGTCCGGTCCCACTCTACTTTCCCGCGCACCAGCTCAATGATGGCCGCCAGCTTGTCCTGTGCCGATTCTTTCCCGGCTATTGCGGCGTCGACTTCATCCTTGAAACGGCAGTTGGCCTTGATCTGGGTCATGATTGAGGACTCGCACACCTGTTTGTCCACATCGTCCCAGGTCACGCTGAAATCACGAATATTCGTCATCAGACGCACGCCGCTCACATCAATGGACAGGGAAGAACGATACAGGCGGGGGCAGTATAGACCGGATTCCTGGTCCAATGCCGGAATGTCCACGGCCGTATATTCCGTGACATCCAGGGAGTTGTCCGGGAAGAAGGTCCCCAGGTCCACGCCATGCGCGATATTTTCTTTGAAGGAGAGGGGAATATCTCCCCGGATGATCCTTTTGAATTCCAGCCAGCGGGGCAGCGTGACCGTGTACACGCACAGGTTGACGGGGATACTCCGCTGGAAGTAGAAATCGTCGATGTTCATGACCCGGCCAGTATCCATGTCATAGTACACCTCGACGACGGAACCGACCCGGACATTCTGGGCGGCGAAGGAGACTTTGTCGAAATGGTCGTTGTACTTGGTCCGGAAAATGTTGGAACGGGGCATCTTGGTGGCCACGACCTTGCCGCCTTCCAGGTTGTAGGTCACGACGGAGATGGAGGAAATGGATTCCATATCGTCCGAATCCCGGGAGATCATCATGGAATAATCGCAATAATCCATCGCATCCTCCTTCAGGATCTTGATTCGCTCCCGGTGCGTGGTTCTCTGGATTGGGATGCCGAGCGAAAGGTTATAGTCGATTTTCAGGGAATGATCTTCATACAGGACCAGCGCCGAAGCCGACGTGTCTGGTGGGAACGAGTCCATGGCACATTCCTCTACGGAAACTTTTCCCATCTTGGTGTTGACGGGAATCGACTGCGCATGCAGGGAACCGGCGCATACCGGCGCCAGCCAGGTCCATGCCCAAAAGATGATTGCCGCTTTTGTTTTCATAATCATACATTCTGTACTCTATGCAAATATACATAAATATAATCAGTAGTAATCTTTTCCGGCCGCCCGCGAGGGAGCATCCGTCCGAGCAGCTACAGGGTGAAGAGCGGGGAGGGGGTCATGCGGGGCAGGGGACAGAGGCGGGGGATGCGGCCTTCGGTGTCGGCGTAGAGGGACTGCAGGATGTCCGAACTGGTGCGGTAGGCGAGTTCGGGGGTGTTGTTGTGCTCGGAAAGGTGACAGAGGAAGACGTTGCGCAGGCCGGGGTGCGCGAAAGCGCGCAGCGCCTCGGCGCACTCGGCGTTGGAGAGGTGGCCGTGGCCGCCGCAGATGCGGTCCTGCAGGACCTTGGGGTAGGGGCCGTGGCGGAGCATCTCCAGGTCGTAGTTGGACTCGATCACGACGGTGTCGGCCTGCTGCGCGAAGGCGAGCGCCTGCGGCACCATGCGGCCGATGTCGGTCATGATCACGAACTTGTAGTCGTCGAGCATCAGCGCGTAGCCGTAGGTGAAGGAGGCGTCGTGGGGAACTTCGAAGTACTGCGCCCGGATGCGGCCGGGCACGAGCTCGTTCCAGCCCGGCGCGAGCGGGGCGCGGCAGGGGCCGTAGTATTCGCCGGTGATGAAGTGGTGCGTCAGCGCCTTGGCGAGCTCCGGCGGCGTCCAGACGGGCTTGCGGACGTGCTTGCAGTAGGAGCCGAGCGAGCGGATGTGGTCGTTGTGGTCGTGGGTGACCAGCAGGCCGGCGAAGTCGTCGAAGCTAAGGCCCTCGGCGGCGAGTTCCTTCTTGAGGCGGCGCGGGCTGAAGCCGGCGTCGATCAGCACGCCGGCCTCGCAGGCGCCAATTTCGTTGAATATGCCCAGGAAATAGCAGTTGCCGCAGCTGCCGGAGGTGAAGGACTTAAACTTAATTGACGTCATCCTCCGTGCAGTATTTCGAGATGACGCTGTACGAATCCGCCACGCCCAGCTCGCCGGCGCGCGACAGGTCGATGCAGCCTTTCTCCTTGTCTTTCAGGTAGATGAGCACCAGGCCGCGGTTGTAGTAGGCGTCGCCCATGTTGGGGTAGAGCTTGATGGCCATGTCGTAGTCCTCCAGCGCTTCGATGAAGCGGGACGACAGGCACTCGAGGTTGCCGAGGTCGAAGTAGAGGTACGGCACGTCGGGCAGGATGGCGAGCGCCGCCTTGATGTCGGCGATGGCGTCGGAATAGTCGTAGGTGCGCGCCACGCGGTCGCTCACGCGGGCCCGCGTGGAGCCCTCGGTGTCCATCGACAGCGTCTGCACGCTGCCCTCCAGCGAGGCGATGAAGTCGATCATCTCGGCCTTCAGCACGCCGCGGTTCATCAGGTAGAAGGCCTTGTAGTAGCGGGCGTAGCGGTCGCGCGCGCTGTCGTCCTCGGCGGCGTTCACCGCCCGGTCGAACCAGCTGAGCGCGGAGTTGAACTGCTTGCGCTGCAGCTCCTGCAGGCCCTTGACGAAGTATTCTTCGGCGTTCGCCGTGAAGAGGTAGTCGTCCGTGCCGACGCTCTCCGTGTTGCCCAGGGTGATGGGCGTCGGGGCCGCGTCGATGAAGCGGTCGATCAGGACGTTTTCGTATTGGCGCGAGAGCGCGACGCTGCGGTTCTCCCGCTCGCGGGCGAGGCTGAACTTGTAGAGCGGCCGCAGGCGGATGTCGATGTCGCGGTGCTGCAGGAGCTCGTTGTCGAAGTCCTTCTTCGCGAAGTCGGCGTCCAGGGCCAGCAGGGAGTTGTACTGGCGCGTGGTGTCGGCGAACGAAGTCTCGCCGCTGCGCGCGCGGTAGTCGCGCACCTTCTGCTGGGCGGTCTGGTAGTCCGCCCGCGACTCGCGGGTGCGGCCGAGCATGTTCTCTACGTAGGAGCGGTTGAGGTACGCTTTCGCGAAATCGGGATAGAGCTCGATGGCCTTGTTGTAGTCCTCCAGGGCGTCCTGCCAGCGGGCCATCTCCACGAAGATGGCCGCGCGGTTGTAGTGCGCGAGGACGTTGCCGGGGTTGATGTTGATCACCCGGTCCATGTCCGCGAGCGCCTGCTCGAAGGCGCCCACCTGGGCGTAGATGAGGCTGCGGTTGTAGAGGGTGAGGGCGTTGCCGGGCTCCTGGTCGAGGACGGTGTCGAGGTCGGCCACGGCCTCGTTGTAGCGCTTCTGCTCGTAGTAGATCAGCGCCCGGTTGAGGTAGGCGAAGGTGTTGTTCTTGTCCAGCGCGATGGCCTCGTCGAGGTCGGCCACCGCTTCGTCGTAGCGGCCCTGGGCGGCGTAGACGCGGGCCCGGCGGACGAAGCCCTCGGGCTCGGTGCGGTCCAGGCGGATGGCGCGGTCATAGTCCGCCATCGCCTTGGTCGTGTCCGCGAGGAAGAGGTAGCACGCGCCGCGGTTCAGGAAGGCGGCTGGGTCGCGCGGCTCTCGCTTGATGTAGAAGTCGAAGTCCGCCACGGCGTCGTCGAATTTCTGCGCGAGGAAGTTGGCCACGCCGCGGGAGAAGTAGATGCCGATCTGGCCGGGGCGCAGCTCCAGCGCGCGGTCGAAGTCGCGGAAGGCGGCTTCATAGTCGCCGAAGCGGCTCTCGGTGATGGCGCGGTAGTGGAAGCCGTTGGTGAACACGGGGTTGAGTCGCACGGAGGTGTTGAAGTCCGTTTGCGCGCCGCGCAGGTCGCCGAGGTTGTATTTCGCGATGCCGCGGAAGAAGAAACTCCAGTAGTCGGTGGTGTCCAGGCGCGAGAGGACGTTGAAGTTCTCGATGGCCAGGGCGTAGCGCCCTTCGGAGAGCGCCTGGCGGCCCCGCCACATGAAGACGTCCTTGTCGTACTGGGCGGAGGCAATACCGGCTGCTGAGAGCAGAATCGCTATGGTCAGGAGAAACTTTTTCATTACCTTTGCAAAGATAAACAATTATCGGACCCGAATTGAAGCGCCTGCGCATTTTTCTGCTCATCTTCTGCCTGTCGGCCGCCCTGCTTGTGCGGCCGGGGATGCTGCGTGCGCAGCAGTTCGTGCTTTCGGAGGCGGCTCCCGACCGGACGGCGGAGCTGCGCGCCG
>JAEEGJ010005541.1_pt1 | contig 39515 bp, 30 predicted proteins | sample 8958761 | NCBI WGS metagenome assembly JAEEGJ01 (sample SAMN16246546, study PRJNA631951) | gut metagenome | biome: gut microbiome; feature: rumen; material: RS-attached | host: Bos | place: Iran: Karaj | collected 2018-10 | reverse complement strand
TATAGAATTTACGGGCACGCAGATGTGGTGGAATTGGCAGACGCGCTAGCTTCAGGTGCTAGTGGGAGCAATCTCGTGCGGGTTCAAGTCCCGCCATCTGCACCACATTGCCCCCTTTTTGCCCCAAAAAAGGGGGTTTTATTTTGCGCTTTTACTGTATATTCCATATCAGTTTGGGATTCTTTGATTACCAAAGTAATTTATTTGCATATGGGGAGGTTAATTATGCAAACAATCAAAACGAAGATCTTTACATGTCTTCTGTCATTCGTCATGGCATTTTCAATGCTTCCTGCATTGAATTCCAATGCTGCAAGTATCGTCAAAAAGGGTAACTGCGGTGCCAACGGCAGCAATCTGACTTACAAACTGGATGATTCCAATACACTGACCATCAGTGGTACCGGCGCGATGATGAATTATGCTTATGATTCGGCCAAAGGTATTATAACAACGCCTTGGTTCAGTTACAGAAACAATATCAAGAAACTTGTAATCGAAGACGGTGTTTCTTCTGTCGGTGATTATGCATTTGCTTATTGTTCTAATCTTTCTGAGATCGTATGGCCCGCGAACCAGAGTCTGAAGACCATCGGACAGGACTCTTTTGCCTTGTGCGCAGCTCTTATAAATGTATCACTTCCGAAAGGTCTTACCTCTATCGGAAAGTGGGCTTTTGAACAAGATATAAATCTTAAGACCATTTCGTTTCCTAGTACATTAAAGACAATTGCATATGGTGCTTTTATGGATGACAGAAGTATCCAGAAGCTCGTTCTTCCCGGCAGCCTTGTTTCTATCGGTGATTTTGCTTTCCATGATAACGCTTCTTTGACAAGCGTAACCGGTGGTGCAGGACTTCAGACTATCGGAAGACAGGCATTTGAGTTCGATACCCGTCTCAAAACATTTAAGATCACATCCAAAAAGCTTAAGAAGATCGGTGTCGGCGCATTCAGATGCTGCCTTAGCCTCAAAACAATCTATATTAAGAAGACAACAAAGCTTACTAAGAAAGGTGTTAAGGGTTCTCTCTATCTTTCTTCCGTCAAGACCGTTAAGGTTAAGAAGTCAAAGGTAAGAAAGTACAAGAAGATCTTCAGGAGAGGTAACTCCGGCAGATCAGTCAAGGTAAAGAAGTAATCCTTTAAAAATCGAATTTGAAAGAGTCCGGAGAAATCCGGACTCTTTTTTCGCCATCTCTGATTGGAATTTTGGTTTTAATTGATTTTTCTGATGCAGGTATTATATTAACAGTATGGGTGGAGCTGATTATCTGAACGTTAGGAAGGTGAATGATATGTCTAAGTTTACTAAGACGATTGCTCTGTTCCTTATGACGGTAATGACGATGTCTTTTGTCCCGGTGACTGTTTTTGCAGGGGACATCGATCAGGCTGAAGCTGAAAACGCCATTTTAGCGGATGAAGAAGACGCCGCCGGGAATGCCGAACAGGGTGAACCTTCTGAAGATCCGGCTGAAAAGCCGACTGAAAAGCCGGCAGATAAACCGGATGAGGATATTGAAAAAGAAACCGGCAAAGAGACTGAAGCGCCTCCGGCCGGAAATTCCGGTGAAGACGCTTCAAATACGCCTCAGGAAGAGCCTGCTAAGCCACAAGAGGAAAAAACTGAAGATAAGACTGAAGAGGAATCTTCAGATAACGGAAATAAGACATCTTCCGTTAATGATGAAGGGAAACCTTCAGGCGACACCGCAGGCAATACTTCAAAACAGGAAGCAGAGCCTGTTGATCCCGTTGATTCCATCCCGGTCGTTGAAGGAACATGGGATACCGTAGGCGGCAAAAAGATCTTCCTTGACGGATCAGGAACCCGCGTAACCGGTTTTTGCAGGATTGGTGAGAAGATATATTTCTTTGACAAAGAAGGAATAATGAAGACCGGCTGGCTGTTATTGTCAGACGGCACACGCCGTTTCTTCAATCCTGACGGCACTTGCGTTGCAGGCAGTTGGAAGACGATCAGCAAAGCCAAATACTATTTTGATGAAAATGGTGTAATGGCGACCGGCCTCAAGACAATCGGCGAAAAATACTACTTCTTCGATTCAACGGGCAAAATGAAAAAGGGCTGGGTCACTACCGGAGGCAAGAAGTATTACTTTGATAAGAAGAGCGGCAGCGCATATGTCAACAGATGGTTCAAGTATAAAAAGAAGAAATATCATTTTGATTCTGAAGGCGTGATGGCCAAGGGGCTTACTTATATTGGCGGAAAACTGTATTTCTTTAATTCTAAGGGCCAGATGAAAAAAGGCTGGGTCACTACCGGGGGCAAGAAATACTATTTTGATAAAAAGGGCAGAGCATACGTCAACAGATGGCTTAAGAAGAAAAAGAAGAAGTACCACTTTGATTCTGAAGGCGTAATGGCCAAAGGACTTACGTATATCGGAAGCAACCTGTATTTTTTCAATTCAAAAGGCCGAATGAAGAAAGGCTGGGTCACCACGGGCGGCAATAAATACTACTTTGACAAAAAGGGCAAAGCCTATATTAACAAGTGGCTCAAATACAAAAAGAAGAAATATTATTTTGATTCAGAAGGCGTGATGTCTAAAGGTCTTGTCGTTATCGGCGGCCAGACGTATTGTTTTGATTCTGCAGGCAAGTTGAAGACCGGATGGGTTACCATCCATGGTGTACGATACTACTTTGATAAGAACGGCAAGCCCTATGTAAACAAGTGGCTTACATACAATAAGCATAAGTACTATTTTAATTCGGACGGCATTCCCGTTACGGACCTGCAGAAAATTGGTAACCATCTTTATTATTTCGATTCAAACGGAATGATGAAGACGGGCTGGATGACGATCGATGGCGAGAGATACTACTTCTTGTCAAGCGGTGCAGCTGCAGCCGGAGGTTGGTATTGGATCGGTGAAGACAGGTATTATTTCGGCACGGAAGGAAACATGTATTACGATACCGTTGTTGAAGGAATCGTGATAGGCCCGGACGGGGTTGCCATTATTGAAGAAGACGAAGATGATTATGAGGATGAGGAAGAAAGGCCGTTAATAAACCGCCTTATATCAGTTGGTACACTGAGAAAAAATGCTAATGCAACGAATTCCTCAATTTGTGTTATCAGCACTCATGTTCTTGGTTATCCTGATCCCGGTTACAGGTCAGGAAGTGTTACAGTGTCGGGTTGGACATATGTCCTGTACTACGATAATTCAAAAAATGAACCCCATATCCTCAAGGCGGAAGAATTTGATGTAAATAAGTTTAATAACGGCGGTTACGATTGTGATATTGTGAATCTTTGCAATTTGCCCGGCGAGAAGATCACAATGACAATTAAACCCTCGGAGGAGTTTTGCGATTTTCTGGGTTGGAGCAGGAATAACAGTAATGACGATAAGCTTTATAATGCTGACAAGATCTTAAGCACTGATAAGACCATTACTGTTACGGTTGCTTCTGGCGAATACTATTGTGCTCACTGCAATTCGCCTTGGAATGCTTGCTACGTTGATATTACTCGAAGTAATGGTGGGAAGAGAAAATTCACGGTCCATCACTTGATGTGTCATCGTAATGAAAACGGTATATGGGTTATGGATACAGAAAGTATTAGACTTATAGCAAATGTAGCGTTTTATCATTCGATTTACTCTAATTACGGCGGTCCTGTCATGAATAGCAGGACGTGTTACGGGTTCTTCATGCGCGATGAAAACACTAAGTTTTCCACGGAAGGCGTTTACGTTACTATCTTAAAAGATGAACGTGGCAGGGAAACCGGAGCAAAACAATATATACATACCTGGAAATATGATCTGAGTCAGAATCCAGGCAGCGATATCTTTGCGCTTATGGATGAAGACGGAAAGATTATTTTAAAAATAGAATTTTATGATGAAAATACGTTCCATCACGTTGATCCGGTTACGGGGGAGTGGTTGGATGTGTTTGAAGATCCAGAATTGTTAAAATACGTTGATTCTTAATAAGTTAAGAATTGAAACCGCACAAGCGTTTTGGTAACATATTTCCGCCCCGGGTGAGGTTATCCGGGGCGTGATTATAAGTAACGGAGTAACTATGATCTATTTTGACAACAGTGCCACGACTTTTCCTTCGGACAGGGTTAGGCAGGCCGTAAGCGAAATGATGAAGGACGAGTTCTCGGGAAATCCCGGGTCTCTTCACAAGCTTGGAGTATCGGCCGACAAGGCGTACGGCGAGACTCAGGCAAAGGTTGCAAAGCTCCTTGGCGCTTCTTCAGAGGAGATCATATTCACTTCATGTGCAACTGAGAGCGCAAACACTGCGATAAGGGGATTCTTAAGCCGCAACCAGAGAGCGGGTAAGAGGGTAATATCCACAAGGACCGAACACAAAGCTTCACTCGAGTGCCTGGCGCTTTTAGAGAAGAACGGATATGACGTTTGTTATCTCCCCGTCGGCAGTGACGGCAAACCTGTCATGGAAGCGCTTGAGAAAGCTCTTACGGATGAAAAGACAGCGCTTCTCTGTTTTACATTAGTCAATAACGAGACCGGCTCTGTCCTGCCTCTCGAACAGATAGTAAGTTTGAGGAACAAGATAAGCCCCGATACGAAGATCTATCTGGATGCGGTCCAGGCACTGGGAAAGATGCCGATCGATCTCCACAAGATGAATGTTGACATGTGTTCCTTTTCGGGCCATAAGATCCATTCCGTAAAAGGGACGGGCGTTCTTTATCTGAAGAACGGCGTAAGGATCGATCCGCTGATACTTGGCGGAGGACAGCAGAAGGGCATGAGATCCGGAACGCAGAGTCTGCTCCTTGCAAAGGCTTTTGAAGCTGCTTTGGAAGAAGCCGTTGAAACGATGGAAAGCTCACACGCTAATGCCGTTAAGATAAATCAATACTTAAGAAAAGAACTTGCTGAAAGAAAAGCCGTCATCCTTTCATCTGAAGACGCACTCCCTTATGTGCTTAATGTCTCCTTCGAAGGTTTTGAATCCGAGACGATGCTTCACTGCCTTGAGATATACGATATCTATGTTTCCACGGTTTCGGCTTGTTCTTCGAAGGCAAAAAAGGTATCCTATGTGCTGCTCGAGTCAGGCGTTGACAGAAAAACGGCCGCCAACGCAGTCAGACTTTCTTTCTCACGTTATAATTCGATGGAAGAGGCGGAGCAGTTCATACAGAAGGTCGATGAGATCTACGACCTTTATGCGGTAAGGAAATAGGAGCATAGAAGATGTCAAACGTAATACTTGCCAGAATGGGCGAAGTCACGCTTAAGGGCCTTAACAGAGGCTCATTTGAGATACAGCTTAAGAGCAACTTGAAGTACAGGCTGAAAAGGTTCGGAAACTTAAGGATATTTCAGAGCCAGAGCCGTATCTGGATCGAACCCAAGGAAGAGGATAATCCGAACTTTGCCGATGAGGCAGCCGCAAAGGACATACTAGAAGCGGTATGCCAGGTCTTCGGCATTGTTTCCGTAAGCTTCGCAAGAAAGTTTGAAGGAGATTTTTCTTCCATTTGCGAGAACGCTAAAGCTTTAACGGAATATCTGCTTTCCGAGAACCCTGACTTTAAGACCTTCAAGATCGAGAGCAAGCGCGGAAACAAGGCTTTCCCCATGGATTCACCGACGATCTGCGATGAGCTCGGAGGCTTTATCCTCGATACTTTCCCCGAACTCTCGGTTAAGATGAAGAATCCTGATTTCATCATCAACGTTGAGATAAGGGAATATAACTACGTTTATTCAGGCAAGAAGATGGCTCACAGAGGCCTTCCCGTCGGAACCGCGGGCAGGGGAATGCTCCTTCTTTCGGGCGGCATCGACAGCCCCGTTGCGGGTTTCATGATGGCTTCGCGCGGAATGCCCTTGGATGCTGTTTATTTCCATTCATATCCGTATACGAGCGATCTTGCCAAGCAGAAAGTCATCGATCTTGCAAAGATCGTTTCACGGTTCTCCGGAAGGATGACGCTCCATATAGTCAACTTCACGCAGATCCAGCTCGACATGTATAAGAATTCTCCCCAGGACATGCTCACGGTGACCATGCGCCGCGTCATGCTCAGGATCGCTGAAGAACTGGCAAAGAAGAACGGCTGCAAATGCCTCATCACAGGTGAGTCATTGGGTCAGGTTGCTTCACAGACTCTTGAGGCTATGGTAGCCACGAACGAAGTCGTTAAGATGCCGATCCTGCGTCCGCTCATTGGCATGGACAAGCAGGCGACATGCGAGATATCCAGAGATATCGGTGCCTTTGAGACGTCGATACTTCCTTACGAGGACTGCTGCACGATCTTCGTCGCTAAGCATCCGAAGACGCATCCTCATCCCGAAGACGTTTTAGAGGCAGAAAAGAACCTGGACATCGAAGATATGGTCGAACAGGGCGTAGCGGGAACAGAAGAAGTAGAGATCACACCGTTCTGATATGAAGATAGGCAAACTTACAGACGAACAGCTCCAGTCGCTGGTAATAAGCAGACTTCCGGCACTTTCCGCGAACACTTTGTCGGGCGCGGGAATCGGGGCTGACTGTGCATGGATCAAGGCGGGTGAAGACCTGATGGTCACCTCGTCCGATCCGATCACGGCAGGGGGAACTGAATCCGGAACGCTTGCAATACATGTGTCCTGCAATGACATCGCTGCCTGCGGAGTTAAGCCGGCGGGCATTCTTATTGTTATAATCGCTCCGCCTTCGGCTACCGAAGAGGACATCAAGATGACCGTCGATCAGGCAAGCCGTGAAGCAAAAGGCCTGGGAGTCGACATCGTCGGAGGCCATACAGAGATATCCGATGCCGTCAACAAGATGATCGTTGTCTCTACAGCTTTCGGACTTGTCAGAAAAGGCGGATGCGTCCCGCTCGGGAAAGCTCAGCCCGGTGACAGCCTGATAATCACGAAGACCGCTGCCATTGAAGGAAGCTTTATCGCTGCCAGTGAGCACCGTGAAAAGCTTGAAGGGAAGGTAAGTGAAGAAGATATTAAGGAAGCGCTGTCCTATAAGGAACTGATTTCTGTCGTAAAGGAAGGTTCCGCCTGCGGCAGTCTCAGATCTTCGACAGGCAGGATCCGCGAAGACGGATTTGCTCTAAGCGCGGTAAACCTCATGCACGACGTTACCGAGGGCGGCGTTTTCGGAGCGGCTTTTGAGATGGCCGATTTTTCAGGTACAGGCGTTATCATCGATAAGCGCCTCGTACCGTTTACCAAGGCCACGACATCGATATGCGATGCTCTTGGTCTGGATCCTTTCAGACTGATCTCGTCAGGAGCTCTCATGATCGCATCTCCCGAACCGGAAGCCGTAACCGCCGAGCTCGCCCGTCATGGCGTGAAATCGACCGTAATTGGTAGTTTTGTAAACAAAACGGAGGGGTGCCGATTTGTTGAAAATGACGGAAGATATGTCAAATTGTTGCCTCCGGGCGCTGATGAGATATACCGTATTTGACGAAATGTCAAAAAAGTGGAACGTCGGTATATTTTTCACAAGTTTAATAATATAATTTGACAAATCACATCCATAGGCGTTGATATGCCGGATGGTTTGATAACGGACAATTCAATAAAGCCAGAAATATCAGAAGGCTGTATGGTTACTGTCAGGACCATACAGCCTCATTTATTTCTCTTGTTAATTAAATGTTTATACGCGGTTCACCAATTACTGCCCGGATAATGTTAGTTTGTAAGTGTATTGGTGGTTTTGCTATGGAACGCAAAGAGAATAACATCTTGAATTCCGTTAAAGAGGCGTTGGGCTTTTCGCATTACACGCCGTTTATTTCCGAGGCATTTCTACGGGCCAATCTGAAAGCTTCCATTTACATGTCGCTGGTCATCATGACGCTGGAATCCTGGATGATGGTCATGGTCTATCAGATCTATCTCAACACCAAGGATACAAATCCCAAGCACAACTTTGCATGGCTCGTTGAAAAGGAAAAGCTGTACATCATGCTCTTTGCTTCCGCCTTGGTCGTCCTGATCTATGCTATACATTTCCTCAAGTCAAAAAAGAAACACGGAATAGTCATCGGCAACATCCTGGTCTTTGCATTCGCAACAATCTGCGTGGTCTTCGGAATGCACGTGTCATGGCCTGAATATAACGGCGGTTACCAGATCCTGTGCTTTGTAACGATGGTCATCTTCGCAATGTGCCTTCTCGTATGGAGGCCGTGGTTTTCCGTTCTCTGCATTTCCTTTGCATTCTGGGTGTTCTTCTGGTTCCTGAAATACATGTCTCCTGAAGCAACGGCTGCAGGGCTTATGAACGAATCAATGTGGATCAACTATCTCACGCTTTATATCTCGGTCTGCATAGTTTCGCTTTCTTCATATCAGCAGAGACTCGCGGAAGCAAAGTCGCTTGAAGATCTCGCGAAGAACAATGAGAATCTGACATATATCGCCGTTCACGATGAGATCACCGGTATAGGAAATCTCGGCTGGTTCATGGAAACGGCGAGCAGAAGAGCTGACGAGAAGCCTGACGAAAGACGGTGCTATCTGTTCATCGATCTTGAAAACTTTAAGTCCTACAATGAGTATTACAATTTTGAAGCCGGAAACGAGCTTCTCAAAAAGACTGCACATAAGCTTAAAGAGATCTTCAAGGATGAGCCCGTCGCCAGATTCTCTGATGACCATTTCATCGTTCTGACCGACAAGATTGCTCTGAGAGAACCGCTTAAGGAACTTGGAGCTTTTCTTGAAGATGTCAGCAAGGACATCAAGGTCAGTTTCAAGTGCGGTGCTTATGCGACCTCAGGAAAGAAGGGCAATCCTTCATTGGCATTGGATCATGCCCGTTATGCCTGCCAGACGATAAAGAAGAAGTACGGCGAGCATTTCTGTGAATACAACGAGTCGATGTCGTCCGATTTCTACAGGCAGCAGTACATAGTCAATCACATAGATGAGGCGGTCGAGAAGGGATGGATAAAGGTCTTTTATCAGCCCGTCATGTGGTCTGACAGCCTTACGATGTGCGGATTTGAGGCGCTTGCGCGCTGGCAGGATCCCAAGTACGGAAATCTGTCTCCCGGAGTCTTTGTTCCGATCCTTGAGGAATACAGGCTCATACAAAAGCTCGACATGGGCATTACCAGGATCGTTTTCAGGGACATGAGGGAAGCACTCGATCTCGGCAGACCTGTTATACCGTGCTCCATCAATTTCTCGAGGATAGACTTTGAGATGTTGGACGTTTTGGGCCTTCTTGAAGAAATGTACCAGCAGTACGGTCTCTCCAAGAAATTCATTCACGTTGAGGTGACTGAGAGCGCTCTTACGGATAAAGAAGGAATGCTGCGCGATGCCATTACCGAGCTCAAGAACAACGATTTTCCGCTCTGGCTTGACGATTTCGGCTCGGGCTATTCATCGTTCAATGTTCTGAAGGATTTCGATTTCTCAGTTATCAAGGTCGACATGATGTTCCTGAAGGGCTTTGACAAGAATCCCAAGAACAGGATAATCCTCAACAGCATTTTCGAAATGGCCAGGAATCTCGGAGTCGAAACTCTTTGCGAAGGCGTTGAGACGGAGGAGCAGTGTAAGTTCCTGAAGGAAGCCGGTTGCAGAAGGCTCCAGGGCTTCTATTTTTCCAAGCCCGTCCCAAAAGAGGAGATCGTTGAGCGTATCAGGAACGGCTCACTTAAAGTTGCTGACAAAATGGACTATGCATGAGACATATAAAATCGTCATATTGTCCTATTATTCAAGTTTACTAAATATTTAATTTAATATAGAATACCCTCGTTGATTTCTTTATCCCAAGGAGGATGTTTTATATGTACGACCACATCAAGTTCGAGGATCCTGAGGTTTATTCCGCAATTATGCAGGAAATAGGCCGTCAGCGCGACAAGATCGAGCTGATCGCTTCCGAGAACACCGTATCCGAAGCAGTTCTTGAAGCTGCAGGCTCACCGCTTACCAACAAGTATGCAGAAGGTTATCCGGGAAAGCGTTATTACGGCGGATGTGAATACGTCGACATCGTAGAACAGCTCGCTATCGACAGGGCTAAACAGCTTTTCGGAGCTGAGCATGTAAACGTTCAGCCTCATTCTGGCGCTCAGGCAAATACAGCTGTTTATTTCGCAGTTCTTGAACCCGGTGACAAGATCCTGGGCCTTGACCTTTCACACGGCGGCCACCTCACTCACGGCATGAAGCTCAACGTTTCAGGAAGGACATATGAATCCGAGTTCTATCAGGTAGATCCTGAGACACAGACTCTCAACTATGAGACGATCCGTCAGAGAGCGCTCGAAGTAAAGCCTAAGATCATCGTTGCAGGCGCTTCCGCATATCCGAGGATCATTGACTTCAAGAAGTTCAGAGAGATCGCTGACGAAGTCGGCGCTTACCTCTTCGTAGATATGGCTCACATCGCAGGCCTCGTTGCTGCAGGCCTTCACCCGAATCCGGTTCCGTACGCTGATTTCGTTACTACAACGACCCACAAGACTTTGAGGGGACCCCGCGGCGGTATCATCATGTGCAAAGAGGAATATGCAAAGAAGATCAATTCCGCAGTATTCCCCGGACAGCAGGGCGGCCCTCTCATGCACATCATCGCTGCTAAGGCTGTTGCATTCAAGGAAGCTCTTTCACCTGAGTTCAGACAGTATGCAGCTCAGATCATCGCGAATGCAAAGGTCATGAGCGAGCAGCTCCTCTCCAGAGGCGTCAACCTCGTATCAGGCGGTACTGACAACCACCTCATGCTGATCGACCTCAGAGGCACAGGTGTTACAGGTAAGGATCTCCAGGAGAGACTTGACGACTGCAACATCACGGCAAACAAGAACACAATTCCTTTCGATCCTGAGAAGCCCATGGTTACATCAGGCGTACGTATCGGTACACCTGCCGTTACCGCAAGAGGCTTCAAGGAAGAAGACTGCAAGATCGTTGCTGACTGCATCGCAGACTGCATCTTCGACTATGAGAACAAGAAAGCAGACGTTATCGCAAGAGTTAAGGCACTTACAGACAAGTTCCCCATCTATCCTGACATCAAGTAAGGGTTTTTGATTTGGCCGACATAAACGAAGGAAAGAAGCAGCCCCTGGCTTTTAGGATGTCCCCCCGCACTCTTGATGAGTATGCAGGTCAGGAACACATAATAGGCAAGGGCAGAATGCTCAGAAGAATGATCGAGGCAGACCGTCTGTCCTCGATTATCCTTTTTGGGCCTCCCGGAGTCGGCAAGACCGCGCTCGCAAGAGTTATCGCGAATACCACTGAATCACGTTTTGAAAGGCTCAATGCGGTTACAGCAGGCGTGGCCGACATCAAGAAGGTCACGGAAGACGCCCGTAATCCGATAATCTCGGAAGGCCGCAAGACTGTCCTTTTCATCGATGAGATCCACAGGTTCAACAAGCTCCAGCAGGATGCGCTCCTTCCGTTCGTTGAAGACGGAACTGTTATCCTGATCGGAGCGACCACGGAGAATCCGTTTTTCGAAGTCAATAAAGCTCTCGTTTCACGTTCGACTGTTCTTCAGCTGAAGCCTTTGGAACCCAAAGACATCGCCAAGGTCCTCAGGAATGCAATAGAAGACAAGGAAAGAGGATACGGCAACATAGACGTCAAGTGTGATGAAGCGGTTCTCCTCAAGATAGCAGAAACTTCTAACGGAGATGCAAGATCCGCTCTTAACGCTCTGGAACTTGCCGTTGTTACAACTCCGCCTTCGTCAGACGGATCGGTAGTTATCACCGATGAGGTGATGAAGGACTGCATGCAGAACAGGGCAGTCATCTTTGACAAGGACGGCGAATACCATTACGACAACATAAGCGCCATGATCAAGTCGATGAGAGGCTCTGATCCTGACGCTGCGATATTGTATCTCGCCAGGGCGTTAAAGGCCGGTGAGGACATCGAGTTCCTGGCCAGAAGGATAATGATCTGCGCATCGGAAGACGTCGGCATGGCAAATCCTAACGCTCTTCTCGTGGCTACCGCCGCTTACGACTGCGCAAGGGCCGTAGGAATGCCCGAGGCCAGGATCCCTCTGGCTCAGGCGTGCATTACCGTTGCCACATCGCCTAAGTCCAACGCCTCGTATCTCGCGATCGATAAAGCTCTCGAAGAGGTTGGAAATACTGATACCGGAGTCGTTCCGATGCACCTCAGGAATGCGCCTGCAAAGGGCATGGCTGATCTCGGATATTCCGTCGGATACAAGTATCCCCATGATTTCCCGGGTCACATCACGAAGCAGCAGTACATGACTGACAAGACGCTTGGCAGGACTTATTACGAACCGACCGACATCGGCTATGAAGCCAAGGTCAGACAGTATTTGGACTATGTTAAGAAAATGACGGAAGGGGAGAATGGTCAGTGAGATTCGTTATCCAGCGCGTAACATCTGCTAAGGTTGACATCGACGGAAAGACGAAAGCCTCGATCGGAAAGGGCTTTTGTGTGCTTATCGGCATCGGAAAGGGAGACGATGAGGCTGTCTGTGACAAGCTTATCTCCAAGATGATCGGTCTCCGCATTTTTGAAGACGCCGAAGGCAAGACGAACCTCGATCTTTCACAGGTAGGCGGACAGCTCCTCCTGATCTCGCAGTTCACGCTTTACGCAGACTGCAAGAAGGGACACAGGCCCGGCTTTACTGATGCTTGCGAGCCTAAAAGGGCTGAAGAGCTTTACGGTTATATAGTGAAAAAGTGCTCTGGTATCGTTGGAGAGGTCGGTTCGGGCGAGTTCGGAGCCGATATGAAGGTCTCCCTGACCAATGACGGCCCGTTCACGATAATCCTTGATTCCGAGCGTCTGTGACATCTTTTTCACGCAGTTGAAATATAAGAAATATAAATATTTGGTAATATAACTTATATTGCTATAAAATATAATGGACTGACTGTGTATCCGGTCTTTCTAATTGCAAAGGGAGTTCAAGATGGCGAATTCTAAAAACACTTACGGCGGCGGTGATTCGAGGGAGATCCTCAGCTGTTCATTCTGCGGAAAATCAGAGTATGAAGTTCCCAGACTTTTCTCTGGCGTAAACTGCTATATCTGCATCGACTGCATCAGAACGGCTTACGGCATCATTGCTGAAGAGGAAAAGGTAAAGAAGAAGAGCAAGATGCGTTCGATCAAGCCCAAGAAGCTTGTCACGCCTCATCAGATCAAGGACATGCTCGACCAGTATGTCGTAGGTCAGGATGAAGCGAAGGTCGCTTTGTCTGTTGCGGTTTACAATCACTACAAGAGAGTCTTCACGGATCTTCCTTCCGATGAGACCGAGATCCAGAAGAGCAACATCCTGCTCCTCGGACCTACAGGTTCAGGTAAGACTCTCCTTGCACAGACTCTGGCAAGGATCTTAAATGTTCCTTTTGCAGTTGCGGATGCTACGAGCCTTACCCAGGCAGGTTACGTCGGTGAAGACGTTGAAAACATCCTCCTGAAGCTCATTATTGCGGCTGACTACGATGTCGAGCGCGCACAGATCGGTATCGTCTATATCGACGAGGTCGATAAGATCACCAAGAAATCCGAGAACGTGTCCATCACGCGTGACGTCAGCGGCGAGGGCGTACAGCAGGCCCTCCTCAAGATCCTTGAGAGCACCATTGCCAACGTTCCCCCGAAGGGCGGAAGAAAGCATCCGAACGAAGAGTGCATCAAGATCGACACGACGAATATACTTTTCATCTGCGGCGGCGCATTTGACGGCCTTGATGACATCATTGCAAAGCGTGTAGAGCAGAAGCAGTTCGGTTTCGGTGCAGACGTCCAGTCCCGCCGTGACATGAATAGCGGAATCTACTATCACGAAGTTAAGCCTGACGACCTCATGAAGTTCGGTCTCATTCCCGAATTCATCGGACGTATCCCTGTTACGGTCGCTTTGGACAGGCTTGATTCCGATGCTCTCGTCAGAGTTCTTACAGAACCCAAGAACGCGATTATCAAGCAGTATCAGAAGATCCTCAAGATGGATGACGTCGATCTCAAGTTCGAAGAAGACGCTATCAGGGCGATCGCCGATAAGGCAGTTGAACAGAATACCGGTGCTAGAGGCCTGAGGGCCATTATCGAAGAAACGATGAGACAGGTAATGTTTGACGTTCCTTCCGAGCATGACGTCAAGGAGTGCATCATCAAGAAGGAATGCATTACCGAAGGCAAACAGCCGATCGTCATCTACAAGAACGGCACGGCAGTCCAGTCTCCGGCTTCGGGCGATACAGGCGCAAGCTCAGTGTTGGGCGTCAGCTGACGGTCTGAATTCAATCAAAAACATTAAGAAAGGGAGTAATACACATGGCTGAATCTTATAATCTTTGTCTCGACATCGGCGGTACTAAGGTTCTTGGAGCAATCTTCAATTCCAAGCGTGAGATCGTTTACAGGATCAAGAAGAAGACTAAGGCCGGCGGTGATTCCTCCCAGAACGTTGAAGAAGTCATCATAAACGTTGCCAAGGACCTTATTGACGGTTCAGGCATCAAGAAGAGCCAGATCCATGCTATCGCTGCAGGCGCTCCCGGCGTCATTGACTCTGACAGCGGAATAGTATTGTTCTCACCCAATCTTCCCTGGAAGAACTACAACATCAGAAAGCCGATAGAAGACGCGTTCGGTGTTCCTTTCTATATCGGAAACGACGTTAATGTCGGTGTCCTGGGTGAATTCAAGTATGGCGCGGCGAAGGGATACGACAATGTTGTAGGCCTCTTTGTCGGAACAGGTATGGGCGGAGGACTGATCCTCAACGGCGAGCTCTATACTGGCAATCAGTTCAAGGCTGCAGAGTACGGCCACATGATCCTCGATCCTGAAGGACCTTTGTGCAACTGCGGTCAGAGAGGATGCCTCGAAGCATTTTCGAGCAAGCAGGGCATGAGTTCCTACATCAGACAGCAGGTGGCGAGAGGCAGAAAATCCGCTATGGCTGAAGCTGTTGCTGACGGCGTTTTCAAGTCCAAGGCATTGAAGTCTGCTCTTAACAGCGGCGATCCCGTTGCTACTGAAGCAGTCAACCGTGCATGCCACTATCTGGCTATCGCGTCAGGCAACCTCGTAAATACCTTCAGTCCTGAGATAGTAGTTTACGGCGGCGGCGTCATCGAAGCAGTCGGCGATATCTTCCTGCAGAAGATCCTTTCTGAAGTAGACAGATACTGCATGCCTTCGATCAGGCAGACAGTCGTATTCAAGAAGGCGGCTTTGGGCGATGATTCGATCCTTTACGGCGCGCTTTCAATGATAAAGAAGTAATTAAATCGAAAAGAGGAACAATATATCAATGGCTAGAATTGATAGCATCAGCAAAACCTTCAATCCCAATGAGGAGGAACCCAAGCTTTACAAGAACTGGACGGAAAAAGGCTATTTCAAGCCTTCAGAAGACAGATCCAAGAAGAGATTTTCAATTGTAATGCCCCCGCCGAACATCACGGGTCAGCTTCACATGGGCCATGCCCTTGATAACACTCTTCAGGACATCCTGACGAGATATAAGAGAATGGCAGGTTACGCTGCTCTCTGGCTTCCCGGTACAGACCACGCATCCATTGCGACAGAAGCAAGGATCGTTGCTGAGATGCGCAAGGAAGGACTCTTTAAGGAAGATCTCGGCAGAGAGAAGTTCCTTGAGAGAGCATGGGCATGGAAAGAGCAGTACGGCGGACGCATCGTCGAGCAGCTCAAGAAGATGGGTTCTTCATGCGACTGGTCAAGAGAGCGTTTCACGATGGATGAGGGATGCTCTGATGCCGTTAAGGAAGTATTCGTAAAGTACTACAACCAGGGCCTCATCTACAGAGGCGAGCGCATCATCAACTGGTGCCCTCACTGCCTTACATCGATCTCAAATGCTGAGGTTGAGTATGAGGAGCAGCCCGGTCATTTCTGGCATATCAGATATCCTTTCGAGGACGGATCCGGATATATCAATCTTGCAACAACAAGACCTGAGACACTCTTAGGCGATACAGCAGTTGCTGTAAATCCCAAGGACGAAAGATACAAGGACGTCATCGGAAAGATGCTCGTTCTGCCTCTCGTAGGCCGTAAGATCCCTGTAGTTGCTGACGATTATGTTGATATCGAGTTCGGTACCGGTGCGGTTAAGATCACTCCGGGTCACGATCCCAACGACTTCGAAGTCGGTCTCAGACATAACCTTGAGGTCATCACTGTTCTTACAGAAGACGCCAAGATCACTGAGGACTATCCGAAGTATGCAGGTATGGACAGATACGAGGCAAGAGAAGCTATCGTAAAGGATCTCGAAGAGGGCGGATTCCTCATTGAGATCGAAGACTATACACACAACGTCGGTACATGCTACCGCTGCGGTACGACCATCGAGCCGAGGGTATCACTCCAGTGGTTCGTTAAGATGGAGACTCTTGCAAAGCCTGCTATCGAGGCAGTAAGAGACGGCAGAACAAGATTCGTTCCCGAGAGATTCTCCAAGAACTACTACAACTGGATGGAAGATATCCGCGACTGGTGCATCTCCAGACAGCTCTGGTGGGGCCACAGGATCCCTGCGTTCTACTGCGATGACTGCGGCGAGATCGTTGTCACCAAGGAATCTTCTGCAGTCTGCCCTAAGTGCGGCAAGGCAATGCGTCAGGATCCCGATACTCTTGATACATGGTTCTCATCTGCTCTCTGGCCGTTCTCAACACTCGGATGGCCTAATAAGACTGAAGACCTTGAGCGTTTCTATCCTACGGATACACTCGTTACCGGTTACGACATCATCACATTCTGGGTATCCAGGATGATGGTTGCCGGCATGGCTCATATGGATCAGGTTCCTTTCAAGGATGTCCTAATCCACGGTCTCGTAAGAGATTCACAGGGCAGAAAGATGAGTAAGTCTTTAGGCAACGGAATCGATCCTCTCGAGATCATCGAGAAGAACGGTGCTGACGCTCTGAGATTCGCTCTTGTCACAGGTAATGCTCCGGGTAACGACCAGAGATTCCAGGAAGACAAGATCATAATGGGAAGAAACCTTTCCAATAAGATCTGGAACGCTATGAGATTCGTCATCATGAACATGCCTGACGAGATCGATTACAGCGGCCTTGATCCTGCGAAGTACACACTCGAAGACAAGTGGATCCTTACAAAGCTCCATAACGTTGTTGCTGAAGCGACTGTCAATATCGATAATTACGATTTCGGCGTAGCTCTTTCCAAGATCGTCGATTTCATCTGGGACAACTTCTGTGACTGGTATATCGAGATCTGCAAGAGCAGACTGTTTGACGAGAACTGCCCGACAGCTCTTGAGGCACGTTATCTGCTCAACTACGTTCTCGGCGTATCCATGCAGCTCCTGCATCCGTTTATGCCGTTCATCACTGAAGAGGTCTATTCCAACCTCGTTCTCGACGGCAAGGCCGAGTCCATCATGATCTCCGACTGGCCTGATGCAGACAAGATCCCCGCTTCACCTGATGAAGCAGAGATGATGGAGACCCTCATGGACGCCATCCGCGGAATCCGCGCAGTCAGAAAGGATATGGATGTTGCTCCTTCAAGAAAGGCTCACATCATCGTCGTTACGCCTTCCGATAAGACTGCTTCCATGTTCGTTAACGGTGAAGGCTTCCTTGCAAGACTTGCTTCCGTAAGCGGACTTGAAACAAGGAAGGATAAGGAAGGAATCCCTTCAACAGCTGTTGCTGCAATGTTCAAGGGCGGTGAGATCTATCTGCCTCTTGAAGACCTTATCGATATCAGTAAGGAACTTGAGCGTCTCGGAAAAGAGAAGGAGCGCCTTGAAGGTGAGATCGCCCGTGTAAGCGGCAAGCTCGCTAACGAGTCGTTCGTTTCAAGAGCACCTGCTGCCGTTGTTGATCAGGAAAGGGCAAAGCTTGCCAAGTATGAGGAAATGCACAAGAGTATAACCGAGAGAATCGCGATACTCAGCAAATAAAAGGAGGAAGAGGAACAATGGACATTGAAGCTTTCCAGAACAAGGAGCTTATCGCTAAACTGCCGCAGGAAGGCGTACACTGCTACGCTGGCAATCCGGGCAAGATCATGAGGAACAGAGTAGTATCTTTGATCATGTTCGCTCTGAGCGTTGCGCTTGCAGTAGTAGGGATCATCAACCGTGCAAACGGAATGCTGATGCTCATCCTCGCAGGCCTCGGAGTCTTGCTCGCAGTCTGTTTCATTCTTGTTTTCTGCCAGACTTTCCTTGTAGCTCAATTCAGAGTAGCTGTAGATTACAACAATAAGAATATTGTTCTCAGATACCGCTACAGCAAGATCCTTATCCCGTTCGAGAATTTCGACGCAAGAGACGGATCTCCTGATCAGGCAGAAGCTATGATCGATAAGAACTTCAATAAGGAAGGCAATTCTTATCTCGTTCTCGATGACGTATTCCAGGATGCCTGCTATCAGACTTCCATAGCTGACCTCGAGTCAAAGGAAGATTTCGAAAAGCTCAAGGCTGACTGTTTTGCGATCGCTGATGCATACGGTGCAAGAAACAGCAAGGACAAGGTCAAGTTCTACTATGAGAAGGACGACGAAAAGGGTTCTTCCGGCGATGCTGATATGGATGCACTCATTGAAGAGGCAAGAAATGAGCAGAAGGCTGATAAGAAGAATGCTTTCACCGAAGAAGCTTCTGAAGAGTCTTCTGAAGAATCTTCTGAAGAGGAAAAGAAAGAAGAGTAAACCTTCGAAAATTCAAATAATAAAAGGAAACGTGAAAGCGGTTCCTTTTTTATTTCATTCCTTCAAGCAGTTCTTTTTTCTCTCCGGCCGTAAGATAGCGCCATTTTCCTGTTGCGAGGTCACCTAACTCTATATTGATAAACCGGATCCTCTTAAGTTTAGTAACACGGTAACCCAGGTATTCGCACATCCTTCTGATCTGACGGTTCATGCCCTGTCTAAGGATTATCCTGAATGTCTTGGCATTGACGGGAAAGACTTCAGTGGGGAGTGTCATACGGCCGAGTACCGGAACGCCTGATGACATGTTCTTTATAAACTTGTTGTCGTAAGGTCTGTCTAAGGTTACTACATATTCTTTTTCGTGGCCGTTCTCTGATCTTAAAAGACGGTTTACTATGTCGCCGTTGTTGGTGAGAAGTATCAGACCTGACGAGTTCTTGTCGAGACGGCCGACAGGGAAGATGCGCTCGTTGAAATTAATGTAGTCTATTATGTTTGAAGGGTCCCTCTTATCAGTGGTACAGGTTATACCGAGAGGTTTGTTGAAGGCAATGTAGATGGAGTTGTCTTCAGGGATCACGGGCTTGCCGTCCGCTTCGACAACGTCACCTTCAAAAACACGGGAACCGAGATCAGCAATGATCCCGTTGATAGTTACCTTGCCGGATTCGATAAGGCGGTCTGCTTCACGCCTGGAACACATGCCTGATGAGGAAATGAATTTGTTGAGCCTGATGCCCTCAGACCCTATGTTCTCCGGGTCATTCCCAGACATCGATGTTTTCCGCCTTGGAAAGTGTAAACGTGAAGGTCGAACCTTCTTCGTATTTGCTCGTGACCTTTATAGTCTCGCCCATGTAGGTGAGGAGCTCTTTCGCGATGGAAAGGCCAAGACCTGAACCCTTTTTGCCTCTTGCACGGTCAGCCTTGAAGAACCTGTCGAAAATATGGTCTATGTCATACTCGTGGATGCCTTGTCCGGTATCTGCGACTGATATGTAGACTTTCTTTTCGTTCTCTATGTAGTCTGTGATAATCGTTATGGATTTTCCGCGGGGAGTGTACTTCTTCGCGTTGTCGAGAAGGATGACGAGGATCTGCTCAACGCGGTCAGGGTTACCGTTAACAGTCGGAAGAGTACCGTAAGTGTTTTGGACGGAGAACTTGATGCCGGCTTCCGCCATTATCGGTCTGAACCTTATCTCAATGCTGCTTATAAGCTTGTTTACATCGAAAGGATAGGTCTTAAACGCAAGCGTCCTCGACTGGAGCTTGGAAAGCTCAAGCATGTCGTCGATGAGTCTTGAAAGACGCATCGTCTCGTTGAGGATTATGCCGTAGTAACGCTGGCGGTCTTCTTCTTTCTTAACCATTCCGTCAGCCAAAGGTTCGATAAGACCACGAAGGGTCTGAAGGGGAGTCCTGAGCTCGTGGGAAATGTTTGCGACGTAATCCTGTCTGAAGTGTTCGTTCTTCTGCGCTTCATAGATGTCACGGAAGAAACCCGTTGCTCCGATTATGCGGGTCTTGTCCTCTGAATCGTATTTCGGGATTATCGTTGACTGATAAGCGTAGCTCCTGTCTTCGAGCATGCGGGTCTTTGTCTCGCCTGTGGAAATACAGTCCTCGAAATCGCGCCAGACCTCTTCGAACGGTATGAGCTGGAGGTGTTCCGTGAACATGTTGTTTTTCTCTGCTCTGTTGAAGAGTGTTTTTATGGCTTCGTTTGTCGTGACCGGATTCGAATCAGAATCAACAACGACGATACCGTCGGAAATGACGTCGAAGATCTCCTGGAGACGGTTCTTTTCGTTAGTCAGATCACTGATGGATTTAGAAAGCTGATCTGCAAGGTAGTTGAATGAAGCACCGAGTTCTCCGATCTCGCCCTTATGGCTTTCGTCAGCCCTGACGCTCAGATTGCCGCTGGCATACTCCATTGCGATCTCGTTCATTTCCTGGATAGGGAGGACCATCCTCGTAACGAGTGCGTATGCCGGTATCAGCATGAAGCAGGCGGCCATTAAAGTGGAGAGAACAAGGATGTTGATATATTCGATTATCAGATTGTTGTATGCATTAAGGTACGAGAGCGAAAGGAGCGTGCATTTTTCGCCGTTGCAATAGACGGGCTGGCTTATCGCAATGATCGCCTTCATTGAATCTGACGTGTCATAACGCTTGGTGGAAATACCGTTGCTTCTTGCCTTAAACTCGTTGAAATCAAGCGTGTTGTTGATGTTGTTGATGTCTTTGGCGGAAATGTTCATCTTGTCCGTCGGCGTTGAAGCAAGGAGCTTGCCGCCGGGACTAATCAGGAAATAATCGTGACCGGAAGCAAAAGAAGTGCTGAAAAATGTTGCACGCGAAACTTCGTTGTCGATCAGATCGGGATCTTCCTGAAAGATCCTCTGATATACCATGTCCTGGTTGATGGCGTTGGTTGTTTCGATGTCGATCGTGGCGGTACGTCCTGCGACGATGAAGGCAATGGTCGCAAGGATAGCAGATGCTACCAGCGAGATAATGACAAGTGACATTGTCCTTTTGAGCAGCGTGCTCTGAAACATCAGTCTGCCTCAAACTTATAGCCGACGCCGTAGATAGTCTGGATGCTCCATGAAGCGCCGTCGAATGCTATCTTCTGCCTGATGCGCTTGATATGAGTATCAACCGTACGGTAATCTCCGCTGTAATCGAATCCCCATACGGATTCAAGGATCTGTTCTCTTTCATAGACCTGTCCCGGGTGGGAAGCGAGAAGATAGAGGATCTCGACTTCCTTAGGAGTGCAGGGAACGGATTCGCCTTTTACCTTGACTGAATAGTTTCCGAGGTTTATCTCAAGTCCGGGGAACTTAAGGACAGAAGAGGACTGCTGGGTATCGCCGAACCTTCTGAGGACGGCCTTGATCCTCGCAATTACTTCACGGGGAGAGAAAGGCTTAACGATATAGTCGTCAGCACCTAATTCGAGACCTAAGATCTTATCGATCTCCTCGCCCTTGGCTGTAAGGATGATGATGGGGGTGGTCAGGTTCTTGCGGACTTCACGGCAGACGTCCAAGCCGCTCATTTCAGGCATCATGACGTCGAGCAGGATCAGATCGGCATTGCCGGTCTGAGCCATTTCAAGGGCTTCTTTGCCGTCATACGCATCTTCATGGGTGAAGTTGTCATTATCAAGATATAAAGAAAGTGACTCGTGTACGACCGGGTCGTCATCACAAATCAGTATATTGGGCTGTCCGTTCATAGGTGATAGATCATCCTTTAAAAAGTTTTATTTATTATATATTGTTTTGCGTGTAAAATACAAATGTAAGATATAATTAAACATATTTACATTTCGTTGCTTTTTTGACCGGCTGATATTAGAATTCTTTTCTGATCACAGGAGGAGAGATTATGAATTTTAGGACTATTACCAAGAAGACGGGATCAGTCATGCTTATATGCTCGTTGTTCCTGTCTTTCTGCGGATGCAGTGCCCTCAGCAAGAAACCCGTTATCGCAGCTGCGAAAGAGGTTGCCGAGAACATCGAGAGTTTCGATGCAGACAAGCTCCTTGAACTGTCCACGTTGAGCAAGAGCAGCGACAAGGCTGATGAACTCCGCAAAGGCCTCAATGGTGAATATCTTGACGAAAACACGAAGAAATTCTGCGATGCCGTCCGCAATACCTTTACTTACACGATCCGCGAGGATTCATTTGAGCTCGAAGGCAAAGAGGCGTCCATCGATATCGATTTCACTTTTGCAGATTATAAGTCGCTCCTCAAGAAGGATTACGCAAATATCGATGAGCTCGTTTCCGCAGTCAAGAATACGGATGACATGACCACGGTCACATATACGGCCAAATTCGTTAAGGAAGATAATGAATGGCGTCTGGACAACCTCATGGGTTCAAGCTTCCGTAAGCTCTTTGAGTTCATGGATGCAGATATCGGCGTACTCGCAGTTGATCTTTCCAAGATCGTTGATACTACTAAGAGTTCATGGTCCGGTGAAGCCGACGGCATGTATAAGAATGCGAGAAAGATCATCTATGTCGTTACATTCAACAATGATGTTACCAAGCTCAAAGGCAAGGGCGTAAAGGCTACCTACGCGATCGAAAAGGACGGCAATACCGTCTGGACGAGCGCACCGTTCCTTCTCGGTGAGACCACAGCCCAACTTGAATACAGCAAGGATAAGGATCCTAATGCTGAAGTAAAGTCTAACTATCTTGCAAAGGGCGCTTATAAGCTTACGCTGACAGCGGAAAACGGCACTGTTCTCGTTACTGCATATACTACGGTCGATGTAACTGTTACAGAGACGACTTCAGGATCTAATACTATTTCCAAGGGCTATAAGATCTATGACAACGGTTTTGCGAGCAAGGTCATGCAGGCTGCCTGGGTCAATGTGGATGACAAGCGCGTAAGCAGTTATACCTATGGTTCTGACGCAACCCGTATATCATTCCAGATTCAGATCGATCCGTCCTGCACTGATAAAGTCTATGCTGCATATTTCTATGCATCGACCCTTACGGAAGCCGCAAAGATCAAGATCAGGACGGATACTCCTATGGCCAGCGGCGTCCAGGCTCCTATCACTAATGCTAACGGATCTTTCTACGCTTTGGGACTCAGGTCCAAGACAACGGCAAGCTTAAAGCCGGGTATCTACATTCTTGCGATCTTCTCCGAAGACAAGCAGACGCTTCTTGCGTTGGCGGATTGCCAGATCCTTACAAAGCCTGCGTCTGATTACAAGTAAGTTGTAACAGCAAACGTTACAGACAAAAGGGGCACCTCATAATGAGGTGCCCCGTATTTATTTGTTCAGCGGCGGATGAGAAGGAAATAGGCTCCGGCTGCAATTAGGATGAACTGTAAGATCATGCAGACCGGAACGAGGATGCGGAAAGAGGTGTGTTTTGTCTTATGTCTGAAGATCTTCATTCCGAGGAAGGCTCCAAGGCCGCCAAAACAGGCGGCGAAAAGAAGGAGCGTCTTTTCGGGGATCCTCCATTTGCCTTTTTTTGCCTTGGCTTTGTCAGCTCCGTAAAGGATGAAGGTGACAAGGTTCATTATTATGTAAAACACAAGAAAAATCTTCATGCATATATTATAATCGACGTTATGAGTTTTTCGAAAGCGTTGACCGGTTTGTTTTTTAAGATGGGTGTCTTTGCCTTGTGCCTGACGGTGCCTGTTTTTGCGCCTTCATGCAGCATATTGGATGAAATAGACGATCCTGAAGGAGAGATCACCTACGATGAATCGTATAGAATTACGACCGAACCGCCGCAGTCTGAAAGCAGCGGCTTAGTCCCGTCTTCCACGGATGTTGAAATGGGATATGACAAGGTCTCCAAGGCTTATACTTTCAACGCCTGGTATGATGTTGAGAAAGACAATCCGGCGAACTATAACATTATTGATTCCGAAGCTGCGTATGCGCTTAAGTGTGTATTCTATTTTTCGGAGCCTGTTACAGCAACATTCCGCGTTATATTGAAAAATGGTGAAGAACAGGTTGCCGTAAAGACCATAAGGATTGATGGAAAGGTAATTGCCGAATGTGATTTTTCAGCCGGTCTGGAAGAAATGGATTCGTTCAAGCCCGGCATATACACGATGCATCTTGAGTATGAAGGCAAGAGCGTTGCCGTATCAGGAGAAATGAGGATTGAATGATGTTTTTGGCTGACAAGTGGAAGGACTATGAGATCCTTTATGCCGGAAAAGGCGAGAAATACGAACGCTGGGGCAACGTAAAGCTCTTAAGGCCTGACCCGCAGGCGGTATGGCCCGTCATTGACGGAGGCAAGGTCGTTCAGATGAAAGATCTTCCTTCGCCGAATGCTGTATATAACAGGAGCAGCGAGGGCGGCGGTTCATGGACAAGACTTTCCCAGATGCCTTCTTCATGGAAGATCTCATACGATTCGCTGGGCAGAGAACTTACTTTTATAGTTGAACCCACGAGTTTCAAGCATACGGGACTGTTTCCCGAACAGGCCGTAAACTGGGACTTCTGCGGCGGACTCATCGAAGATGCCGTCAAAAAGGGAAAGAAAGAGATCAGGGTATTGAACCTCTTTGCATATACGGGTGCAGCAACGCTTGCCTGCGCGTCTCACGGAGCTACGGAAGTCGTTCACATCGACGCTTCCAAGGGCATGATCGCCCGCGCAAAGGAGAACGTTTCCGCAAGCGGCCTTACGGAAAAATACATCCGTTTTATCGCTGACGACTGCAAGAAATTCGTTGAGCGTGAGATCAGAAGGGGAAGGAAATATGAGGGAATAATCATGGATCCTCCGTCATATGGAAGAGGCCCTTCAGGAGAGCTTTGGAAGCTTGAAGATTCTTTCTATGACCTTGTTTCGCTGACATCAGAACTATTGTCTGACAATCCGCTTTTCTTCATCGCAAGTTCTTATGCGACCGAGATAACCGCGCAGGCGTCAGGACAGATCCTTTCTTTGGGGATCAGCGGTGGTAGGGTGTCAGCCGGCGAGATCGGTCTTCCCGTTACGAAGATGGGCATAAATCTGCCCTGCGGTTCTGTTGCAAGATGGACTCCGGTTTAACAGTTTTTGAAGGTGTTCAGATCCTTTACGAAGACAATCACCTGATCGTCTGCGTTAAGCCTGCCGGCGTTCTGTCGCAGGGCGACGGTTCTGATGCTCCGGACATGCTAACCATTCTCAAGAAATACATAAAGCAGAAGTACGATAAGCCCGGAGAAGTCTTTTTAGGACTCGTTCACAGGCTCGACCGCCCGGTGTCGGGAGTAATGGTCTTTGCGAGGACTTCGAAGGCAGCTTCAAGGCTTTCGGAGCAGATAAGGTCAGGAAAGACTGAAAAGTACTACAGATGCATCGTTGAAGGCCTTATGGAAGGTGAAGGAAAACTTGAAAATTATATCCTCAAGGACGCAAAGACTAATACAGTCACCATTTATGACAAGCCCACAGCGGATGCAAAGTACGCGGTGCTTGAATATAAAGCCGTAAAGCAGGAAAGCGGCAGGACTTTAGTTCAGATAAAGCTCGGGACGGGAAGAGCCCATCAGATAAGGGCGCAGCTTGCCCGGTCCGGTCACCCCATAGCCGGGGACAGAAAGTACGGAAAAGACAGCAAAGCGGACTATGACATAGCTTTGCAGTCATTTAGGTTTGAATTCGATCATCCTACAAAAAAGGAGCGCATGGCGTTCGAGATACCGATGCCTTCCTGCGCGCCGTGGTTTTCTTGACATTATTTCACTTAAATATTTATAATATACAGTCACAATATTTAGACTGAAGGTGAATTGGCTCTATGTACAAGAAAGTCTCAAAAGAACTCAATTTCGTTGACCGCGAAAAGCAGGTCCTGGATTTCTGGAAAAAGAATGACATTTATAAGAAGAGCATCGCTCCCAAAGCGGACGGCGCTCCGACTTTTACCCTTTATGACGGTCCGCCGACCGCAAACGGCAAGCCGCATATCGGACATATCAAGACGAGAGTCATCAAGGACGTTATCCCCAGATATCACGCAATGAAGGGCGAGTCGATCGTCTTCAAGGCAGGCTGGGATACTCACGGACTCCCTGTCGAGCTTGAAGTCGAGAAGGCTTTGGGCATCAACGGCAAGCCTCAGATCGAGGGTTACGGCGTAGAGCCTTTCATCAAGAAGTGTAAGGAATCAGTCTGGACATATAAGGACCAGTGGGAGCACATGAGCGACCGCGTCGGTTTCTGGGCAGACATGGAAAATCCTTATGTCACATACGACAACAACTACATCGAGTCCGAATGGTGGGCATTGAAGCAGATGTGGGACAAGGACCTTATCTATAAGGGCCACAAGATCGTTCCTTACTGCCCGAGATGCGGAACGGCGCTTTCTTCCCACGAAGTCGCACAGGGATATAAGACAGTTAAGGAGAGATCCGCTGTCGTAAGGTTCAAGTGCGTTGATGAAGACGCTTACATCCTCGCGTGGACGACGACCCCCTGGACGCTTCCTTCAAACGTAGCCCTTTGCCTTAATCCTGATGCAGAGTACTCCAAGGTAAAGGCTTGCGACGGTTACACATACTACATGGCGACTGCGCTCCTCGATACAGTTCTCGGCAGCCTTGCAAAGGACGGAGAGAAGGCATATGAGATCCTCGAGTCATACAAGGGTTCTGACCTCAAGGGCATGAACTATGTTGCTCTTTACGAGGGTACCGCAAAGGAAGCTGCCAACCAGAAGAAGAGAGCTCATTACACAGTCTGCGATGACTATGTAACGATGGAAGACGGTACCGGTATCGTTCACATCGCTCCCGCATTCGGTGAAGACGACGCAAGGGTAGGTAGAGACAACGACCTCCCGATGGTACAGTTCGTTGATACAAGGGGTAACCTTACTGAGGAGACTCCTTTTGCAGGCATGTTCGTAAAGGATGCTGATCCGGAAGTCCTCAAGGACCTTGATTCAAGGAATCTCCTTTTCTCAGCTCCCAAGTTCGAACACGAATATCCTTTCTGCTGGAGATGCGACACACCGCTGATCTATTTCGCAAGATCAACATGGTTCATCGCCATGAGCAAGAAGAGGGACGAGCTCTTAAAGTCCAACTCAATGGTCAACTGGATGCCTGAGACGATCCGTGACGGACGTATGGGCGACTTCCTCAGGAACGTAATCGATTGGGGAATCTCCCGTGAGCGTTACTGGGGAACACCGCTTCCGGTATGGGAGTGCGAGTGCGGCCACAGACACTGCATCGGTTCCATCGAAGAACTCAAGTCCATGAGCGACGACTGCCCGGATAACATCGAGCTCCATAAGCCTTACGTTGACAACGTTCACATCAAGTGCCCCAAGTGCGGCGGCCGGATGAAGAGGGTCACTGAGGTTATCGACTGCTGGTTCGACTCGGGTTCAATGCCTTTTGCCCAGTATCACTATCCTTTTGAGAACAAGGAATTCTTTGAGTCTCACTATCCCTGCAATTTCATCTCCGAGGGTATCGACCAGACGAGAGGATGGTTCTATTCGCTCATCGCAATCTCCACGGTCCTTTTCGGAAGATCACCTTTCGAGAACTGCATCGTAATGGGTATCGTCCAGGATAAGGACGGCATCAAGATGAGTAAGCACCTCGGTAACGTCGTAGATCCTTGGGATGTATTGGATTCCCAGGGCGCTGACGCTGCAAGATGGTATTTCTATACCGCAAACCAGCCCTGGCTGCCTTCAAGATTCTCCAAGGAAGCAGTCAACGACGGCATCAAGAAGTTCATCGGAACGTTCTGGAATACATATGCATTCTATGTAATGTATGCCGATATCGATAATTTCGATCCTACAAAGCACACTCTTGATAAGGCTACCCTGGGTGCTATGGACAGATGGGTACTTTCACGTCTCAACACGCTCATCAAGACCGTTAACGAGAAGATGGATGCTTACGACATCTCACAGTCCGCAAGACTCATCCAGGATTTCACCGAAGAGCTTTCCAACTGGTACGTCAGACGCTGCCGTGACAGATACTGGGGTGCTGAAGAGACACAGGACAAGGTCAATGCTTACATGACCCTTTACACCGTTCTCGACAACCTCACGAGACTTTCCGCGCCTTTCGTTCCTTTCATGACTGAAGAGATCTATCAGAACATCGTTCGTTCTGTTGACGCCAATGCACCTGAGTCCGTACATCTTGCCAAGTATCCTGTCGCTGACGAAAGCCTCATCGATACAAAGCTTGAGGACGAGATGGAACTCGTTCAGGAGATCGTAACACTCGGTCACAGCTGCCGTGAGTCCGCAAGCCTCAAGAACCGCCAGCCTCTGTCTCTCATCTATGTCGTATCCGACAGGACGCTTGACGATGAGTACAAGTCGATCGTTCTTGACGAGCTCAACATCAGGGAGATGGAAGTCCTTGCAGACGCTTCCAAGCTTGTTGATTACACATTCAAGCCCCAGCTCCGTACATGCGGAAAGAAGTTCGGCAAGAACCTCAACGCTGCGAAAGAGGTTATCGCTAACCTCCCGGGCAAGGAGACATACAATGCGCTCAAGGCAGGTTCCGTAAAGATCACTGTCGAGGGTGAGGAATACGAGATGACAGAAGAGGATTTCCTCATCGAGACGACACAGCCCGAGGGATTCTCGACACAGAATTCCGGAGACCTTACCGTATCTGTCTCCACAGTCCTTACAGAAGACCTTATCGAAGACGGTTTCGTCCGCGAGATGATCTCCAAGATCCAGACCCAGCGTAAGGAAACTGGACTTGAGGTCACTGACCGCATCGTTCTCAAGTACCAGGGCAATGACAAGCTTGCTGCCATCATTGAGAAGAAGAAGGATTTCCTTGCTTCTGAAGTCCTCGCTACTGACATCGTTTCAGGTGAAGGCGAGAATGCCAAGGAATGGAACGTAAACGGTGAGAAGATCACATTCTCTATCGTTAAGGCATGAGGTCTGAATAATGCTTATCAACCTTCTCAGATCAGGACTTGGCCCGAAAGAGATAGTTTTTTACGGCATCGTAATGCTCTTTGCGCTTACGCTGTCGTTCTCGATCCATGAGTTCATGCATGCGGCAGTCGCTGACTGGCTGGGAGATCCGACGCCCCGTAATATGGGACGTCTGACGCTCAACCCGCTCGCCCATCTGGACATCACGGGAACCATTCTGCTTCTCGTTGCAGGTTTCGGATGGGGCAAGCCCGTCATGTACAACCCGAACAGGCTGAATAAGTTCAGAAGCCCCAGGATGATGAACATAATGGTCCATCTGGCAGGCGTTACGGGCAATTTTGTCCTTGCTCTGATATCAGGTATCATTGCAACGATCATAAGCTGCTTAAGGAACGGAAGGATCGATCCGAACAGCAATCTCTATATTGCTGTAACCGCAGTTATCCTTGCTTTCAGCTACACCATGGAGTTTTCGCTGATGCTCCTTGCGTTCAATCTTCTGCCGATCCCGCCTCTTGACGGATTCCATGTGTTGGAAGAACTTCTGCCTTATAAGCTGAAGATGACCGAGGGCTACCACAAGTTTGAGATGTTTGCTCCTTACGGTATCTGGGTACTGTTCATTCTGAGTTATACAACAGGGCTTAATCTGTTAAGCACGGTAATATCGTGGATAGAGCTGCCGTTTTCATTGGTGATAAACGGAGCGTGCACCCTGATCGCACAGCTGTTCTAGCAAGGGGTACGGAGCTATTCAGATGTCAGCAGTCCTGATCAAGCCTGAAATACGTATACAGCACTTTGAAGGTCCTCTGGACCTTCTTTGCCATCTTATCGAAAAGAATGACATCGACATCTACGATATCCCGATATCCGAGATAACCGCCCAGTACATGGACTATCTTTCCGCGATGAAACGTCTGGACATGGATGTTGCATCTGAATTCCTGCTGATGGGCGCGACCCTGGTTCATATTAAGTCCAGGATGATGCTGCCGGGTAAGAAGTCCGGTGAGTCTGACGGTACGGAAGAAGATCCGAGGGAAGAACTTGTTATCTCACTGATGAGGTATAAGAGATGCCGCGTTTTTGCAAACGAACTCCGTGAGCGACGTGCGAAATATGAAGGCGCGAGGTTCAGAACGAGGGCGACCGCCAAAGAACTCGGAATTGACGTAAAAAAGATATCGTCCGATTTCGACAAGAAAGAGTTCGCGCTCGCGATCGATGAGATCAACAACCGCAATCAGCTGCGTTTTAACGATATTTCAGAAAAGGTAAAGCACATCTTAAGACGTGACAAGATGTCGGTCAGAGAGAGGATGAAAAGCCTTTGGCTCACTATCACAAAGAAGGGGAAACTGTTCTTTTCGGAGCTCTTCAAGGGCAAGAAAGCCGAAAAGATGGACAGGATCGTCAGCTTCCTCGCGCTGCTCGAGCTTGTAAGGAACAATGAAGTTAATGCCACACAGAAGGGCTGCTTTGATGACATTTTGATCGAAGAGAAGAGAAAGTGATTATGGAAAACGAATTCAGAGTTACAGCACAAGAACTTCCGGGAGCGATAGAATCGCTGCTTTTCGTTTCGGGTGACCCGGTATCCGCCGACAAGCTCGCAGATCTCCTCAACGTGAAAAAGGCTGCGGTAGAAGAGGCTTTGAAGAGCCTCATGAATAAATACAAGAACAATCCCTGGGGCGGTCTTGAGATCAGGAAGATCGAAGATTCCTATGCCATGATGACCAGGCCCGAGCAGAAGAGGTTCATTGAAAGGCTTTATGCGCCCAAGACGCAGGTGCCGCTTTCACAGGCGTCATATGAAACTCTTGCCGTCATTGCATATAACCAGCCCTGCACTAGGGCTCAGGTCGAGACTGTCAGAGGTGTGTCTTCGGATTCAATAATCTCAAGGCTTTTGGACCGCGGCTGGATAGAGGAGGCGGGATGCCTTGACGCACCCGGAAGGCCTGCGCTTTTCGCGACTTCAAAGCAGTTCCTCACGGAATTCGGCATCGAATCCGTTGATGACCTGCCGCCGATGGAGCTCATGAGCTACCAGACGATCCGCGACATGGAAAACTCTCTGCGTGAGGCCGCAGGCGGTGAGGATAAGCAGATCACCATTGATTCAATTATGGACAGCAAGCCTGAAGATGAAGGAGAGGAAGAGGACAATGGAAACGATTGAGACCATTGAACGCAGTTATCCCGGCCTTTCCAAGGGCCATAAGGCTATTGCCGACTTCATCCTGAAGAGTTATGACAAGGCCGCATACATGACGGCTGCAAAACTCGGCGAGGAAGTCGGAGTATCTGAATCCACCGTAGTCAGGTTTACGACCGAGCTCGGATATGAAGGATATCCCCAGTTCCAGAAGTCACTGCAGGAAGATCTGAAGACAAAGCTTACATCGGTCCAGCGTCTTGATTATACGGAGAAGTTCGCTGGTGACGCGGAAGCCGTCAAGGCAGTCATGAGCCAGGATATCACCAATCTCAAAGAGACTCTTGAAAGTATCGATGATGACGAGTTCACCAGGGCTGTCGATGCGATATTGAAAGCCCGTAAGATCTACATAATGGGCATCAGGGCTTCAGCTCCTTTATCAGAGTTCATGCATTTCTACATGACGGTTCTTTTCGATGACGTCGTGCTCGTCAGGAGTACCTGTACGAACGAGCTTTTCGAGCAGATAATGCCGATCGGCGAAGGCGATGTCATGATCGGCATCTCTTATCCGAGGTATTCCGCAAGGACCATAAATTCCATGGAATATGCGAAGAAAAAGGGCGCTACGACCATAGCGATCACCGATAAGGGAGGAACTCCCATGACCGCGCATGCAGATATCGGCCTTTTTGCCAAGTCTTCAATGGCTTCTTTCGTGGATTCGCTGACAGCTTCGCTTTCTCTTATCAACGCCTTGCTCGTCACGCTCGGAATGCACAGAAAAGAGCACATCAAAGAATCTCTTGCTTCGCTTGAGACCATCTGGGAGCAGTACAGGGTTTACGAAACGGGCCGCGACCGTAAGGATGACGGTGACTATATCTTATAAGGAAATAAATTAAGGAGAATAACAGTATGGGTATCTATCAGATCGCAATCGACGGACCTTCAGGATCAGGCAAGAGTACGCTCGCAAAGGGCGTAGCCAAGGAACTCGGGATCATGTATCTCGATACGGGCGCTATGTACCGCACATGCGCTGTCGCTTCGATAAAGAGAGGCATCGATCCTAAGAATCCCGACGAAGTCAAAAAGATGATGGACGAGATAAAGATCGAGGTCGAGTTCATTGACGGCGTCCAGCACATGATCCTTGACGGAGAGGACGTTACGGGCGAACTCCGCACACCCCAGACTTCGATCGCCGCTTCCGACGTATCTGCTCATCCGGTCGTAAGGACCGCGATGGTGGCTCTTCAGAGGGAGATCGCCAAGAACCAGACCTTCGTCCTTGACGGAAGGGACATTGCATCGGTAGTGCTTCCTGACGCAAAGTACAAGTTCTTCGTAGTCTGCGCTCCCGAAGTAAGAGCTGAGAGAAGGCTCGCTGAGCTTGAAGCTGCAGGCGACCACTCCCAGACAAAGGAAGAGGTATTAAGGGACATCCTTTACCGTGACGAGCAGGATTCAAAGAGAGCAACTTCTCCTTTGATCCAGGTTCCCGAAGCGATCGTCATCGATACGGGCAAGTACGATATTGACGGAACAAGAGCGTTCCTTCTGAGCCACCTGGACGAAGAAGATAAATGAAGGTTACTGTAGCCAAGTCATCCGGCTTTTGCTTTGGCGTTAAGAACGCGGTGGCCGCGGCGCAGGATGCGGTCTTAAATCCGCCTTCAGGCAAGCCTTTGGTAATGCTCGGCGACATCGTTCACAATACGATGGTTGTCGAAAGCCTCAAAAAGGGCGGATTTACTGTCGTTGAAAACGCATCTGACGTTCCTGAAGGAGCTTTTGTCCTTATCAGGGCCCATGGCATAACGCCGTCTGAAATGGACATATTAAGATCCCGCGGATGTGAAGTTAAGGACTGCACCTGTCCTTTCGTGTCCAAGATCCATAAGATCGTCAGGGAAAACGCTTTAGAAGGAAGAAATATCATCGTTACCGGAGGCAAGGGACACCCCGAAGTTGTCGGAATTTGCGGTGAGACTTACGGAACCAACGTTTCTTGCGCTGTCATAAGCAGCCCTGAAGAACTTGAAACGCTTGAATTTCCTTTATCTTCGGCGATCCTGGTCTCGCAGACGACATTCTCGTCTAACGTTTTCAAAGAAATTTGTAAAAAGGCTCAAAATCAAATTGCAAATAAATATGTTTTTGATACAATATGTATTACGACTGAAAGTAGGCAAAAGGAAGCCGAGTCGCTCTCTGGGATATCCGATTCGATGCTTGTCATCGGCTCGTCTCACAGTTCGAACACCACTAAGCTTTTGGACATCTGCAAAGGTCGCTGTGCAAGAACATTCCTTGTAAACTCCGCCGAAGAGGCCGGAAGATTGATTGCCGAAGGCAAGATCCTTCCAGAAGACAGGGTAGGGATTACAGCGGGTGCATCTACACCGGAAGCTATTATTTTGGAGGTTGTTCAAAAAATGAACGAAGACGAGAACAAGAAGACAGAGAATCAGCAGCTGGACAGTGAGTTTGCCAACGCGCTCGATTCATTAGCGCAGGTCAGGAGAGGCGCCATAATTAAAGGTACTATCTCATCAGCAGATAGCGATTTTGTTTACGTTGACGTCCATGACAAGTCCGAGGGCAGGATTGCAAGAAGAGAATTCGAATCCGATCCTGATTTTGATCTTGATAAGGCAATTGCCGACCAGGTTGAGATTACCGTTAAGGTAAGAAGCATCAAGAATTCCGATCAGGGCAAGGAGATAATCCTTTCCAAGAACGACGTTGAGGCTGAGAAGGGCAGAGCTGAGCTCGAAGAGGCTTTCAACAGCAAGACTCCCATCGAAGTTAAGATCACACGTACCGTCAAGGACGGTCTCATCGGTACTTATAAGGGTATCGACGTATACATCCACAGAACCCAGATCAAGCACGGCGAAGTTAAGGAGCTCGATCCTTACATCGGCCAGACCATGGAGATCAGGATCACGAAGTTTGACACCGAGAAGGGCAGACTCAGGATCTCCGGCAGCCACCGCGTTATCGCTTCTGAAGAGCGCGCAAAGAAGTCTGCTGAGGTTTGGGACAATATCGAGAAGGGCAAGCGCTATGTAGGAACAGTCAGAAGCCTCGTTGATTTCGGTGCTTTCATCGACATCGGCGGAGTTGACGGACTCGTTCACGTTTCCGAGCTTTCATGGAGCCGCAACGCTAAGCCTTCCGACGTTCTTAAGGTCGGCGATCAGGTTGAGGTCTATGTAAAGGATTTCGACAAGGATACAAAGAAGATCTCCCTCGGATACAAGAGACTTGAGGATGATCCTTACTACAACATCGAAGAGAGAATGCCTCTCGGATGCATCGTTAAGGGTACAGTAGTACGTCTCACCAAGTTTGGTGCTTTCGTACAGCTCGAACCCGACCTCGACGCTCTCTGCCACGTTTCCCAGATCTCTTCTGAGAGACTCGACAAGCCTGAGGATGCTCTCCATGTCGGACAGGAAGTTCAGGCTCAGGTTACAGAGATCGATCCCGAGAAGAGAAGGATCTCCATCTCCATCAAGGCTGTTGCTCCCATCGATCCTGAGAAGAGCGAAGAGGAAGCTGTTGAAGCTCCTGCTGAAGAAGTTGCTGAGGCACCTGCTGAGGGTAACGAAGAGGCTTGATAAGAGCTTAATAAAGCAATTCAAAGACCGGTTCCTCCGCGGACCGGTCTTTTTTCTTCTTGCTTTATAAAAACTGAAAGTATTAGTTTTAATATCTTTTAAGTATATTTAGATATATACTTGCATAATCTTGTTCGTTGTAATATGATTTATAGGCTCGATAAAGGAAACCCATCGGGGTGTGGCTCAGGTGGTAGAGTGCTTGCTTCGGGAGCAAGAGGCCGTGGGTTCGAGTCCCGCCACTCCGACCAACGGAAAAATTCCTTTAACGACGCGTACCGGGGTGTAGCTCAGGTGGCTAGAGTGCTTGCTTAGGGAGCAAGAGGTCGTGGGTTCAAGTCCCGTCACTCCGACCAAAAAGATGATCCTTGTCCGTTTAACGGGCAAGGATTTTTCTATTTCAGGGTTATTTCTATGGTAAAATCGCATTTAGAGGTTGAACATGAATAAAACATCTGTCTTTAAGCGTTTTACAAGTCTGCTGCTTGCCCTGGCGTTCATTCCGGGTATCTTTTCTTTTGCTTCCGGAGCTGATACGGTCGCTGACGTCAGCGATTCTGTAATATCAGTCAGCGGCGAGGCTGCCGTAACGAGTGAAGAATTCTATGTGGGCAACGGCATCTATAAGATCTACGACAAGAATTCCGTTGCGTTCATCGGACTTCTTAATCCGAATACCGAAGCATTTTCTGTTCCTAATGTTGTCGTACATAACGACGTTAAATACAACGTTCTTTGGATAGCCCAGTCAGCTTTTGAAGGGAATACCTTCATCAAGAAGGTCAATATCGGCAAGAATGTCACAAAGATCTGTTCAAGGGCATTTTACGGCTGCACGTCGTTAAAGACCTTAAGCGGAGGAAAAGGCGTTAAATATACGGCTGATGACGCTTTCGAAAACTGCACCTCTCTCAAGAAGCTCGGCAGATACTATAAGCGTGCTTATAACGTGGGTCTTGCATATTACGGCAAGGCACCCAAGCCGTGGCGTAAGAATTCTGCCGGAAGAAACGGCAAGGGCGAATATACCTGGATCACGGAAGAAGACCTCAAGGTATTGGGCAAGACACGCGAATCCTTCGGAAACGAAGTCCTGGCTGCATGCAGGAAGATGGCCGGAACCAAATATACCAATGACATGGACTGCATCTCATACTGCCTGTCTGCTTATGCCAAAGCATTGGGCGTTGCGACCTCTGTCGGCAAGGGCAAGAGCTTCAAGATCAAGTTCGCCAAGAACTATAAAAATAACAGCAAGACCAAGTATGCCGTCAACATAATGAAGAAAAAGAAGGTCATAAACGTTAGCGGAAGTTCTATTACGAGAAACGCTGCGAACTGGTTCCACTGCACGAATTTTTCCGAGCATCTGATGTCCAAGCCTGACTGCTACGGCGGAGTCAAGGTCACTGATTACGCGTCACTCGCTGACTGCATGAAGGCGCTTAATGCCCAGCCCGGCGACATCGTCCTTTTCGGCGGCTATGTTTCAACATATCTCTGCAAGGACGGAAAGTACTACAAGACCGGTTTCAGTTCGCACGGCGGAAAGAAAAAGGTAAACGGACACTATGTCAGGGGCGAGGGTAATCTTTTCGTCTGGGGCCATGCCGCGGTCTATGCCGGTTACAACTACACTCATACCGACAATAAAGGAAACATGAGGCACGGACAGTGGTTCTACGAGACTTCAAACAAGGTCAAGGCAGGACTTCACTGGCGCGAGCCTTATTACAACGACCAGGGCCGGACTAACCAGCGCGTCATGGTCATTCATATCGGAAATCCCAAGGCTTCAAGCGAAAGCGCTTACGTTGATCCCGTTACCAAAGTCCTGGGCAGTGATGCCGTCAGCGGCGCGCCTTACGGCGTATATGGAAGCGAAGCGGATGCTGAAAGGGATTACAACCGCTTGTGCACAGTTATCTGCGGAGCACAGGCTTCCGAACTTCCTGAGATCAATCTCGGAAGGGCAGGATCTTATGAGAGCGGTTCTGGAAAGATCACCGCGAGATTCTATATGCGGCAGCTGTCTGATACCGGAACGCTTGCGCCTGACAAAAAGAATTATCTTTTCAGGATGACGGCCCCGGATAAGAACGATCTGCCTTCAGGCTGGGTAAAACTTACAATCTGATGCCCGAAATTGTCCTGAAGAACGGTAAGGTTTTAATGCTATAATCAATTTATATTTTTAAAAGGCGGTGCTGATATGAGTCGCGCAGATGACATTTTCGATGAGAACATCAAGACCATTCTTTCTTCGGGTTACACGACCATCAACGACAAGGTCAGGCCCCACTGGGCAGATGACGGCGCTCCGGCTTATACATACAAGTCGTTTGCCATCGTTAACCGCTATAACCTTGCCGAAGAGTTCCCTATGTTCACGCAGCGCTGGATCAACTTCAAGGCTGCCGTGGATGAGATCCTCTGGATCTGGCAGAAGAAGTCCAACAACGTTCATGACCTCAATTCACATATCTGGGACGCGTGGGCGGATGAGACAGGTTCGATCGGAAAGGCTTACGGCTATCAGCTCGGCGTAAAGCACATTTACAAAGAAGGCGAGATGGACCAGGTCGACCGCGTTCTCTACGATCTGAAGAACAATCCTTCGAGCAGAAGGATCATGACAAACATCTATGTCCATCAGGATCTGCACGAGATGAACCTTTATCCGTGCGCTTATTCAATGACATTCAACGTTACGGGCAACAAGCTCAACGCCATCCTTAACCAGAGGAGCAACGACATGCTCGTCGCCAATGCTTGGAACGTATGCCAGTACGCAGTACTCGTTCATCTTTTCGCAAGATGCACAGGCCTTGAGGTAGGTGAATTCGTTCATGTCATCGCAGACGCTCATGTTTACGACAGACACGTCGACATCGTAAAAGAACTGATCGAGCGCCCGAAGTTCGCGGCTCCCAAGCTTGTTCTTACTGAAGGCATCACTGATTTCTACAAGTTTACCGTTGATGACATCAACCTTGAAGGATACGAGGCGGGTCCTAAGATAAAGGGCATTCCCGTCGCGGTCTGAGGCCTGTAATGAAGCTGATTTTCATAAGGCACGGAGATCCTGATTATACGGTAGACTCCCTTACCGAAAAGGGCTGGCGCGAGGCTGAACTGCTCGCAAAGCGCGTAGCCAAGTGGGACATTAAGCAGATATACTGCTCTCCTTTGGGAAGGGCCAAGGATACATGTTCTCTTTCTCTGAAAGCAACCGGTAAGGAAGCCATTTACTGCGACTGGCTTCAGGAATTCTATTACAGGATCAATGATGAGCTGACGGGCGAGAAGACCATTGCCTGGGACTTTTATCCGAGATATTTTGCTCCCCGTGATGACCTGCATGACAAGGACAAGTGGGCATATTCCGAGGTTATGAAGACCGGCGGTCTTGCCGAGCATGCTAAGGACGTATATGACGGTTTTGACGCGCTGCTTGAAAAGCACGGATATAAAAGGAACGATAAAAACTTCTATGACGTAATCGAGCACAACGATGACAACATCGTGTTCTTCTGCCATTTCGGAGTTACGGCACTGCTGATAGGGCATCTTATCGGCGTTGCTGCACCCGCTCTCTGGCAGGGCATGATGATGGCACCGACATCGATAACGGTATTGGGATCAGAAGAGAGGATCCCCGGCGAGGCAAGCTTCAGAGTCCAGACATTCGCTGATTCGAGGCATCTTGTTGAAGCAGGGGAGCCGATCTCGTCACAGGGCTATTTTGCAGAGATATTTGAGGGGTGAATGACATGATCGCGATCGCAGCAGTAGACAGGAATTGGGCAATAGGAAACAAGGGACAGCTCCTTATCTCGCTTCCCGAGGACCAGAAGGGCGTGTTTAAGAAATATACCGCCGGTCATACTGTCGTTTTCGGCAGAAAGACCCTTGAGACGTTCCCGGGACAGAGGCTCCTTCCGAACAGGGTCAACGTGATCATGTCCAGGAGCTTTGATTATCAGAAGGAAGGAGCGGTCATCCTTCATTCCGTTGATGAACTGGAAGACTTCCTGGCGCTTTCGGCAGACGAGGTCTTTCTTATCGGCGGAGCTACGATGTATAACTCCCTGATCGGCCTTTGCGACAAGGCGATAATAACCAGCATCCGCGCAGAGTATGAGGCTGACTGCTATTTCCCGAATCTTGACGAGGATCCGGCTTGGGAGCTTACCGAAGAGGAACCGCCCGTAATGAGTGAAAAGGGCGTTGAATTTACAGTCCGCCACTACAAGCGGAAATGATCTTTGCTTTATATATAATTAATTTTAAAATAGCCCTTGCTTTGACAGGGGCTATTTGTTAGAATACTCGGGCATAAAAATCACGCATACGTTCCTTTTGTGGGCAAAGCCTTAATATCATTGCGTATGCGGAAGTAAAAACAGGAGGATTATTTTATGCCGGTAATTTTAATGAAGCAGCTGCTTGAAGCAGGCGTTCACTTTGGTCACCAGACACGTCGCTGGAACCCTAAGATGTCTGAGTACATC
>JAEEGJ010005539.1_pt1 | contig 39527 bp, 30 predicted proteins | sample 8958761 | NCBI WGS metagenome assembly JAEEGJ01 (sample SAMN16246546, study PRJNA631951) | gut metagenome | biome: gut microbiome; feature: rumen; material: RS-attached | host: Bos | place: Iran: Karaj | collected 2018-10 | reverse complement strand
GTATTAAACGGACAATACCACATCTGATGTGAGTTCTCACCGGGATTATTGGGCCTATATATCCCCGCAGCCCCTCCCGTGGCAATAAGAACCGCTTTGGAACGGAATTCGTAAAACAATCCGTCATTTACTCCGAATCCGTATGCTCCGCATATTCTTTTCCCGGAAGATCTGTAATCGGTAATGTTAACATGATTGTAAACGCTTATCCTGTCATGGGCCGCTACAGCACCGGCAAGTATGGGTTTTATGTTTTCCCCGTTTATCTTAAGATTTCTCCATCCTCTTGAAACATATTTCCCGTTTTCATCCTTCAGGATAGTCAATCCCCTTTTTTCCATATCATGAGTGACTTCATTCAGTCTTTCACAGATATCAAGAAGAAGATCTTCCCTTACGATACCGTCAGCATCTAGCGAGGCATATCTTACATAGTCCATAGGTTCATGGCCTTCGGTAATATAAGCATTTAATGCATTTACTCCTGCTGCCAAACAACCGCTGCGCCTTATATCGGCCTTCTCCGCTATAGCTATTGTCAGGTCGGAGGTCTCTGCAAGCTTTATTGCGGCATAGCAGCCTGCAGTCCCTCCGCCTATTATCAATACATCTGATTCAATAACCTTATGATCCATTATCTTTTCCTTTATCGATCTGACTTATCATTAAGAAGCAGATCAAGTTTTTCTTTTAAGAAACGCCTTCTTTTATAATTCTCTCGTATTAGCTTCTACCATCGGGAAATAGGCTTCTTTCCGTATGTTGATAACAGCGCTTCTTATGGTTTCAATAACCTCGGGTATATCTGTTTCCGCGGCCTCAAAGATTGCATTGCTCTCCGTGTTGAGTATCAGCGGAAGCTTCTCCTCGGGAACCGTGATCTCAGGTAATTCTTCATCGGTATGACCTTCATAATACAAAACGGTTCCGTAATAGATATGTACCGAAAACTCTGAAACCTTTTTAACCTTCTTTCCCTTGTAATCCGTATCACCGTCAGCTCTTGCATCCACTACGTTAAGACGGAATTTAGTATTTTCATCCGCTATTTTTCTACCGTCGGCGACAATACCGAGATAATCGAGAAGCATGCGCGGAGACAGCTTGGAAACGATATTTTCTTTTAATACAATGTTCTTAAGCGGATCATCGGTTTTACGTTCACGCAGATCATGCGCTCCGCTTAAATATGCGTTTCTCCATACACTCGATTCTGCACGATATCCGAGTTGTTCGAACGCGTCTGCCTCGATATAACGTGCCTTCAGATTTCCGGGATTTGCGAAAACCACATAGCCTGCCGCCTTTGCAGCCTGTTCGTATTTACCGTTTGCAAGATCCTCTTCGGCCAGCTCCAGAACATGTTCCTCTGAGCCCGCATATCTGAGGAAAAGCTCAGCCTCTTCTTTCTCGGTAAGCGGATCGATCTCATTCGGATCTCCGTTCCAGAAACCGAGATACTTGGTATAAACTGCGCGCGAGTTTATCTGCAGCGAACCGTAATACGGTCTGATATACCACGCCTTCTTCAGTTTTTCCGGGATCGTTATAAGCTTTGCCGTTTCTTTTGCGGTCTTGCCCAGATTGGCCAAAAGAAGTGTCCGATCATGGATCAGCTTGTATATGGCTGAATTGTTCCTCAGGTATTCCACAACTCCCTCAGGGTTTTCGGGAGTATTGTAATGCGGATGATTATGTGCCTGAAATACAACATCGGAATTTCTTCCGTATTTTTCAAGCGCGATCTGAGTGAATCTCCACCATGCCGCGCTGTCACGAAGCTGTGCCCCTCGGATCGGATAAAGATTGTGAAGTGATCCGGAGCAATTCTCGGCAGCCCAAAATGCCCTGTATTCCGGGAAATAATTATTCATTTCCGCAGGCGCCTCGGTACCCGGAGTAAGCTGGAACTCAACCTTTAGACCATCTATATCGAGTACGGAATCCTCTGTTATGAAATCGGTAGGACGGATATATGAAAATCTGCCTCTGCCGCCCGGGATTCCAATACCGGCCGACACCTTTCCCCTTACGCCGGCGGGAATACCTACACCAAACTGATATCTCGCACGCACGCTCATGGCATGTCCTGCAAAAACATTTTCCTTAACCGTTTCTTCATCAAACCCTGCCGGTACGATTATCGGGATCTTTCCATCCGACAGCTTCCCGACCTTATCTTCATCAACCGTTCCGGCAATTCCTCCGAAATGATCTCCGTGGGAATGACTGATTATCACGGCTCTGATATTATCTTTAATATTTTCTCCTATAGCCTGTTTCAGTAACTTCAAAGATACAGCGGCTACCTCGGGGAAGGATGTGGTATCAAGAACTATCCACCCGGTCTTACTCCTTACGATCGTAAAATTCGCAATATCGAGTCCGCGAACCTGATAAATCTTATCTTTTAAAACCTCAAATACCCCTGCCGCGTAATTTGACTTACCGTTCAACCATAGACTGGGATTTACGGTCTCGGCAGCTGCCTTCTGTTTGAAAAATGAATATTGCGTAAGATCAAAGACAACGCTTCCGTCTTCTGCCGTCACCTTGTAATCATCAAGAGGCAGTATCCGGTTTTGATACGCAAGCTCAAGCTCACTGTTGACAGTATCATTCAGATCAAGTCCGAGCTCCTCGGCTGCTCTCCTGTTTCTTTTCAACGTCTCTTCAGATGCACCTTTGACCTCATTGTTCAGAATTATATTGCTCATAATAATATTTACCTCATATTTTTGTTATCGACGGAGGATCCCACTGTCCGCGTATTGTTATCTCATCAGGATAATATATCCTTATCGTAAGTGAAAAATGTTCCTCATTCTGTGGAGCGGGGAGCCAGTTTCTTGCAGTCTCGCCTTCGGGAGCGTCCTTTGAAATATATATATCCAAAGAACCATCCTCGTTTTTCGATACATTCCCGTTTTCCAGATCGAAAGAATTTATCGCAAATCGATCAATAGAATTTGCGGCCGGATACATACTCGGTTCTCCGTAAAGAGTGATCGACCAGAACACTGCGGCGTGAGGATATCCGTCAGGCGCGAAATGGAGTCTGTATGAATGACGGTTTGAAAATCTCTCCCCGTCATCATCACCAAATCCTGCAACATACGCGCTGTCCTCTATTAGATTCGCACCCCATCCGCCGTATGCCGTCAGTGCACGTTGGCGATAGTCATCACCATAATTTCCTATACCGCCGGTAATTGACAGCCAGCCTCTTTTTCGCACACCGTATTTATCGCTTCTTATTCCTTTTCTTAAGATATCAAGAGCATTGATACGCCCCTGCTCAAGCGCTTCCTTCTGTTCTTCCGAAAGATTTTCAAAAGCAAAGCTTCCGTTTTCCCTGTCATATCCGAAAAGCTCAAAGTATTTTACATACCTTTCATCAGCTATCGGATTTTCTTTTGAAAGCTTCGCGAACAGTTTGAAAAATTCTTCGGCACTCAGGCCTGCGGTAAATGCAACCGGAGATTCCGGTGCTTCATGTTCCGAAGATTTTATCCTGTCTTCATACAAGGGCTTAAAAACAAACCTGTCCTGAAGACTGTTTACAAAACCATAATCAGCCTTACCTCTTGTTTCGATACGGAGCAGAACTGCATTGAGTGAGTTTTTAAGACGTATTATCCTGTGGTTTTCATAACCTTTGGGGATATCTTCACCTTCCAGTATAAGCAGATAATCTCCCTCGGCTCTCTCCGGAGTACGTGTTCCGATCGACTCGACCACGTTGGTATATGCGTCCATTATCGGGAAAAGATAATAACGTTCTGTTATCTTAGGAATATGAACCACATATGGCGTTCTTGCAAGCTGTGTCCATGCGAGCGAATACAATGTATCCATATTCAGTCTAACGACTTTTTTGTTTTTCTCCGTGGGGAACTCCCGAAAATGGGTTATTCCCTTGTCATCGGAACCATAGTGTGTTGCTTCGGTTACCACCAAAGCAAAACCGTATTCATACAGTTCTGTAGCTGCCTTTGCAAGATCAGACATCCGAACACCTCCTTTTATTTTTTGATCGTAACCTTATCGGGGATTGCCTTTTCTGCTGCGGAAGTATCTATGAACTTGCGGATATCGTATGCCTTGCCGTATTTCCCGTGTTCAAGAGCCCATGCTCCGACTTTTTCAAGATGTTCTGCACCTGCTTCGGTAAATCCGAGTTCAAAATTATATGATTTCCATGCAATAACAAAGTCATCCTTTAATACGCCGAATTTTGCTTCTGCCTTGACTGCTGATTCTTCCGTATTTGCCGATATATAGTCTATGCTCTCATTGAGAGCCTTCAGATAATTTGCAATGAGATCACTGTTATTTGCCAGGAACTCTCTCGTGGTTACAAGATAAATACCGGTCTTAACTCCCATATCCTTTGATGAAACTGCAAGTACCCAGCCCTGCTCTGCAAAGCGTCTTCCGTCTGCGCCATGAGCAACGATGGCCGAAGCATTTCCCTGTGCCGCAAGTGCAAGTGATGTCTGTTTTGAATCGGTCTGAACGATCTTCTGCTTTTCGGGATCGATACCGATATAATTCTGTGACTGCCAGTTGTAATATTCCCATACGGTTCCTATCTGAGTGATCCAGCCCTCGCTTCCGTCAAGTGACTTGAGATCGTTTGCATACTGAGGTGCTACATACAGACCGCCGATGTTCGGCTCCGAAAGAGCAAGTTCGGAAAATATTACAAGATTGGTTGCATCAAGAGTGTTTCCTATGCGGTTGACCGCTGCATAATCAGCAAGAAGTCCGATATCAACCGTTCCTGTTGCTATTGCGTCAACCGTGTTGATTCCTGCAGCGTATTCGCTTGACTCTATCTTGATCCCGTGCTTTTCAAATATTCCCTGTTCGGTTCCGATATATCCTGCATACTGGTCCGGCATTCCCGTCATGTATCCGACCCTTATGGTCTTAAGACTCTCCGTTTCCTTTGTGCCCGCATTTGATTCCTTAGCGCAAGCTGTAACTGAAACCGATATAAGTGCTGCTGATAATATTAATGCAAATAATTTTCTTAATTTCATGATTGTTTTCTCCTGTTTTTTTATTTTGTTGTTTTCCTGCTTTTTCTTTTTCATTGTTCAATACTGTTCTCGGCATTTTAACCTGCTTTGACATTCTATCAAACCTCCGGCAGATAAGTACCGTTCCATAAATCTCCTCCTTGCATAAAAAAATCAGGCACCGCCGTGCCTGATCATCCACATTGTAATATATAATTACAGGAATACAGTTTTACACACGGCAACAGACCTCATATGTATAACAACACATACACATGAAGCTTATGCCGCTTAAATATGAATAATCCTGTCTGCCGTTAGTTTTCATAATCATTGTCTCCAATTCTTCTTTTTGTAAGACCCCCGGCACTTTTACATGTCGGAGGCCTTACGCAACTTTTTCAAGAGAATAATGCTGTTGAATAATATCTGTCACCACTGTCGGGAAGCAGTGCAACAATTGTCTTACCCTTGTTCTCGGGACGCTGTGCAAGTGTTATTGCACCGTAAAGTGCTGCACCTGAGGAAATACCTACGGAGATACCTTCCTTCTTTGCCAGGAGCTTTGCGGTATCAAATGCATTCTGACCAGGAGCCTTAAAGATTTCATCATAGATTTTTGTGTTAAGGACGTCTGGAACAAATCCGGCTCCAATACCCTGGATCTTATGTGCACCGCTTCTTCCTTCCGAAAGAACGGGTGAATCCTCGGGTTCCAATGCAACTATCTTTATATCGGGATTCTTCTCCTTGAGATACTCGCCGACACCTGTAAGTGTTCCGCCTGTGCCTACGCCTGCGATGAAGATATCAACTTTTCCGTCTGTATCATTCCAGATCTCGGGACCTGTTGTTGCCTTATGGATTGCGGGGTTTGCGGGATTTACGAACTGTCCGGGGATAAAGCTGCCCTCGATTTCCTTGGCAAGCTCTTCAGCCTTTGCGATAGCACCCTTCATACCCTTTGCGCCTTCGGTAAGAACTATCTCTGCACCGTATGCCTTAAGAATGTTTCTTCTCTCAACGCTCATGGTCTCAGGCATTGTAAGGATGATGCGATATCCCTTTGCAGCCGAAATAGCTGCAAGACCTATACCGGTATTACCGGAGGTGGGCTCGATGATAACGGAGCCTTCCTTTAAAACTCCCCTCTTCTCTGCGTCTTCGATCATGGCCTTTGCGATACGATCCTTAACGCTTCCTGCGGGATTAAAGTATTCAAGCTTAACAAGTACTGTTGCCTCAAGTCCGAGTTCCTTTTCAATGTTTGTTACTTCAACAAGCGGAGTATTTCCTATTAATCCTAATGTTCCCTTATAAATGTTTGACATAATAATATCCTTCTTTCTTTTTATTAATTAATGTCACCTCGAAAACGCCTTCAGCGTTTCCTCGGTAACAAAACGATGCTACGCATCTTTAGTTTTGTTACACTGCTGCGAATCCGTTTTCAAGGTCTGCGATGATATCATCGATATGCTCAGTACCTATTGAAAGTCTGATCGTGCTCTGGGTGATACCCTGATCTAAAAGTTCTTCCTCCGAAAGCTGTGAATGAGTGGTTGTTGCAGGATGGATAACCAGGCTCTTTACATCTGCTACATTGGCAAGAAGTGAGAATATCTTAAGGTTATCGATGAACTTCCATGCCTCTTCCTTTCCGCCTTTGATATCGAATGTAAATATCGATCCACCACCGTTGGGGAAGTATCTTTTATAAAGCTCATGATCGGGATGATCGGGAAGCGAAGGATGATTTACCTTTGCAACCTTGGGATGATTCTTTAAAAACTCAACTACCTTCTTTGTATTCTCTGCATGTCTGTCAAGTCTTAAGGAAAGTGTCTCAATGCCCTGAAGTAACAGGAATGCATTGAAAGGAGAAATGGTAGCGCCGGTATCACGAAGAAGGATAGCTCTGATAAATGTAACGAAAGCTGCAGGTCCAACCACATCGTAGAAAGATACTCCATGGTAGCTTGGATTGGGAGCTGCGATATTCGGATACTTACCGCTTGCCTTCCAGTTGAACTTACCGGACTCAACGATTATACCACCAAGTGTGGTCCCGTGTCCACCTATAAATTTTGTAGCCGAATGAACCACGATATCTGCGCCATGCTCAAAAGCCCTGAAAAGATAAGGAGTACCAAAAGTATTGTCAACTACTACGGGAAGTCCGTACTTGTGAGCTATCTCGGAAATAGCATCTACATCCGGTATATCGCTGTTGGGATTTCCTAAAGTCTCAAGATAGATGGCTCTTGTATTGTCTTTGATCGCTGCCTCAACCTCTTTAAGGTTATGTGCGTCAACAAATGTGGTCTCAATCCCGTACTGGGGAAGTGTATGTGCAAGCAGGTTGTAGCTTCCGCCGTAGATTGTCTTCTGCGCTACGATATGGCCGCCGTTTGCTGCCAAAGCTTCAATTGTATATGTTATTGCTGCCGCACCGGATGCAAGTGCCAAAGCTGCGCTGCCGCCTTCAAGAGCTGCAATTCTCTTTTCAAGAACATCCTGTGTCGAATTAGTAAGTCTTCCGTAAATGTTTCCCGCATCTGCAAGTCCGAATCTGTCTGCCGCATGCTTGCTGTTATGGAATACATAAGATGTTGTCTGGTAAATCGGTACCGCACGTGAATCTGTTGCGGGGTCTGCCTGCTCCTGTCCTACGTGTAACTGTAATGTCTCAAACTTGTAATTGCTCATAATATCTATCTCCTTTTTATTCTCTGTTATTGTTCTGTATTTTTTATTATTTGGTTTTTCTTTCTTTTTCTTCATTATTATCGGTTTTTTGTCATCCTGACGTCCTTTGTCATCCTGAGCGTATGTGAAGGATCCTTTATCATCTGATCTCTTCTTTAAAAAAAGCCCGAGACATAACTGCTCCCGGGCAAATGGCTTGAAGATCGTGTTCTCTAAAGATCAACATCGTTCAGTTACGAGGCGCATGAAATATTCATCGAACGCCCCGGCCATACTTTCTGCCCGGGAGTTTTGCATTCGTGGGCAACACATGACATAAGTTTTCTTATATGTATCTGTCATATCTTAGCGCCTCCTTTCCACAAATCTTACATTTTCTTACACTCATGATATCAGACGCTTCCTGTTTGGATCAGCTCTATGTGATCGGTCTTGTTTCATCTGATGTACCAGTTATAACACATATTACCTACTATGTCAATAGGTTTTATAATAAAAACAATTTATGCTCAGTTATCAATTAAATTGATAACATGAAATAGTATAAAACGCAAAACCACAGGTCATCCCGGGTTTTGCGTTTAAAAATGCCTTTAAATATTATTACTTTATAATCTGCCAGTCTTCCCCCAGCACCTTATGTACCTTACCGAGCAGCTGATCGGCATCAATCGGTTTTAAGATATATCCTGCCGGATGCAGATTAAGTACTTCCTTCACCTTATCGGTATCCGAAACACTTGTAAGGAACATTACCGGGATATTCTCGGTTTCTTCATCAACCTTCAGATTAAGGAAAACCTCGTGCCCGTCCATCACCGGCATCTCATAATCAAGAAGAATAAGATCCGGTTTTACCTCCTTTGCCTTCTTGATACCCATATCTCCGCTTGTTGCCAGGAGTATGTCATACTCATCTTTCAGTATGTTCTTTACATATCTTAATACAATGGGTGAATCATCGATGGTAAGGATCTGTTTCTTCTTCTCTTCCACTATCTGATTCTCGCTTTTATTGGCAGGTTTCTCAATTTCTACAATATCTCCTACCCTGTCAATTATTCTCTTGCAGGTTTTAAAGATAGTCTCAAGGTTTATGGGTGTACTAAGAAAAGTATATCTGTCGGTAAAGCACTTCTTCTTTATCTCATCAATATCATCCTTCTTGGCTATGAAAATCACAGGCATATTTACGTAATTCTGGTTTATCCAGCTCGTAAAGTCATGATCAAGATCGTAAACCCCTATCGTACAAACAAGCATTACCGAAGGACGAAGCACCTTTACCATTCCTGCCACGGTATTAAGCTGGGGAGAGCAAAGCTGCACATCAAATTCGGCATCCAGTGTCTCATGAATGCTGCCCAAAATCTCTGAAATCTTTCCAACCAGTAATATTTTCTTCTTCATAATGTCACCCCATCCTTGTTATCTAAGCTTAGCGATCAGTTCTGCCGATGCGTCAATATCCAGATTCTTAACTGCTACCATCAACTGTTCGATTATCTCCTGTTCTTCGGGTTCAAACCGGTATCCCGCCAGCTCCTCCATTATGGCGTCGGCTGTATCGGTGTCAAGCTCTTCCATGGCCCCGCCGAGGGTTTCAAGATACTGTGCGAAAAGCCCCCTGTCAATTACCTTGTCCGCTTCTCCGACATCCCCGGCGGAACCTTCCGAGGCAGTTCCTTTCTCCGCTTCACTCGCAAATGCATCATCAAGAAGCTTTTTAAGCTTCTGCCATTCACGTTCAAACACGGGCATCACAGCAATCATTGTGTCCTTATCCAAATCCCTTGCCGCAAATTCCAATACTCTTGCAAGAGACGAAACCTGAAGCGCGCCGCACATTGCCGCAGAATTCTTCATTGCATGTACTTTGATACGATAATCATTATAACCGTCATTGTCATCATTAGTCAATACCTTATCGTACATGTCTTTTAAAGCTTTCATTTCCGGATTGGCCATCAGACGGAAGTCTTTGATCACGCCTTTAAGGATTTCTGTCTTTTTAAGCTTAAGCAGCGCATAATCCCAGTCCACGCCTTCAACTGCCGGCAATTCATCGGAAGACGGATTTTCGGCTTTGGGATTATCTGCTTTTCTGTGTACGGGCTTCTTACGCTCGGCGGGTATCAGCTCGTCTATCAGCTTCTCCAGCTTCTCGGGTACTATGGGCTTCGTCAGGAAATCATCAAAGCCTTCGGAAAGATACATTTCCTTAGCACCCGTTATGGCATTTGCCGTAAGTATGATAACCGGTGTATCAACATTGGGTGAATCCTTCATTTCCCTGAGCTTATGGAATGTCTCTATACCGTCCATCTCGGGCATCATATGATCCATAAAGATGATATCGTACTTTTTGTCTTTAACAAGTTCAAGACACTTATAACCCCTGTCGGCCTCATCTATATTGCATTCCATATCTTTAAGCAGGGACCTGAACACATAGCGGTTCATTTCATTGTCGTCTACCACGAGCAGGTTGACATCCGGGATGATAAATCCTGTTTCGTAACTGTATTCAACAGCGTGATCCCTTATCCTCTTTTCCAGATCTCCGATCGGCTCTGTATCTATAACCTTCTGGCTTATCGTAAACCGGAATTCGGAACCTTTACCGTATTCACTCTCAACCTCCAGATGACTGTCCATAAGGTTAAGGAGATTTGATACGATATTGATCCCAAGTCCTGTTCCTTCAATATTACGGTTTCTCTTTTCTTCTATACGTACAAAGGCTTCAAAAAGCTTATTAAGATCTTCTTTAGCAATACCGATACCGGTATCCGTTACGGAACAGGTGAGCATCGTTTCGTCTTCCCTGTTCTCCGCGTTTATGGCCAGGGTTACCGTTCCGGTATTGGTGTATTTTACTGCATTCGTAAGCAGATTTATCAGTATCTGTCTGATACGCACATCATCACCGAACAATCTGCTCGGTATTCCGGGATCGATCTTAAGCTCAAACTCCAGCCCCTTTGTATCAGCCTTGGGCATTATCATATTGCTCACATCATTAATCAGGCTTGCCACATCATAATCAACCGGTACTATATCCATCTTTCCCGATTCAATCTTGGAAAGATCAAGGATATCATTTATGATCGAGAGAAGGCTCTGTCCGGCGTTCTGTATATTAAGGGCATATTTTCTTATCTGCTCATCACCGCTCTCTCTTAAGATCATGGTATCAAGTCCCAGTACGGTATTGATAGGCGTACGAATCTCATGAGACATATTTGCGAGGAAATCACTCTTTGCCTTGTTGGCATTTTCAGCCTCAAATCTTGCCTCCTCGGCTTTCTCCCAGGCCTCCTCCAGTTCATTCGAATACTTTATAAGTTCTTCTCTTGAACGTTTTTCGGCATCAATCTCCTCAACAACCCAGAGAACTGTATCTATGCTTCCGTCATCATCCCTCTCCGCTACAACGAATCGCTCCCGACACCATTTATTCTGGGTATTTATATACTCCATGGTAATTGATTTACAATCCTTCAAACGGACGTCAAGCGTGCTCATGTCGACAAATTCCCGTAATTTGTCCATATTTTCGCCGTTTGTCGTTATCTTCAGAGAATCATAAAAGTACTCCTGCGCGTTATTTCCCGCCTGAGGTACTACACTGTTAACCTTTTTCGAGGTACCCTGTATCCTTTCATAGATATCCTCTTTGGGATGTATCTTATATACAGCCGCATATATTCCCGACAGAGCGCCGGTATTTCTCCTGTCGTCCTCTGCCTTCATGGCATATGAAGCCGCATTGAACAAAGCTATAGTCAAAAGCACAATGACTACCACGGAAATAACCGCAGTATAAATCGTATTCCTGATAACTCTTCCGAATGTATCATCATAATCGACAGCCGAAACAGCATACCAGTCATCATTAAGGCTTATAACTGTAAGTGAGTCGGTAGTTCCGTCATATTTTATCCTGAATATGCTTTTGTTTTCATCAAGTATATTTTTTGCTATCGACGTAAACGGTTCAATAGCTATCTCACGAATATTCTGTCCTCCGAATGCTCTGTCAGTATGAACTACTATTTTACCGCTCTTGTCAAGTATCATGACATATTTTCCTTTTGTCTGCCCTATAGAATCTTCGAAATCTTCCTCTTTATGAGCATCGGCGATTGATTCGGACATCATCCTGTCAACAATTCTTTGGAGAGAATCAACCTTAAGGTCAAGAGCAATAACATTTTTCCCGTCCTTTAACAGCTTTGAGACAGTCACACTGGAATCTCCGGTCATCATATCTATATAAGGCGAAACATAAGCTACCCTTTTTCCGGCTGCCAAAGTCTCTATATACCAGTCTCTCTTTTCCGGATCATAGTCATCGGGCGGTACCCAGTGCGCCCCGTCAATATATGTTCCGTTGATATACCCGTAAAGACCTGTGGAATCCTTTGAAAATTCCCCGGTCATAAGCTCAGTCTGTTCTACAAGATAATTTTCTATTTCCGCAGCACCAGCCCCATTATCCATCCTGCTCTCAACATTTGTTGCAAGTCCGTTTATCAGGGTTTCTACAGGGAGCAGGTATTTTTCAAACTCCGCCTGCATATGCAGAGTAATATCATGCGTTATGGAATCTATCTGGTAATCTCCAAGTTTTTGGAAAGCGAAAAAATTTTGAGTAAGAAGTATGATAAGAACAAGAGGCCAAAGTACATACAAAATCTTCTGTCCCGTCTTTAGTCTTTTAAATACCTGGAAAATATTTATCCTTTTTCCGCTTTTTATTCTTGTCTTTTTCATTTTGCAGCTCCTTTCTTAAGGATCTGTTATGTAAAATTATGTGAGAAATTCAAATAATACTTGATTAATTATAGCAAATTTCGAGTCTTAAGTCAATTATTTCTATAACAAAAACAGTAATCTAACAATTCCAAAAAATAAGAGTGAGGTAAAAAGCACCTCACTCTTTTCCTGCCGGACAGACAGTCCTATGATTAAAATCTATCATTAAGCATATCGGTATAGGCGGCATTTGCCTCCTCTGCTTCTTTCTTTTTTCTCCATGTATCTATCTCACTGCATATTGCAAGCATCTCGTCAACTATTATTTCTGCGCTCCGCGGCTTTACGTAACCAAGATACGCCGTCATTCTTTCCATAGCCTTGATGCCTCCGAGCTGTCTGGCGACCTCCTCGCCCAGTTCCCTCGGAAATCCAAGCTCAGCGATCGACCCCACAAGCCTTTCCTTGGCTCTTATCCAGTCATCATGTCCGTTCATCTCATTCACCGTTTACTTTCGACATCACCGCAACCGAAGTCCCTTTTTTCTTGATCAAAGCATAGAATCCAAAGCAAAGCACTATCTGGACAACCGTCGAACAGGGAGTTGCAAGTCCTATATGGAAAAGCGAAACCGGCTCCCAGTTGCACATTATAAGGCTTACCGGGATACGTACCGCAAAAGCTCCGATCAGACCCTGAGTCATTACAAATGCAGTGTTTCCCCTGCCATTGTAAAAACCTATGAAACAGAAAAGGAAGCATGTGAACAGACAATCAATGGCATAGGCTTTTAAATACTCCGCGCCTGCAAGGATGACTTCCTCATCCTTTGCAAAAAGCCCCGTGAGCAGATCACCCTTAAAGAAGGCAAACGCAAACATTGCTACACCGAAAATGAAAGAGACGGCAATCGTGCTTTTCAGAGCCTTCAAAGCCCTGTCCGTCTTTCCCGCTCCGATATTCTGAGCTACAAATGCGGAAATGGACTGCATGAACGAGCCGGGCACAAGCATGATGAAACCGCATACCTTCTGTGCCACTCCGACTCCCGCCGAAGCCGTAACCCCGAGGCTGTTCACTATGGCCTGCAGCACAAGGAAGGATATTCCCACAAGGAAATCCTGAAGCGCTATCGGGACTCCCAGCTTCAGTACCCTTCCTATTATCTCTCCGTCAAATCTTATCATCTTTATATTAAATTCAAACGGAAACTCTTTTTTCCTGATTATCAGCATTGAGAAAACCACACTCAAAAGCTGTGCGGCAACCGTCGCTATCGCCGCTCCCTTTGCGCCGAGCCCGAAACCCGCTATGAGTACAAGATCTCCCGCAATGTTAAATCCACATGCTATCGCAACCGTCATCAAAGGTGTCTTTGAATCTCCCATGCTCCTAAAGATCGCTCCTATCAGGTTATAGGAAACGATAGCCAGCATTCCGGCCCCGCATATCATTATGTAATCGACAGTCTTCGAAAAAGCATCTTCGGGAGCCTTCATTATCGTTGCAATACCGTTCGCCGAAATCGGTATTATCACCGACGTCGCCATTCCTATCGTTGCAAACAGCGCAATGCTCGCACCGATGATCGCACCACCCTTTTTTGCATTTCCCATTCCTATCTGCTGACCGAAATAAATGGTCGTACCCATGGCAAGACTGATTATGAGATTTCCAAGCGTAAGCATGATCTGGGAACCTGTCGAAACTGCCGAGACATCCTCGGGAGTTGCAAACTTACCTACGACAAAAAGGTCCACTGCTCCGTACATTGCCTGCAGGAACATGGCAAACATTACGGGAAGCGCAAACTTCATGAGCGGTCCCAATATTTTTCCTTCAGTAAAATTTTTTTCTATCGGCATGATCAAAACACTCCATTTGCAAAAATCCGCTCTATTATAACACTCGCACTCTCTCCAGTCAAGAAACAGCTTACAATAAACTACATTTCTTGTATAAAAATATTGGTTGCATTTTTTATCTGTTATTATATCATAGTATTATGACAACTATAGTGACACATAGAGGAGGTAAACATGTTTAATTTCAAGTATTATACACCTACAAAGGTGCTGTTCGGTAAAGGAACCGAACTTAAGACAGCAGAGCTTATAAAGGAATTCGGCGGCAAAAAGGTCCTCATCCATTACGGTGGAGGAAGCGTTGTCCGCTCGGGACTTTTAAAGAAGGTTACCGATCTTCTTGATGAAGCCGGCATCTCCTATGTTACTCTCGGAGGAGCCGTTCCCAATCCGCATCTCAGTCTTGTATATGAAGGCATAGAGCTCTGTAAAAAAGAAAATGTCGACTTTCTGCTTGCGGTAGGCGGCGGAAGCGCCATCGACTCGGCCAAAGCCATAGGATACGGCGTTACGAACGAGGGCGATGTATGGGATCTCTATGACTACAAGAAGAAAGCAGAATCTTGTCTTCCTTTGGGAGTCGTTCTTACATTGGCCGCAACCGGCAGCGAAATGAGCGATTCCTCCGTTATCACCAAGGAAGACGGACTTGTTAAGCGCGGATATTCAAGTGATTACTGCAGGCCCAGATTTGCCATACTTAATCCCGAGCTTACTATGACGCTTCCCAATTATCAGACAGCCTGCGGATGTACCGATATCATGATGCACACAATGGAAAGATATTTTACAAACGGCGGTAACATGGAGATTACCGATTCCTTAGCCGAAGGTCTGTTAAGGACCGTTAAGGAAAACGCCCTGATACTTGTAAAGGATCCGAAGAATTATGATGCAAGAGCCGAGGTTATGTGGGCGGGAAGCCTTTCCCATAACGGACTTACCGGATGCGGTAACGACGGCGGCGACTGGATGACTCACAAGCTCGAACATGAGCTCGGTGGTCTTTATGACGTAGCTCACGGTGCCGGCCTCGCAGCCATCTGGGGCAGCTGGGCAAGATACGTATACAAAGACTGTCTTCCCAGATTCAAAAAATTTGCAATAAACGTAATGGGAGTTGCAGATACCGGTTCAGACGAAGAAACTGCATTAAAAGGTATTGAAGCCGTTGAGGCATTCTATCGTGAAATAAAGATGCCTACCAACTTAAAAGAACTCGGAGTAAACGCTACAGAGGATGACCTTAAGGAAATGGCACGCAAATGTGCTCTCGGTGTCGGCGGTGCAATGGGTTCCGCAAAGCTCCTTCATGAAGAAGATATGCTCGCAATCTACCGTGCAAGCCTCGGATGATACTTAATCTGTCATCCTGAACACAAACGAAGGATCATCTGACATTTCGTGTCATCCTGAACACAAACGAAGGCTCTTATAACAAAGGCAGTTCAATACTGAAACCACAGTATTGAACTGCCTTTTAAATTCAACAGTTAGGTCACTTCATCGAATCTGCATATAACAGGATCATTTCTTTTCAAAAACGAAGTTCTTATATTTCCCGTCAACCTTGATCACAAGCGGTATCTTATCTGCCGTTACGATATTGGTCCCGGTCTGATATGTTGAACCGTCTCCTGTGATGCCGACATTCAGTACGACCGACTTATCTCCCACGACTATCCTCAGCTCATGCGCGACGTCATATCTTATTTCAACACTTCCGTTAGGAGGGAGTTCCCCGCTTAAAAAAGCATATGTTCCTTCGTTCTTTCCTGCCGGAAGCCCCGTCAGTCCGGCGAGTTCTTCATCAAAGTCGATGGTTATCTTTTTCCCGTCACCCTCAAAAAACATGCTTCCGTTATCGGACACAAACGTACCTTTATGAGCCTCCGGTGCCGGCGTATCCGGCTCGTAAGGAGCATTTCCGGGATTTGTATCACAGCCTGCTGCCATAAGGATAAATAAGAATATGACCGCTGCCAGACTGCCTCTGAAAAATCTTCTTTTTCTGTTCATGTTAACCCCTTTCCAAAAAGATCTGCCAATCATCCGCAACTGTTTTTTTTATAGCATTTTTCCGGCCTTATGTCAACCCGGTCTTAACGTATTGAATCTATGATCTTATAAACTATTTTATCTCCTTCGTGTCTCTTTCCTTGACCAGTATTTTTTCAAACTCCTCATAAGACATTGCACCCAGATCTGCTCCTGCTCTGTGGCGGATCGATACCGTATTGTTTTCCATATCCTTATCTCCCACTATGACCATATACGGTACCTTCATCTGCTGAGCCTCCCTTATCTTATATCCGAGCTTTTCGGGACGTTCATCAACCTCTGCGCGCAATCCTGCAGCATCAAGCCTTTTTTCAATGCCCTTTGCATATTCTACAGCACGATCCGTTACCGGAAGTATCTCAACCTGTACGGGTGCAAGCCAGAGCGGGAACGCTCCCGCAAACTGCTCCGTGATCACGCCGATGAATCTCTCTATAGAACCAAACACAACCCTGTGGATCATTGCAGGACGATGCTTCTTACCGTCTGCGCCGATATACTCCAGTTCAAATCTCTCCGGAAGCTGCATATCAAGCTGTATCGTTCCGCACTGCCACGTACGTCCCAGGGAATCCGACAGATGGAAATCAAGCTTCGGCCCATAGAAAGCTCCGTCGCCCTCATTTATCACATAGCTTTTTCCCATATCCTCACAGGCTGCCTTAAGCGTATCCGTTGCGAAATCCCAGATTTCAACCTCACCCATATGATCCTCGGGCATTGTCGATACCTCTATCTCATAGGACAGACCGAATACCGAATACACTTCGTCAAAAAGCCTTATGACGTTTTTTATCTCATCCCTCATCTGATCCCATGTCATGAAAATATGTGCGTCATCCTGCGTAAAGCAGCGTACACGGAAAAGCCCGTGGAGAGTTCCCGACATCTCATGTCTGTGTACAAGTCCAAGCTCCCCCACCCTTAAAGGAAGCTCTCTGTACGAATGCTGTTCGGAACGGTAGACCAGCATTCCGCCCGGGCAGTTCATGGGCTTTATCGCAAAATCCATATCCTCGATGACCGTCGTATACATATTCTGCTTATAATGCGTCCAATGTCCGGATTTTTCCCAGAGTGCACGGTTCAGCATCATCGGCGTTGAGATCTCAACATATCCGTAACGCTTATGAACCTCGCGCCAGTACTCTATTAGCGTGTTCTTTATTATAAGCCCCTTCGGAAGGAAAAACGGGAACCCCGGTCCTTCATCCATAAGCAGATACAGTCCGAGCTCCTTGCCAAGCTTTCTGTGATCACGGCGTTTCGCCTCTTCCAGCCTCTCCAGATACTCGTCAAGCTGCTCTTTTTTCGGATAAGCAACACCGTAAATCCTCTGAAGCGATTCTCTGTTAGAATCACCTCTCCAGTAAGCTGCCGCACAGGATAAGAGCTTTATCCCGTTTCCCTTAACTCTGCCCGTCGAATCAAGATGCGGTCCGGCACACAGATCGATGAACTCTCCCTGTCTGTAAAAAGAAATGACCGCATCCTCCGGAAGATCGTTGATCAGTTCGATCTTAAATGGCTCGTCCTTCATGAGCTCCAATGCTTTTTCCCTCGCCAGCTCCGATCTTTCAATCTTCAGATTCTCCTTGCATATCTTCTTCATTTCCTCTTCGATTTTTTCGAGATGCTCCGGATTGAATGCAAAGTCTGCATCAAAATCGTAGTAGAAACCGTTTTCAATGGCCGGTCCGATTGTAAGCTTTACCTCCGGATAAAGACGTTTTACAGCCTGTGCCATGATGTGTGAACATGTGTGCCAGTACATCTTCCTGTACTCTTCGTTCTCAAATGAATAATTCTCGCTGCTCATAATTTTTTCCTCCTGTGAATGATTTTTTTCTGCACATAAGAAAAACAAAAACACCCTCAAGGATCGTATGATCCTTAAGGGTGCGTCAGCACGGTTCCACCTTAACTTTTAACTTCAGATTCCAACAAATCCTATCCTTTAACGCAGGCATACGGTAACGCTTACTTATGATTTCGGCCTTACAGCTCAGGAATGGTTTTCGTCCCCCGTCCTCATAAACGGCTTCCACCAAAATGCCGTCCTCTCTGGATGATTCGTAGTGAACTACTCTTTCCGTCAATGCTTTTTCTTATGTTAGAAGTACTATAACAAAACCTTTACGGTTTGTCAACAATTATTTTTTTCTTTTATACCGCTTCCTCGTAACGTCCCGCCTGAACATGCCACATCTCGACATATCTTCCGTTCTTTTCAAGCAGGCTTTCATGAGCGCCTTTCAATATCATTCTTCATCGTCCGTATCCGGAGAAACTGTTTTTGTTATCTTCATATCCGAACTTATATCAATTATGTATTCCGAAGCATTTGAACCTCGGATCACATACTGTGACAGGAAATCGTTTCCTACATATCCGGCTATTAACTTGTACACCGGATCTTCTTCATCCGCATCTACTCCGTCAACCAGCAGTCTTGCCCGCTCCTTCTCCATGATTATCCTGTAGGAATGACCGGCATTAAGCATGTCGATCACATCATTGGTGACCAGGGCTATCTGTGCAAGCTCATAAAGCTCCGAGTATTTCAGAGCATCATCTGCACGTCTTGCTTTTTCAATATAATTCAGATACTCGCTGTTATTATTCTGTGCATTCTTTGCATACAAAGCATTTGCCTCACCTACGGCATTTTCAAAGTCTTCTTCGGTAAAGCCCTTCTTAAATCTATTGATCTCGTCCTCTGTCATTTTGACAAAGTCGACCTTTATATTCCCGACGATTTCCGCTTCAAGTGTTGTCAGTATCCCGTCCTTATAGACATATAAAATCTCAGATCCGTCACTAAGCCTCTTGAACGAAGTACCGTCAAATGAATATCTGTCAGGTTCTTCCTCATCCATTGCTAAGCTAAACTCAGCATACCCGTCCGCGCTGATAAATGCGGTTGCCGCAAATATCCCGTATTTTTCAAATATATCGAAATATTCCTTTGACAGCACCGTATTGTTCATGGAAATGTATATGATCTTATAATAACCATAAAAGTCCTCAGGAACGTTTACAGCAGATGTAGGCACAGGCTGCTGTGTCGGTTCTTGTGTAGGCTGGTGTGTCGGCTCTTCTGTAGGCTGGTGTGTCGGCTCTTCTGTAGGCTGCGCGGTCGGCTGTTCCGTAGGCTCTAAAGTCGGTTGCTCCGTAGGCTCTAAAGTCGGTTGTTCTGTCGGCTCTAAAGTCGGCTGCTCAGTAGGATCTTTAGTCGGCTCTGTTATATCATTTACCGACTCTGCTGCCGATTCCGTAGGACTGATCACAGGTTTTTCTGTGGGATTGTTTACAGGCTCGGCCGTCGGCTGAACGGTCGGCTGAGGTGTAGCTGCTTTTCCTGTGTTTTCGGTTCCGGTCACATCCGTATTGCCCTGATCCTCACTTTTAGAGGAACAGCCTCCGAGAACAAGCACAGCTGCAATCAGTATCATTATAAATATACGTCTGCCCATGATATTCCCTCCTCATATACTTTCTTCTTTTTTTGTCTTATTTATCCAATAGCAACATCCCTTAAATCCATCTTCTGCCTTTTAAACTTCATGCATAAAACATATGAAATCAATGTCGGGAAAAAGATTAGAAAATATTATAGTATACTTTCCCGTAATAATCAACAAAAAACGTTCTGTTTTCCGTATTATTTTATACTTGTCTATTTTACCTTGTAATGCTATACTCTCTAACGTATCACAAAGCAGATGTCACCACGAAAGGATACCCTCATGATAAAAAACATAATTTTCGATATAGGAAACGTACTCTCGGATTTCTGCTGGGAGGATTTCTTAAAAGACAAAGGTTTTGATAAAGAAATGATAAACCGCATAGGACGTGCGTCGGTCATGTGCGATACCTGGTATGAATTCGACAAGGGAGTTTATTCCGATGAAGAAGTAATAGAGCTTTTCATAAAAAACGATCCGGAAATAGCGGACATACTGCATCGTGCCTTTGACAACGTAGAAGGAATGGTACGCCTTAAGCCCACTACATTTCCCTGGCTGAACGAGCTTAAAAGCAAAGGATATAAAATCTATTATCTCTCGAATTTCTCCCGTAAAGCTGAGCTCCAGTGTCCGGAATCGGTGTCCTTTATCCCGCTGTTTGACGGCGGTATCCTCTCATACAAGGTTAAACTCACCAAGCCCAACCCGCTCATTTACCGCCTGCTTTTAAACTCTTACGGTCTTAAACCCGATGAGTGCGTCTTTATCGATGATACGCAGAAAAACATAGATGCCGCCATCCGCGAAGGGATAAACGGCATCCGTTTTGTAAACTACGATCAGGCTCACGATGAGCTTGATAAGCTTCTCAGAGCATAAAATTGTAAATCAAAAATTGCTTATAAATATACCGGCTTCTTTTGTTACATGGAAACCTTTTCCCACCTCATTATGTATGAAATTCCTGAATTCCTTGTAATTGTCAACGATATAGCGGTTCTGGTTTCCGTGACAGGAAGTGATGTATTCGGCAAGGTCATTCTCATCGGTGACATAAAGACTGTCATCATATTCCTCCCATTTTACCGAGTCGAAAAAGCCTCTGAGAATTCCCTCTCCGTTTGTCTTTCCGAATATCTCGTACAGATCCTTGGCGGCAAGCATTATCCTGTCGTCAAACCTTTTCATCATATCACTGATCTCATGCATGTGCTTCGGCCCATACGTACTGGCTACGAGCTTCCCGCCGGGCTTTAGGCCAACCTTGAACCCTTCCAGCGTCTTAGGTATATCCGATGCATAAAACAATACATGATTAGCTATTATGATATCTGCCGAATTGCGTTTAATATCGGGATCGTCTATATCCATACGTCTTATTGAGAAACGGCTGTCCTGAAACTCAGGTCTTGTCCGCAGTTCATCAAGCACGCCTTCGGAATTGTCAGTAAGTATTATCTTTACCCTTTTGGGTAACCTTTCCAGATTTTCGAGCCAGAACTCCCCGCTTCCGCATCCTGCCTCAAGGATGGTCATACCCGACTTTATCCCGCACTTCCCGTATATCCACTCAAACCATCTTTCGGTATTCCGGGAATAAAGTCTGTGCAGCCTGATCCTTACCGAAATGTTCGAAGTATCAACATACTGTTCCAGCAGGCTCTTCTTAAGTCCCGTCTCACTCACCCTTTTTAACAGCAGGGACCAGTCGGCCTCACCGCTCTGCTTTACCTCCTCCATGGTCTTTTCAAGTATCTCGCGGACCAGGTTCATCTGGTTTATCTTTTCGGTAAGCAGGTTATGCTGCTGTTTCAGGGATGTCATAAGCGAATCCTTTTCGGGCTCCGTACTTTTTATATCCTCCAGAGAAAACCCAAGATACTTCAAAAACAATATTCTTTGTATCTTTTCAAAATCCCTGTCGGTATAAAACCTTGCTCCGCTCTCACTTACAAATGACGGCTTAAGAAAGCCGTGATCGTTATAATATCTGAGTGTTTTCTTTGTAACATGTGCTTTTTTGGCAAACTCCCCGGAAGAATATACTCCGTCTTTTCCCACTTTTTCAGTCCTTTCAAAAAAAATTTCAAAATTTTAAAAAAAATGCTTGACTGTGCCCTTGGGGCACACCTTATAATCGGTATTGTAATACAAAAAACGAATTTTTTCAACCGAAAAAGGAGGATTTTTTATGACTGTTATAGTTACCGGTGGCGCCGGATTTATCGGCAGCAATTTTGTTTTCCATATGTTAAACACTTATCCCGATTACAGGATCATATGTCTTGACTGTCTGACCTACGCAGGTAATCTTTCGACCCTGGAGTCGGTCATGGACAATCCCAATTTCAGATTTGTTAAAGAAGATATCACAAACAGGGAAGGCGTTTACAAGCTTTTTGAAGAAGAAAAGCCCGACATGGTAGTTAATTTTGCGGCAGAAAGCCATGTTGACCGTTCGATCGATAATCCCGAGATCTTCCTGACCACCAATATACTCGGAACCGCCGTACTTATGGATGCCTGCAGGAAATACGGCATAAAGAGATATCATCAGGTATCTACCGACGAGGTATACGGAGACCTTCCGTTAGACAGGCCCGACCTGTTCTTTACCGAGGAGACACCCATCCATACATCAAGCCCCTACAGCTCATCAAAGGCCGGTGCGGATCTTCTGGTTCTCGCATATCACAGAACCTACGGACTGCCTGTTTCCATCAGCCGCTGTTCCAACAACTACGGTCCTTATCATTTCCCTGAAAAGCTCATACCGCTCATGATAGCAAATGCTTTAAACAACAAGCCCCTCCCCGTATACGGCAAAGGAGAAAATGTCAGGGACTGGCTCTATGTAGAGGATCACTGCCGCGCCATCGACCTTGTTATACATAAAGGACGTGTAGGCGAGGTTTACAATATCGGCGGTCACAACGAAATGAGGAACATCGATATCGTAAAGATGATCTGTCACGAGCTCGGCAAGCCCGAAAGCCTCATCACTTATGTCACAGACCGCAAGGGCCACGACATGAGATACGCCATCGATCCGACCAAGATCCACAATGAGCTCGGATGGCTGCCTGAGACAAAGTTCGCCGACGGCATAAAGAAAACCATCAAGTGGTATCTTGAAAACAAGACCTGGTGGGAAACCATTATCTCCGGTGAATACAAGAACTACTACGAAAAAATGTATGCAAACCGTTGAGATTAAAACAGTGTCATTCAAATAAATGATATCTTTAGTTTTTATTTAGAAACCCTGTTCCTTAAGGAAGCCCTGGATATCGAATTTGTCCGAATACTGCCAGTCGAGATTATAACCCGTCTTATCATTTTCATCAATAACGGAACTGTATGCATCAACATTTGCCAGTATGATCTTTGCGCTTATTGAAGCATCCCTGTCATCCAGACGGTAGATTTTTCCGGAATCGACAAAGCGTATCCTGAACCACTGGGGCATAAGAATGACTTCCATGGTTATACTGCCGTCCCCGTCATAGGCGTTAGTTATCCTCTCGGTCAGCATTTCCTCTACGGCCAGACGGATACGGTTAACCTGCTTACGTTTAAAGCACAGCTGCTCCGCTAAATCCTGGACCATGCCGCAGACTGACGAAATGGTGAACACTCTGTTCCCGACCGTAACGTTCATTATACTTATGCCCTTGCTTAAAGCACTTGAAATGGATAAAGCGCGAAGCTTTTCCAGCATGTCGGCCTTAAGGGTAGTCTGATCGATCCTTCCGTTATCGATCTTCGGAAACTCCGTATATGAAAACATATGTGACGGGATCTTCGATGACGGAAGCTTTTTCCATGCATATTCGAGCATTGCCATTATATCGAAATCATCGTTCTCCGGAACGACACAGGCCTCTACGCTCTCTCCCCAGATAGGATGCGGTGCCCCGAAAACCTTGGCTTCGCGTACTGCGGGATTTTCCGTCAGAACGTTTTCTATTTCCATCGGAGAAATCTTCTCGCCGCTGCGTATGATAATATCATTAATGCTTCCTTTTAGCTCAAGCAGTCCGTACTCATTTATACGTCCCAGATCTCCCGTATGAAGCCATCCGTCAGTATCAAAGGGCTGTTCCGTTCTCGGCACCGCACAGTATCCGAGCATCATACCGGGACCCTTGATGATGATTTCTCCGATTTCCCCGTCCTTAAGGAAACCGGTATCCTCACGCCAGATCTTTACTTCCGTACCGGGAAGTATATGCCCTACTGAAGAAGCACGTACTTCAAGCGGATCGCTTCCCGTATTAATTGAAACAAGCGCAGTACTTTCGGCCTGTCCGTATCCGATAAGGAACTTACCGTATCTTAAGGAATGCTCAAAACGCATCATTTCGGTAGGCGTCGTAAAACCGTCCGCAACTATACATGTGGTCAGAAGTCCGCCTATCTTATCTTCAAAATCCCCGAGTCTTACAAGTTCACTGTATAAACCACCCATTGAAGCAATGCCCGCGATGCTTCTCAAATATATGGTTTCCATAACCTGCTCGGCTTTGGGATTCGGAAGAATATAAACCTCATAACCCTTGCTGAGCCATGTAAGCATCATCATAAGACCGAAGCTGTCAAACAGAGGAAGTGCGTCGCACAGTGAATCGGTCATATCCCTTGCCAAAAGCGTCGAAATGGCATCCACATTGCTGAGTATCGCCGAAGTCGACAGCTGTACCGGCTTCTGTTTTGACGCTGCATCCGAAGTAAACAATATGACGCTTGCACTCTCTGCTGCGGTGTCATCTCCGTCACCCAGAGTCATATCCCGGAATGCATCTTTATCAAACGGCTGGCTCAGGTCCGTCGCAGCTCTCCACAGATTCTCGATATTTATCACATGTTCTCTTAATACTCCGCCTTTTTCAACTGCCTTTACAGCGGCGGACTTATCCGAAACGGAAACCTTGTTTGCCCCAATGATAGCCCATCCGGCCTGAACCTTCTTGGTCTGTCTCGTTATCTCCTCGGCACCGATCCCGTAATTCATCAAAACGGCAACGCCGCCGGACATAACTATCCCGAAGAAACTGATCACCCAGTCCATTCCGTTGGCTGCCCAAAGCTCAACCTTATCTCCCTTTTGCACCCCGACCTGATTGAGTATCATTGCGCATCGCCTTGAAGCATCAAACAGATCCTCATAAATCATGGTAGTCCCGCATGTGATCGCCGGTCTTTCACAATAAAACAAAGAAAGACTGTCCAGCCATGTTGTAAAACTCTGCCTCATAATCCTTACCTCTCCCGTCTTCTGTCCTTTGTACCTACTCCATATCTTTAAAGATCAGTATATTCTTTCCGTGCTGCTTTCCGTAATACATACGTGCGTCCGCAACCTTTATTATATCCACAGGCTCGTTATAATCCTCTTTATATTCTTCGAGACCTATTGTTACCGTTGCCGCAATATGTTTATTGTAGAAAACGGTAGGCATTGTCTCAACACACTTTCTTATGTACTCCATTTTCTGCTTTGCAACGGTCATGTCATAATCCCTCATAAGGATAATAAACTCTTCTCCGCCCCATCTGCATACCTCGCAGCCATTCATCTCCTTCTCTATGATACCGGATATATGCCTTAAAACCTCATCTCCGCAGTCATGTCCGAATGAATCGTTTATACGTTTGAAATTATCGATATCACTGAATGCGATACAGAAATGATTAGCCCCTTTTTCTTTCATGAGATTTGCCACTATCGGCAGGAAACCTCTTCTGTTCAGGAGACCCGTAAGCACGTCGACATGCGCGTCAACAGACAGTTCTTTATTCTTTCTTGTAAGATTGGTAACCTCGTACTCACTTGAATAGATATATACGAAATTATAAAACACAACAGAAAAGAACATGGCAAATGTCGTAAATACCATCAGGATCATCCTTATTGTATCGGGGACCTTAAATACCGGTTCCGCATCACCGTATACGACATACAGGTAAACAAATATTCCGAAAATGACCGTAAGAATCCCTGCGATCGCCCATCTTTTCGAACCCTTGAAAACAATGCTCCCGAAATATATCATTATCGGAACAATGGAAAACAGGAAAAGATACGAACCACAGTCCCAGCCGACATAATGCACAGAACATACGGCATATGCGGAAACTTCCAGAAAGATGCTTACATAAACCGGTAAAAGAAAGCCGCCCTTACACAGTATGGTACAGAATATATATACCACCACGCTTAATATATTAAAATAATACAAAGGAGTTACTTCCGAGCATATCATAAGCACGAGTAACACCGCATGCACAAACCCCATGATGATAACAGTAAACAAAAAGCTGTTGTGCACAAGGAAATGCATTATACTGTCCAATCTCTTGTTTTTCACTTTATCAATGCCTCGCTTTAGTTATTTGTAAACAGTGTTAAACAAAAACCCATAAATTTCACTACAGTATTTTCCAACAGTAAATGTAATATTTTACGTCAGTGACCTTATAACTTTAAGAAGTCTGGTGGCATTTATTTCAAGCTGTTTTCTTGTCAAAGAGCCTGTCTTAAGCGCGGCTGTCATATCATCATGATCTGCCTTGCAGCCGGGCATTACTATCTCCCCTCCTGCCGCTGCAATTCTTGATGCACATGACTTCGGATGTTTTGTCCCGCAATTCGGAACGGAGCCGATCAGCCAGTCGGTCATGACTATACCCTTGAATCCGAATTCGTTTCTTAATGCTCCTTCGAGCAGATCCTTACGTTCATTCGTATGAACGCCGTTTAACAGGTTGTAGGAAGACATGACGGTCTTTGGCTGTGCCTCCCTGATACAGATTTCATAACCCTTAAGATATATTTCCCTTAAAGCTCTCTCGCTGACCAGACTGTTGTTAAAGCATCGGTTATACTCCTGATTGTTTACGCAGAAATGCTTTATGGTAACGCCGCACCCGCTATGCTTCTGTACTCCCACGGTTATGGCCGCCGCCATCTTGCCGCTTATCAAAGGATCTTCGGAATAATATTCGAAATTTCTTCCGCAACGGATATTCCTGTGGATGTTCATAGCAGGAGCCAGCCACAGATGTACACCGAATTCCTGCATTTCGCTGCCCACTATGTCTCCGCACTTTTCGACCAGCTTAAGGTTCCAGCTCTGTGCAAGCGCCGTACCGATCGGGATTGCTGTCGCATAGTGTGTCTTAACCTCTGCTCCCCGCTTAGGTTTTGAAGAACTTAAAAATTTCCCGACTAAAGCCGCCGGCTTCGGAAGGAAATCCGACAAGCCTTCAAGCATAGTATTCCCGACAGAATGAGCTCCGGTTTCATCAACCCAGTATTTCTTGCTTATGCGCACTCCTGCAGGACCGTCAGCCATCGAAAGCGACGGGATACCTTTATTGCGAAGCTTTTCGGTAGTTTCACCGGCAGCTCCTGCGACAAGCCTTCCGGCATTTCCTATCATGCTCCCGCCTACTCCGCTTCCGAAATAAGCACCTATGTTAAGATAAACAAGTTCTTCATCCGAAAGGCTCTTAACCTTATCGTCTATCACCGTTTCAACATCATATACCACGGTTTCTTTTTTTATTGCCTCTGGATCCAAAACCAGTACAGGTAAGGAAATATCCGTTTTTTCATTTCCTGCGTCCTGTTCCTTAACCGGTTTAAAATCCTCAAAGTCCGGTGTCCCGAACGCTTTCCTGACTTCTTTAACAACTATCTCATCAGCTATCCTGACTATAGCGCAGGGAGTAAGCTTTACACTGTCGGTCCCGTATTTCAGAACATAATCGCCCTTTTCAAGTATATAGCTGCTGCTTTCCGTATCAAAGCTTGCAATATCGGCCATATCAAAGGTAACGGAAACTTTTGTGCTGCTTTTGGGCGCAAGCTTTTCGGTTTTTGCCCATCCCGAAAGAACCGCAGAAGGCTGATCAAGCTTTCCGGAAGGCTTTGAAACGTAAAGCTGTACCACTTCTTTTCCGGAGTAATTTCCGATATTCTCAACTTCAAATCCCACCGTCACTTTTCCGCCGTTAAGTTCTGCTCCGGTATCCTTCACAGAAAAATCAGTGTATGAAAGCCCGTATCCGAACGGGAATAAAACCTTGCTGCCAACTGTATTAAAATACCTGTAGCCTACATATATGCCCTCCCTGTATCTCGTATCGTCGGCATCTCCGAACTCAAAAAGCTCCGGATATTCAGGCCACGAAACCCATGTGGTCGCAAGCTTTCCGGAAGGCGTCTTCTTACCGAGGAGTATATCTGAAAAAGCTATCCCCGTAAGCGCTCCGAGCTGTGACAATAGCAGAATATTTTTTACTTCAAGAACGGGTGAAAGATCGACGGGACCTCCCACATTCAGCACAAGCATAAACTTATCAAATTTCCTGTTCAGTTCAAGTATGGTCCGGCATTCGGTATCCGTAAGCATGATATCCTTCTCCGCAACTCTGTCGTTACCTTCTCCGCATATTCTTGAAAGAACATAAACCGCTGCATCTCCCGAACCGCTTAAGGGTATGTTGTATTCAGGCTCCGGCATGACTGCGCCCATACCTTCAAATACAGGGCTGACATGCTTCTTTCTAGCCCTCTCCTTTATCTCGTTCACGAAGGCTGTCCTGCTCTTCTTTACTATACCGTCATAAGCGTCCAGCCATTTTTTCGTGGTAATTGTAAAGCCTGCTTTTTCAAGCGCTTTCTCCACCGAAACGGTAAAATGCGAATAAACCTCGCCCGATCCGGTTCCGCCCCTCATGGTATTTCTTGCCCCGTTTCCGTATAAAGCTATCCTGCATGGGCCATCAAGCGGAAAATCTCCGTTTTTCTTTAAAAGTACGGTACATTCGGCCTGCAATCCCCTTACTCTTCCGGCATTTTTCCTTTCGAGTTCCGTAAGTTTCATTTTTCTACCTCCTCATATCAGTACTTATTTTATCTCAGTATTAATCTGTTAGTCAATCCGTTGTAGTGTCATTATGTTGATGTCATTCTGAGCGAAGCGAAGAATCTTTAAACCCTATGCATAAAGATCCTTCGCTAACACTCAGGAGACAGATAAACACTCAGAAAGATAAACAATAGTTCAGTATATCTTGAATATTATCAACAACGTAATCAGCACCCGATCTTACAAGCTCTTCCCGTGACGAATTACCGTAAGTCACTCCGCAGGCATATGTCCCCGCGTTTTTCCCCATCAGCACATCATACGGCATATCCCCGACTACCAAAGTGTCCTCAGCCGGAATCCCCAGATCTTTAAGCGTTTTTAACACGGGCTCGGGATGCGGCTTTAAGAGCTCGGTATCGTCTCCGCCCAGTGAGTACGGGAAATACTTTTCAATACCCATTATCGACAGAAAGCCTTTTAATGACTTTGAATTCCGCGCGGAGGCTATGGTACAGACTATACCCTTTTCCATTAAAGCCTCAAGTGTCTCCACAACTCCCGGAAACAGCTCCGGAGGTATCTCCAGCTTCTTTTCTTCAAATTTGGCTCTGTACAGGGCAACGCATTTATCGATCATCTCCTCAGACATATCGGGATATGACTGCTTGAAACCTGTTGCGGCCGAAAGACCTATAGTAGAGGCGCATTCTTCCTCACTCAATACCCTGATCCCCATTTCACTCATAGTCTCCTGCTTGCAGATGACAATCAGTTTTCTCGTATCGGCAAGTGTTCCGTCAAAATCAAAAATAACAAGCTTAAAGTCCACTTTTCTTTATCTCCATTTCAATAACGTTCCATGGTTCTTTCTCCACAATCTCCTTATCGGTAAACCCAAGTTTTTTGTAGCAGTTATGTGCCCTGTCGTTATTTTCATATACCCCTATGGTTACAACATCTGCATTTAAGATCTCAAAAGCATATTTGAGCCCGAGACGAAGCATCTCCGTTCCGTAGCCTTTCCCGCGGATCTTATCGTCAACGACAACCCAGCCGAAACGGAGTATCCTGTTATCACCGTTGATATATCTCATTATAAAATGTCCGACCACGCCGTTTTCGTCATCAAAAGCTATCCACGGATAGAAGTTGTCGGACTCCGTGCAGCCTCCGTTTTGCAGCCTGTATTTATCATCAATGATACCGGCGTTTATCGGAAACTCGCCAAAGAGCAAGCCTCCCCATTTCATGAAAACATCCCTGTCCTTCACCCACTCCGAGATTTTCTCCGCATCACAGCTTTTATATGGTCTGAGCCTTAACATATCAATATCAGCCTCCCGCAAATCATTGCTTATAAAGATTCCTTATCTGCCTTGTCATAAGCGATCTGCTTAAACAGATTGTAAAGACCGCTCTTTATAGCATTGTTGTCATGATCCGCACCCTTGATCTCATACCAGATGTGCCCCGCGCCATTCGTATCAAGCAGCTCATGATATGACTTGGGATAAGTTCCTACAACGGAGTCCTTTGTACCGCAGCACAGTATGAAAACATTGGGAACGACAGCATTTGCTGCAAACTTCACGTCAGCTTCTGCCAGCTGGCCGGGATGAGTCATGAATTTATCCTTTGTGGCTACAATTCCGGGTGCTGCCGATATCGCACAAACATAACCGAAAAGCTCCGGTCTCTGAAGAGTTATGAAAATTGTCTCTCTGCCGCCCATTGAAAAGCCTGCAAGATAGGTATTCTCCCTTCCGGTAAGAACCGAATACTCGCTCTCTATGAAAGGCATAAGATCATTAACCAGATCGTTTATGAAATTGTCGTAAGGAAGGCATGATTCCGCATCAAAACCGGGCTGCTGTGCAGGATCCGAAGCTGCGTACATATTCGGACATACGATTATTGTCTCTTCGATCAGTCCGTCCGCAGCCATATTTCCTACGATTTCCTTTATCTTATTTGAGGAATCCTGTGAAAACGAATACTCATTTCCGAATATACCGTGCAGAAGGTAAAGCACAGGGTATTTTTTATCTGTAGTGTAATCTGCCGGAAGAAGTATGCTGTATCCTCTCTCCATTCCGCAGGTTGTGGAGTTGTAGGTTCCATGGGTATATGTTCCGTATTTCACATCTTTACGGGTAGTTGCACAGGATGCGGGACAACGCTCTTCAATCTCATCGTTAAGGACCGGCTTTTCATCCTCAGCCGGAGTAATCTCAGGGGTAACCTCACCCGTCGGGGTTGCTTCAGGAGTAACCTCTCCCGTCGGAGCAGCCTCAGGGCTTACCTCACCCGTCGGGTTTGCTTCGGGAGTCACTTCATCGGTTGGGGTAACATCTTCATCTCCGTCCTTGATACCGGCAGCGAATTTATCCTTTTCCTCCCGGCTCATCTCCTCAGGTGCCTCTGTTACGTTGTTGTTATCCACTTTTTTATCCTCCTGCTCATTTTTTCCGCATGCACTCAGCAGTGCGATCGTTATCATAGTAATAAATATCAGTTTGGATGCTTTTTTCACAGCTTTTACCTACCCAATCAAAAAATTTTTCAAGCAAAACTAAAACTTCCTGTATGTCATTCTGAGCAAAGCGAAGAATCTTAAAAACGTCACCGTTTACAAGATCCTTCGGGCCAAAGCCCTCAGGATGACAGAAAAAGTCAAATTTTGTGAACCATATCGGAAGTTTAAGCAGTAATATTTACTCGGTAAGGTATTCCTTAAATACCTCGTAATTATCATCCCTGCCCGGATGACAGTATACCGCAAATTCTATATGATCGAATACTCGCGGGAACTCCAGAAGGGCGATTTTATATGCATTGGCCACAACCTCCGGATCATTCTCAAACGCACCGCATCCGAAAGCTCCGAGAACCAGGATATCGGCATTCTTTGCCGCAGCGCAGGTCAGCATATGGATTGCTCTCTTTACATGATAACCGAAAAGCTCGGCATTGTTCATATAAGATCCTCCGGCAACCAAAGGAACATGGATATTTGATTTGCTCCTAAGATCCGGCGCCGCCATTGTTATGACATCAACCGTTACCCAGTCTTCCTTCGGCATTCTTTTGGGGCTGTCGGTATCCGTCTTGCAGATGACAACTCCCTCGGTATATATAAGAGAATCCGAAGCCTTCGGAGTATTAAGGTCAAAGTGATGCTGATAGAATGACCTTCTCAGAGTCATACGGTCCAACAGCGGATAAAGCGTAGAAGTCCTGCACAGGCATTCCTCCTGGGCACCCGCCCCGCTTTTCACTCCGCCTCCGGGATAAAACGCGTTTGCGAAATTCAGCACTGCAATTTTCGCGTCAGGCTTTTCCTTATGCAGCCTCATTGCCGCCTGAAAGCTTCTGTCTTCCGAAACTGTCACCGTCATATCCCTGACCTTTTGGGGATCGAAATCGGGATAATCATCCTCATAAAAGACCGTTGTCTTCTTTTTCGCTGCCGCTACCGAATCGGCAAGATCGTAATCCTCGTTTATCCAGTTCAAGGTATCCTGAAAAATATCTATCCTCTCTTCATAAGTTGACATAATCCTATCCTCCTTACTCTTCAACCTTTCTGTACCAGCGTCCGGTTTCCCTGACTGTTTTTATGAAGCGGTCGGCTTCATCGGTAACCTCTTCAATAATATCCGTATCGATATTGTGACCGCAGTTGGAGTATATGACAAGCTTGCAATGCGGAAGGCATTCCGCTGTCCGCATCATAAGCTCCATCTTGCTTATCGGATCTTCCGTTCCTCCGATAAGCAGCGTAGGAACCGTAATCTTCTTAAGCTCCTCCTGCAGCCTTTCTTCGGTCTTAAGTCCCATAAGAGGTCTTCCGTAGTCTATAGCCTTTTCCTTCGGATCGGGAGGGGCGTTATGGCTGATATGTTCGGCCCTGCGTTCACGCCTGAGCGTCCTTGCCGGATCGTTATCAATCTCGGGGTCAAACGGCGGTGGGCACTTGATTATACCCTGCTCCAGCATCTGCCGGTAAGACATGGTTCCTTCCTTAAGACTATGCGGACCGGCAACCACTGCAATAAAGGAAAGTACTCTTTCAGGGTGTCTTAACATGAGATGCCAGCCGACACCGGCTCCGTGCGAAGCCCCCATATATGTAAACCTGTCTATTCCAAGAGCATCCGCAACCCTTACCACATCATCCGCAAACACGTTATACCAGTCTTCTCCGTAATCCTCCTCCACATAAGACGAAGGGGCAAATCCGCGCAGGGTGATGCAATACACGTGATACCCCATTTCAGCCATCTTCTGCTGCATTCCCTTAGGATAAAAACCGACCTGGGCAGACAGGATATAGTCATCGCCCTGTCCGTACTCTTCATAAAACAAGTTTACTTTGTCATTTATTCTTATATGACTCATATATAAGGCTTCTCCTTGTTTTTTATAACAATTTATCCTATTGAAAAACGTATTATCTTCTTTGATATTATATCACTTGGGCATATGACTGTCAATCACGTAGAGGGGTTTAATGCCTTTCTCACGCCAGGCAATGTCACCGAGAAAACGCCTTCATCGTTTTCCCGGTAACAATATGATGCTCACATTTTCTCATAAACACAAAAATGTTGCGGACCGTGAAGATTTATGATAGAATTTCCTGACGAGACCCGGTTCTAAAAAAATACAGACATAAAAAAGGATTAAAGCATGAAAACTCATATTATTCATTTCTTAGGAGTGATAATAACGATAGCAGGCGGTGCATGTACGCTTTCCTTAATAGCGTCGCTGTTATCGGTAATATTCGGATTCGGTATAACAACGGTAACGCTTACCATAGCCGCAACGGCGGCCGGTATATTGGTGATCTGCTTAATAATAGGATGGTTGATCATAAAAGTCGGAAATAAACAAAAGAAGCAATAGCCGTGAAAATGAAAAGACTTGTCTTTTGATATAAAAAATGGTATAATTTGATACCGGCATTAAAATGCTCCGGCATTTTACGTCCGGAAATGAAACTATAAAAGGAGACGTGATTTATCATGAGAAACAAAATATTAAGATATTTTCTACCTCTGATTGCCATTTGTTTATCCATAACACTGTTCACAGCACCTGCCGAAGCTAAAGCTGCCGACGCTACAGCATCAAATCTGAACGAGCTTGCGGTTATCGTGAACAAATACGGAACTGAACGCAAAGAGAGTTTTTCCGTAAAGTATACAGGCCCCAAAAAGGATATTGAATATGTCGTAAATGATGACTATTTCTCTTTTTTCTTTAAAGAGCTTGTAATCTGTGACGATCCGACCACCTCGGATGACGCCGATTATCTGGCATATAACCTCGATTTTTACTCCGGGAAACATAAATTGTATTATAAGAACGACACCATATACTTTAACCTGAAATATTACGAGACACTGTCCCAGACCAAAAAGGTCAACGAAAAGGTTCCGGGTATTCTTTCAAAGCTAAAATTAGACGGTCTCAGTAATTATGAGAAGGTTATGGCAGTCCACGATTATGTATGTGAACTGATCACGTATTCTTATACCGGTAAAGATATCGAATCCACCATGTACGGAGCGATAACGAACGGCAAGGCTCTCTGTAACTCCTATGCTTTATGTATGTATAAGCTTTTGGTTGAAGCCGGAGTACCATGTAAGGTCATAGGCGGAACCGCCGGTACGGGAAGAGATTCCGGAGGACATGCATGGAATATCGTTGCTTTAGGCGACAAGTGGTACTATGTCGATCTCACATTTGATGATGCTCCGGAAGACAGCCGTGCGGAATACTGTTACGATTATTTCCTGATGGGAAGCTCCGACTTTGATTCTGCCGATCCTTCCGAAAAGCATACGCTTGACGATCCTTTAAAATCTTCGGAATATTCAAATGCATTCCCTATAGCAAAAAAAGCCTTCAATTACAAAACAATGAGTGACGTAAATAAAACCGTCACCATAGGAAATCCCGCTTACAGCGGATCTTCAGGCTCCGGTAAAGATACGGATTCAAAGGACAACGGTAAAGATAAAAACGACGATACCTCAAAGGATAACAAAGACAACGATAAGGATAAAGATAAAGACAAGGATAAGGACAAAGATAATTCCGACAATAAAAAAGGACAATATTCATGGGATGATATTGTCGAGTATATAATATTTGACAATTATTCATTAAATGTCAGAAAGGGACATTACAACTGTATAGAAGTATCTTTCTTCAAAAACAAGGGCGATCTTATCAAATCTGTTTCATACAAGATCATTTCCGGAAAATCCAACGTAAAGATCACCGACTCATGTACCGACAAGGATCGTATGGGAGTATATTCCTTAGGTGAGATTAAAGGGAAGTCCGTAGGTACATTTAAGATCAAGATTATCGTAACTCTTACAAACGGTCAGAAGATCAGTGAGATCCTAACCGGCAGGGTAAAATAAAATATTTATCACACCAAAAACGGAAGAGGCAGTTTTTCTGCACTCTTCCGTTTTTTACGTTATCTGTGAAATCCGATTGAACTTATGAATATGACTTTAAGAAATTTCCAAGATTGTCATATTCATAGGTTGTGGTAAGGGTAGTTCCTTCGTTGGTATTGCTTGCCTTAAGCAGATCTCCTGCCTTGTTGTATTCATATGTATAAACAGTTTCGCTTCCCGAATTGTTACCTATGCTTTTAATCAGGAATTCCTTTTTGTTATAAATATAATCATATTCTATGAAATTGCCGGTTTCTGTATCCTCCCATCTTGCGTAGGTCTGATGTCCGTCATTATCATATTCATATTCATTGATGTAACCTATATCAAAGGGCTCGCCATCCATCTGATCTTTTCCGGTGATCTCAACTTTTATCAAATTTCCGTCTTCATCATAAAAATAAATCTGCAGGGTTGAACGATACGCGCCTTCGAAAACATCTTTCTGCTTCTTACCGTCGGAATAAGTAACCGTTTCGGTAAACTTTCCGCTCTCATTATCTTTTCCGGTTCTTTTTGTAATGTTTCCGTCAGAATCATATTTAAACTTGTAATCACAACTGTATTCCACCCAGTTTGAATCACAGGTAAACCTTGTCACACGCCCGCTTTTGTCATATTTTACCGTAAAAGAGCGGCTGCAGTCGGCAGAATCCGTAAACGCTAACGTAAGTGTTCTTTTACTCTTATTGTAAGCACTCTCAACAGGAGCGTCGTTTCCGACATAAACATAACTTACTTCCTTTATTTTGGCACCCTTTCTTAAAATATAACTGTAATCAAGATCTCCGTAGGCACTTTGTATCTTGAGACTTTTGATCTTTTTGCCTTTATTTACGAAAAAAGTGCCCCTTACAGCATCGGAAGAAGTAACTATCTTGTTTCCCGAAACGCTTTCAATATAATTTCCGGCTCTTATTATACCTATTTCAGCAAATACCGCCTTATTTTCGATTAAAGCATTCGGCATGTCGACGATCAGGAATTTCTCAGCAGCTGCCTTAGAACGCTTGATAGTAATCCTGCCATACATCTGAGATCTGAGTATTATAGTTCCGACATCCGCATTTTTCATAGCTGCGTTCAGTTCCTTCTGAGTAGAAACACGAACTACATCGGTGGTTTTAGCCTCTGCGTCGTTTTTCCCGGCGAAGATAACGGCAAACAGCACGAACATGAGTGCTACAGCCGTTTTAATAAATATCTTGTTTGTTTTTGTTTTCATATTGCAAGCTCCTTTCCGTTACTTTTGTATGTCATTGTACCACAAAAATCCGAAGAATACAATTACTTTATCTTCTCTACGCCTTCGCCGTATATGGTCTTCCAGTCATTCTTCATGGATACGGGTACCCAGTCATACTGCTCACAAAGTGAGTACATCTTGTTTGCCTTCTCAACGTTTCCGTTCTCACGCTCTGTATCGTCACAGCAGAGCATGAAGGCAAGACTCTTGTACTTGTTATTTGTAGTAACGTACTCGGCCATGCTGGCGTCTCCGGTGCTGTTACCGAATGACAGAACGGGCTGTATGCCTATCTCCTGAACGATAACGGTTACTTTGTTCATCTTAAGGTTCTTTACTATAAATTCACCGCCGAATACTACTTTGTCCTTATCGGTAAATACATAGTTGAGACCGTCGGTATCACCCTGATTGTCCGAAACAAGAGTCACATCCGAACCTATAAGCTGACTGTTGGGAAGGTTGAGTTTTGAATCCTTCAAAAGCCCCCTCACTATGAACCTGTCCGTGCCGCTTACTATATATACCTTAAAGTCGTTTGCCTGCAGGAAATCGATTATCTGAAGCATGGGTTCGTAGAATGCTTCACCCAAAGTCATGTTAGAATAGCTGTTCATAGGAGTCTTTTTATACTCTGCGATGTAATTATAAAATTCATCAGGTGTAAAGCCCTTAAAAGACGACGCCACGGCTGTTCCGTGGTTTACGGACATATTCTGGGGTTCCTTGCCTGTTTCGTTCATATAAAGAACATCGTTTGCTACCTTCTTTTCAAATTCAGAAGCGATATCTTTATAGTTTTCGTCTTCCAGAACACGGTATGCAAGAAGCAAATGGTCGAAATAGTTCGGATCCGTCTCACAGTATACCGTACCGTCCATATCAAACACTGCTATACGGTTCTCGACAGGTATATAATCCTTGTTTGTTTCATCCGTTATGGCTTCCACATATGATACTATTGCCTGCTTTGCGGGAGCATCCTCTTCCCATGATGAAAGCAGTTCGGCATGAACATCAACCTTGGATACGTTTATTACTGCCTTTTTTGTCTTACTGAACTGAGAAGCTGCGGTTCCGGCATATGCCTGTACCTTTATGTAGTATGTGCCGTTTGAAAGACCGGATATAGTAAACTTTCTTTTCCTTGTTCCGGCTTTATTCAACTCTCCTACCAATTCATATTCTTTTGTACCCTTGGTTCTTGCGTAAATAAAATAGCCTTCCGCGCCTTCTGTTTTTTTAATGGTTAGAGTTACCGTATCACCGTCAGTTGCTACCGAAATCCCCGGCTTGGCAACCGAAACCTGATCCGTTGCTTCATTTGAAGAAAACAGAACCGGAGTTTGCTTCATAACACCCGCTTCTACATCGGCAGCATCAAAGAATGCTACATTCAAAACCATTAGAACTGCCAACAAACCGACACTGAATTTCTTAAAAATCTTATTCATTTTCAAAATCTCTCCTTTCCTTATTATTGGTAAAAGTATATCATTTTTACAGCTGTTCTTCAATAGCTGTTTAAAAATTTCGGAACCCGGTCCGGTTCCACGTCGTCTAATATCTGAAAACAATAAAAAAACAAAGAAGTCAGATTATAACTGACATAAACACAGGAGGATTTTAGTAATGAGAAAATTTGTTTATGCTTTAGGTGCTGCAATGGTAGCAAGTATGCTGGCCTGTCCCGTTGCCGGGCACGCTGAGGAAAAGCCGGATTTTGAAACCGTGACGATCACTGCCGAAGAACTCGAAGAATTATCCACAGGCGGAAAATACCTGTATTCGGCAACCGACGGTATCGAGACCGGTACGGTTGACGCAGAACTCATCTCCGAGCAGATTGAACTTGACGGCGGTTTTCAGAAAGCGAAGACACCAACTCTCACAAAAACTCGCAAGAAAATATTTAAGAAAGCTTTTAAGAAGTTTGTTGGAAGCGATGTAACACCCGTAGCTTACCTTGCAAGCCAGGTAGTAGCCGGCACCAACCATTTATACTTATGCAGGATCAAGGCCGTTGTTCCGAACGCCAAAGAATACTTCTGCATAGTTTCAATATACGAAGATCTGAGCGGTAAAGTAAGCATCAACGAGATAGTTGATACAGATGTCGAAACAAATATCAACGATCTTCCCGGAGGTTGGTTCCAGTCTTCAAGTCCCAAGGTTTCAAAGAGCATAAAAAAAAAAAAAAAAAGCCTTTAACAAGGCTCTTAACAATCTTGTTGGAGTATCCTACACACCTTTGGCAGTCCTGTCAGAGCAGGTTGTCGCAGGTACGAATTATTGCATTTTATGTGAGTCACAGGTTGTTTACCCCGGTGCACCCGTAAACTATTCACTGGTATATTTATATAAAGGTCTGGACGGCAGTGCGGAAATTACGGATATCGTAAACCTCACCGATAAATCCTCGGACGATGTGATCGATGTAGACCCCGTAGAACCTGAATACAGCATGAACACCGTCATAATATCGGTATCGGAAAACGCTTCAAAGAAGAAGCTCAAAAAAATCTTCAAGAAGCTCGGACTCAGCATTCTCTACGACTACAAAGAATTAAACATGTACGCATTATCACTTGCTGAAGATACCGATGCAGAAGGCATCTCCGAGCTTATTAAAAAGCTTGAAGCCTATGATGAAATCCTTATAGCAGAAAGAGATTACATTTATCATCTGGACTGTTAAGGTCTTATTTCCGGCTTTAAGATGAGCTTTTTTATGTCATCCTGAGCGTTAGCGAAGGATCTTATTCTTTGGTAATGCATTGGGGACGGTTCCAAAAGAACCGTCCCCGTTATCATTATGTACCGACCAAAGCCTTCTTAACCTTGCTGTATCTTGATTCATCACAGACCAAATATCTCCCCATATATGAGCACTGCATTCCTGACACACTCTTCACAGGAACACAGAGGTTTCCCATCAGTAACTTTCTTAAGATCTTTGCAGGTTATTGCCCCACATCTTTCCCTGAAGGTTTCCTGAATGTTTCTTGCAATTT
>JAEEGJ010005538.1_pt1 | contig 39527 bp, 23 predicted proteins | sample 8958761 | NCBI WGS metagenome assembly JAEEGJ01 (sample SAMN16246546, study PRJNA631951) | gut metagenome | biome: gut microbiome; feature: rumen; material: RS-attached | host: Bos | place: Iran: Karaj | collected 2018-10 | reverse complement strand
AATACTACTTGAAGAACGGGAACCAGCTCTTCTTGTTGTCCTCGGGTTTGCCTAAAACTTCCTCGGCAACTTCCCATGCGGATTTCTTGGGTTGCTTTTCTTCCGGCTCTGCCTTTGCGGCTTTTTCCTTATTCTCGGAAGCTTTTTCTTTCTTTGCGTCAGGCTCTGCTTTTACAGCATCCTTGGCTGCAGCCTTATCCTTTGAATCATCGGATTTCTTTTCAGACTTATCTTTAGCCGCATCCTTAGCTTCTTTCTTGTCATCGGCTTTGCCTTCTGCTTTAGCGCTGTCCTTGGCATCAGCTTTGCCTTCTGCTTTAGCGCTGTCCTTGGCATCAGCTTTGCCCTCAGATTTTGCTTCTGCTTTGGCATTATCCTGCTTGGCATCTGCCTTGCCTTCGGATTTTGCTTCTGCCTTTGTGCTTTCCTGTTTAGCATCGGCTTTAGAGTCTGACTTTGAACCCTCAGCTTTACTTTCAGCTTTAGCACCTTCCTTTGCAGCTTCAGCCTTGGCATTTTCCTTCTTTGTGCCTTCTGCTTTTGCCTCTTCGGCCTTTTCAACGCTCTTCTTTTCAGGCTTCTCTTCCTTTACGAGCTCTGCCGCATCGGCTTTCTTAGCCTTGCTTTCAGCCTTATCTTCAGCTTTGCTCTTAGCTGCATCGGCTTCCTTAACTGTTTCAGGATATACCTTGTCAACCATGTTTTCATCGCTGACAGGTGTTCTCTTTAAACCGTTCTCGGTAAAGATTGCTTTAAATACACACGCGGATTCTGCGGGAAGTTTAACTTTAATCTTTCCGTCTTCCGCTTTGATGGTTACAGTATTAAACGAAAATCCGTTTTGGTCGGTGAAGGCGATTCTCTGCATTGAAGCATTTTTCGGAACGCCGATTCGCCATGTCTGAACTTCTTTTTCGATTTCGTGGTCATTGTTGTTAACGACAACGACTATCTGCTCTTCTTTGTCGAATCTTCCGTAAGCAACGTAGTTGTAGTCTTCGCCGAGGTTCATGAGTGAACCTGTTAAAAGAACCGTATTGAGCTTATGGACTCTTATCATCTGCTTGTGGAACTCGATGAGCTCTCTGTCTTCGTGTCCCCACGGATATGTTCTTCTGTTGTCGGGATCGGTGAATCCGCAGACTCCGGCTTCGTCTCCGTAGTAAATCGTCGGAGCTCCGGGCCATGTCATCTGCATTACAACGGCTTCTCTGAATACGGCTTTGTTAACGCCTTCTTCGGCTGCTTTTGAGCCGAGTGTGTGAAGTCTTCCGACCTTTTTATTTGTTCTGGTTAAAAATCTTGAATGATCGTGGTTACTTAATTCATTCATTGAAACCTGAAGAGATGAGTTCGTAAAATTGGTACCGTGATGTGTCATTGCACCCCAGAAACTCTCTGCGTTTCCGAGCAAATCTTCTCTGTAGTCGTCGGAATGTTTCTGCATGCCGGTTAAAAACCAGGTAACGGGCTCCATAAAAGCATCATAGTTCATGACGCTGTCCCATTCGTCGCCCTGCAGCCATTCTCTCGAATATCCGTAATGCTCTGCGATAATAACCGCATTGGGATTTGCAAGCTTAACAGATTTTCTGAATTCTTTCCAGAATCTGTGGTTGAACTCGGGTGAATGTCCTAAGTCTGCTGCCACGTCCAGTCTCCAGCCGTCAGCATTGTACGGAGCGGAAACCCATTTGCGGCCGACCTTCATGATATAATCGGTCAGTTCTCTGCTGCCTTCATAATTTAACTTAGGCAGTGTATCATGTCCCCACCATCCGTCATAGCTCGGATTGTAAGGCCAGCAGTCATCTTTGTGGAATCTGAAATAATCCTTGTAAGGGCTGTCTTCGGATATGAATGCGCCCTTTTCGTAGCCTTCCTGCTCTTCGTATATTCTTTCCCTGTCGAGCCATTTGTTGAACGAACCGCAGTGGTTGAATACACCGTCAAGGATAACTTTAATACCTCTCTTGTGTGCTTCTTTTACGACCTTGGCAAAAAGTTCGTTGCTTGCTTCGAGGTTCTTTTTATTTGTAACACGATTGATATATCTGGTGGCGAAACGGTTTTCTTTCTGACCGTCTTTTAAGAGCTCGCCTTCGTCATCAACGATTTTGCCGATATGGGGATCGATGTAATCGTAGTCCTGAATGTCGTATTTGTGGTTTGAGGGCGATACGAAAAGAGGATTGAAGTAAATAACGTCGATACCGAGATCCTCGAGATAGTCCATTTTGTCGAGTACGCCCTGTAAGTCACCACCATAAAATTCACGAACGCCCATCTGTGCGGGATATTTTTCCCACTCGGTAACCTGTTCGGAATAACCGTCGAGATATGTGTACTCGTTGGTAAGAACGTCGTTTGATTTATCGCCGTTATAAAATCTGTCCACGAAAATCTGGTACATAACGGCGCCCTTGGCCCATGTGGGCGTCCTGAATCCTGCGATAAGACGGAAGTTGTAGTATTCCTGAACGTCTTTGGAAATTCCGCGCGAATTAAAATAACACATAACCTTACCGGCTATGATCTGAAAGCAGTATCCGAATATCTTTTCATCCATTGTGATGACACACGAATAGTAATCAAACAGTGCGTCAACTTCGGTTTTGACCATCTCAACCGATTTGCTGCCTGAAATAAGAAATACGGCATCCACATTATTTTTCGCAGTCCTGAATCTGACTGTAACTTTTTCTTTAAAGCGGGGCTCCGCAGGAGTGACATAGTCCTGCGTAGTATCCGAGAACAGAGCCTGTTTGTTAAGCACAGGTCTCATATTGAGAATGTATTGAAATCTATCCTGAATCTTGTTTCTGTCTTCTATGTTCATACTGCACCCCATAGCAAATACATACATAGAATATTGTATCTCTTTTAGGGCTTTTTTTCAATAAATTATCGCGTTGTAACGAACGGAAACTTTATAATTAATTCGTCGTCCATTTCCATCATGCTCAGCAGTCTGCTGGCCGCCCCTGAAGGATGATTTGTTCCTGCTTCCCATGCCTCTACCGTTTTATCAGAAACCCCCAAATATCCGGCAAATGTTTTTTGAGACATTCCTGTTGAATTTCGTATGCTTTTAACTTCATCGGCAGCAAACACTTTTACGGGTTCTACAAACACTTTATGTCTTTTTAATACAGGCTTTTCTCTTTGAGCATCATCCAGGGCTTCGCCTAATCCGGTCATAATACTTTCAAACACACTTTTATCACCCATATCATTTACCTCCAAGGTTTTTCTTTAAAAAATCCATTGCTTTCTTAATTGCGTTTCTTTCCTCTTTTGAAAGATTATCTTTTTCTTTTTTTCCATATTATTTTATACCCTATTCAATAGGGTGTCAATATCTGTGTTATCGGGAAAAATACTCTGATTTGAATAATTGTTTCAGAAAAAAGAATTTAAGTGCTTGAATAATATCATTCGTAAAAAAATTTTCATTTGGTTTTATTGTAAAAAAATATCTTTGTGAAACATCACGAAAAGCAATAAAAAAGACACCCATAAAGCCTTGCAAAGTATTGCAATTACTGACTTTTTTGAGTGTCAAAAAGCTTTTCGTTTTTAGAGATAATTATAAATCCAAGCAGGGTTTTCCCTTATTCCACTCGCTCCAACTCAACTATTCCATTATTATAAATAATATCTATATGGTTATCATCAATAGTTTTCACTATAAATGTTACAGTATCTGCAAAGGGGCTTGTACAATCTAATCTATACCAATCTCCATCTTCGTAAAAAGCATAGGTATCACTTGGGCTAAAGAAATTACAATTATTTCCATCAAATACTATAATTGCACCTTTTTGTGCTTGACCGTATGTCCCTTCTCCAATGTTTTTCCATTTTCCATAAATAGAATAATTACGGATAATATTATACTCTTTAATATTTTGATTTTCTTGGACAAGTTCATTACTTGTATTTGAATTTAAGCTTTCTAAATAATCATATAAATAAATTTCATTTTGAACTTCTCCACTAATAACATTTATAATTGTGCATCCCAAACTATCTTTGTTATATGAATTATCTAAATATAATAATTTACCGTCAAATGCAAAAAATCCATTGAATCCATCATCATTCCTTATTGTATTAGTCGAACCATCTAATTTTATAATATTCCACTCAATGTAAGAATTTCCATTATCATCCTTAACATTATTATCATAAACGAAATTACCGTTTTTGAACCTACTATCTAGTTTTTCCGAAAGATCGCTTCCTGAAAAATCCTTTAATCCCGGATATTTGATTGGCTCAAATTGCTGAACACCATCTTGATTAACTATAGTAAAATAGTTATTCCCATCTGCACCTTCTAGTTGAACGGGAAAATATCCATCCGAACCATAACCAATTCCTGAAACCTTTATTGGATCTTCATAAGGAAGAATTGGGAGAAATCTATCATCACAAGTATCATAAAATCCATATTCCTTCCCTGTAGCATTCTCCCATTCCGAAAGGGTTTCTTCCGATTCGAAGATTTCTGGAGTTACCGAAAGCACTTGATACCATCGAAACGCATAAAAAGCTTTACCATCTACGAACGGAGATAAGAATTCCCCATTATTATGCTCCCAAAGTTCATTCGTATTACTATTATAAAATCCTCCTTCTACTCTATTTATTCCTGAATAACTCTTAAAAATGCCTGCTCCAATGTATTTAAAGTTGTTACCAAAAAACGATAATTCTTTTTCGGGGCTTATTTCCTCTCCATACGGATTAATCTGCGATAAATACCATGCATCTGTACTGAAGTTTGATATATGTTTTCTTAGAAGAAAAACATTTTCCCCATGACCGCAAATAGAGCAAGTACAATCCTCTGTATTTCTTGTACGATAACACTCATTTCCGAATTTATCTATTATTACATAATTTCCATCATTTGTACGAAAATAAGAAAACCCATCATTACCAAACTCACTTAATTCATCGTACTCTGGAAATATAAAACCAACTTCACTTGTTTTATATATTATTCGGAAATCTTCATCAATAACAGCATACCACTGGGTATAGTTTTCGTCCCACGTATTGTGTTCCTGATCATAATTAAATCCCACCCAAGCTCTTCCGTTACTAAAACACGAGGCTATAGAAAATTTATATGTACCTAATAATTGGGGCCCTTTATCTTCTTCATATTCAATTACTTCTTCAGTGTTTCTTTCTTCCTCCACAACAACTTGCTTGTCATCGTTCGACGTTAAAACATTCAGTGAAGGGTTCGTATAAGCCGTATCATCTTGCTCATAAGAATCATATGTATTGTTCGTTACAGGAATAGTCTCCTGAGATTTCGAACAAGAAGTAGTCAACATACACAAAAGTAATAAGATTATGCTTTTAATAACTCTTTTCATATTACTATTCCCCCATTTTTTCTTTTCAAATTAGTCTTGAGTAATTGCAACTAGTTCAAGTAATTTTTTCCTTTTTCATTTGTTGTCTGTAACTAATAAAAGTCTGTCAGTTATTCAATAAAGAACAACCGGCAGACTTTTTATTATAGAATCAATTCAAAAACAAACCTTTTACAAGCTTCCCGGGTTGATATTATATTTCTTGCAAAGATTCTTGAATTCCTGAGAATTTACAAATCCCGCAACCACCTTTTCTTTTGGATATCCCGCTTCAAGTAATCCTACCCAGTAAGAATATCCACTCGCATCAGGAACTCTATCAAAGAAGCCTTTGTACATTAATGTTACGAATTCTTCGTTTCTGAGTTTTCTATTGTTCATTTCTTTGCTTAATACAAATCCTCTTGCAACATCAGCACCTGTCATTTGCTTGGTTATTAAAGCTTCTGTCCAGTAATCCAAGCCTTCTTTTTCCGGCTTTCTGTTTAAGAATACCTTATAAAATCTGGTTACATATGCTTCGACTTCTTTTTGATTCTTTGCCTCCCATTTGGCCTTTATCGTTACATTTTTCGCCGGCATTTTATCCGGGACAGTAATGCTCCAGCCTTTAAATACATATCCGGTCTTTTTAACCGAAGATGGAGCCGTTATCTTAGTGGCATAATAAACGCTTCCCTTTGTATAACTTCCGCTTGCCTTTCCTCCGCCTAAATCCCATGTGAGTTTGTACTTATTTCTTGTGTAATAGTACTTTATTACAGTGCTTCCATCGCTTTTAACCGTGGCTGTTTTCTTTGAAGGAGAGGTAAATCCTGTATAAGTTAAAGGACTGGGCGAAACCTTAGAATTAGTTTTTCCGGAAAAGGTTTCAGTTTTAGTCTTCTTATAAGTTCCATCAGTATTTTCAAGGTAGTGATATACTTTATAGTTTGCCGTCTTGGGAACATCTTGTACCTTAACATACAAACATGAATACTGATTTGTAGCCACACATGTGCTATTACCTGCTTTATCCCATGCGTATATATGGGTTATATAATAACAATTGCTTTCCCCTTTATGATCGCTTATCTTTACATTATATGTTGCTACCCCATTACTAATAGTTCCTAGTGCGGCTGAATTGGTTTGCCAACTGCTAAATAAATCATCCTGCCCATTATTCTCAGTCCATGTGGGAAACGATACTCTATCTATGGCAACGTTATCGGATACTTTGCACGTTACAGTATATCCATTCTTAGAAACATTAGATACCTTTACATCTGAAATCACAGGCTTAGTTGTATCTGCAGCAACAGTAACCGATTTTGCCTCACCCCAAGTATTATCGCCTGATCCAATATTAATTGCTGCCGCATTTACCTGAATACTTCCACTTACTGGACACGGGAGAGTTGCTGAAAAGCCATGATTGTTTCCGCATCCATATGCATTATTCACATCTGGTCTAGAAGTGTTTGCTGTAGTTGATCCTACAAAGGTCGCCTGACCATTTACATAAGCATAAACATGGACTGACAAAGCCGTATTATAATTATCAGCATCAAAAGCCCAACCCGACACCGTTATTGTTCCGATTGAACTTGAAGAAACTGAATCCAAGCAAATTCTAGGATTATTAACCTTAACAAAGTCAGGACGAATAAAAGTGTATCCACTATAAGAAGTCATATTTCTTCTTGAAACATATTCTTGGTTATTATAACGTTGTTCAACTATTGTATATGACGATCCGCCATTAACACTTGTAACTATAGCTACATGACCATAATCTCCTCCCGTCCAAACAAGAATATCTCCGGGCTGCGGGGTGCTCTGGTAACTCCATCCGGAAGGTGTATATTTGCCACCATTAACATAATCCCTTGCATTGCCCCATACTCTTCCTTGCCCTAAGTATTCATAATATGCCGCAATCAAATCCACACACCAACATCCATTTCCGTCTAAATCCATTGATTGACCAACTTTACTGTTAGCCCAGGAAACAGCATCGGACTGCGAATGTCCATTTGTTGAAGCGTGAACCTTGATTCCACAAAGAAATACAAAACTAAAGCTAGAAAATATCAACAGCAATTGAAAAAAACGTAAAAACTTCTTCATAAAACCTCCCCCACTATATTTAAATAATTATAATAATGTAAATTATTATCTTGAGAAAATGATTATTATTTGGTTCTTATTTCATAAATGCAAACAATAAAAATGAGTAATTATAAACTTCCAGGATTAATATTATATTTCTTGCAAAGATTCTTGAATTCCTGTGAATTCACAAATCCTGCAACAACTTTTTCTTTTGGATATCCCACTTCAAGTAATCCTACCCAGTAAGAATATCCACTCGCATCAGGAACTCTATCAAAGAAACCTTTGTACATTAATGTTACGAATTCTTCGTTACTGAGTTTTCTATTGTTCATTTCTTTGCTTAATACAAATCCTCTTGCAACATCAGCACCTGTCATTTGCTTGGTTATTAAAGCTTCTGTCCAGTAATCCAATCCTTCTTTTTCAGGCTTTCTGTTTAAGAATACCTTATAAAATCTGGTTACATATGCTTCGACTTCTTTTTGATTCTTAGCTTCCCATTTAGCTTTAATAGTTAAATTTTTCGCAGGCATTTTATCCGGAACTGAAACGCTCCAGCCTTTAAATACATATCCGGTCTTTTTTACCGAAGAAGGCGCGGTTATCTTTGTACCATAGGAAACACTTCCCTTTGTATAGCTTCCGCTTACTTTTCCTCCACCTAAATCCCAAGTGAGTTTGTATTTATTTCTTGTGTAATAATACTTTACAACCGTACTTCCATCACTTTTAACTGTGACAGTTTTTTTAGAAGGAGCAGTAAAGCCTGTATAACTCTTTGTTGCAGGAGATACTTTTGAGCCGATTTTTGCGGTTGCTGATTCTTCGTCTACCTTTATATAAGAGCCATCGGTCTTTTCTTTATAATGAACAACCTTGTACTTTGCCTTCTGTAAAGACTCATATGTAACTATCTTCCATACTTGCGCATTTTTACCTGTATAATAGTTTTGCTTAACCGGAGTAGCATTTGCGGCCGTTCCGTTTGCGACCTCCATTGCCATACCGCTACTCCTTAGAATAAAAACATATCCTCCTGATACTTTCTTAATTTCCCATTGTTGTGGTATTGATCCGTTCTCTGTATAAACGTTTACATTATCTCCTATATTGGAATATCCATTCGTCAATTCCAAGGCTTTTCCTGTTGAAGAATTAATGATTTTGTAGTATCCGTTATCTAATTTCGTTATCTCAAAAACGTTATATTTGTCTTTTACATTATTTGTCAATTGAGCATTTATAACACTTTGAGATAAGTTGTTTTTATCTATACCTAAAGCATACTTTTCATTTAGAGCACTTTCAAAAACATATTTACCATTTTTGAGAGGTTGCGAAGGTTTATACGGAATGAAGAGCCAAGATTGTGCATCTGAATCATTATCCGTCCATACCCAAATCTTTTGCTCATTTTGTATTACGGCGCCAGCTACGTCAACCGAAAATCCACTACATTTAGTCTCGATACGATATCCATTTCGTCCATTTTTCGAAATAGCCCATTTCTGATTTGAATTGCCATTGCATTCGTAAACCTGAAGGTTTGCCCCTTCTTCTTTTGAAGCCCCTTTGACATCCAAATACATCTCTGTGCCTTTTTGTTTAATAGTATAAAAACCATCCTCATAGTTTATTGTCCACACATCATGCGCACCAATAATACAGTTGCTATCTGTCTGGCATAAGCTAACCTTAGTTTGTGTTGCAGCGGGAACATCACCCCCCGGGATATCCATAAAGCAAAAAGTGGTTTTATCCGGGGAACCTGCACATGCTATAATATAATCTCCATCCGGTAAAACGCGACTATAACCCGATGTCATTTCTGTCCCCAATTTTGCAGGTGAGGGCCAATCTGGACGAATAATTCCACTTACACTTGAAATATTCTCAGTATATGTGCTGCAAGCTCCCCTTGCGTATCCAGCATTTGCTTCCGCTGTAGTCAAAGTACTTCCATTTACTGCCAAAACTACTCCTACATGACCGTATTGATTGCTAGCAGTTTTATCCCAGATCAAAATATCACCTGGCTGAACACTCCATTTATCTGGGCGTGTCCATCCCGAAGGGCATGCTCCATATGCATCAGTTAAATAATCACATGCGTTGCCTCTAACATGATATCCCAATAGATATTCATAATAATGCCATACAAATTCTGTACATTGCGTCCAGCCAGATCCATCATTAATTTCCCAATGATTATTGGCACAAGAAGTAGCAAAAGCAACTGCATCCGCCTGTGAATGTCCATTCGTCGATGCACTTGCTTTAATCGACGGTATTGTAATAACTGATACAAATATCGCCAACAAGAAGACATAATAAAATTGTTTTAAAACTTTTCTCATAAACCCTACTCCTAAAATTTGTTATGACAATAAATGCAACCAAACTGATTTTTCTTTTGTACTTTTCCGCAATGAGGACAAGTGACGGTATCATCTAGATTTCTCGATAGCGATTCTTCCTTGGTATTAGTTAAGAAATACTTTCCATCATCATTTTGGGTTATTAAGCCCATATCAACAAGGCTATTCACATTTTCTTTGAAATGGTTTAAATCTGCACTACGCGGAAGTTTTCTACACATATCTTGAAGAGAAATACCTGATTCCTTCATCAACATTCTGATAACAAAATCCTGTTCAGAAGATAAACTATAATTTTCATATTGCGATAAAAGTCTTTTCTTTTCTTCTTCAAATATTTTTTGTTCTTCTTCTCTTTTAATCCTTTCCTGCTCTAATCTCTTTCTTTGAGCCGCTTTTTCTTCAAGCTCAATATCCATTGCTTCGGAAATAGAACATCCACATTTACATGTACTGACATATCGAAGATTTACTGTACCACACTTAGGACATTGCCATTCGTTTGGTTCAACACTCTTCTTTACAACGGTGGCGGGAGTATTAGTACTTCCTGCTGATGCTACCGTATTTGTATTTTGTATACCATATTTTTCAGCTAGACTTTGTTGCTGAGGTGGATTTGCTGCTTCCTGCCTCTTGACTCTTTCATTGTGAATAGAATCAACAACCGAATCCACTCCTTTATACATTAAATGTTTTAGAAAATAAATTAGCATTGTTAGACCAACGCTGAAAATTATTATTACAACAAGAACGCATATTGTTCCGCCAGCTTCCATATGTATTATCCCCCATTAAAATTTCCTTAAAACCAACTTCTTTTGGTATGACGCTGTATAGTGTGTGTTTCGATCATAGTCCCCGTGTCAAGCGAAAGAAAAATTTTTTCAATCTTTGTCTGTACTATGTTCATGTCCCCCATAACAATCCCTAATTTGTTATCTGTATAACTGTAAATGTAATATTTATAAAAATGTTTTCCGTTTTTCTCCCCAACATATTCGAGAAAAGAAGTAAAATATCTCGGATTAGGGTTAAAAAAGATTGCCTTGTATCCCTCATAATCAGGAATGGCAGTCACCTTTGCACTGGAAAAACTATTATTTAAAACCTGTTTTTTTACCTCTTCATACGTTGCATTTGTATAAAAATATGTTTCTTCATCCCAGAACTTATTTTTTCTTTCTGCGAAATTTCCTTGAGCTTTTTCAGCATTCCATCGATCTGCATTTTCTTTTCCTTTATACAGACCTATTCCAATAGCAATCGCTATTACAACGAAAATCAAAAAATATACCCAACCCATATATTCTTTACCCTCCTTTGCACTATTCCCATGTCTATCCTAAAATCTTATGTATAATTATAGTCCATTTTGTTCTAAAGAACAATAGCCCACCACGTTCTAAACTATAATATTTCCATATCAATGATAAATGGTGGACAATGAGGAAAATGCCTAATTTACGTAATTTAAGAGAGGATTTAGATATGACGCAAACGCAAGTTGGTGAGTTTCTTCATGTCTCTCAACGAGCATATTCGCACTATGAATCAGGTACTCGCGATATACCAATTGAAATACTAATTAAACTGGCAGATTTATACAACGTTTCTTTGGATGAATTGGTTGGAAGAAATTTCCCAAAATAAAAGATGCTTTCACTTTACAATTAGTAAAAGCATCTTATTTTATTAATTTTATAACTCCTGTTTTTTTAGGCGAGCCAATTCTTCCCTTAACTTTTCGATTTCTTGCTCTGCAGCATCAGCACGCTTCTTTTCTTTTTCAATTATCTTTTCTTGTTCCTTTATTGCGGCAGCATAGCCTTCGTTATACCATTCTTTTGTAACTTCACTCACTGCATCCTGCCCCCTTTCGGTGTCTTTGTAAAACTTCATCGCTTCACTTAATGCCGGAAACATTTCATCATAAAAGCTCTCCGACTTCAAAAATAGCTTTAATAATCTTGAATGCTTTGTATCATCATCTATTTCTGTATTTGCAAATATTATATCTTCGCCATCATTAATAGGCAAATAATTGTCTTGTGCTCTTTGACACCTTGAAACATGCGTTATTGTCTGTCCATTTGAAAGAGCATCATATGTTGTTATATATAAAACTTTGACATTCGGAATATTAGAAAAATCACTTCCCTTTGGAGTTTTATTTGCCGTAACAAGTGATGCATGAAAACGAACTCTTTTTATATCATTTTCATTATCATTCTTTTGCATTTCGATATTGCAAAATTGTCCGTCCGACAGTTTGCAAAGTGCGTCTAATATGACTCCTCTAAAAAGACTAATCATTTCTTCCTGTGGTGTAACCTCGATTACTTCAAGATTATCATCATCAAGAAGATTTCGTAATATTTCCTGGCACACATCTTTTCTGGATGCCAAGAGTCGAAATAAAGCATCATCAATTGCTCTTAATGACTTAACCTTTTCATAAGTCTCTTTGTCAAGAATTCTACTATTTAATTGTTTTTCTTTTGCCATAAACCCTCCTTCTGCAGGAGATTGGCTTGCCCTCCTGCTAATATCTTATTTAATTGTTTAGCAGGAAAAACCGATAAAACGGGCTATATTATCGGCGTCGGGAACCCGACGATAGAAAATCCTGAATTTGATTGTATCGTAACATCCAAAATAGCTTAATTCAATCCTAAAAGAGCAAAAAAATAAAGTTTGTGAAATATCACGAAAAGCATCAAAAAAAGACACCCAAAAAGCCCTGTAAAGTACTGAATTTACTAACTTTTTTGAGTGTCAAAAGTATTAATAAATTATGGTGCCATGCATGCTGCGCGAGCCAGGCACCAATTTTATAATCCAGATATCCATTTTGTTTGGAGTCAGGTGCCCCGACGGGAAATAAGTTCCCTAGTGGGAGCCAGACACCAATTACAGTCTCTCTTTCTTCTCGATATCGAGGAAATATTTGTATGTGTCAACTGTAAGTTCGCCGCATGCTTCTTCGTCGCAGGCAATGATTGCACCGTTGTGCATCTGAAGTGCGCTGCAGGTCCATTTCTGGCTTACGCTGCCTTCAACTGTTGCTGCAAGTGCTCTGGCTTTGTTGTGACCTGAGATAAGTACGAGAACTTCTTTTGAATCGGTAACGGTTCCGATACCAACTGAAAGTGCCTGTGCGGGTACTTTTTCGGGATCGTTTCCGAAGAATCTGGAGTTAACGATACGTGTATCTGTTGTAAGATCTCTTACACCGGTACGTGATGCGAGTGATGTGTAGGGTTCGTTAAATGCAAGATGTCCGTCTACACCGATACCACCCATAAATAAATCGATTCCGCCGTAAGATGCAATCTTCTTTTCATAATTTGCACACTCTTCTTCGGGATTGTCTGTCATACCGTTAAGAATGTTGATGTTTTCAGGCTTCATGTCAACAAGGTGATTGAAAAGATTGTCGTGCATGAAATACCAGTAGCTCTGGTCATGATCCTTAGGAAGGCCGAGATACTCGTCCATATTGAATGTAACAACATTAGCAAAAGATACTTCGCCTGCCTTGTTCATTCTTACAAGCTCTTTGTAAACACCGATGGGTGAAGAACCTGTGGGAAGTCCGAGAACAAAAGGTCTGTCTTCCTTGTGTGCATTGATTTTGGCTTTGATATACTCTGCAGCCCACTTGCACATCTTATCATAATTATCCTGAATTACTACTCTCATATAAAAATCTCCTTATCTGCTGAATATTTGGAATTTATTACAGTGATAAGAGAACCTCTGTTACGGTGTTGATTCCGTTTTTTCTTTTCTCTCTGACGACGCACTAATTCATGTAAATGAATACGCCGTGACAGCATCCGCCGAGTCTTTCGATAACTGCCAACCCTCGTCACCCTTTCGGGCCAGGCGCTAACATCCTCTTTGGTCCTTCTGCCCAAATTTAAGGAAGTTTTACTATATAAAAAATCAAATAATCCTACTCGATTTTTTCATAAAACAGTTCAAAAATCAAGTCCTTTAACGATTCTTCATCGACATAGAATTCCTCATAACCCTCTTCGTTCTCCACAGTTTCGCCGGAAAGCGTATAGATGTTTTCCGTATCAAACTCATAATTTACGCAAGTGGTTGCAAGGTATGAAATTCTTGATGAATCCAGATTTGTTACCGTATATTCGCTTAAAACATCCAGAAGTTTTACGGGGAATGTGGCATCTTCTTTGGTCTTATCCAGAATCTTTGCAAACATGGCGCTGATATACTGCTTCTGCCTGGCCATTCTGGATTCAACGGAATTGAAACTCTTAACATCCCTGTACTGGACATATATTCTTGCATCGTCGCCCTTTAACGTAATAATTTTTCCCTGGCTGTTCTTAAGTTCTTTGGAACCTTTCGGAATGTTTTCCAGTACCTCGACTTCCACTCCGCCCATAAAATCATTAAGTTCGGCTACACCGTTAAGCTCGAGCGAATAATAACCGTTTATCTGTAAGAAATTGAAAAGTTCAGAAACCGCTTCGACCTGTCTTTCGCAGCTGTCTTCATGACCGGTTCCGTAGCCGTGAGCAAGGCAGATTTGTTTAACTTCGGTATCAATGAGCTCTCCGTCTTTGTTGTAAACTTCCATCTCCGCCATGGCATTTCTGTTTACATTTATGAGGTTGACCTTTTTTGTTTTATGATTGACAACCATCAAAATCAGGGCATCCGCCTGTCCGCCCTTCTGATAATCCGTCACTTCCTCTTCATCCACAAGGTCATCCCTGTGGTCGATTCCCATGAAAAGAAATGTCATTACATCGGGATTGAAAACGTATTTTCCACCCTTGTAATTAATCGATCCGTCATCCTCGATGTCTTCCTCGGGAATAATTTCGTTAATCTTTATTTCTCTTTTATTTTCAGCGTAAAGTTCTTTCTTTCCGTGCCCTCTGAAAACGAAAAAAGAAATAATTAAGCCGCCCGCTATTACGGCAAGTAACAGCAGAACGGCAATTACGATTCTTTTAATATTCGGTTTTCTTTTCTTTTTATCTGCACTCATCCAGTAAAACTCCCTGAACCAGATATCTGTTTGAAGGAACGTTTTTTATACAAGTCGATAAAGTAAGCATTTTTGTTTCGGGAGTAAAATCATATCCCCTGGTATTGTCTCTGGGTCCGTCAAAAGCCACAACGCCGTTTAAATAATCAACCCAGGTCTCGTCATCCCAGATATGGGTGGCAAGAATGTGAAGGTTGCTGCCTTCATAAGCCGCAACAATTTTATATACCAGAATGTCGTCCGGCATATAAATGAACACATACTGAACTTCCTCAAAAACAGCCGGATCCTCGAGTCTGTGAAGCGACGAAAATCTCTTGTCGTCTCTCATGTTGTGACCGTACACAACAGTCATTCTGTCCATAAAATCAGTATTGTTGTAGGTCGGTTCGGTATAAATACCGCCGGGATATCCCGCCGTTCCGTCAAGATTGTGGTTAAGATAATACGCATCGTCATCAGGGTGCTGAACTATCGGATCGTCCACATCAAGATTGGGAATGTAAATCCACGCATAAATATCTTTATTTACGGTTTCTTTTAAGTTGTCAAAGTCAAGAGTCTTGTCAGGCACTATGATTCCGTAGGTCTGAAGGTATCTTTCCTTCTTTTCCTCCATAGTGCATTCGGACCAGTCTTTTACGGGCTCTGCCGTTTCTTCGACTTCTTCTCCGCTCTCCTTGGGTGTGATGACGCTAATCTGAGAAGTATCTATAATTACGGGGTTTGAAGTGTCCGCACCGTCATTTACAATATCTCTGAGTTCCTGATTTCTCTTGTTGGCAGTTACTCTGCTGACATAGCGAAGCACAAGGAAACTTGCACTTAAAATTGCAACAATAATCAGGAATATGCTGAATCCCAGCCATACTTTATTTTTGTCGTTTTTCCCTTTTTCCATAAATTTCTCCTGTGGCGAAAACTCGCAGAATCATTATTTCGGTGAGAAAAGTCGCACCTTAATATTATACAACTCGTATTCTTGTGTGTAAAGAATTATGATTGCAAAAAGGATACCTGATTTTCAGGTATCCTTCTTTTATGATTTTAATTCCTGTTATTACGCTGTTTTTAATCCGTAAACGGACCTGCAATCACCTTAAGTTCACGTCTGTTCCCGAAGAAATCCATATCAAAGTAAATGTCGCTTCCGTCGGGATTTTCATACTTTTGCTCGGGCTCGAATGCCATTCCAAGTGTCTTGGTGGAAATCAAATCGCAGGTTTTGGGAAGATAATCAAACAAATCGCTTTCAATCTCCCATCTGTCGCCGTCGATTTTAAGGTTGATTTTGACGTCATGCTCGTTATCTACGAAGGCATCCTTTTCCTTATTGCAGGGCTTCGCGCCGTTAAAATAAGCATTTCCGCCGGTCCATACGGGCAGAGGCAGATAATATCTGTCGCTTAATTCCGAACCCATTCCGCAATAGCCTTCGAACATTGCTTTCCATTCCTCTTCGGTCTGATAATCGTTGTAAGGAATGGTTCCGACTTCCATATTTCCGTCGTCCCACTCATCATTTTCAAAGCCTTTGCAGATTTCTAACATCTGCTCACGTATCTTTCTCTGGACGAAAACGTTATTGTAAAAACGCATGTCGCCGTGAAGAATGGTCATAAATCCCGCAATCTCTGTTCTGTGAGGCACGTGATAAGGTGTATATCTCGGTGATTTCATGGTCTTGGCGCCGTTATCCACACCTCTTCCGACAGCTGTTAATGAGCCTGCAATCAGATTGTGCACGAATGCAACGCCCTGTGTCGGCAGTTTACATGCTCTGTCTGATAAAAGAATGTTGTTGTCAATCAATGTCGGTCCGTGACTTACTTCGATGAAAATATCTTCACCGAGTCCGAGGTTTGCAAGATTTTCTTTTCGTAAAAGATAATCATAAGGCAGTGCATTGTCGTGGAAAAGATTCTGTGTAACTCTGGTTCCCTGTGCCTGCCAGTCAAGCCAGAGGCCTCTGGTGCAGTGATGGAAATGATTTTTGCGGATAATAACATCGATGGCCGCATGCATCTTGATTCCGCCTATTTCCGCGCCCGCAAGGTTCTGCTTGTTGTTTATGTTGTGAATGTGATTGTTCTCAATGATCGAGAATACACCGCCGAGATGTCCGACGATACCGGTCTGTCCGCAATCATGAATATTGTTGTTTCTTATTATGTGGGAACCGATTCTGTCTTTATTCCAGCCCTCAATCTGAGCCTGGCAGATGCAGTCACGCTCGGTCTGGGTACCGTCTTTATATTTCCATTTAAGCCACTTGTTATCGTTGTTGCGCTGGAGGTATTTACCAAGCGAAATACCCGAGCACTTCGACTCAAATATATCGCAGTTCTCTATGATCCATCCCTTTGACCAGTGAGGACCGATCATACCGTCCTGATATGCCGTGGGAGGAGCCCACTGCGTAGCGGCCTTACAAACTGTAAAACCGTCGAGTGTGATATAACCGATGCCCTCTTTTATGGGGTAAAAACAATTCTGTCTGACGGTAATTTCCGTAACGGCATATCTCGGATCAATCTCCTGAAAGTTAGCAAAAATAACCGTCTTATCGTCTTCCTGCTTGGTAAACCACGTATAAACGGTAAAATCCTTGTCCCATGAAGATAAGTTTTCCTTGGGATTTACAACATCCTCGTACTTTGTGACTTCGTACATTGATTTGCCGTTTAAAAAGACATCTCCCGTATGGGCCGTGAAATTGGCATCAAACCAGTCGCCGGATACTAGAGTGGTAAACGGATTGTATTTGCCGAAATAAGAATTGTCATAAACGGTTTTCCAGACATGCGGTTCAACTTCTTCCCAGTCATTGACACGGTCTGCGCCGGTAATTATCGCCTTTAACCTGTTCTGTGCACGATACGTAATTCTTGCGTAATCTCTTCCGGCATTCTTCGGATTGACATGCTCTCGGTAAATTCCGTCGGCAACAATTACTTCATCCCCCGGCATCGCTATTTCGGCTGCTTCCGAAATCGTCATAAAAGGAGCACTCTGCGATCCATCCCCTGATACATCAACATTACAATTCACATAGTACCTCATAAAATATCCTCCATTTTCAGTATCTATATCATATATCGGCTCTTCTATGGTTCACTATAACACAGCCACTATAATAAATCTTATCATTTTCTTGGTTTTTCTTATCATTTTTTGTGAAATAAAGCACTCTTACGCGCGTTTGGGGCTTTTCTTGCTTTGGGCGCGTAGTCTTCGGCTTTCGCCGGCTTTACTTTACGCGCGTTTGGGGCTTCTCTTGCTTTGCGCGCGTAGTCTTCGGCTTCTGCCGGCTTTACTTTACGCGCGTTTGGGGCTTCTCTTGTTTTGCGCGCGTAGTCTTCGGCTTCTGCCGGCTTTACTTTACGCGCGTTTGGGGCTTCTCTTGCTTTATGCTCGTAGTCCTGGCTTTCGCCGGCTTAACTTTACGCGCGTTTGGGGCTTCTCTTGCTTTATGCGCGTAGTCCTGGCTCTCGCAGTTTGTCTTGCGTTCGAATCCCTTGGCTTGCCGGGGCAGACGGAGGGATTCCCACCGGCGGCTCGGCCGCCTTTCAGGCCGGCTACGGCACGAAAGCTCCACCGGAGCTTTCTAAACTGCTTCGCAGTTTGCCTTGCGTTCGAACCCCTCCGTCTAGCGCGCACAAAAAAAGGAATGCCGTTGCATTCCTTTTTTGCGCGCAGACGGAGGGATTCGAACCCTCGTGACCCGGAGGTCAAACGCATTTCGAGTGCGCCCCGTTATGACCGCTTCGATACGTCTGCATGTATAGTGCCGGGCTCACCTGGAGCGCGGCACTTTTCTTTTATGATTGTGACGACTTTCCTATTTTACCAAACTTGCTGTCTGTCTTGCAATAGCCAATTCTTCGTTTGTAGGAACTACCATAACGGTTACTTTGTCGCCTTCATTGGAGATGATTGCTTCGTCACCGTGAACATTGTTCTTGGACTCATCAATGCTTGCTCCGAGGTAGCCGAGGTACTTGCCGGTCATGGAACGAACTCTACCGTCGTTCTCACCGATACCTGCTGTAAATGCGATAACGTCAACGCCGTTCATTGCTGCTGCGTAAGCACCGATGTACTTTGCAACTCTGTATGTGTATGTTTCAAGAGCCATCTTTGCACGTGCATTGCCTGCATCCATTGCTGCGGATAAGTCTCTGAAGTCTGAAGATACACCTGACATTCCTTCAACACCGGACTTCTTGTTCATGATGGTGTTGATTTCGGAAATGGAAAGATTTTCTTTCTTTGAGATGAACTCGATGATGGCGGGATCGATATCGCCACATCTTGTACCCATGATAAGACCTTCAAGAGGTGTAAGGCCCATGGATGTGTCTACGCACTTGCCGTGGTCAACTGCAGAAATACTTGCACCGTTTCCTAAGTGGCAAACGATAATCTTTAAATCTTCTCTTGTCTTGCCGAGGATCTCTGCAGCTCTTGCAGATACGAAATCATGGCTGGTTCCGTGGAATCCGTAACGACGAACTTTGTATTTCTCATAATATTCATAAGGAAGTCCGTACATATATGCTTTCTCGGGCATTGTCTGATGGAAAGCTGTATCGAATACTGCTACCATGGGAACGCCGGGCATAATCTTTTTACATGCGTTGATACCGATAAGGTTTGCGGGGTTGTGAAGAGGAGCAAGATCGTTGCACTCTGCAATTGCATCCAAAACTTCGTCTGTAATAACAACAGACTTGGCAAACTTCTCACCACCGTGCACAATACGATGACCTACTGCATCGATTTCGGAAAGTGACTTAACAACGCCGTGATCTGCATCTGTCAAAGCATCGATAACTGCCTGAATAGCATAAGTATGGTCGGGCATCGGAGTTTCTTTTGTAACTTTATCCTTTCCCGAAGGAGTATGCTTGATACATGAGCCTTCCATTCCGATTCTTTCGCAAAGTCCTTTTGCAAGCACTGCTTCGCTCTCAGAATTGATAAGCTGATACTTAAGTGATGAACTTCCGCAGTTAATTACCAAAATATTCATAAAATACCTCCTAAAATATTGAAACGCCGCGTCTTTTTTACGCAGGCGAAATCTTTCACGAACATATAGAATTGTAGGCTTTTTTTATGCTTTTGTCAATTCATAGAGAGCGGGCCAAAAAACGAAAACCGACTTTTAGTCGAAAAAGTACTTGACAAATATAAAATCGGCTTGTTATACTAAAACCGACCGATAGTCGAAAAGGAGAATTAAAAATGAAAAAGGGCGAAATGAGAAAACTGGAACTTGTTCAGATAGCATACCGTATGTTTCTGACAAAAGGATATGAGAATACCAGCGTGGATGAAATCATCGAAGAAGCGGGAATTGCCAAGGGCACTTTCTACTACTATTTCGAAAGCAAGGAACTTCTTTTGGAAGAAGTAATCTGCATGATGATAAACAAGGAAGCCGAAAAAGCAGCCGAAGTGTTAAAATCGGACCTTCCCATTCCCGTCAAAATCACCGGAATAATCATGTCCCTTCAGCCGGCAAAAGAAGAGTTCACCATCGAAGAAGCTCTTTTAAGTCCTGAAAACGCCCTGATGCATAAAAAAATCAAACAAAAACTGTATGATGTTGCGACGCCCATACTTTCCGAGGTTGTCGAAGAAGGCATAAAACAGGGGATTTTTGACTGCAACAATATCCCCGAGCGTGTAAAGATGATGCTCCTTGTCAGCAGTGAAGTTTTCGACGACGGTCATTTTACCGAGAGAGACATCGAAGTATTCATCGATCTGACGGAAAAACTTCTCGGTGCAAAAAAAGGTACTATGGAATTCGTTCGCGACATGATTGTACGCGGAGAATAATAATGAACCAAAAAAGCAATTTCAATAAATTTTTACTTCTCTGGTTCGGAGAACTGATCTCTTCCATCGGAAGCGGTCTGACCGCCTTCGGACTCGGAGTATATGTTTTTAAAGTGACGGGAAGCGCCGCGAGCATGTCGCTTGTGACTCTTTTAGGATTTCTTCCCTCACTCCTTTTAAGCGTACCTGCAGGCATTTTGGCCGACAGATACGATCGTAGACTTTTAATGATGATCGGAGACGGCTTCTCGGCACTCGGAGTGCTTTTTATCCTTATCTGCATGATTCGCGGAGAGGCTACTCTCTTTCAGATATGTATCGGTGTCTCGATAAGCGCCGTATTTTCCGCACTGCTTGAACCGTCCTACAGAGCAACCGTTACGGATCTTCTGACCAAGGAAGAATTTTCACGGGCAAACGGTCTCGTTTCGCTCGCGGGAAGCTCGAGATACCTTTTCTCACCCCTTATCGCCGGACTTCTTCTTACAATAAGCGACGTTAAACTTTTACTGATAATTGATATCGCAACCTTCCTTTTAACCGTGACGGGTGCCGCTGTTGTAAGAAAAGGAATCGGCCTAAAAGAAACAAAAGTAAAAGAAGCATTCTTTGACAGCATAAAATCAGGCTTAAAAGTTTTACGCGAGACAAAAGGACTCCTCGCCCTTGTCTTTTTGTCTTCCGTAGTCACTCTTTTCATGGGAATGTTTCAGACACTTGTAAAACCGCTCATTCTTTCGTTTCAGAATGAAAGAACGTTAGGAATCGCGGAGACAATCTGCGCGAGCGGAATGCTTGCGGGCGGATTAATCCTCGGCATCAAAGGAATCAGGAAAAACTATGTGACTTACCTCGCCCTTTCACTGTCACTCCTGGGACTTTGCATGTTCGGCTTCGGTCTTTTTGAAAATATAATTACAATTTCCATTTTCGGTTTTCTCTTCTTCCTGGTTCTGCCTGTTGCAAACAACTGCATGGATTTTCTGGCAAGAACCAACATACCTTCAGACAAACAAGGCAGAGTCTGGGGCTTAATCGGTTTTATATCCCAACTGGGATATGTGGTATCTTATGCCGTCTCGGGAGTGTTGGCTGATGCTCTCGGACGAATCGGAAACCGCGGAGTCGGAAGAGGTTCGGCGCTTTTAATCATGATCGCAGGACTTAGCCTAACGGTTTTCTCGGTAGGCATTTTCTTTCGCAAAAACATAAAATCACTCGAACCCAAGGAGGTAATATATGAAATCTGATAATAAAAAATATAAATACAGACCGGTTCTCTTTTTCGCACTTGCATATCTTTTCACATGGATTTTCTGGATTCCCGCAATCTTCGTCAGTGAAAATTTCGGCGCAGTATTAATGTTAATCGGACTTCTTGCTCCCGCAGTAGTATCCACAATATTTGTGCTCGCATCGGGTTCTCCCGCTCTTAAAAGAGACTTAAAGCTTAAGTTAATCGGTTTTTATAAGGTTAAATGGCTGAATGTTCTGCTGGCTATTTTTGTTTTCGCGGGAATCGTCGCTGCCTCTATCCTCTTGTCTCTTTTATTCGGACAGTCTTTAAACCAGTTTTCGTTTACCGAGGATTTCTCTTTTACGGGCGTCGGAATCGCCGGAGCGTTCGTTTCGGTAACGGTTGCAGCCATCATCGAAGAAGTCGGCTGGAAAGGCTACTGCGAAGATTCAATCGGCCAGTACATGAACTGGTTTTGGGAATCGATGATTTTCGGAGCGCTGTGGGGCATGTGGCACCTTCCGCTTGTCTTTATCAAAGGAACGTACCAGGCAACGCTTATGGTCAATCCTTTGTTCGTAATAAACTTCTTTGTAAGCGCCATCCCTATGGGCTTTATCATTACCTGGGTTTACTTAACAAGCGGTCGCTCAATCCTCGCATGCATGATATATCACCTGGTAATTAATTTCCTGCAGGAAAAAATAGCGATGACGCCCGAGACCAAATGCGTGGAAACCATCGTGGTAATCATTGTTGCCATAATCATCGTTATTGCGAATAAAGACATGTTCTTCGAAAAAAGACATGTCGGAAGACTCTTGGAAGACATCGATGAGAGAAATAAAAAGAGCCAGGCACGCTATGCGAGCCAGGCACCGGAATGTGCTGAATAAATTGTATAGCTCATAAAAGAGGGGTGCCGGGAAACCGGCCCCCTTTCATTTTTCAGTGCCTGACTCCCGAAGGGTGTCTGGCTCTGATATTAAACTATAATTACTTCTCCGAGCGCAAATGAATAAATCAAAACTTCTGCGACTTCTTTCTTTTCAAGTCTCGAAAGCGCTTCGCTGTAATAATCAAGCTGTGTCTTATATCTCTTAACAAGCTCTTGTGCATTATCCACTCTGTCGGTTTTGTAATCCATCAGAATAAGCTTGCCGTCTTCTTCGAAATAAACGTCGATTACACCCTGAACCAGTACCTTTTCGTTCTCGGGGAATGCTTCGTTTACTTCATTCGCAGGAACCGATAAAACAAACGGCTGCTCGAGATAAAGCTCGTCTCTTTTAGAAGCCTCGCTCATACGTTTCGAAAGATCTGTTTCTAGGAATTTTAAAATCTTATCCTCGTTTACAAGCGCATCGTCTTCTTCATAGATGAAAAGATTATCCGTCATTTTCTTTCTGTGCGCTCTTAAGTTGGCTGCAATATCACCCTCGTAAATATGCTCAAAGTCCATAAGTTCCATGACTCTGTGATATGCGCTACCGCGAGCCGCACCGCCGTTTTCCTGTTCGGTTTCGGCAATAATCTTCGGAACCCTTACTTCCTCTTCGTGATAAAGAGTATTCTCTCCGTCTTCGTTTTCAAGATATGCGGCCTTCTTAAGTTCGGAAACCGTGGTCTTGACGAAGAGATTGTCGAGAGATTCGTGAGGATAAACAAATTCTTTGAAGCCTGCTTTTGCGGGAATACTTTCGAGAGCCTTTATTTTTGATATTCTCTCTGCTTCCTCAAACACTTCTTCGATGTCTGCATCCTCGGGACTGACTTTATTTATCTTAAACAATTCGGGTTTCTCACAGATAATCGGGAAAAGCAGTTTCATAAAAGATCCCGAATCCATTATGCTTGCAAATGAAAGCGTGTCTTTTGCTTCAGGTTCTTCGTCAAGCATTCCGGTTAAGATGAGTTTTTCTCTTGCTCTGGTCATCGCAACATATAAAACTCTGATTTCTTCACCGAGGCTGTTTATCTTTTCCTTGGAATAAAGCGCATCTCTGACGGGAGAAGTTCCTTTTATTCTCTTTTCGAGATTATATGTATCTCCGCCGATTCCGAGTTCTTCATCCATTAGAATTGTATCCTTGGAATACCTGAATTCGGTATGAAGTCCCGATACAAAGCAGATCGGATATTCGAGGCCTTTAGATTTATGCACGGTTAAAATCTGTACGACATCGGCATTCTCATCGAGCATATTTGCTTCGCCCATATCCTGCTTTGCTTTAAGTTTTTCCGTGTATTTTACGAAGTCATGAATACAGAAAATGCCCTGCTCTTCGTATTCGTCCGCAGTCTCCACCAAAAGATTCACGTTTGCGAGTCTCTGCTCTCCGCCCGGAAGTGACGAAACCATCACGCCGTATTCGTACTTTTCAAAAATCATACGAAGCATGTCCGATGCGGATGTATACATAGCCTGCTTTCTTAAATCTTCAAGCTCTGTCGTAAAGTGCAAAACCTTTTCCTTCAGATCTGCATCGCTTCCGACAAGAAGATACTGATATAGGCTGTCGATAAGTCTTTTCTTTTTTTCAACGATACGAATCTTCGCAATCTCTTCTTCGCTAAAACCACCCATAAAAGAATGAAGCACTGATAAAAGAGGCAGATCCTGTCTCGGATTATCAATAACAGAAAGGAAGTTAAGGATTAACTGCACTTCCCAAGCATTGTAATATCCGGACTTGGAAATAACGTATCCCTGAATGCCCTCATTCTTTAAGGCTTTCTGGAAAACCACATCTCGTGAATTGGTCATCGAACGAAGAAGAATTGCCACATCCGAATACCTCATCTCCCTCATGGAATTGGTCTTTGTATCAAAAACTAAAGTTCCGGCTTCCTTTAATGCCTTGATTTTGCCTGCAACTATGGCAGCTTCTATCTCATCTTTAGTGAAGTCTTTGTAGCGCTCATCTTCTTCAAATTCTTTTTTGCTAAAATAAACAAGCTCTGCTTTATTGTCGATATTGCTTTCGGGATAATCCGTCTTTCCTAAATTAAGCCTCTCGTCCTCTCCGTATTCTATACCGCCGATTTTTTCAATCATGCAGCGTTCAAATACAAAGTTTACTGCATCGATTACTTCCTTGCGGCTTCTGAAATTGTATGAAAGAATAATCCTCTCGTCCCTGTCGTCTTCCTTGGAATATTCGAGACATTTTTCCTTAAAAATCTCAGGCTTTGCAAGACGAAATCTGTATATACTCTGCTTGATATCGCCCACCATGAATCTGTTGCCGGTAAGCTTATCATCCTTTGAAACCGCAGCAAGTATGGTCTCCTGAACATCGTTCGAGTCCTGATATTCGTCTATCATTACTTCGTTGAAATATTCTTGGTATCGAATCGCAGTCGGCGTGGGAACAATCTTTCCGTCTTCCTTTTTTACAAGGATTTCAAGCGCCATATGCTCCATGTCGGAGAAACTGATGATGCCCTTGTCACGCTTTTTATCTTCAAAAATATGCATGTACGACATTACAAATCGTAAAAGAGAATTCGTGACCGCATAGCCTTCCTTAACCGATTCTTCAAAATCAGCTTCGGTCAGATTTTTGTATTTTTCTTTACATTTGTCTATAATCTTACGGGCTTTATCATTAACCGAATTCGCATATTGTTTGAGCGCCTCTTTTTCATCCGGTAAGTTTCTTCCGTAATTAAGAGTAATTCTTTTGAGTTCGGGATATTTGACGATTCTTTCACGAATATCGGAGGATATAATGTCATCAATAAACGGTATTGTTAAGTCAGCCTCTTCAATATGCTTTGTGAGAAATGTGCCTTCCGCAATACTCTTTACCTCTCTGTATATATCCTGCGCTTCTTTTAGGTATTCGTTTTCGAACTCAAGACTAAACTTAACAAAAGGAAGCTCCCATACATTTCCGATATCTTCCACGATATAGTTTTCAAGCGTCTCATAAGGATATGCAGAGCTGTCGGCCTTTGTTGCAATATCTTTTACCAGCTCATAAAACTTCTTGAATTTACCCTTCGGCGCATACATTTCAACGAGGTTTAAGAATTCTTCATTTCCTTCCTTAAAAGCCTCTTCCAAAGCCTCGTCAAAGGCTTCATCGGAAATCTGGGTTATCTCTCCTTCACTTCCGATTGCAAATGACGGATCGACACCGATTTCTTCGAAATGGTTTTTTAAAATATAAAGGCAAAAACTGTCTATCGTCGTAATCTGCGCGGTATGAAGAATTGCAATCTGCTTTCTTAAATGCTTATCTTCGGGATTTTTGGCAAGTTCTTCGCGAAGCTTTTTGCCAATACGTTCCTTCATTTCCCTTGCGGCCGAATTGGTAAAGGTTACTATGAGCATTCTGTCCACGGAAAGATTTTCGTCTTCACAGATTTTCTTTACGATTCTTTCGGTCAGAACGGCTGTTTTTCCGCTACCTGCAGCGGCAGACACTATGAGATTTTGATTTCTTGAATCTATTACTTTTTCCTGTTCAGGAGTAAAATCCATAATTATTCCTCTTCCTCTTCAGGTACTTCTTCTCCGAGTTTCCTGTATTCGTAGCCCTTTATCTTCGGGTCAAATCCGCAGATTCCTTTAAGAGCACAGTACTGACACGCATAATCTTCCTTTTTCTCATAATAAGGATTAACGTCAATGCTTCCTGCCAAAATATCCGAAGCAAGTTCTTTTGCCTTATCCTCTGCTTTATCTAACATTGAATCAAACTCTTCCTTCGAACAGACATTGGAGCCCTTGCTGACGGAATTATCCTTGTTCCTTGATACTTTAACCACCTCGGATTTTGCGCCGGGTGAACCAAGAGATTCGTCCAGACTCTCAAGTACTTTGTCATCGTTTACAATGGCTCCGACGGGAATTAATTGCTTTCGAATCTCAGCCTCATAATCTTCTCTCTTTTCCGAGAATGGATCGTCTATCGCATAATAAAGCATTGCTGCGGGAAGAACTTCTTTTTGAGGATGTCTTTCTTTTATGAGTTCAATTGCGTTTTTCATATAAATCGCAAGCTGAAGCGAAAGACCTTCCTCGAGCTTCTTTGCGTCGATTTTATGCGAGGAAGATTTGTAGTCGATAATCTTTACGTATTCTTTGTCTTCATCATCGTATACGTCAGCCCTGTCGATTCTTCCTCTGAGAAGAACCTTCTTATCGCTGTCGTCAGACAGATCGTACATTTTCTTAAAACTCGTTTCATACATCTCAGGTTTATATTTGCCCTTTGAGAGCTGGAAGCCGAGCGTCTTGACGGTGCGCTTCATGATTCTTTGAAGCTGGCGTGCATAATATTTGGTCTTCTCGTCGGATACTAAAAGATCGCCGCCATATTCACCGCTTAAATGCTCTATCGCCATGTCGATTTCGTTTGACATCATTTCTTCATCCGCGGTTGAAAAATCAAGGTTTTCAGATTTTAATTTCTGACCTACAGTCTCTAATACATCATGGGAAAGATTACCCATATCCACGCTCTCGAGTCCGTATTCTTCCCTGTCCTTAAGACCCAATCCATAAGCCACAAAATGCGCATATCTGCAAGCTGCATACTGTTCAAGCATTGATACGGATACGGTTAATAAATCTCCGTAAAGTTTCTTCGCGGTTTCTTTATTAAGCGATTCGGCTTCGTATTTTCTGAATGCGTTTGAAATGATTTTTTGGCACCATTCTTCTCCGCCTTCGCTGCCTTTTATGATGCTTATATTGTCAAAAAGTTTCTCTTCCTGATCTTTGCTGGCAATGCCCGTTACATAGAGTCCTAAAAGTTTTCCGGTCTCTTCTTTTATGTCCTGTAAAAAGATCTCCGGCGTTTTGCCCATGCTGTCCGTAACTTCAAGACCTTCAAACATATTCTTTAGTATTTCGATTAAGTATGAAGGTATGAGGCTGTCGCCCTTTCCGCCCACGCTCGCATATGAAAGATAGAGTCTGTCCGTGGGTTTGGTAAGGTTAAGATAAATGTAGAGCTGCTCAATAAATGCTAATTCCACGCTCGTGGGTGCTAAGCGGCATTCGGCCTTTTTTAATTCTTCCTTGTCAGGTACCGATAAAAGACCGCCGTCCGAAGCGCCTTTGGGGATATTTCCGTCGTTTACTCCGAGGATGAAAAGCTCTTTTGTTTCTTTTAGTCTGGTTCTCTGCATATCTCCTACTAAAAGAGAATCAACTTTTTGCGGAAGCACGCCCACACGTATCTCCGAAAAGCCGACCTTAAGAATATCCGATAATTCTTTAACCGAATAATCCTCATCACCCATCAGGTCTGAGAGCGCATCGAAGAGCTCAATGACCTTGTTATAAACGCCTTCATATTCCATGGCTTCGCCGATTAGGCCTTGTTCCTTCAGCTCAGCAGCCATCTCGCTCATCTTTTCATATATCTTTCCGCTCTCAAGGATGGCATAAATCTGTTTAATCCATTTTGAAAGTTTTCTTTTCTTCGTGCCCTCTTCGGTAATGTCTTTAAAAATCTCAAAGAATTCTGAACGAACGGAATTTATTTTATCCAAAGATTCTTTGTTTAATTTCTGTTCATCGCTTGGATAAACAAAATTCTCTTTCCACTTTGCAATTCCTTTGATGCCACGCGCATAAATGTAGTTTTCAAGTTCGTCTATCTCGTCTTCTTCAATCGGAGAGATACCTGTACGAAGGAATTTAAGCACATCCTCCTGTCTGAATTTGTTTCGTATAATCTCTGTGATTGAGAGAATGTATTTGACCAACGGATTGCTCGCAATGCTTCTGTTGGCGTCCATGTAATAAGGGATCTGATATCTGTCCAGATATTTTGCCAGAGGCTTCTGATACCTGGTCATATCCGCGCAAATAACGGCCACATCGCGGAATCTAAGGTTCTTTTCGCGGATTTCTTTTAAGAGCTCTTCGCATAAAATATGGCACTCGCTGTCGATGTCTGCACATCTTGAAATCTTAATTGCGCCAGTTGCCTTTATCTTTTCGTTTTCTTTTCTGAAAAGGTTCTTTTCAAGGAACGCAAGTTCCGCGTTGTTTTCATGTCTGTAATCTTTTGTAAGACGGATATCTTCGCGGATATTGACTCCGGTAGGGTCGTATTCCTTTGAAATATCTGCCATATTTCTCTTGGTCAGATTGAATAATGTATCCTCATTCTCTGTGATTTTATGCGGATTAACGCTTAAGTCGTTATCAAACGGAAACGTAATATAAACGTCCTTAGCCTTGTTTAAAACAGCGACAATCGCCTTTATCTGAATCGGAGTAAAGCCCGTAAAACCGTCGAAAATAACGACGCTCTTTTCCATCTTTTTGGACAAAGGGAGTCTTTCTATGAACATATCGAGGAGCTCTTCTCTCGTGATGTATTTGTCTTCGCATTCTTTTAGGAAAACTTCGTAAAGAAGTTTTAAATCGGCAAGCTTAAGCTTCAACGCTTCGGAATTACATTTTTCAATAAAGCCGTCAAGGTCCTCGGGACTGACGTTATACTGCATAAATTCGGACAATACGGATTTGACTTCTCCCGCCCAGCCGGCATTTTCCATACCCCTTGAAAGTACGTGCAGGTCGTCTTTTATTTTAGAGGCACCTCTCTTAATAAGCAGGCACTTACCCGTATCGTCTAGAAGCATTCTTTTAGGCTGTCCGACCTCTTCGAAAACCTTTCTCGGAAGGCGCGAAAAACTTAAGACGTCAATATTGATGATACCGCCGTCCGGATGCGAATTCGCCATGTCCCACTGCGTCTGCATGGTAAACTGATCTGGAACAATCATAAGGACATTGTTCCTTCGGTCTTCTGTAGCAAGCTTAATCGCCAGCTTCTTTACATATTCACTTTTGCCGCTTCCCGAGCCGCCTAAAACAAACTGAAGAGCCATAAATAAAACCTCGTTTGTAGTCTAACCTTTTACTTTGTGATATCATTTCTATTATACAATATTTTGCAGTTGTATAATTTGATTTTCTGTATTCTTAAAAAATAATTTGACGTAATGAACATAAAACATATAACCATCAACAACATAGATGAATACACACCCTTAACCACTCCTGTTTTATATATAACATCCGACAGGAATGTGGCAGACTGCCTGACCTCAAAAGGCGAAGCAGTTTGCATATATGTGTGTAATGAGGAGCAACTGTCCGCCTTTGAAGGTTATAAATATTTTATCACGGAAGGTGTCCAATATTCAGGACACCTGGATAAGGTTTTCTGTCATATCAAAAATATTCCCTATGTAATCGCTGAAAATGATGACTTTTTCATCCGTGAAGAATGCCTCGAAGATCTTCCTAAAATATACGAAATGTACGAAGACGATGATTGTAAAAGATTCCTCGAGCCCCTTCCCGAACTCTCTGACTGCCTCACCCCTGAGTCACGCTTCGAATCTGTCAAGAACGGCTATATGCTCTTCGAGTACGGAATGTGGATAATCGAGCTAAAAGAGACCGGCGAAGTCATCGGTCGTGTCGGCTTTGAGTACTACGATGAAAAAACTGTATCCTTAGGTTTTATGATTCGAAAGGACCATAGAAAAAAGGGCTATGCTTTCAAAGCCTGTCTTGACTGCATCAATTATTTGAAGGCTAATAACCCTGAACTTAAGATTGTCGCCAAAGTCAGCGGGAATAATAAAGATTCTCTCAGTCTTTTACACAGGCTTTCCGCTGCTCTTAATGATTATATAGAAATTATCATTGAATAATGAACCATTAAATGTAAAAATCATATTATGAGTAAAAGCAAACATAAGAAAAAAAATACAAAAAAATCACAGGACACCCTGGACTTAATTAAGGCCTGGGCGGTCGGTATATATTGTTTTCTTATGCTTTGCGTTTTTGTTTTATATGCTCCGAAAAAGTATGTTTATATAGGCAATAACAAGATTTCTTTCTTTGAAAAAGTAACCGGAGTTTTTCTGGTCGTTGCCTTAATTCTTTTTATTGTTTCCCTGATTAAATCAATCCTCCTAAAAGAAAAAATAAAATTTTCTCTGACTTTTCCTGAAGTTATTTTGCTCATATACGGAGCATGGAATTTAATTTCTTTCGCCTTCTCTGATTATAAAAGGACCGCATTATTCGGTTATGACGGATGGCACACGGGACTTTTCCTGCAAATTGCAATAATTGCGGTCTATTTTACGATTGGAAGATGGAAAAACAAATACGAATGGTTAATCAGGGCTTCTGCTATTGTTCTTATCATTGAATGCCTGATGGTAGTTTTGCAGAGATTTGGTTTCAATCCTTTTGGCTTTTATTCCCAAATGGGCTTTATGGACTGGAATCGAAGAAACCTTCTCGGAACAATGGGCAATACCAACTGGCTGATGGGATATGAAATTATCATTATTCCTATTTTACTTTGGCTGTATTTCGAAGCTAATGAACTTTGGGAAAGAATTCTGTGGGGAATCGGTAATTTCCTTATGATTTCCGCTATCTTTTTGCAGGGTTCTGCAAGCGGTATTGTTTCTTTTGGGGTAATTCTTTTATTCCTGATTTTTGTATATGTAAAAGACGGAAATAAACTTGCAAGGATTCTTGAAATTGTAAATATGATTTTCCTTTTCTGGTCATTCTTTAGTATTTTCCGCATTCCTTTACTTGAGCCCGAAGAAAAAGATACGACAAGATTTTATACTTTGCTCTGGATTATTCCCGCCGTTTTACTTGGTTCAATAATCGCCATGCTGTATTTATATATCAAAAAGAAAGGAACAACCTTACCAAAGAGCTTCGCCTATACAATAAGAATCATCATGATTTCAGGTATTGTACTCGGATTTATGCTCCTGTTTGCAATACAGTTTTCTGACAAACTCTGGCAGGTATTCGGTTCTGTCGGAGCTCTGAGAATAACGGATAATTCTGGAAGTTTCAGAATTCTTCTTTGGAAACAGTGCCTGAAACATTTTCTTTTAGACAGCAGCATAAAAGAATTTCTCTTCGGTGTAGGTCCCGACTCATTCGGATGCTGGTATAAAACTAAAAACATTGTTATTCCACAGGTCGGCGGTCCTTTCATCGATGCCGTATATACCAATGCGCATAACGATCTGTTAACAGCAGCCGTAAACCTCGGAATACCCGGAGTGATTATTTATATCGGCCTATTTATATCTATGGCAATAACAGCTGTTAAATCATTTTCCATAAAAGACAAAACCCTCCGGACTATGCCTGCCCTTTTGATAATCATAGGCTATGTCGTAAACAATATGTTCAGTTTCCAGACAGTATGCTCAACGCCTGTATTTTTTATAATAATTGCTCTTTTATTGTCATCAAAAAAAACATCCGGGAAGTCTTAATAAAGAACTCCCCAGATGTCTGAATATTATTCTGCTGTCAAAATACACAGCACATTCTATTTCTCGTACTTCAAATAAATAGCCGGACGTACTGCAATCACAGAGTTATACTGCCATTCATATATACTTTTTCCCGCTTCTCCCCAATAGTTTACAAGTGATTTTCTAAACGTATCCATTCCGGGATCGCGAACCCAGTAGTTTGTTCCTCCGCCTAAATAACCATTAACATATTTTCCGCCATATTGATTTTTGTAATGTGCTCTCTCTTCATCTGTAAAATTATGATTATATGCACCCTGCTTTACAGCATATTCTGTGGGAATACAAACAAAATCATAACCGCAGAACGTCTTACTTGAAGAATCGGAATAATCAACTTTAAATACTCCTTTTAATTCATCCATACTCGGTATAAATACATAATCTTTTGTATCATCTCCGCCCACACCTGTGGAATAATATGGATTGTCGTTGTTTATTATCTTGGTTTTTGCTACCCATTTTAATTCTTCCTCTGAGAACGCAGCATTTTTGAAATCATTATTCAGCCAGGTTCTGAGTGAACTTGTTGCCCATGTGGTGCCTGTACTGGTTGATTCCTCATATGGCTGGCAATCCAAAGCATACTGACTGATCAAAAGTTTCTTTCCATCTTTTTCACCGGCTACTATCCATGAAATACTATCTTTTGTCGAATCTCCGGGTTCCACATTGACATATTGTTCATACGTACCAAATAAAACTACATCCCCAACATCTGATTGACTTAATATACTGGGAACAATATCTGTTTTAACATTACCGCACCCATTTAAACATGCCCTCTTTTCAAAACCGTTTTCGGTTAATGTAGGCCTTTTTTGGAAATTGGCAACAGCATCATATTTATGTGCATTAGAATCAGGTTCTCCATATTTATAAGTTCTCGTATAATCTATCTCACCGCAAGCATAACAAGCATAATAGTATGTTGCCGCCTCCTTACATGTTGCCGGGCTCTTTAAATATTTATCATTTTCCATGAACAGATGATCCTGGAAATTATGTCCTAAAGCCTCGCCACGTGTAAATGTTTCTTCACCTTTGGCACCGCATTTACATGAATAATAGTATGTTGCGGGTGTCGTACAGTTTGCCAGACTCTTTAGGTATTCCGTGCTGGTATTCTCAATACCATATACATGTGTATGCTCTCCAAGAGTATTGTTTCCGCTGGCGGTGTTATCATCACCACCATTTTTAGGTTTATAGGTTCCTTTATCCTTGGCTACATAATTGCCTCTGTTAATTCCGTATGCCTTGCAGATATTATCGAATTCTATTGAATTGGCAAATCCTGCAAACACTTCATCCCTTGTCATACCGTTCTTAAGGGCAAATAGCCAGTTATACTTTCCTTCAGCATCTGACGAACGTCCAAACATTGCCAGGTAGAGATTCTCTACAAATTCTTCATCAGATAAACCTTTATTGATATATTCCTGGCTGAAAATAAATGATCTGGCGCATTCGGAACCTGAAATCTCTTTTTTCATCAGTTTTTCAGCCCAGTCATTCTGACCGTCTTTATCACCGATTCTTCCAAGACAGATTTTGTACATTCTTTCAACGAAAAGATTGACATTGTTAATGGTATTTCTGTCATATCCCGCTACATATCTGCCTGCGGTAATTCCGTAACTTTCACAGATATTGTAGAATTCCTGAGAGTTGGCAAATCCAACAAATACATCAAGTCTGGATTGTCCTTCATCCAACCGATTCATCCAGTCATTGTATCCGGCGTCATCAGGATCTCTTCCCATGAAAAGTGTATATAAATCTCTTACATAAGCAGAGTTGCTCTTATTTTTCTTTGTATATTCCGGGCTGAACAAAAATCCGTATGCCACTTCAATTCCGACTGCTTCTCCGTTTAAGACTCTGTTTTTCCAGTAATTAAATCCGTCAATATCCGAAGGTCGGTCAAGCGTTACCGTATAGCATCTCTCAACAAAGTCATCCAGTGTTCCCGCATAACCGTCAGCTTTCGCATTAAGTGTCGGCAATGAAATCACTGAAATTACCATCAGCAATGACATTATGACACTTAAAAGTCTCATTTTGTTTGTTGTCTTTGACCTCATAAAATTCCTCCTAAACACATATCAAATAATAATAACTAAACAATACTTTATTCTGTCTCGTATTCTATGTACATTGCGGGGCGAACACCTTGCATGTCTGTAATCCGACCTTGATTTAAAGAACGATTCTCTTCTCCTATATTTCCGAGAGGACCAACAAAGCAGGCATAATCAGCACCCTCACCGGGTGTTCTCAGCCAATACATAAACATATAATGTCCAATAATATCCGTAGAATAATCGGCATATTCTGTATTTCCCACAATTTGCTCGTACATCTCATCGGTCATATATAAAGATCCAAATACAAATGTATCAATATTATCATTAACAACTTTCTGTGTTGGATAAGCCATCAGTTTTTGGCTATTTCCATAAGATAGTTCATCGTGATGCCAATTGTATTCACCAAAATAGTGCTCCGCTTCTTCAAAGCTCAGACAGAATACATAATCTTCTGTATCATTTCCACCTGGGGTATTATAAACAGAATTATTTTTATTTTCTAACGTCACTTCGGGAATGCACAACTTTTCATCTGTAGAAAAAGCTTCATTCATAAAATCGTTGTTAAGCCAATTCCTGAGCAGACTGTTTTCCCAAGTTGTACCACTATTGTTTGTATCATATTTTTTTATATCCAATATGTCTTTGCTGATAACAAGAACTCTTCCATCTTCCTGAGACAATACCTGCCATTCTATATCCTCTTTGCCGTTAGTATCATCTCCATCCTGCTCATATTTACCAAATTTAATGATATCTCCAACATTAGCCTGGCTTAACAAACAAGGAATACTTTCCGTTACTGTTCCTCCGCATCTTTCACAATACCCGGTTTTCTTGCCACATTCAGTAAATGTAGGTTCCTTTGTTATTGTTAAATCACTATAATCATGTCCCAAAGGCTCGCCATAAGTAAAAGTTGCCGTACTATGTTCTGCACATCTTACACATTTGTAATAATACACTGCAGGCTCGGTACATGTTGCTGCACTCTTTAAATATGCACTGTCAGTACTTTGTGTCATATAACGATGTCCCAACGAAGACCTTGCTTTCTCAAATGTATGGTTTGGATCATATTCTCCGCATTCACATGAATAGTAGTAAACTGCGTTGTCTGTACAGGTGGCTGCGCTCTTTAAATACTTACTGTCAGTACTTTTAATGCTAAATTCATGTGGTATAGGATTTCCATACGAAAACGTATGATCCGGGTCAATTTCTCCACACTCGCACGAATAATAGTATATTGCGGGTTCTGCATGTGTTGCAGCACTCTTTAAATACATATCGGCCGTGTTTTCTACAATAAACTCATGTGGTATAGGACTTCCATACTCAAATGTTTGCGTTATGTCCATTTCTCCACATTCACATGAATAATAGTAAGAAGCCGGATGCTGATGTGTTGCCGGACCTCTTAAATATCTGTCGTCTGTGTTTTTGACAGTAAAACTATGTGGAATAGGACTTCCATACGTAAAGGTATGATCAGAATCATAAGCTCCGCACTCGCACGAATAATAGTAAACTGCAGGCTCGGTACATGTTGCTGCACTCTTTAAATATCTTTCGTCAGTGCTCTCTACAGTAAATTCATGCTCCGGGTGAATAGTATAATCTATATACATTGCAGGACGAATAACAGATTTAAGACTTACACTTTCATAGTTTCCACCGCCTTCTCCTGTAACGCCTTTGTCGTTTACTATGCAAGTCCAAGAGCCTCCTACAGCAGGAGTTCGAAGCCACCAGGTACATCCCTTTCGATCTATCACGTCCGGAGAATAATTGTATCTTTGCTTATAATTCTCATATGATTCTGATGTTATTGTATAATATTTCGCACCCTCATTAATTGCCCATTGTGTTGGAGTACATATCAAATTTTCATTTGCAAAACTTGAGCTATCACTGGATATCCAATTATGCTCTCCAAAATAAGTATTTATTTCATCAATACTCAAGCAAAATACATAATCTTCAGTAGCGTTTCCTCCAGGTAAATCGTAATATGTATTATCGTGGTTTTCCAATGTCACTTTGGGTATTCTTATTTTTTCTTCGCCTGTAAAGGCATCATTAATGAAATCACTGTTTAGCCAAGTCCTAAGCGAAGATGTCTCCCACGTGGTAGTTCCTCCGTTAGTATCATATTTTTTTACATCAAGACCATATTCGCTTATGACAAGAACTCTGCCCCCTTCTTTTGATAATACCCTCCATTCTATATCTTCTTTACCGTTCGAATCATCCCCATCCTGTTCATAATTGCCGTATTTAATAATATCTCCTACACTTGTATGACTTAGGCTGGGAATAATTTCTGTTTTTGTTTCTGTACATCCTGCGTTCTTACAATGATAAATCTTTATTCCATCTTCAATAAGTGTTGCCGGCTCTGTCACCATTCCCTCATCCCAAAGATGTCCTAAAGGATTTCCGGATATAAAAGTATGTTCTGAGTCATATTCTCCACATTCGCACGAATAATAATATACCGCCGGTTCCGTACACGATGCCGGAATCTTTATGTATCTCCTATCGGTATTTTCAACATTATAAATATGTTCTGAATGTGTGGTATATTCAATGTACATTGCAGGACGAACTCCCATCGAATAGTCCACCTGATAGTTACAACTTCTTCCCGCTTCTCCATCATAATTAACAGTGCAATTACTATTATAGAAACCCCCGTGAGTTCGAAGCCACCAGGGACATCCCTTTCGCCCTATTACGTCTGACGAATAATTATAACTAGGTTTATAAAGACTTTCATAAACATCAGAGTCTATAACGTAACACATTGCTCTATTATTTATTGCTTGTTCCGTGGGAGCACAAATCAGTTTTTCATTAAAGATTTGGTTTCCATCATATAAATTCAAATTATGCTCTCCAAAATAAGTATTAATATCTTCCATGCTCAAACAGAATACATAATCTTCCGTAGAATTTCCATTTGGTATACTGGGGTAAATACTTTTGTTTTCCAATAACACTTTAGGTATGCTTTCCTTTTCAGTATCTGAAAAGACTTCTTCCATAAATTCACCATTAAGCCATGTCCTTAGAGAACTTGTTTCCCATGTAACATCTTCCGATACATCATTGAACTCTTTTGAATCCAGCACATATTTACTTATAACCAAAACTCTTCCTGCTTGGTTTGATAATATTTGCCATTCAATATCTTCTTTACCGTTTGTAATATCTCCATCCTGTTCATACTTACCATATTTTATAATATCTCCCACATTAGCCTGACCGATAAGGCTTGGGATGCTTTCTGTTATTGTTTCTGTACAACCGGAATGCTTACATTGGTAAATCTTTGTTCCATATTCCGTCAGAGTTGCCTCTTTAATTACTGTTCCTTCATCCATGTCATGTCCCAAGGGATTTCCTGAAGAAAATACATGTTCCGGATTGTATGCACCGCATTCACACGAATAATAATATACTGCCGGCTCAGTACAGGTCGCCGCACTCTTTAAATACCTGCTGTCAGTATTCGTTTTATTATATATATGTTCCTTAGGATTTCCTGATGTAAATGTCTTGCTTGTATCTTTTTCACCACATTCACACGAATAATAATACTCAGCTGCCTTTGTACAGGTTGCTGCGCTCTTTAAATATTTACTATTGGTATTTTTCTTATTATATTTATGTGTATGTGTGGGAGTAGGTTCTTCGGGAGTAGGATTTGCTGGCGTAGGTTCTTCAGGAGTGGTTTCCTCGGGAGTAACGGGAACATTGTTAGGATTATCCTTATCAAATGTTCCTTTGTTTGTTGCAGTATATGTTCCTCTGTCTATGCCATAAGCCTTACAAATATTGTCAAACTCTACAGAGTTGGCGAAGCCTGCAAATACTTCATCTCTGGTCATTCCGTTTTTAAGTCCGTATAACCAGTTATTCTTTCCGTCGGCATCAGAAGGACGTCCAAACATAGCGAGATATAGATTCTCTACGAATTCTGCATCAGATAAACCTAAGTTGGTGTATTCTTTGCTGAAGATAAAAGATCTGGCACACTCAGAACCGGAAATCTCTTTCTTTATCAGTTTTTCTACCCAGTTCTTCTGACCGTCTTTATCACCGATTCTGCCGAGACAGATTTTGTACATTCTTTCAACGTAAAGATTTACATTGTTGATGGTCTTTCGGTCATATCCCATTACATATCTGCCTGCAGTAACTCCATAACTGTCACAGATATTATAAAACTCAGTTGAATTGGCAAAGCCTGCAAATACTTCCAGTCTCGAAGCACCGCTGTTTAACTTACCCATCCAGTCGTTATAACCGCTCTCATCAGGTTCTCTTCCCATGAAAAGCATATATAAATCTTTTAGATATGCATCGTTATCCTTGTTCTTCCTGGTGTACTCAGGACTGAACAAAAAACCGTATGCAACCTCAATTCCGACTGCACGGCCATTCAAAAGCTGGTCTTTCCAGTCAGCAAATCCGTCGGGGTCCGAGCCTCTGTCAAGCGTTACTGTATAACAGCGTTCAACAAAATCGTCCACTGTACCTGCTGCTGCCTTAGCTTTGAATGCCGGCAGATTGATAACCGAAATAAGCATAATAATTGAAAGCAAAATACTTATTACACTAAAAAGCTTTCTCTTCGCCCGAGTCATAAATCCCTCCTGTAATAATCCCACATTTGTCCTAACACTTGTGTACAAAAAACCTCATAAAGCATGATTGCTCATACTTTATGAGGTAATATTCTAAAATAATAATTTCTTACTTTTCGGATTCAGGGCATAATACGAGCGTATGGATATACTAATACACATACTAATCCCTTTTACAAACCCCGACATATATATTTACCCCTCTTACAAACACACTTTTATTTTACAGTTTAAAGAGGAATCTGTAAATAAATTTTTATTTCTCTTTGAAAAGAAGTCCGAAAGTGCCGGGTCCGCAGTTAACCGCTATGGAAGCGCAGGCCTGCTTGAAAATAATCTGGTCGAATTTCATCTTCTTTTCGATGTAAGCTTTTATCCAGTCCATATCTTTCTTGTTTAATCCTACATAGGTTACAAATAAAACTTTGGT
>JAEEGJ010005534.1_pt1 | contig 39547 bp, 23 predicted proteins | sample 8958761 | NCBI WGS metagenome assembly JAEEGJ01 (sample SAMN16246546, study PRJNA631951) | gut metagenome | biome: gut microbiome; feature: rumen; material: RS-attached | host: Bos | place: Iran: Karaj | collected 2018-10 | reverse complement strand
CTGCCCACCAGCACCGCGCTGCAGAACCTGACGAGCAAGCAGTACAAGGACAAGATTTCCCTGGAGGCTGCCAACGTCGTGGAGCTGAAGACCAAGGTGGTGGACGACGAGAACGTGAAGTATTACGATGTCAAGAAGGTCAGCGACTTCCTGTTCGACCTGCGCCATCCGCAGGAGCCGTAAAAGAAGTAAGAAGTAAGAGGTAAGAATTAAGAGGTGTTGCCTGACGGCAAGTAAGAAGGAAGAAGGAAGAAGTAAGAGGTGTTGCCTGACGGCAAGTAAGAAGGAAGAAGGAACGATAACCTTAACGATAACGATAACCTTAACGTTAACGGTAAACTCTGAAACGAAGACTCCTGGAAGACGAATAAGTCGACCGGGAGTTTTTTTTAAAGACAACGAATCGAACGAATAAGGCTGCGTTTGAGGACGAACACGAATCGAACGAATAAGGCTGCGTTTGAACACGAATCGGGGATGTACCTAAACAGGCACACCCCCGATTTGATGTTTTATATGAGGAAGATTAGTCTTCCAGGACGATGGGCTTGTACTTCGGTACAAGAGCCTTCATGATGCACCAGCCGATGAGGTAGGCTACGGCACAGATGCAGAAGACTACCATGTAGGCAGCAGGTTTGCCCTCGAAGCCGAAAAAGCTAAAGTTAGCGCCCTGAGCAGCTGCCCAGTCGAAGAACTTTCCGCTACCGAGGTTGATGGACATTGAGCCGATACCGCCAGCCATAGTACCCAGACCGACGATGGTGCCGATGGTCGACTTGGGGAACATGTCACCGATGGTCGAGAAGAGGTTGGCACTCCAAGCCTGATGGCCTGCGCCTAAAAGACCAATGAGAATGGCTGGCCACCAGGCGCTGTAGGCTCCCATGGGCTGTGCAAAGAGACCCAGCACGGGGAAGCAGGCGAAGATGAACATGGCACGCATGCGGCCCAGATAGGGGTTCATGCCCTTCTTGTCGACGAAGTAGGTGGGCAAATAGCCACCGCCAATCGAGAGAATGGTCACGATGGCGTAGAGCGTGAAGATAAGCAGAATACCCATAGTCGAGTCGGAGGTGTAGCCGTACTGGTCGCTGAAGTAGGCAGGTGCCCAGAACAGGAAGAACCACCACACACCGTCGGTCATGAACTTACCCACGAGGAACGACCACGTCTGCTTGTAGGTGAAGCACTTGAAGAACGGAATGGTCTTCTCCTCCTTCATGTTGTCGCGATCCTGAGCCTCAGCGAGGTCGTTGTCCTGCTCGATGTAGTTCAGCTCGGCCTGGTTGACGCGCTTGTTCTTGGCGGGTTTGTCGTAGAGCCAGGTCCACAGGCCCATCCAGATGAAACCAAGGCAACCGATGATGATGAAGGCCATCTCCCAACCCCAGGCACGGGCCAGCAGGGGAATGGTAGCAGGAGCAGCCAGCGCACCAACGGAGGCACCGCTGTTGAAAATCGACGTTGAGAAGGCACGGTCCTTCTTGGGGAAATACTCGGCGGTAGCCTTGATGGCGGCAGGGAAGTTGCCGGCTTCACCGACGGCAAGAATCAGACGGCAGGAGAGGAACAGCCATACGGAGATGGTGGCAATGGCCACGGCGGCATCGCCCGTGAGCTGACCCAGCTGAGCCACTGAGTCGTAACCCTTGATAGTCATGGCCATCCAGCCGCAACCGGCATGCAGCACGGCACCCAGCGACCATACGAAGATGGCGATGAGGTAGCCTCTCTTGGTGCCCATCCAGTCGATGAACTTGCCGGCGAAGAGGTTGGCGATGGCATAGAACAGCGAGAACATACCGGTAATGGTACCGTAGTCGCCGTCGGTCCAGTGGAACTCAGGAGCAATAAAGTCCTTCCAGGTTAGTGACAAGACCTGACGGTCCATGTAGTTAATAGTCGTTGCCAGGAACAGCAGCGCACAGATGACCCAACGGAAGTTGGACATTTTGGTTTTTTGAACTGGTGTCATATTATTTACTTTTTTACCTTTTTGCCTTTACTTGATGTCGATGACGGGAATGTTGTCCTTGTCGTTGTAATAGAGGTTCTCACCAGCCATACCCCAGATGAAGGTGTAGTAGTAGGTGCCGGCAGCTGCGTGCATCGACCACTCGGGCGACATGATGGCCTGCTCGTTGTGCAGCCAGACCACACGGCTCTCCTGCGGCTCACCCATGATGTGGGCAATGGTCTGCTCCTGAGGCAGGTTGAAGTAGTAGTAGGCCTCGATGCGGCGTCCGTGGGTGTGAGGGGGCATGGTGTTCCAGGCAGCACCCGGGTTGAGCTGTGTCAGACCGAGCTGCAGCTGACAGGGACCCTCCTCAAGCACGTCGTTGACGATGAGCTTGTAGACGGTGCGGTTGTTGCACTCCTCCAAAGATCCTACAGGACCCCAGACGGCAGCCTTCAGCGAACCCTTGCGACCGTCGAGCGTCACCCACTGCGTCTTGTAGTGTTGGTGGGCAGTGGCGCTGTTCAGGTAGAACTTGGCAGGCTTGGCAGCATCCTTCGATACGAACTCCACGACCTTGTTGACGTCCTTGTCCTTGCCGATGTGGCCACGTCCGATGTAGAGGGCCTCCTTGGGCTGCAACGGATATTCCTTGCCGTCGACAATGACTACGCCGTCGCCTTCGCCGCAGTTGACAATACCAATCTCACGGTTGTAGAGGAAATACTTCTCCTTGATGTTTGGGTCAACATCAAGTCCCAGCTCGAGGAAGTTCTCCAGCTTCAGTTTCTTAGTCACAGGCATGGCACCGCCGAAGATAAAGCGGTCGTAGTGTGAGTACGTCAGGTTAATCTCGTCGGCCACCATCACCTTTTCCATCACGAAGCGCTCGCGGAGTGTCTTCGTGTCGTAGTGCTTCACGTCCTCCGGATGGCACGCCGTCTGGAAGTTTACCTTCTGCTGGCCGAAGCCATTCAACAAATTACCCATAAGCATTAAAATCAAAATAATCTTTTTCATATACTTAACTTTAAATTAATAATCGCCTTTGTTTTTTGGAAAGAAATTCCCATAATAATCATAATTTAACCAGAATGATATATTTTTGTCTGTGATGTTTTTGGAAAGAAATTCCCATAATAATCATAATTTATCCATAATGATTTGTTAGTCAGTGATGTATTCACGATAATTATCTTGGTTCAGAAGTACAAAGTTGTCATATAATGGCTCATATAAATAGCGTTCTGCACGAAGACTTTCTTCTCCGAAATTAAGCAATATACCTCTTTTTTGTTTCGTAATACGCAAATAATTGAATAGTTGTGCGCGTTGGTCAGGAATTATTTCATTTACAGATTTCATCTCTATCACTATATCCTTGTAATAGAAATCGGCATAATAGACTTTGTCTAAGGGTTCCCCTTTATAATAAGTCACAAGTTTTTTTTCTTTTTCGACATCCATACCACGGAGACTAAACTCTCGCGCAAGAGCTTCTTGATAAATCGGCTCTGCCATTCCACGACCTAATGAATTGAAGACCTCCATAGCAGCACCCACTACGTTATATATATCCTTATATTCTTGCTTTGTCATCTAACTCCTAAACCATTATTATGGCTAAATTATGATAATTACGATAATTTCTTTCTTAATAATCCCTTTTTCTTATTTCTTTCTTAAAATCACTTACTTTCTTTATTTTCCTTCATGATGCGCATTTTATTCCACACTACCATGCCAATGGTGATGAGTGTCAGCACGCCGGCACCAACCCACTTCAGATAAGCCACACACTTGTAGATGACCCAGCCGAAGAGTGACGACGCGAAGTCGAGGGCACCACCCTCGAAGCCGGCAGGAATGTCGGCAGCCTTGTCGCCAGTCTGTTCAAACACGGTATGGGCAGCTTGTGTGAAGGCCGATGCCATATCGGTGACAAAGTACAGACCCACGGCCAGTGCGACGAGTCCGATGATGAAAGTCTTCACCACGTTACCTTTCGTAAACGGCAGCACCACGGGGAACAGGTAGAACATGCCGGCCAACGAGGCCAGGGGCAGGAACTGGTTGCCAGGCAGGATGACGGCCAAGCCTAAGGCCACGGGGATGAGCAGCAGTGAGACGACGAGCGTTGTGGGATGGCCGATGACCACTGCCGGCGACATGCCGATATACACTTTTTTGCCGTTGAACTTACGCTTCACCACCTCCTGCGTCTTCTCGGCGATGGGCTTCAGACCTTCAATAAACAGCGACGTGATGCGTGGAATGAGCTCCATGACAGCACCCATCGTCACACCGAGGAACAGCACTTTCTTGATGTCAAGCTGAGCCAGCACACCAATGAGCGCACCGACAATGACACCGAGTACCAGCGGCTCGCCCAGCACGCCGAACTTCTTCTTCATGCCCTCGGCATCGATGTTCAGCTTGTTGAAGCCTGGAATCATGTCCAGCGCCTTGCCGATGATGAGTGCAAACGGCACAAAACTCTGGCAGAAGGGCTGCGGGATGCTGATGCCCTGCCACTCAGGATAGTATTCCTGGAACTTGTCGGCTGTGAGGTCGGCCATCACAAGCGTGATGATATAGCACACGATGGCGGCAAAATAGCCCCATGCCAGACTCTGGTCCATGACGAAATAGGCTACGGCGCCGATGAAGGCGAAGTGCCAGTAGTTCCACAGGTCGATGTTCACCGTGCGTGTGCAGCCCGTAATGAGCAGCAGGAAGTTGACACCCAGGCAGATGGGGATGATGAGCGCACCCACGGCGGTGTTGTAGGCCACGGCAGCAGCAGCGGGCCAGCCCATGTCAAACACCTTCAGCTGCAGGTGATACAGTTCACTGATGTCACTCAGCGGACTGCCGAAATTGGTGGTCAGCAGTGCCGTCACGATGCCTAAGCCCACGAAACCCACGCCGACGTAGAGTCCTGACTTGAGCGAGCGACCGAATTTCAGACCTATGCACAGGCCGATGATGGTAAAGAGGATGGGCATCATGACCGATGCACCCAGACTGATAATGTAACTGAAAACTTGTTCCATTGTAGCTTTTAAATATCGATATTTTTGTTTGTTTTAGCTTATAACGCTGCAAAGATAATAAAAAATCAGCGAAAGACGTGCATCTTTCGCTGATTTTATTACTAAAACGTTAACGTTAAGCGCCTAATCCTGGTAATATACTTTCTTGACGCGGTTCGAGATGCTCGTCAGAACCTCGTAGGGGATGGTGTCGAGTACGTCGCTCAGGACGGTAACGGGCAGGTGTTCGCCGAAAATCTCCACGATGTCGCCCTCGTGGACGTCGGGGATGTCGGTGACGTCAATCATGGCCACATCCATGCAGATGTTGCCCACATAGGGTGCCTTGTGACCGTTTACCAGACAGTAGCAGGCGCCACGCCCCAGGTGACGGTTCAGGCCGTCGGCATAACCGATGGGGATGGCTCCGATGATGCTGTCGCGCTGCAAGATGCCCTTGCGGCTATAGCCCACTGTCTCGTCCTTCGGCACATGGCGCAGCTGCAGAATGGTGGTTTTCAGCGTTGAGACGGTCGACAGCATGCGGTTGTCGCGTGGGTCTACACCATAGAGACCTAGTCCCAAGCGGCACATATCCAACTGGCGCTCAGGGAAGTGCTCGATGGCGGCACTGTTGTCCATGTGACGCAGAATCTTGTGGCTGAAAGCGGCCTGCAACTGGCGGCTGGCCTTGTCGAACTTCTCAAACTGCATGGCCGAGAAGTTGTCGAAGTCGTCGCTGTCGGAACCTACGAAATGGCTGAATACTGAACGCGGAATGATGGCGTTCTGCGACTTCAGCCTGCGGATGACCTCATCGATGTCTTTCTCAGGGTCAAAGCCCAGACGGTGCATACCAGTGTCGAGCTTGATATGTACGGGCCAACCCGTAATACCCTGCTGCTCAGCGGCGTGGATGAGGGCGTCCATCAGTCGGAACGAATAGACCTCAGGTTCCAGGTCGTAGTCGAACATCGTCTTGAACGCCGTCATCTCAGGGTTCATGATCATGATGTTCTGCGTGATGCCGTTGCGGCGCAGGGTAACACCCTCGTCGGCCACAGCCACTGCCAAGTAGTCGACACGGTGCTCTTGCAGGGTCTTGGCAACCTCAATGGCTCCAGCACCGTAGGCGTCGGCCTTGACCATGCATACCAGTTTGGTTTCCGGCTTCAGGAACGAACGGTAGTAGTTGAGGTTGTCGACCACGGCATTGAGGTTCACTTCGAGAATGGTCTCATGAACCTTCTGCTCCAGACGCTCTGTAATCTGGTCGAAGCCGAAGGCACGGGCCCCCTTGATAAGTATCATTTCGTTGCGCAGGGCCTTGAAGGTGTCGCTGGCCAGGAACTCCTCGGTAGACGAGAAGAAATACTGCTCGTCGACGGTGAACACATGCTTCATGGAAATGATGCGGCTGCCGATGCCAATCAATTTGCTGATGCCGCGCTTGACACACAGGTCGTTGACCTCGCCATACAGCTGTTCGTAGTCCATGCCGCTCTGGTGGATGTCGCTCAAGATGAGGGTCGAGTGCTGGGCGTTGAGTGTTGAGTGGCTCTGCGTCCGTCTTTGCATGAAGTCGAGGGCTATGTCGAGCGAGTTGATATCGGAATTATAGGAGTCGTTGATGAGCGTGCAGCCGTGCATGCCCTGTTTCACTTCCAGGCGCATGGCCACAGGCTCCAGATGTGCCATACGTTCGCGTAGCTGATCAGGTTTGACGCCTAAGTAGAGTGCTGTGGCAGCAACGGCCATCGAACACTCCAACGAGGCCTCGTCGTCGAAGGGAATCTTGTACTGGTCTATCAGTTCCTCGCGGCGCCAAGCGATGCGCTCGCCCTTGAAGGCTGAACGGCGTATGCAGCGCGATACAATGGCATCGTCGGCATTATAGATGATGGCTTTGGCATTGTGGAACAGCTGTAGCTTCTCCAGACATTTCTCCTCCAGCGTGCGGAAATTCTTCTGGTGGGCTGCCCCCAATGACGTGAAGACACCGATGGTCGGCTGAATAATGTCTGCCAGCGGCTGCATCTCGCCAGGCTGGCTGATGCCGGCCTCGAAGAGTGCCACGTCGGTATGCTCATCCAGCAGCCATACGCTCAAGGGTACGCCAATCTGCGAGTTGTAGCTCTTGGGTGAACGGGTGACACAATGGTCGGGCGACAACACCTGATAGAGCCACTCCTTCACCATCGTCTTGCCGTTCGAGCCCGTAATACCCACCACAGGACAGTTGAACTCGTCGCGATGGCGCTCAGCCAGTCGTTGCAGGGCTTCTAATGGCGAAGGTACGACGAGGAAGTTGGCGTCAGGGTAGGCCCCTGATGCTAATGCATCGGGAGGGGTGGCAACGACGAAGTTGCGGACACCACGCCGATAGAGGTCGGCAATATATCGGTGGCCGTCGTTGCGTTGTGTCTTCAGCGCAAAGAACAGCGTTTCCTCTGGAAAACAAAGTGAGCGGCTGTCGGTGAGCAGCCATCCTATCTGGGCGTCGGCAGAACCGATGCGTCGTGCTCCGATGAGCGTCGTAATCTTTTCTATCGTGTAATTCATAACGAGCCTTTCCGTTTTTGTTTCTACAGTGCAAAGGTACTGTATTTTTTTCGTAACGCTGCTACTTTTAACATAGTTTTATCCATCAGCTCCTTATATGCCTCGCTCTCGGGATTGAACGGCTTGTGAGCCAGCACCTGTTTCAATGGGCGCCATTCGTCAAGGAAGTGCTTGGCGGCATCCGAGAAATACGTCTCTACCAGTCGTTCCCAGATGTATTCGACGGCCTGCTCCGACGGATGAAGCATGTCGGAAGCATAGAAGCGGTAGTCGCGGAGTTCGTCGTTCATGATTTCGTAAGCGGGGAAATAGGCTGTGGTGTCAGCGGCAGAACCGCTGACCACTCTATGGGTTGCCAATAGCAGGGTGGCTTTGGAGAGCTGGCTGCCATGATACCCATACTTACGATAGCGGATGGGGCTGACAGTCAATACGATACGAACGTCGGGATGGTGCTGGCGAAGGGTGCTGATGGCTTGTTGCAGCGCTTCGGCACACTGGTCGACGCTCAGCTCCTCTTCCTGAAACAGGGCGGCAGGGCGTTTCTCGCAGTTGTCGACTATCTCACCCGTTTCCTTCAGACGATAGACGTGGTTGGTGCCGAGGGTGAGGAAGACTGTGCGAGGGGAAACCTCGCGCCAAGCGATGCGCTCAATGGTGTGTAATACCGAAACGGGGTTGTACATCGTGCCGTAGGGATTCGCCGTTACAGGAAAACCCTCCTCACGGAAGCGTTGGCCGATGTTGTCGGCAAAGCATGACCCCACGAAGAGCAGCTCCTCGCAGGGCTCTATCTCGAAGCCTGGCTTCGCTATGTCAACAATCGTCCTAAACTCCATAAAATTAGCTTCTGCTGACCTGCAATCCTTTCTTTGACAACGTCATCTCCACGAAACGGGCATTCGGATTCGGCTGCAGGGCATTGAGCGTCTGTTTGATACGGGCTGCGGCCTCAGGGTCTTTAGCCACCATGTAGAGATAACCGCCGCCACCGGCACCAGGCAGCTTATAGCCCAGACAGTAGTCGTCGATAAGGTCGGTGATACGGCGCACACTATCGGGATTGGTACCACTGTCGATGAGTTGGTTCTGTTGCCATGTCTTACCTATCAGCTGTCCCATCAGTTGGAAGTCCTGGCGCTGGATGGCCTCATACATATCCAGCGCATGGGCTTTCATGGCTCGCAACTGGCGCAGTTCGCCGCCGTGATTGAGGAACATGCGGCGCACAATTTCCGCCAGAATGGTCTTGGCCGTTCGTGTGATGCCTGTATAATATAATAGATGGCACTGCTGGTATTCCGGTTGGGTATACAGGTCGTCAGGCAGCCAGCGTACCAACGGGTTCTGGTCGAAACCGCGCTGTGTCTGTAGCAGCTTCACACCACCTAATACGCCGCCGAACTGGTCTTGCCAACCGCCGCCCGTTGTCAGCAGCTGCTCTAAGATGAGCGTGCGCCGTCCTATCTCGTTCTTGTCCCAGGCCAGTGAACAGAAGTCGTTCAATGCCCCCAGCACGGTCGATGCCAGAATGCTCGACGTGCCCAGTCCGCTGCCTGCAGGAATGGCTGACAGCAGGGTTAGCTCGATGCCGCTGCCGAAAGCCTCCAACTGCTGGCGCAGCGACATGTAGGTCTCTTGTGAGAAGCCAGGCAGGAAACCCGCCAAGGCTAATGCCGCCTTAGGAATGGAGAAAGGTGAACCCACCTTGTTGTATGCTGCCAACTGCTCGTAGGTCTCGATGACCTCCATGGCACCAAGGTCGATGCTGCGCAATACAATGTGCAATTCGCGACAGGGCTTGATGTAGGTTTGCAACGGAGGCTGTCCGTTGAGTTCGATGGCGATGTTCACCACGTTGCCGCCCTCCATCAGACAATAGGGTGGGGTGTCAGTCCAGCCACCAGCGAGGTCGATTCGCACGGGTGAACGGCTCCATACAATCTGATCTTGATAGACAGAAGGCGTTGGCTGCTGAGTGGGCGCTTGTTGATAGGTGTTCGTCAGTCCCTCACGCAGTAAGGTGAAAGCTACGTCACGGTCGCCACGGAACATGGCATCATGGATGCGCGTCATGATGGGTGCCGTGTCGTCTAACGGTGCCGGCATGGGGAGTTGTAGGCGTTCAAACTCCTGGGCGGCATCGTCCAGGTCGAGCTGATAGAAGACGCTATGCTGCCAGTTTTTAGCCAGTGCCGGCCAGTTCTGCTTGCGAAAGGCCTGTCGTTGGGCAAAGAGCCGTCTGAGATTGACACGCTCAGCCAACTCGTTGCTATTGACAGGTTCGTCAATACGGTAGCGGCGCACTTCGTAGTCGCTGTCGCCCACAGGTGCCACGTCGATGCATTCGCCAGGTTCTAGGCGTATCTCCCAGTCGTTCTCAGGGACGCCCGTCACGACGTTGTCGTGTGTCAGCGTCCACCGTGGACCGATATAGCTGTTTTCTATCCAGATATTGTAGTTCTGGTCAGTGAAGCGATAGCTGCTGACGGTATTCTGCGTAAAAATGCTGGGGTGTGGCTTGCGGTCGTTGTGCATGATGTCGCGCTGGTCGTTGACCCTGTTCTGGATGGCAACCGTCGAACTGATCATCTCGCGACTGGTGCCGAAGTGGTAGAATTCACCGCCAGGCAGTGGCACGATGGCCACGCTAAGTTCTTTCAGCTCTGCGTCGTCGATGGTGGGGTTGGTACCTAAGGAACAGCCGAATTCAGAATACAGGTCGTATTCTTTGATGCCGGCGGAACCGGCATCCACACTACGTTTTGCCAACAGTTGCACAGCACGGTCGCTGAGCATCCAGATGCCGATGTCGGTCAGGTAGAAATGGTCCTTCAGCAACTCCGTCAAGCGTTCAGTGCTGGGCTTCTGCAGCATCATCTTCAAGATGCCAGGTGTCCGGCGTTCGCTGACGAATACACCGTGGTTTTTGGCAATGCTGGCGTCAAGCCATAAGCCGTAGCATACCACGTCGGCATCGGGAATGGTGCCGATGCGCTCTGCAGCCCGGATGTAGACGTCGCCACTGACAATCATCGTAGTCAGCCGTTGCGGTGCCTGCTCCATCATGCGCTCATAGAGTGGCAACTGCAGGTCGAGCAGGGTCTGGCTGAGGCGTTGTCCGCGCTCCCAGCGGAAGACGGGTATGGGTGTCAGAATCTTGCCACTAACGGCGTATGCCGGCAGGCGTTTGCTCTGGCCTCCTGCGTGCAGAATGATGCGTTTCTCCGCGCTAACCCAGTCGCTAAACGACTGGGCACTGTGTTCGGCACGCCAGGCTTCTTGTAGCAGCCATGTTGTGCCGCCACCAGAGCCTAACCGATGGCCTATCGGGTCGCAGGTACAGAAATACTCCTCGCGTGACAGTCCCGTCACGTCATGGAAACAGTCCACCAGATTCGGTGGCAACGATAGCAGCTTCTTCATTTCTTACGAGTGGAGCGGAAAATAATAAAGACAATAATGAGTGCCAGCACGACATAGGCGATGTAGGCAATTGTCTCTGTGCGGCTGATGCTCTTTGGGAAGAAGCTCAGCACTACCTCATGCTTGCCGGGCTTTACCTGTAGGGCACGTAGCACGTAGTCGACACGTCCCAACGGCTGTTCCTCGCCATCGACTGTTGCCGTCCAGCCTGGGAAGTAAATCTCAGAGAACACCACGACACCGCCCTTGCCTGAATTCACCTCGTAAACCAGTTGGTTAGGTTCGTAGCTCTTGATGCTGACAAGGCTCAGCGTGTCCTGTGCGATGCCGTCTCCCAGCACTTCCTGGAATTGCTTGTCTGCGACTGCCTCATGGCGCAGGGCAATCTTGCCGGTCTCCTCCAATTCCTGATTGGCATTGTCCACATAGCTGACCTTGTCGACGAACCATGCATTGCCATAGGTGTAAGGATTCTCAAGAGGTACCGTCTGGCCACCCTGTAAGGGCAGTATGAAGTATTTGGTATTCAGCATGTTGAGCACTGGGTAGATACTATCGCCATTTACCTGGGTCATGTCACCGCCAGCATTGGCGATGGCATCATACAGGTTGCTGATTTCCGGCTGGATATGGGCATCGATGAGCTCCTGGTAGCGGCGCAGTTTGGCTGCATGATAGCCACCGATGCTCTTCAGGTAGAACGATGTCTCGTTTTCGTTAAATGTCGACGTGGCCAGATTCAGTACACGGAAGTCTGGGGTCTTGTCCTGCAGAATATGGTCAATGGCTGTCGATTTCTGCATAGGCTCCTCGCGTACAGACTCCGGCACGAACATCTCGTCGTTCAGATAGCGTTTGTTCACCTGCCACATGTCTATCAGACACAATACCAGCAATGCTCCCGCCATGTATTCAGCGCGCAACTTGTGGTATTTGTAGAGCAGCAGCAGGACCGTGCCGATGACAATGATCCAGAACGAGCGCCAGGCGTCTGCCGTAAATACGGCGACACGCATATCCGTCAGGTTCTGTACCAACGGTGCCAGCTGGTCTGAAGGAATCTGACTCAGCGCCTGCATCTCGCTCGTACTGATGAAGCTGTCGAAGAACATCTTTGGCATCAGGGCAAACAGCAGACACACGCCGCCTGTCAAGACGAAGGAAATGATGAGTGAAGAGTGAAGATTGAGGAATTTACTGCCGCCCTGAGTAGCTTGGCTGCTCTCTTCTATCCACTTCTTCAGCGCCATCATGGCCAACAGAGGTATGGTGAATTCCGCGATGACCAGAATGGAGGCAACTGTTCGGAATTTGGCATACATTGGTATGTAGTCCAGGAAGAAGTCGGTAAACGGCATGAAGTTCCGTCCCCAAGACAGCAGTACCGACAGGATAGTAACGGCCAGTAAGGCCCACTTCATCGGACCCTTCACGATAAACAGTCCCAGCACGAAGAGCATCATGACGAAGGCTCCCACATATACCGGTCCTGCAGTCATAGGCTGCTCGCCCCAGTATTGACCTATCTGCTGGTAGATGCCCGTATAATCTGGGTCAGCATGTTTCATAGCCGTAGTGTTCTGCGACAACGGTACCGAGGCACCGCCCTTTGTGTTTGGCACCAGCAGCGTCCACGTTTCATCCAGTCCGTAGCTCCATGCCGTGATGTAGTCGCGGTCCAGTCCGCTGCTCGTCTGGTTGGCGCTGTTCTGTTTCACCAGCTCACTCTTGCTGCGCATCGATTCCTGACCGTACATCCATGTATGGTAGAGGTTCGACAGGTTCAGGCAGATGCCGATGGCAGCACCGGCAATACATACTGCTGTTGCCTTCATCAGGTGTTGCCAGCGCTTCTGGCGCAAGGCCTCTATGCTGAAGGCGATGACCATTGCCAGTATGATAAACAGGTAATAATATGTCATTTGTACATGGTTGGCCAGCACCTCCAAAGCCGAGAAGAGTGCTGTAATCACCAGTCCCCATAGGTATTTACCCCTATAGGCCAGCACCACGCCTGCTATCATTGGCGGCAGGTAGGCCAGTGCCATCACTTTCCAGATGTGTCCGGCAGCAATGATGATGAAGAAATAGCTCGAGAAGGCCCAGATGACGCTTCCCAGCATGGCCAGATACCAGCGGAAGTCGAAGGCACGCAGCAGAATGTAGAATCCCAGCAAGTACGCGAATACGTACCAAACATTCTCAGGCAACCATAAGTGGTAGGCCTTCTCGGCCTGCGACAACACCGTCTGGCTTGAATACGACGGTGCCATCTGGTATGTCGGCATGCCGCCAAATAGCGCATTGGTCCAGCGTGTACGCTCTCCTGTTCGCTGGTAATATTCGTGGGCCTCCTGTCCGGCACCGCGTCCTGCAGAGGAGTCGTGCCTGTACAGAATGCGTCCTTCGATGTCGGCAGGGAAGAAATAGACGAGCGAAATTGCTGCAAATAATACTACTGCCACGATGTCTGGCAGCCATGCTTTCAAACTTTTCATAACATTTTTCTTTGTTTTGGGTGCAAAGTTACGAAAAATTTTTTGTAACTTTGCCATCAAGTTCAAGAAAACATTATGAAAATAGGTATTATTGTAGCAATGGACAAGGAACTGCGACAGCTTCAGCAGCTCTTTAATGACGGCAACGTGCTTGTCCAGAAATGCGGCATCGGCAAGGTCAATGCAGCCCTTGGTGCCCAGCGTATGATCAACGAGTTTCACCCCGACTGCATCATCTCCAGCGGTTGTGCAGGTGGCAATGGCGATGATGTCAACATACAGGATGTCGTCGTCAGCAACGAACTATGCTACCACGACGTCTATTGTGGTACAGCTATCGACACCACCACTATTTACGGACAAGTTCAGGGACTCCCTGCGCGCTTCAAACCTGCCCCTGAACTTCTGGAAAAGGCTCTCAGTCTTCAGACATCAGACATCAGCCTTCATCAAGGCCTGATAGTCACCGGCGACTGGTTTGTCGACACAAAGGAGAAAATGCGTGAAATTGTGGGTCATTTCCCTGAGGCTAAGGCCGTCGATATGGAATCGTGTGCCATTGCCCAGACATGTTATATTAATAAGGTGCCGTTTATCTCCTTCCGCGTCATCAGCGACATCCCCCTGCGCGACACCGATGCCTCGCAGTACCATAATTTCTGGGATACTATTGCCGAACATTCGTTCCGGGTAACCCACACCTTTGTAGAGTCGGTACTCAATCGCTGACCGATGTACTGCACAAAGCAATAAACAAAGGCACAAAGGATTTGAGCAATGAGCTAAAAAACCTTTGTGCCTTTTATGTCTTTGTATTTGTAACCGTTAGCGGCGTGGTCCACCGTTGGGTCCATGTGGACGATGATGACGGTGCTGCTGGTATTTCTCGAACTGTTCGGGAGTAAGCACTTCCTTCAGCTTTCCGTCGTATTCCTTGCGGCGTTCCATACGCTTCTGCCTCTCAGCCTTCTGGGCTTCGGTCATTTCAGGACGTTCTGCACGTTCAGGACGCTTGGTAGCACCAGTCTCACCGTCGGTCTCCTGTTTGGCTTCTGCCTTCTTTTCCTTAGCCTCTGCTTTCTTTTCCTTAGCCTCTGCCTTCTGCTCCTTGGCTTCTGCCTTCTGCTTGGCCTCGGGCTTTCTCATGCCATCGGCTTTCTTCATCTTGCCCTCAGGACGTGGACCGCGAGAACCTTTGTGCATGGCGGGATGATTGATCACGTCCTCATACTCTTTGTTCAAATCGAGTACCTTGGCCTGCTGGTCTTCGTTCAGATCCAACTCCTTGGTCATACGTTCCGTCATCTCTTCCGGCGTCATCTTTTTCGGAGCACGTTGTTCAGCGTCCTTGTTGTCCTGTGCCATGAGCGAACCGAATGCCATCATGGCAAGCATTGTTAAAACAATCTTCTTCATACTTGAATCATTTAAAAATTAGTTTTTGACAGTTGTTTTGTCTCTTGAGACACTATTAAGACGCAGGGTGCGACAAAAGGTTTAATTCCTGATGCTCGCTTTTTTCCGCTGGTCGTGGTCGAGGATGATTTTGCGCATGCGCATCGACTTCGGTGTCACCTCGACGAGTTCGTCTTCCTTGATGTACTCCAGGCACTCCTCCAATGACATGACAACCTTGGGGATGATGCGCGCCTTGTCGTCAGTACCCGAGGCACGGACATTGGTGAGCTGCTTGGCCTTGCAGACGTTGATGACAAGGTCGTTGTCGTGAACGTGCTCGCCGACGACCTGACCCATGTAGACATCTTCGCCTGGGTCGATGAAGAACTTGCCGCGATCCTGCAGCTTATCGATGGCATAGGCAAAGGCGTTGCCTGTTTCGAGGGCTATCATGGAGCCATTGACACGACGCTCGATGTCACCCTTATAAGGCTGGTACTCCTTGAAGCGGTGGGCCATGATGGCTTCGCCCTGTGAGGCCGTCAGCACGTTGGTGCGCAGTCCAATAATACCGCGCGAGGGGATATTGAACTCGATGTTGGTGCGCTCACCCTGACTCTCCATTGAAGTCATCTCTCCTTTACGGCGGGTGACCATATCAATCATCTTCGAAGCAAACTCCTCAGGGACGTTGATGGTAAGTTCCTCAATAGGTTCGCACTTCTGCCCGTCTACCTCTTTATATATTACTTGCGGCTGACCCACCTGCAACTCGTAGCCCTCGCGGCGCATGGTCTCGATGAGCACGCTGAGGTGCAGCACGCCACGGCCCGACACCACCCACTTGTCGGTAGAGTCCTCGAAAGGCTCTACGCGCAGGGCGAGGTTCTTCTCTAATTCGCGCATCAGGCGGTCGTTGATGTGGCGTGAGGTGACAAACTTACCCTCGCGGCCGAAGAACGGTGAGTCGTTGATGGTGAAGAGCATTGACATTGTAGGCTCGTCGATGGCGATGGGCGGCAGCGGCTCGGGCTGCTCCAGGTCACAGATGGTGTCGCCAATCTCGAACTTCTCTAAGCCGATGACGGCGCAGATGTCGCCGCAGTCCACGCTGTCGGTGCGGTGGTGGCCCATGCCGTCAAACGTGTGCAGCTCCTTCACCTTCGTCTTCTCCGTAGAGCCGTCGCGGTGAACAATGGTCACCATCTGGCCGTCGGTCAGCGTGCCGCGGTGCACACGGCCCACGGCGATGCGGCCCGTGTAGCTGCTGTAGTCCAAAGAGGTGATGAGCATCTGCGTGGTGCCCTCTATCTGCTGCGGGGCGGGGATGACCTCCACAATCTTGTCTAATAAATAAGTAATGTTGTCTGTGGGCTTGTTGTAGTCAGGCCCCATCCAGCCATTCTTCGCCGAGCCGTAGACAACGGGGAAGTCCAGCTGGTCTTCGGTGGCATTGAGCGTGAACATCAGGTCAAACACCATCTCGTAGACCTCCTCGGGGCGACAGTTGGGCTTGTCCACCTTGTTCACCACGACGATGGGCTTCAGGCCTATCTCCAATGCCTTCTGCAGCACAAAGCGCGTCTGCGGCATCGGGCCCTCGAAGGCATCGACCAGCAGCAGGCAACCGTCGGCCATGTTCAGCACACGTTCCACCTCGCCGCCGAAGTCGGAGTGTCCCGGCGTGTCGATGATGTTGATCTTCGTGCCTTTCCAGTTGATGCTGACGTTCTTTGAGAGGATGGTGATGCCTCGCTCGCGCTCCAAGTCGTTGGCGTCGAGCACCTGGTTGCTTAGGTTCTGGCCCTCGCGAAACAGGTTGCCGGCCAGCATCATCTTGTCTACTAACGTCGTCTTTCCGTGGTCTACGTGCGCAATGATTGCGATATTCCTGATGTCTTGCATGTTCCTTGTTCTGTTGATTATCGGCTGCAAAATTAAATATTTTTTTTGAGTTTAAAGAAAGCGCGGACATAAATCTTTATAAATCTGCCAAAATATAGATTTAACACAAATGTGCCGGCTGTTGCCATGACGTGAACCAAGCAAGTTGGGAACTGTTCAAGCGGAGGCTCCGTAGTAACAAAAAACGCCCCGTTTTTGTTTTTTTAACAGTCAAACGTGTGCACATTACTTATTTTCTATTATCTTTGCAGCCAAATTTGCATATAACGTAATTTTATACATAATTAATTATTTTAAAACAACAGATCTATGAAAAAGTATTTGATGATGGGAGCAGCTGCCCTTATGATGGGCGCATCGTTTACCAGCTGTTCCAACGACAAGGATCTTTATGATCCTGCGGCTAATGCCCAGAAGTTCCTTCAGGACTATCAGGCAGCTTTCATTAGTGTCTTCGGACAGCCCGCTGCCAACCAGACATGGGGCTTCGGAGATGCCGCACAGAGCCGCGTGACACGTAGTGTGTTCGCAAACGGAAATGAGTGGGCCGCAAACGACCGTGCTGATTGTATGTACAAGGTTCCCCCTGTGCTAACAGACGAACAGAGGAATGTCGTGATAAAGTATTTTCAGACTGTAAAGAATCCTACTTATCAGGATCCGCAATGGACAAACTACTTCATCCAGCAGGTCTATAAGGGAGATCCCCAAACAGCTGGAGCTAAATCTCCTGAGCAATATAATGCTGCAGATGGACAGACCAAGATTGTTGGTTCCAACAACATGGATCACCTGGCAGCAATTAATGGTGATTTTGTTGATCATAACAACAATTTTAACCATGGTGATTGTGGCGTATATGACAATGTGCTTAACTACAAAGGTACGTTAACTACTGTCGAAGAGACTTACCCTGTGAATTCTGGCAATGAATATCGTCATGCTGACAAGATCAATCTGATGACAAACTCCACCACAGCAAGTTTCGGCTATTACAACAGCAACAGTTCTGTTCGTCGTACAGAATACACAGGCCTGGTCAGTTATCAGACAATCATTGACCGTCTCGGTGCCGAGGCTAACTGCCTTAACGACGGTTGGAACCGCTCGTTCATGGGCTTCGACTTCGAGATGATGGTTGGACCTAACCTGTTTCAGGATCGCTATGTAAAGCTCAGTGACATCCCTGGCAACGCTCCCCAGTACATTTGGGATGGTGAGCGTGTCGTCAAGTGGTATGACGTTACATATGACGCAAATTGGCAACCCATTTATACTTTTGCCGAGGGCTATGATGAGTTCATCAAGATTAACGGTCAGAAGATTCCATATCTTATTACAGATAAAAACTTGTATGCCGGTACCCGTCTGGACGCCCAGAACATTCTGGAAAACATCACTCAGAACAACCTGAAGGTATATAGGGATTACAGCGAAGACGTGAAAAACGTTGAGTGCCTGAACCTGCCAATTATCCAGGCAGCTTTTGAGGCAGGATACTATCCCACCGAGGATAAGGCTCAGACATGGGTGAAGGTTGGTGGCACTGCTGACGGCTACTACAGCGACTGGATTGTCACTCTGACCGAGGCTAAGAGGTATGATAATACTACCCCCGATCCTACTACTAAGAGCATCCGCATCATGGCTGAGGACGTGGCCGCCAATGCTGGCAGCGACATCGACTTCAACGACGTAGTGTTCGACGTGGAGGCTACATTCCCCGCAGGCGTGGAGACCGTTAACACGGTGTCTATTACCATTCAGGCTGCCGGTGGTACCATGCCAATCTACATCAACGGTCGTGAGGTACATGCTGAGCTCGGTCTGACTGGTCCTAACGCCGCCAAGACGATGGTGAACACCGACGCAGGGGCATACGCTGACGGCGTGAACTACTTTGCTGAGGACGTCCCTGCCCCTGCGCCATTCGACCTTACCATCGATGGCGGCATCAGCAAGGACAACTTCTTGCAGGACGTGAACGAAAAAATCAAGATCACGCTGCAAAGAGAGGGTAGCGAGATTGAGGTGATTGCACATCCGGGTGAGCCCACCGCTAAGATTGCCGTGCCCGTAGGAACACCTTGGGCAAAGGAGAAGGTCAATATGAGCACCGCCTTCAGAAATTTCTCGACATGGGTGCAGACCTGCAAGCCTACGGAGTGGTATAAGTTCTACGATGCAGACATGGTGATAAAGTAAGAAGACATCAAATACTCACATATCATTTTTACATTAGCCGGGAGGGGCGTCCATGCGAATGGCCGCCCCTCTTTTAAAAGAAATGGTACTGAACTATATCTGGATTGCGTTTATCGTCATAGCGTTCATCGTCGGCTTGGTCAAGCTGGCGTTTTTCGGTGACTATGAGGTGTTCCCCGCGATGAAAGACATGCTCTTTGCGCAGGCAGAGACAGCCTTCGAAATCTCCTTGGGACTCACAGGCATGCTGTCGCTGTGGCTTGGTGTGATGAAGGTGGGTGAGCGCGGCGGCGTGGTGAACGCGCTGGCCAGGCTGCTCGGCCCCGTCTTTCAGAAGCTCTTCCCCGACATACCCAAGGGGCATCCCGTCACCGGCAGCATCTTCATGAACCTGTCGGCCAACATGCTGGGCCTCGACAACGCCGCCACACCGATGGGCCTGAAGGCGATGGAACAGATGCAGGAGCTGAACACGAAGAAGGACACGGCCTCGAACTCGATGATCATGTTCCTCGTGCTGAACACCAGTGGCCTCACGCTCATCCCCGTCAGCATACTCGTCTACCGCGCCCAGCAGGGTGCCGCGCAGCCTACCGATGTCTTTGTGCCTATCCTCCTGGCCACGTTCTTCTCTACGATGGCGGGCATCATCATCACCTCTTTGTATCAGCGCATCAACCTCTTTAGCCGCACGCTCATCCTCGCCCTCGGCGGCATGTGCGTGGCCGTGGCAGCGTTGATGTGGGGTCTCACACGCCTTGACAGCGCGACGATGAACCTGGTCAGTGTGTCGATAGCCGACATCATGCTCATCAGCATCATCGTGCTTTTCATCCTGGCGGGTATGCGCAAGCGGGTGAACTGCTACGATGCGTTCATCGAGGGTGCGAAGGAGGGCTTCACTACTGCCGTGCGCATCATCCCTTACTTGGTGGCCATCCTCGTGGCCGTGGGCCTCTTCCGTGCCTCCGGCGCCATGGATGCGCTCATCGACGGGCTCAGCTGGTGCATCGCCGCCATCGGCATCGACACCGACTTCGTGGGAGCCTTGCCCACGGCGCTGATGAAACCGCTCTCCGGCGGCGGCGCCCGTGGCATGATGGTGAACGCAATGGAGACCTACGGCGCCGACAGCTTTGTGGGTCGCTTGAGCTGCATCTTCCAGGGCAGCACCGACACCACGTTCTATATCCTCGCCGTCTATTTCGGCAGTGTGGGCATCCGCTATACGCGCCATGCCGTCACCTGCGGCCTCTTCGCCGACTTCGTCGGCATCGTAGCCGGAATTTTCATAGCGTATATGTTCTTTGGGTAGCCCACCTACCAAACCCACCAAATAACCATGCCCTCCCTCAAGTCATTAGCCAAAGACACCGCCATCTACGGCCTGTCGAGCATCATCGGACGCTTCCTCAACTACCTGCTCGTACCACTCTACACCGCGAAACTCACGGCTGTTTCCGGCGGCTACGGCATCATCACCAACATGTATGCGCTGACAGCACTGGTACTGGTGCTGCTCACCTTCGGCATGGAGACCACGTTCTTCCGCTTCGCTAACAAAGAAGGCGAACAGCCGCAGCGTGTCTTCTCCACCATCCTCATCGGCATCAGCAGCACCGCCACGCTGTTCTTCTTCGCCGTGCTGCTGTTCATCACGCCGGTGAGCCGCTTCTTAGGCTATGAGCAGACACCGCAGTACGTCTGGGTGATGGCCCTCGCCGTGGCCATCGACGCCATCCGCGCCATTCCCTTCGCATACCTCCGCCAGCAGAAGAAAGCCATCAAGTTCGCAGCCCTGCAGCTGCTGAACATCGGCATCAACATTGTCCTGAACCTCGTCTACTACGTGGGCATGGACGGCCACGACCCGGGCTACGCCTTCTACATCAACCTCGTCTGCTCGGCCGTGGTGACGCTGTGCCTCTATCGCGAAATCAGCCAGATACGCCACGGCTACGACCCACGCCTCATGCGCCGCATGTTGCGCTATAGCTGGCCCATCGTCATCCTCGGCATCGCCGGCATCCTCAACCAGGTGGCCGACAAAATCCTGTTCCCCTTCGTCTATAAGGGCAGTGACATGCAGGCGCAGCTGGGCATCTACGGCGCTTGCGTGAAGATAGCCATGATCATGGCGATGATCACACAGGCCTTCCGCTATGCCTACGAGCCTTTCGTCTTTGGCAAGACCAAGGACCGCGACAACGACGAGACGCAGGCCAAGGCCATGAAATACTTCATCATCTTCACCCTCCTGGCCTACCTCTGCGTCATGGGCTGGCTGCCGCTGCTGAAGTATATCATCGCCGCCGACTACTGGCCCGGCCTGCGCGTCGTGCCCATCGTCATGGCGGCAGAGCTGATGTTCGGCATCTATTTCAACCTCTCCTTCTGGTATAAGCTCGACGACAAGACGTGGTGGGGCTCCATCTTCAGCGGTGCCGGCTGTGTCGTCCTCGTGCTCACCAATGTGCTCTTCGTGCCGCGCTACGGCTACATGGCTTGCGCATGGGCCGGCTTTGCGGGCTACGCCGTGGCCATGACGCTGAGCTACTTTGTCGGCCAGAAGGAGCACCCCATCCGCTATCCCATGCAGGACATCGGCTACTACGTCCTCATCGCCCTGGTCTCGTGGCTCAGCATGAACTACTTCGCTCAGGTGCTGCCCGTATGGGGTTCACTCATCTACAACACGATGGCCATCGCCTGCTTCGTTGCCATCATCATCCGCAAGGACTTCCCGCTGAGCAGTCTGCCCATAGTCGGCAAGTTCTTCAAACATTAAAACTATTTAGACTATTAAAACTATTTAGACTATTTAGACTATTTAGACTATTAGAGAAAATATACCATGAAGAAAATTCTTTTATCTATGACAGCGGCCTTTGCCCTCACGGCACAGGCCGACGAAGGCATGTGGACGCTCTACGACCTGCCGCAGACCGTCTACGAGCAGATGCAGGCCGAAGGCTACCAGCTGCCCTATGACAAGCTGTACCGCGCCGACGACGCCATTATGAAGAGCGTCGTCAACTTCTCCGGCTATTGCTCCGGCGTCGTTGTCTCGCCCGATGGCCTCGTCTTCACCAACCACCACTGCGGCTTCGAGGCCATACGCAGCCACAGCACCACCGAGCACGACTACATGCTCAACGGATTCATTGCCAAGAGCTTCGAAGAGGAGCTGCCCAATAAAGACATGTTCGTCTCGTTCATGGTGGAGCAGAAGGACGTCACCGACCAGGTCGTCACCGATGAGTTCCGCCAGATGGACAGCCGCCAGCAGGCCCTCTACTTGGACAGTATCGAGAACGCCATGTCGAAGGCGGTGAAGGAGCAGGACAAGACGCTGCGCTTAGAGCTGAAGGCCTTCTTCGAGGGCAACAAGTATTACGCCACGACCTACCGCGACTTCACCGACCTGCGCCTCGTCTTCGCCATTCCCAAGTCGATGGGCAAGTTCGGCGGCGAGACCGACAACTGGATGTGGCCGCGCCAGACGTGCGACTTCAGCGTGTTCCGCATCTACGCCGACCCGGACACCAACGGCCCCGCCGAATATTCTGAGCGCAACGTGCCCTACCATCCCGAGCACTGGGCACAGGTGTCGCTCGAGGGCTATAACGAGGGCACGTTCTCGATGACGATGGGCTATCCCGGCTCCACGTCACGCTACCTGTCAAGCTACGGCATACAGGAGCGCTATGAACAGAACGCCATCCGTGCCCAGGTGCGCGGCGTGAAGCAGGAGGTGATGAAGCGCCACATGGACGCCTCGGAGGCCGTCCGCATCAAGTACGACTCGAAGTACGCCACCTCGTCGAACTACTGGAAGAACAGCATCGGCATGAACAAGTGCATCGACAGCATCGGTCTCATCGCGCAGAAGGAACGCTTCGAGCGCCAGATAGCGCAGTGGCAGGACACCGTCCAGATAAAAGGTCTGCAGAAGGTGGACTTCGAGAAGATGACCAGCCTCTACGAGCAGCGTATCAAGGCCTCGAAGGCACTGCTGCTCTTCTCTGAGACGTTCTCACGCAACGACGAGCTGTCTGTCCGTGCGCAGCATGTACACAACGGTGCGGAGCCCGTGGGCAACGGCAAGCGCCAGCACATCAACATCAAGGACAACCGCGAGACGTGGGACCTGGCCACCGACCGCGAGGTTCTGGGCACGCTGTTAGCCAACTATCGCAGCCACATCACTGATGCCGCTCACTTGCCCTCGTTCTATAACGTCATCGACAAGAAGTTCAACGGCGACTGCCAGGCCTACGCCGACGCGCTGTACAAGAAATCGATTCTTATCAAGAAGAAACGTGTCTACCCGAACAAGAAGTCGAACCAGAAGGATCCCGGCATGCAGTTCGGCCTCGACCTGGTGACGCTGCGCGCCAGCCTCATCGCTGAATACATGGCCGTCAGCGACAGCATCGACGAGCAGGAGCGCCGCTTGTGCGACGTGAAAGTGCGCATGGAGATGGACCAGCCACACTACAGCGACGCTAACTTCACCATGCGCCTCAGCTACGGACAGGTGAAACAGTATCTGCTGGGCGGCAAGCCATCGGGATACCGCACCACGGCGCCCAGCATCGTGGCGAAGATGCGCACTGGCGACCGCATCGAGGACTACCGTGTGGAGCCTGAGATGGTGCAGCTGATGAGTCAGGCCGGTGACATGCCGCTGTGCTTCCTCACCACAAATGACATCACCGGCGGCAACAGCGGCTCGCCGATGTTCGACGGCAAGAACCGCCTCATCGGTCTGGCCTTCGACGGCAACTGGGACTCGCTCTCCAGCGACATCTTCTTCGACCGCGAGCTGGCCCGCTGCATCGGCGTCGACATACGCTACGTCCTCTACATGATGGACAAGTGGGGCCACGCCGACCGCCTGCTGCGCGAGATCAATGCGAAGTAAGGAGTTGGGGAGTAAGGAGTTGGGGAGTAAGGAGTTGGGGAGTAAGGAGTTGGGGAGTAAGGAGTTGGGGAGTAAGGACAAATGAACAACCGCTTGCTTTGGCTTTTTCTGCTGACGATAGTTGTCGTGCCGTCACAGGCACAGCTATGGAAATACGTTGACCCGCGCATCGGCAGTGTGGGCGTAGGCCGCACGTTCCCTGGCCCGGCCATGCCCTTCGGCATGGTGAAGCCAGGTCCCGACTGCGGCGTGCTGCCCAACGCTGGCTGGGCACCGATGCCCGAGGCCGTCAGCGGATTCTCGCAGACACACGTCAGCGGCACAGGCGGCGGCCAGAAGTACGGCAACATCCTCCTGCAGCCCTGTTATGAGTCTCATGAGACCTATGAGTCCTATGAGCCCTATGAGTCCTATGAGCCCTATAAGTCCTATGAGACCCATAAGTCCTATGAGACCCATAAGTCCTATGAGCCCTATAAGTCCTATGAGACCCATAAGCCCCAGCACCGCCTCAGCGAGACCATCGAGCTGGGCTACTACTCCACGACCTACGACAACGGCATCCGCACAGAAATCACCACTAACGAGCGCTGCGCCCACTACCGCTTCCATTACCCCCCAGCCCCCCCTTCAGCCCCCGAAGCCCCCCCTTCAGCCCCCGAGGGGGCTACACTACTTAATAGCCAGGGTTTACCAACACTTGAAGCCCCCTCGGGGGCTGTATGGGGGGCTTTGCTGATCGATGCCACACATTTCCTTGGTAAAGACTCGGTGCCTAACTTACGCGAGAAGCAGCAGTTTGTGGACGCCGAGGTGGAACTGGTGAGCGACCACGAGGTCTGTGGCTACAGCCGCGTGCGCGGCGGCTGGAACAACGGCGACGCCTACACTGTCTACTTTTTCCTCAGCACAGACAAGCCCTTCAAGACCAAAGCCCCAAAAGTCCCCAAAGCCCCCCCTTCGGCCCCCGAGGGGGCTACACTACCTTGTAGTCAGGGCTTGCTAACACATGAAGCCCCCTCGGGGGCCGTAGGGGGGGCTTTTGGGGCTTGTACTGTCCTGCTCTTTGCCGACACGGTGGTCAACGTCAAGGTGGGCATCAGCTATGTCAGCACCATGCAGGCACGCCGCAACATCGACGTGCACGGCTTCGACGAGCAGCTGCAGCGCCTGCGCAACACATGGGAAGAGCAGCTGCAGAAGGTGCACATTGAAGGCACCGAGCAGCAGAAACGCATGTTCTACACCGCCCTCTATCACACCATGCTGATGCCGGTCTGCAAGACGGGCGAGAACCCGAAGTGGACCGAGACGCCCTACTACGACGACTACTACGCCATCTGGGACACCTACCGCACCTCGTCGCCGCTGTTGACCCTGCTCTGGCCAGAGCGTCAGGTGGACATCGTCAACTCATTATTAAATATATACGCGCGCGAAGGCTATATGCCCGATGCCCGCAGCGGCGACTGCAACGGACGCACACAGGGCGGCAGCAATGCCGAGGTGGTCATCGCAGATGCCTTTGTGAAAGGTTTGGGCGGCATTGACTATCAGCTGGCGCTGGAGGCGATGCTGAAAGACGCTGAGCAAGACCCTGGCGCCGACCACGAGAAGCACGGGCGCGGCGGACTGAACGAGTACCGCCGTCTGGGCTATGTGCCTTACGGCATCCCCCGGGCCGGCACCCGCACTGTGGAGTATGCCTACGACGACTACTGCATAGCGCTGGTGGCAAAAGGCCTCGGCCGTCAGGATGTCTACGAAGAATATCTGCAGCGCTCGCGCAACTGGCGCAACCTGTGGCGCAAGGACTATGAGTGGGACGACGTCAGTGGCTATATCATGCCGCGCGACGAGAATGGCGTCTGGTTAGACAGCGTGCCCTGGGGACGCTCGAAGGTGTTTAAGCCGCGCATCCCCTATACGCCGGTGACGAAGGTGGCGCCGTGGTACATCCCTTGGTGGGACACGTTCTTCTACGAGGCACTGTCGGCCGAATACTCGCTCTCCATCCCGCACGACGTGGAGGGCCTGATAGAGGCGTGTGGCGGAAAAGAAGCCTTCCGTCGCCGTCTGGACCTCTTCTTCGAGCGGGGCCGCTACAACGTGGGCAACGAGCCGTCGTTCCTCACGCCCTGTCTCTACCACTGGCTCGGTCGGCCCGACCTGAGCACACAGCGCATCCTCCAGATCATCAGCGACAACTATAGCGACCAGCCCGACGGTCTGCCCGGCAACGACGACGGCGGCGCGATGTCGTCGTGGCTCGCCTTCCACATGATGGGCCTCTACCCCAACGCCGGACAGGACTACTACTTACTGAATGTTCCCCTGCTCGACGCCTATACGCTGCAGCTGCCCAACGGCCGCAGCCTGCGAGTGAGCAAGCGCCGCGACAGGAAAAAGGTCTTTTCCGTCAGTCTGAACGGCCGAGAGCTGAGCGACGCCCGCATCACCCACGCAGAGCTGATGCAGGGCGGCGAGCTCGTCTTTGGGCTGAGTAGGTCTATGGGTCCTATGAGTCCTATGGGTCCTATGAGTCCTATGGGTCCTATGAGTCCTATGGGTCCTATGGGTCCTATGAGTCCTATGAGTCCTATGGGGCCTATGGGAACTATGAGTACTATGACCCCCAACACGCCATACGAAGTCTCTTTCATCCTGAACCGCCAGTTCCGCACCTGGCCGCTGACAATGCGCTGGATGGGCGACACGCTGGGCGTTTATTGCAAGAAGACACTCTACCTCATCCCGCGCAGTGAGACCGAGAAAGCGACGGGTTTCTGCTGGCTGACACCGCAGGACGACGGCACCGTCTATCACGACGTGCGCGGCACCTTCCTCTTCGTCTCTGAAGGGGCCATGCGCCAATTGGAAATAGCAGGGCTCTTCATCTATGACGGCATCGTCTGGCGCCTGATAGATAGCGACGTGCCCAAGCATAGCCACCGCGTGCGAGCCGACATTGACGGTACGGAGATGGTCATCACCTACGACCAGCGCCTACGCCTCTGGCTCGTCACGGAGATGCGTCACAATCCCTTGGGCATCGACTGGTCCATACGCAGTCGTTAGCTTTGTACACTGTGTACAGAGCCTTTGTACAGAGTGTACATAGGCTCTGTACACTTTTAACAGTCCTTTGCTTTTCCTGCCGGTTGCCGTTCCGTGAATAATACGGCTAATAATTGTTCTCGTACCAGCTGCGCCCGTATCTGTTGAGGAAGGCCGCCACCAAGCAGTCGGCGTAGGTAGTGTGACTGGAAGAACTGAAGAGACCAGTGCTGACCCAATAATAGTGTTTGTTATGTTCCCGATTGTAGACCTCGTGAATGGTTTCCGAGAATTCGTATCCTTCATGGTCAAGGTCCTTAAAATACACTTCTCGGTGGTCGTCATAGTCATCGTCAGAGTCCAAAAAACGTCCACGGCTCCAGTCCTTCTCGCGCACCACATACTGATAGATATTGCTGGCATTGACCGAGTCGAGGGCACGTTTCTTCGCTTCTCTCTTGGCCTCCTCCTGCCTTCTCTTTTCTTCCACGTACCGGTTGTGGGCACTGTTATACTCTGATCTGCTTCTGTCTGCTGTTAAAGACAAGTTATTACGCTTCGACGCTATAGTGGGCTTCACAGATGCATAGAAGTCGGCAAAGTCGGTCTCGGCCCCACTGTCGCAGATGCTGTTGGCAGACGAAAGCAGTGAGAGGTCGCCGTAACAGCTGTCGTCAAAGCTCGGTTCCCCTGAGTAGCTTGTATTCCAGTAACTGCCCCTGACGTAGACGTTGGTAGCGTCGCATACCGTGTAATAGTCAATCATCCTGCTTGCTTTCGGCAGTCTGCCGTCAGGGTCGAAATCGTATTTGCCGTAGAGGGAGCGGAAGCTGTTGGCCTTGCTGCGACCTGAGAAATCACGCTGGCCAGCCTTGCAGGCCTCTACGCACTTGTCATAGTAACTGTCCAGCTCTTGACAGTCTTTGCGATAGAGTGCCGTCTTGTGCGGAAGCACCGTGGCCTTCAGGTTGGGAAATTCCTTTTCCACGCTTACCAGCTGGTCGAAGTTCAGCCCGCTGTTGGCATATTTCGTTGCCAGCACCTCGATGGAAGCAAGGAGGTCGGGGTGGTTTTTCTTCATGGTCACCATCTCGTCGAATGTCAACGTGGCGTTTTCTGAGATAGCAACGACTTTGCCTGTTTTGTTGATCTTCACTTCCGTTTTCCCCTCAGTGACATAGGCGATGCCATTGGAGAAATCCTTGACGGCACGGAATTGCGGAACGATGACGGTTTTGCCCTGTGCATTGACGAAGCCGTACCTTTGCTCTCCGCCCTTTATCCAGCACATGCCGTCACTGAGCTTACCTGTGGTCGACGTTTCTTGTTGGCACAGACTCTTGTTGTAGATAAACTCCTGCATTCTGCCGTAATCGTAGGTGCAAAACTGGGCTTCACCAGTAGGCAGGCCTTCATTGAATGTTCCCTTGAAGTAAACAAAGATCCTGTCGCCGATTTGCTTGAAGCCCTCTCCTGTGCCGCAGATGAGGCCGTTTCTCACCTCGCCCGACCATTTGGCGTCGGAATAAGGTGTGAAGAATTCGCCGTTGTCAGCCGGCTTTCTGTAGAAATAGACTTTTCCTTGGGCAGTGAGCTTGGAATAAGGCGTCGTCTCACTGATGTTCTCAAAGATATATTCGCCATACTGATCCTTCGGGATGAAAAAGTAGCGCTCAACCGTCTCTGCCACATCGCCGAAACGCCCCACTTCCTTCATGGTGTAGCCTCCCAGGATGTAGCCTCTTTCTCTTCCCACCTGAGTCAGCTTGTCGGGCTTGATCATCTTTGACTTGGCATTGTATATCTCATACAACTGCTTCTGTGCACGACCATTCTTTATGGCCTGGTCGAAAAGTTTCTCTTGCGCCATACCTGCCAAGGCTGTCATAACCAGTATGGCAAGAACAAATACTCTTTTCATAGGTTTGGGTGTGAAGCTAATAGAACAGGTTTCATCATTTCTTGCGTCCCAACATGACTGTCAGACCACCCTCGAAGCTGAGCCGGTGCATGGTGATGTCAGCCTTGTCGTCTTCTTTTCCACCCAGCACTTCCGTGTCTCCAGCTATTCCGATGTTGCCACTGACGCCGGCAAAGAGACCCACGTTTCTGGTGATATAGAACTTTGCCCTTACTTTGTAGCAAAAATCGAAGGACAGCTTGTTGAACGGCTCACCGTCGTTATAGGTTAGGCCAATACCACCGAGGATAGGCATTTGGAAGCGTTTCTTCGGGAAGAGGATAGGGCCGATATACACGGAGCCGGAGTAGAACGAGGCCTTGTCTTCAAACTTGCTTTCGTCGAGCTTCACCAGCGGGTTTGTTACTTTCGTCTTCATTTCCCATTCGCCGTTTTTGGCCTGACCGTAGCAACCTTCAAACAGCGTAGTGAAGCCATTGAAGGTGTACTCAACATCGGCAAAAAAGTTGATGGCATCGTATTTGAACTTGTAGCCCTCTCTGTTTTCCTCTTTCTTGCCATCACTGTACGTGGTGGTCACCTTGGACTTGATGGAGGGATTGAACGAGCCGGCTCCACCACCAACGTTAACACTTACAAAACTGCCGCTTTTCTTCTCCTGTGCAAAAGAAGGCATGGCAACAGTAAACGCGAATAAGATAAATAATAGTTTTTTCATAGAAAAAAAGATAGTAATTAAAGTTTATAACATTGCATTTAGGATTTCAACTACTAATTCCAAATTAGTATCTGATATGTATATAAATGCAAAGGTAAATGATTTTGCAAAAACGACAAAAGAAAATGTAACTTTTTTTTATCTTTTTTTTCTCATGCGCCTATTGCGGCACCCGCACCCACTTGATGTCGTGGCGGCGGCCGTCGGCGGAGCGCACAGTGAACAGATACTCGCGACCTCGCTCGAAAGGCCAGCTGACAAACTGCGCCAGACTGCGCACGGGGCGCCCGTCTATCTGCTCAATGACGTCGCCCTGACGGAAGCCCTGCAGATAGGGCGTGCCCTGCGACCACACCAGCCCCACCTGCGCACGGCCCATGGCGTCGGCCACGAAGGCGATGTCTATCTGGCGGTTGCCGACCGTGGTGGTCATTCCCTCGTATGGCTGGAAGAACAGACGGCTGTGCTTGGGGCAGAAGGCCACGGTGCCGTAGCGCAGCAGACGTGCGCCGAGGTGGGAGCCGCCCTGCGTGGTGATGGCGTGCACATCGCGGAACGAACACGCTCCGAGTCCCAGACTGTCTAAGCGCAGAAAGACAACCTCACCCATCGGCTCCACCCCGCCGTGGCCTATGGCGTGCTGCCCTGTGGTGTGTCCCTCCACACGGTAGGGCCGGTCGAAACGGTGGCGCTGTTCCTCGGCTTCATTGAAATGGCCGATGTTCATGGAGAAGAAACTGCGGCTGCCTGTGTCGAAGAGCACGCGCTCAGGCTTTCTGCCGAAGGGAATGATGTCGATATAGGGCACATGGTAGAACAGGCGGTAACGGAGGCTTGCGGCGCCCTCATCACGGTCGAAGCTGCACTCGCGGTCACTGATGATCAGATGCTTTGACTGCATGTCGAGCTTCAGGCACAGGCCGCTGTTCACCAGGTCGAAGCCCAGGATGCCGTCGATGCTGCGTGCCCCCACGCCACGCGGCTGCACGGTGGCCTGACACTCGTAGAGGGTGGTTTCCCCTATATGCAGCGGCGGCAGCTTGACCACGCTGACGGTGTCGATATTGCCGGCGGCATCGTGCGACAGCAGGCTGCTCACACACGGCGCGTCGGCCAACGGTGTGCCACTGAAGACGACCGACTGGCCAGCTCCCGTGTCGAAGAGGAAACGGTAGGTGCGTCCGCCCGCCGTGACGGGCACATACAGCTGGTCGCGCTCCCATTCCACGCTGACAGTGTCGCAGAAGTCCTGTGGCAAGGCCCGGATGTCGGCCTTGTAACGTCCCAGCTGCGCCATGGCCTGCATGGTCAGCAGCAGTGCGGCTATCAAGAGTATGCTGCGGTGTGACATCGTGGTATCAGTATGCGCCATAGATTCGTTTCAGCCAGAGTGAGAAAAAGCGGTCGTAGATGATATAGCCTTTGTCAGTGCGATAGACAAGTTCCTTGCGTTGCATGGTTTCCAAGGCCGACTTGATGGTGCTTGTCGATGGCAAGTCATGTTTTTTGATGAAGTCGCTCCTTAATGGCTGGTCAACGGGCTCTTCACGGGCGATGGCCCTCAGCAGTGCTTTCTGGCTTGGCGTAAGGAAAGGGAGCAAGCCCTCATAGCTTGTTGAGACTGTCTGCAGAGCAGCGTCAATGGCGTGTGCCACACACTTGATGTCATCAGCCTGTTTGACGGTGCCGAAGAGTTCATTTAACACCAGCTGAACATACCAGGTGATTCCATCGAAACGTGTATAGATGTCATGAAACACATTTTCGCTGAGGCTGCCCTTTGCCTGCTCGAAGAAATGACGGGCAAATGTGAAATAGATTTCCTCGTGCAGCGGCTGAAGGCTGAGAAATTCTGTGCTTTGATAGAACGGGCGCTTGGGCGACAGGAACATTTCCGACATCAGGTGGAACTTGCTTCCCGAAAAGATGAAGCTGGCATGGCTAAACTGAATATAGCTGCGCAGCAATGCCTCTGTGCCTTTCTCTGGATATTCCGTTATCTGCTGGAATTCATCAATGGCAATATACACCTTTTTATCCAGTCGCTCAATATAATCAAAGATTCCTTTCAGCGTATTGGTCGTCTGTACCGGCTCTATGCTGACCGACACCTGCGGCATACCCGTCACGGGGTCGGCGGTCAGCGTAGGGCGCCACCCCTTGAAAGCGTCTATAGCCTTGCCGAAGAATGTTTTCTCGCGTTGCACGACATCTGTCACAAATGAGCTGCAGAACAACTCCACGAATTCATGCAAGTTGTTGGTGGCAAAAATGTCAACATACAGGCAAACAGCATCTTTCTGTTGCGCTGAAATGAGATGAAAAACGTGCTTAATGAGTCCTGTTTTGCCCATTCTTCGTGGTGAAATAAGCGTAATAATACGCCTATTGCTCAATCCGGAGAGCAGTCGTTCTGTCTCTTCCGTACGGTCACAGAAGTATTCAGGCCCTTCATAACCCCTGAAAACAAAAGGGTTCTCCAGATTTCTTGTCTTCTTCTTTGCCATAGCGCAGTGTCATTAAAAGCGGTTTCTCTCCATTGCCCATTGCGAAAGTTTCATTGCGAAAGTTTCGTTGCATGTTTTTCGCAATGCAAAGATAGGAAAAACAAATGAAACGCGCACGCCTGCCAAGTGCAAACGTGCGCGTTTTTATGTTTTTTTAGCGGTTGAAGGCTTAATAGCCAGGATTCTGCTTCCAATTGGTATTGGTGTTCAGCACACTCTGTGGGATGGGGAACACACGGCACTCCTTGTCGAAGCGGGCGGTGGGGAAGCCCTTGCGGTGGAAGCCGTACTCATCCTCGTAGTGGCCGAAGCGAATCATGTCGTTGCGGCGCCAGTTCTCGTCGAAGAGCTCGCGGCCACGCTCCTGATAGATGTCATCGAGCGAGGGCGCATGGGTGATGGTGGGCGCATTGACATAGGTGCGGATCTGGTTGAACAGAATCTGCGCCGTCTCGCCGTTGGCAGCCTTGGCACCACGTGTGAGGGCCTCAGCCTTCAGCAGCAGCATGTCGGCATAGCGGAAGATGGGCAGGTCGTTGCTTTGGTTGCGGCCATTGATGAAGTCCTCGCGGATGACGAAGTATTTCACGCTCTTGTAGCCCTGGCTCCATCCCTTCACATCCTTGCCGGTGTTGAGCTGGAAGATATCGGCAGCAGCAGGGTAGGTTGAAGGGGAAGTGCCCCACTCATAGTAGTCGGCACCATTGTCTGTGCGGTTCTTCAGGCGGATGGTCTTGTCGAGCACTATCTCCTCGCCCTTGTACTTATACGGTGTATTGGTCTTGGCGTAGGTTGTGGGGTCGAACATATAGATTTTGCCTGCGAGGATGTTCTCCTGACGGTCGTCGGTAGGCAGTGCCATGAGCACGTCGGCAAATTCGGGCGAGATGCTGAAGTTACCGCCGGTGCTGTTGCCGATGTCGGAGCCGAAGTAGCCTGCGCCACCCTCACCGTTATTGCGTCCCTGGCGCCAGATGCGCGGACGGCAATACTGGAAGCCCTGTGCAGTGATGGCATCAAAAGGCATAGCGTAGATGAAGTCCTTAATCTGAGGACCGTTGTTCGGCCAGAATTTTGAGCGGTAGCCGCTGGCACCCTCCGAGAGGCTGAACTGCTTGCTGGCAATGATGTCGTCGACGAGGGTCACAACGTCCTGCAGGTGCTCGTTGCTGTAGTTGGCAGCATCGTAGGCAGTGACGCTGGCAGCTGTGTAGACGGGCCAGTTGATGTAAAGCTTGGCCAGCAGAGCCTCGGCCACATAGCGCGTCGGCTTGCCGTAGGTGGAGGCATTGACGTCGGTGGGCAGCAAGGGGATGATGGTCTCCAGCTCAGAGGCAATCCACTTAGCCACCTCAGCCCGTGGTGAGCGTTCAACCTGCTCGTCCTCAGCGAAGACACGGTTCAGGATGGGCGTATCGCCAAAGCTGTCCATGAGGATGAAGGAGTAGAAGGCGCGCATGTAACGGGCCTGAGCAGTGGCATCGTTCTCTTCGCCGCCCATAGCCACGATAACCTTGTTGGCCTTTGTGATGCCAGCCGTCACGTCGCCGTACCAGTCGGTGCAGGCCGATGTGGCGTCGAAGTTGTGCAATGAGCACTGGGCGTATATGCCGCCATCGGCGTAGTCGCCGTCGAAGGAGATACCCACCCACTCATCACTTGAGAGGGCCTGAGCCTCCATATAGCGACGACCCAGCGTGCCGCGCAAGTGGAAGTAGACGTCAGCCATCTGCGCCTCCACGGCCTCCTTAGAATCGGGGTATGTCGTGTATTGTGCCTCGGGAGTGATGTCGAGGTCGGTGCAGCTCGTGGTCAAAGCAGCGATGCCACAGCCCACGAGACAGCCACAGAAAATTTTTGCTATATTTTTCATAATCTTCATTTTCAATTATCAATTATCAGTTTTCAATCTACTTCACTTCTGAGATAATGACGGAGCGAGAGAGCTGCGGGTCGTCAAGATACATCACGTCAACGCCGCCCTTTGCCTCGCGGATGAGCTGCGAAGCGGGAACCCCATACTGCTTGGTCAGGATGTCGTAGACGTTGACCGAGCGCTCCTGGGCCAGCTGGGCGTTGCGCTCAGGCGAGCCCGTCTGCTTGTCAGCATAGCCGTAGACTGTGTATTTCGTGTTTGGCGTGGCCTTCATCATCTGTGCCACGGTCTCCAGGTTCACCTTCTCGCGGTTGACGATGTCGCTCTGGCCGATGGTGAAGTTCACCAGATAGGGGAAGGTGACGGTCTGTACCTCGGTAATCACCTTCGGCTTCGGATCGACGCGAATGTCCTTCAGCCTTGCATTCTCCTCGGCGAGGCGCTGGATTTCCTCCTGCAGGCGGTTGATGGCGTCGTTGTCGGCCACGTAGACGGTTTGCGGAAGTGCCTTTTTCTCATTCTTGGTATCGAAGTTGACCTTTACGCCGAAGATGAACGAGCGGGTGTGGGGATAGAAGGTCTCACGATAGTCAATGCCAGGTGTAAGGCCGCCGAGGTTCACCTCAGGATCGATGCCGCTGTAGTTGGTCAGCGTCAGCAGGTTGTTGCAGGTGGCATAGAGCTGCAGGCTCTGTGCCCAGCCCCCGAGTTTGTCGAAGGTGTAGCCCAGTGTAAGCGACGAGAGGCGCAGGTAGTTGCCGTTCTCAAGGTATTTGTCGCTGGGTATATGTCCGTTGGCATCGTTGCGCACCACGGGATCATTGACAACGTCCTTGAGTACGTTCTTGCCGCCAGCCAGATGGCCGAGGTAGCTGTAGTGAGCCTTCGTGGCATTCAGGATTTTGTTGCCAAGCACGCCCTGGAAGAAAGCTGTGAGGCTCCAGTTCTTGTAATTGAGCGTGTTGTTCCAGCCGTAGACAATCTTAGGCTGAGCGCAGCCCACCTTCGTCTTGTCGTCATATCCGGGGTTTGATGTTACCCACTGTCCGTTGGCATCCTGATAGGTGTCGGCCTGGACATTACCCTCGGCATCCTTGTGTTTCTCCAGGTCGCCCACGAAGAACACGCTGTTGCCATTGGCATCGTAGCCGGCATGACGGTAGGTCCAGAAGGTGCCGAGAGGCTCGCCTTCCATGATTCGCTGCGTGTCGGCATTAGCCGAGATGCCACCGATGTTAGGATTACCCTGGTTTACGTAGTCCACTGAGTATTGTGCGTTAGACAGCTTGTCTACGGTGTTCTTGTTGTGCGACAGTGTGAGTGTAGTCTGCCACTGGAAGTCACGTGTGCGGACGGGTGTGGCATTCAGCATAAACTCGATACCCTGGTTGGTGATGTCGCCCACATTGGCACGAATCCAGTCCAACGGATAGATGTTGGTCGACACAGCATAGTTCCAAATCAGGTCAGAGGTCTTCTTGTTGTAGTATTCGATGCTACCGTTGATGCGTCCACCGAAGAAGGCGAAGTCGAGACCGACATTCAGCATGGCAGTGCGCTCCCACTTCAGGTCGGGGTTGCCGTTGTTCTGTGCAGAAATGCCGTACATGGTCTTCGATGTGCCGTCGGGCAGGACATACTCAAACGAGTTGCTGTTCAGACCGTAGGTGGTGATGGCGTCGAAGGCGCCGAAGCCCATAGCGTTACCGCTGACACCATAGCCCACGCGGAGCTTCAGCTGGTCGAAGATGTTCTGGTTCTGCATGAAGTTTTCCTCGGTGATGTTCCAGGCCACAGATGCCGAGGGGAAGGTGCCCCAGCGGTGATCCTTGCCGAACACGGAGCTGCCGTCGCGGCGGATGGTGGCCTGCAGCATATAGCGCGAGTTGAACGAGTAGTTCACACGGCCGTAGAAAGAGATGTTGCGAATCTTGGTGCGCGAGCTACCTGTTACGTCAGTGATGCCGTTGATGTTGTTGGCATAGCGCAGGTTCCAGAAATTCGTCACGTCGTTGTAGAAGTTGTTCACGGTGACGCCAAAGCCGTCATTGCCTACGCGCTCCTCCCAGCTGTAACCGGCCATCAGGCCCAGCTTGTGAACCTTGTTGAAGGTGCGGTCGAAGTTGCCGTAGGTCTCGAAAGTCTGGTTGTGGCGCAGGTAGGTGTCGCGATGTGCGCGTCCGTCATAGCCCTTGTCCATCTGCGTCTGATGTGTCTGATACCAGCTGTAGGTGTTCTGACCGCTGTCATACGAGTAGTTGGCGTTCCAGGTCAGGCCGTCGACAATCTTCAGTGTGGCCTTGGTGATGTACTGTATGCGTCTCCACTCATTGCGGTTGTTGTCCTCGTAGATCATCGACAGGGGATTGTAGTTGGCCGAGCCGATGTAGCTTTCATACCAGGAGCCGTCGGCATTGCGCACGGGGTTCGTGGGTGAGTAATAGTTCATGGCATCGAGCACACTCTTGCCCGAGTCGTTGCCCGTAGAGGTGGCCATAGGCACTCCCTCGTGGCGTCCCTGCATAGCGTTGAGGCCGATAGAGATGTTGAGGCGGTCCTTCAGAATGCTGGTGCTGATCAGCGTACGGGCATTGACGCGGTTCATGCCGGTGCCGCGCACCACGCCTTGACGGCTCATGAAGTTGATAGAGCCCATGTATTTCGTGGCGCCACTGCCTCCGTTGATGCTGAGGTTGTGGTTATGGCTGATGCCCGTGCGCAGCACTTCATCCTGCCAGTCGGTATCGCCACCGCCGTCCTGCTCAGCGCCTATGAGTCCGCTGCCGCGCAGGTCGCTGGCAGAGGCCATGTCGAGCGTCTTCAGCACTTTGTCAAAGGCCACGTAGCCGTTATAGGTAACGCTGGTACGTCCTTCGGCGCCGCTCTTCGTGGTGATGATGATGACACCGTTGGCGGCCTTCGAGCCATAGATGGCCGTGGCGGAAGCATCGCGCAACACGTCGATGCTCTCGATGTCGTCGGGAGCCACCATCGACGGGTCAACGCCGGGAATACCATCAATGACGTAATACGGCTCCATAGCCTCGCCAGTGCGCAGCGATGAGGCACCACGCAGGGTGATGCTGGCAGCTCCCGAGGGGTCGCCGTTAGAGGTGACTGTCAAGCCGGCCACCTTGCCCTGCAGCATGGAGGCGGGATCGGTGAATACGCCACGGTTCAGGTCCTTGGCCTGCACGGTGGTGATAGAGCTGGTGACGTCCTTGCGGCGCATGGTGCCGTAGCCCACGACGACCACTTCGTCCAGCGTCTTGTTGTCTTCCTGCATGATGACGCGCATGCCTTGCTGTGCGGGCAGCGTCTGCGAATCGAAGCCGATGTAGCTGAACTCCAGGCGTGCGTCAGGTTTCACGGTGAGGGTGAACTGTCCGTCGATGTTCGTGGTGGTGCCGTTCTGTGTGCCGGCCTCTCTCACGCTCACGCCGATGAGGGCCTCGCCCTTACCGTCTCTCACGGTGCCGCCGATGCGCTGTTGTGCCCAGGCTACGGTGGTGACCGTCAGCAGCAGAGTCAGCATCAACAGGCGGCTGAATGTTTTTCTTACGTTTTGCATAAATAAAGATTTTGAATGATGATATAGATGTTTCTTTCTAAGCTTTCTAGGTTTTTCTAAGCTTTCCAAAGCTTTCCCAGGCGTTCTGGCCCTTTTTGTCTTTCTGGAAATTCTAACCTTACTGGGCTCACTGGCTCAGCTCGCCTGCCGTGCGGTTGACGAAGTTCTTGAAGCGGTGTATGGGGTTGAGGGTGCTGGCGGGATACTTCACCTTGCCCTCATAGTTGGCCAGATAGCTGTTGACGGTGAGATTCTCAATCTTCGTGCCTGAGGCCTGCTCGATGTAGACGCCGTAGACGCGGCCGGTGACAAAGTCGTCGCCTTTGCAGGGCCGGCGGTCGTAGAGGCCGTTGGCGTAGGTCGTCATGCGGCGCAGGTTGATGGTGACATTGTTCAGCACGACGTCGCTCACCTTGTCGTTGGTGTCGCCGCCGATGAAGCAGCCGTTCTCCGAGGTGGCCTGGATGTTGTTGAAGGTGATGCGGCTGACGGCTCCGCAGCGGCCCTCGGTCTGTCCCTTGGGGAATCGCCAGTTGGCGTCCTTGTGGTTGCCGTCGGCACGCGGATAGCTCGTCACGTAGATGGGCTCGGCCTTGCCCCACCACACGTCGCTCCACAGCTGCAGGTCCATCATGATGTTCGAGAAGGTGACGTCGGTGACGGTGCCCTCGTCGCGGTTCTGTATGCCGATGCCTCGGTTCGACTCGGTGATGATGCAGTTGTCCACCAGCACATTATAGATATTGTCCATGTTCTCCGAGCCTATCTTGATGGCGCACGAGCGGCTGCTCATGGTGCAGTTGGTCACCACGATGTCGTGGCATGCGCCGTAGTCGGCCCACTCGCGGCGGTTTTTCAGGCAGATGCAGTCGTCGCCCGAGGTGATGTGGCAGTTGCTGATGCGCACGTTCTTCGAGTGGTCCAGGTCGATGCCGTCGCCATTGCGTATCTTCAGGTTGTTCAGCAGGTTGATGCCGTCGATGAGTGCCACATTGCAGCCCACGAGGTGCACGGTCCAGTAGGCTCCCTCGGTGATGGTGACGTCGCGTATCGTCAGGTTGTCGCAGCCGATGAGCGTCAGCACGTGGGGACGAGGGTCAAACGTGGGGTCGGCCAGCGGCTTCAGCTCGTATGAGTCGCTCAGCTCCATGCCCATGAACTTGATGCCGTTGCCGTGGATGGTGCCGCGGCCGGTGATGCTGAGGTTGCGGGCGTTCTTGGCCCAGAGCCACATCATGCCCTCGCCGCGGTTGTCGCCGAAGGCGCTCAGCGTATAGATGCTCTCGTCGGGGTTGCAGAGCAGCGTGGCGGTGCTCTCGAGGTGCAGCTCGACGTTGCTCTTCAGCTCCACAGGACCGCAGAGGAACGTGTGCATACGCGGCAGCAGCACGCGGCCGCCGCCCTCGCGCGTACATTTATCTATAGCCTGCTGCAGGGCGGCAGCGTCGTCGGTAGTGCCGTCGCCTTTGGCTCCAAAGTCTAAAACGTTATACACCGTCTGGGCATGGACGGTTGCGGCAAACAAAAACAGAAAGAATGCCCCAAAGAGCTTTTTCATAGTCATGATGGTGTGACAGATAGTGAATAGCGGGGCAAAGTTACGTCATTTTTTTGAAACTCAGAAATAATTTTCGGTTTTTCTTCCCTGCGCCGCTTTCTTTTTTAATGTGCCAGACCGCGATTTTGTTTCTGTCTATAAACTCGTTGAACAAGGGAAGTTGCCGACCTCACGGTTATTGGAAGCAACGGGCCAGCAGGCCTATAACCGCCATGTGGGCGGGATAGTAATAGTAGAAGAACTTGCCGAGCCACTTCAGCCGTCCTCGCTGGCCGTTGTACATCGCCAGCAGCGGTACTGCCAGCCAGCAGGCCAGGTGGACCATGCCGTAGGTGGGACTGTGGAATATGAAGAAGGCGACGGCGTAGAGCGAGATGATGGCCATCATCCAGAGCATCTGCTTGTGGAAGCAGCCCCGGTTCC